>Ga0070659_100000037_pt1 | contig 113379 bp, 124 predicted proteins | sample KBSC23metaG_FD_64666 | JGI IMG/M metagenome (GOLD analysis project Ga0070659, IMG submission 64666) | Corn rhizosphere microbial communities from Kellogg Biological Station, Michigan, USA - KBS C2-3 metaG | ecosystem: Host-associated > Plants > Roots > Rhizosphere > Soil ... | reverse complement strand
CCCTAGTACGAGAGGACCGGGATGAACGCACCTCTGGTGTATCTGTTGTCCTGCCAAGGGCACCGCAGGTTAGCTACGTGCGGATCGGATAACCGCTGAAGGCATCTAAGCGGGAAGCCGGCCTCGAGATGAGCTCTCCCATCCCCTTGAGGGAGTAAGACCCCTGGTAGACCACCAGGTTGATAGGCCGGATCTGGAAGGGTGGCAACACCTGTAGGAGACCGGTACTAATTGGTCGAGGGCTTGACGGATATTTGATACCCGTATTACTGGCGACTGTGCAGTTTTGAAGGCCCGTGGAGGGCGTGGTCTCGACCGGTTTCCGGTGGCTATGGCGAGGGGGAAACACCTCTTCCCATTCCGAACAGAGCAGTTAAGCCCCTCAGCGCCGATGGTACTTGGCCCGCAAGGGCCTGGGAGAGTAGGACGCCGCCGGTTCTTACATGCGAACGAGCCCCGTACGCCAAGCGTGCGGGGCTCGTCGCCGTTCTAGGAGGCGCGCAGGGCGTCCGCCGCGCGGGAGCGGCCGGCGCGCGTGAGCGGCGTCAGGCACGCCTGCTCCGGCTTCGGCGGTGCGGGACGCCGATGGCGCTCGATCGCCGGGGTACGGCGATGCGGGTGGCGGGGCGCCGCGGCGGCCTGCGCGTCAGCCTGAGAGGCCTCTTCGGGCACGTGCTCGAACGCGTCCGGAGCGAGCATCGCCTCGGCCAGCTCAAGCAGCGCAGTCGCGGCGCGGGATGGACGAAAAGGGAACATGTGTTCGTGAAGGTACCCGCGGCGGCGGATGGACCGGTGAGGACGGCCCGGCGGGAGCGGCAGCAAGGCGGAAACGCCCGTCATAACGGGAAATTCGGCCGGGAGCGGTTGCAAGCGATCTTGCATCGCTAGGCTGCCGCGCGTGTCGCGCGAACGTTGCAGCTGGTGCGGAGCGCCGGTCGCTCCGGACGAGGGGTTCCGGGCCGCCGAAGAGGCCGGCGAACGGCTCGCGGTGTTCTGCCGGCTTGAGCATGTCGTGCCGTGGGCCATGCAAGGGCCGCACTGGGACGCGGGATCCTTGCGCGAGCATCCGCCCGCCGATCCGGAGCTCGACCGCTGCGCGGAGTGCGGCGTCGAGGTCGACGACACGCGCGTCCTGCTCGTCCATCACCGCGGCGAGCACCGGATCGGCGACGCGTTCTGCGGCACCGAGCACCTGCGCGACTGGGCGCACGCCGGCGGACGCTGGCGCTAGCTAGGCGCGACGCGGTTGCGAAGGCGGCGGCCCGGTGGAGGTCGTGAAACGGGGGCGGCCGCCGCGGGCCGCGAGAAGGGCGCCTTGGCTATGCCCGCTCGGTCGCGACGGCGACCGCGTGGCCGGGCTGACCCAGGCTCCCACGGCGCAATACGGCCACGACCGTCCCGAGCGCCGGGCCGGCGCAGGCGACCACCAGCGCCGCTCTCACGCTCATCTCCTGCACCACGAGGCCGCCGATCGCGGCGCCAAGCGCGCCGCCCGCCACGTTCGCCGTCATAACCCAGGTCGTCGCCTCCGTGACCGTGCCCGGCGGCGCGATGTGATCCACCACCAGGTACCCGGCAGCTGCGGACGGCGCGAGCGCGAGCCCGGCGAGCGCCATCACCACGACCATCGCCCCGATCGAGTCGGCGATCAGCAGCGGCAGCAGGCCGAGCGTGAACACGATCTCGAAGCGGATGAAGCGCGCCACGATCGGGCTCGTCCACTGGCGTGCGCCGTACCACAGGCCGCCGAGCAGGCTCCCGAGCGCCATCGCCGACAGCAGGATTCCGGCCAGGCTCGCCGCGTGTCCCTCCTCGACGGCGAACGCCGGCATCGCCACCTCCAGCACGCCAAATGCAACGCCCGTGGGCACGATCGCGAGCATCAGCGTGCGCATGCCCGGCGCTGCCAGCGCGCCGGCGCGCGAGCGCGCCTCGTGGCCGCTTCTCCACCCGCGTGAGAGCGCGGCGGTCGCAAACCCGAGCGTGCCGGCGGCGCTTAACGCGATCGCGACCAGCAGCGCGGTGCTCGGCGAGCTGAGCGCGATCAGCAGCGTCGTGATCGCCGGCCCGACGATGTAGAAGAGCTCGGCCATCATGCTCTCGAACGTGTAGGCGGTGTTGCGGGCGCCGGCGTCCTCGGCGAACGCATCGGCCCAGATCGAGCGCATGCAGGCGCCGAGCGGCGGAAGGGCGGCGCCGCCGAGCCATGCGAAGACGGCCAGCAGCCAGGTGGGGGAGCCGGCGCGGGCGCCGAGCACGAACGCCGCGACGGCGCTTGCGTTCAGCAGCGTGGACGGGATCAGCACCGCGGGCTGACCGAACCGATCGACGAGTCGGCCCTGCAGCGGCGCGACCACGCCGGCGCCGAGCGCCCATGCGGCGCTCGCGATGCCGGCCTGCGCGAAGGAGCCCGTCTCGTGGCGAACGAGCAGCACGATCGCGAGCGAGAAGATGCCGATCGGAAGCCGCCCGATCAGCACGCTGATCACGAGCCGGAGGGCGCCCGGATACCCGAGCAGCTGTCGATAGCGACCGAACCGCACGCCGTCACCCTACGGGTGCAGGCGGCGCGATCTCCCGCGCATCCACGGATGAAGGAGGGTCCGGGCGTCGGCGGGCGAACCTTCCCCTACATGGCTGTTACCCTGGACCGACGCACGGCGGCGGTGTCCTCCGTCCGACCTCCTTTCGTCGACCGTCCGCGTAACCCCTCGCTCATGGAGAAGTTCGTCATCCAAGGCGGCGTGCCGCTTTCCGGCACGATCGTCGCCGCCGGCAACAAGAACGGCGCGCTGCCGATCCTCGCGTCGGCGCTGTTGACCGACGACGAGTGCGTGATCCGCAACGTGCCGCGGATCGCCGACGTGGAGGCGATGCTCGACCTGCTGCGCCAGCTCGGCGCGCGCGCCGACTGGGTCAGCGAGAACGAGGTCGCGATCCGTGCCGACGGGATCGCCTCGACCGACGTCGACCGCGAGCTGTCGGAGCGCATCCGCGCCTCGTTCCTGCTCGCCGGCCCGCTGCTCGCGCGCCACGGCCGCGCGCTGATGCCGCCGCCCGGCGGCGACGTGATCGGCCGTCGCCGACTCGACCCGCACCTCGACGCGTTCAAGGCGCTCGGCGCGACCGTCGAGCACGGGCGCGACATCCTCATCACCGCGCCGCGCGGCCTGGCGCCCTGCGACTTCCTGATGGACGAGCCGTCCGTGATGGCGACCGAGAACGCGCTGATGGCGGCCGCGCTGACGCCGGGCGAGACGGTGATCCGCAACGCCGCCTCCGAGCCGCACGTACAGGACCTCGCGCGCATGCTCGTGAAGATGGGCGCGCCGATCGACGGGATCGGCTCGAACGTGATGACGGTCCACGGCGTCGAGCGGCTGAACGGCTGCGAGCACGCGGTCGCGCCCGACCACATCGAGATCGGCTCGTTCATGGCGCTCGCTGGCGTGACCGGCGGCGAGCTGACGATCAAGGACGTGATCGCTCAGGACCTGCGCATGATCTGCCTCGTCTTCAGACGGCTCGGGCTGGAGAGCGAGCTGCGCGGCGAGGATCTGTTCGTCCCGGGCGGCCAGAAGCTCGTGATCCACAACGACGCCGGCGGCTACCAGCCGAAGGTCGAAGACGGCCCATGGCCGGCGTTCCCCGCCGACCTCACCTCGATCGCGCTCGCGCTGGCGACCCAGTCGGAGGGCTCGGTCATCATTCACGAGAAGATGTTCGAGAACCGTCTGTTCTTCACCGACAAGCTTCAGGCGATGGGCGCCGCGATCACGATCTGCGACCCGCACCGCGCGCTCGTCGTCGGTCCGCGCCGGCTGCGCGGCGAGCGGCTCGAGTCGCCCGACATCCGCGCCGGCATGGCGATGCTGATCGCCGCGCTGTGCGCCGACGGCACGACCGAGATCGGCAACGTCCGCCAGATCGACCGCGGCTACGAGCGGATCGACGAGCGCCTGCGCGCGCTCGGCGCCCGCATCGAGCGCGTCGAGGACAGCCAGCGCGTCCACGCCCATTAGGGTCCGGATCAGATGACGATCCACCCGATTCCCAGCGGGACGCGGGACGTCCTGCCCGACGAGATGCGCGAGCTGCGCGCGATCACCTCGACCGCGCTCGAGGTCTTCCAGCGCGCCGGCTACGGCGAGGTGCAGACGCCCGCGCTCGAGTACGAGGACACGCTCGCGCGCGGGGACGTGCGCGGCGCGCCGCCGGCCTACCGCCTGTTCGACGAGCAGGGGCGCGTGCTCGTGCTGCGCTCCGACATGACGGTCCCGATCGCCCGGCTGGTCGCGACCCGCTTCGCGGACGCCGACACGCCGCTGAAGCTCTGCTACCTCGCGCACGCCTACCGCGGCGTGCGTCCGCAGCGCGGGCAGCCGCGCGAGTTCCTGCAGGCGGGGATCGAGCTGATCGGCGCGCCGGCGCCGCAGGGCACCGCCGAGGCACTCACGGTGCTGTGCGACGTGCTCGACGCGGTCGGGCTGGCGGATTACCGCATCGGCTTCGGCGACGTGGCGCTCTACCAGGCGCTGCTCGACGGCGCCGGCGTCGACGGCGCGGCGCGCGAGCGGGTCCTGCACGAGCTCGTCACGCGTGACTTCGTCGGACTGGAGCGCGAGGTGGCGGTACTCGGGCTCGACGCGTCCGCGGCCGAGCTGCTCGTGCGCGTGCCGCAGCTGCGCGGCGGGCCGGAGGTGCTCGCCGGGCTCGACGGCGCGGCGGCCGAGGCAGCGGAGGGCCTGCACGGCGTGCACGCGCTGCTGGAGCCGCGCGTCGCGGAGCGGCTGATCTTCGACCTCGGGCTCGTGCGCGAGCTCGGCTACTACACGGGCGCGATCTTCCAGGTCTACGACCCGGCGCTCGGCGTGCCGCTTGGCGGCGGCGGGCGCTACGACGAGCTGCTCGGCCGCTTCGGGCGGCCGCTGCCGGCGGTCGGCTTCGCGCTCAACGCCGAGCGGCTGCACATCGCGCTCGCGGGCGAGGAGCGGGGTGAGCGGCTGTGAGTGGCTTGACGATCGCCGTCCCGCGCGGCGCGCTCTTCAAGGAGACGCTCGACGTGCTCGACGGCATCGGCGTCGACACGAGCGAGGTGCGCGCCAACGACCGCAAGCTGCTGTTCCGCGACGTCGGGATCGTGACGATGCGGCCCTCCGACGTGCCGACGTACGTCGAGGCCGGCGCCGCCGACATCGGCATCACCGGCAAGGACGTGCTGATGGAGCAGTCCGAGCGCGAGGTCTACGAGCTGCTCGACCTCGGCTACGGCGCCTGCACGATGGTGCTCGCCTCTGTCGCCGGTGACGATCCGATGGAGGAGGCCCGCCGCCGGCTCGGGATCATGCGGATCGCGACCAAGTACCCGAAGATCGCCGCGCGCCACTTCGCCGCGACCGGCCGCCAGGCCGAGATGGTGGAGGTGAAGGGCTCGGTCGAGCTGGCGCCGCTGACGGGCCTCGTCGACGGGATCGTCGATCTGACCGCCACCGGCACGACGCTGCGTGAGAATGGGCTCGTCGTGCGCGAGGAGATCGTCACCGTGACCGCGCGCCTGATCGCGAACCCGGTCGTGCACAAGCTGAAGGCGGCCGCGATCGACGAGCTGCTGGAGCGCGTGCGTGCGGCTTGAGCGCCGCACGCTGACTGGGGATCCCGCCGCGCTGGTCGCGGAGCTGCGCGGGCTGGTCCCGGGCGCCTCCGACGTGGCGGACGCGGTCGTGCGGATCGTGCTCGACGTGCGTCACCACGGCGACGCGGCGCTGGAGCGGTATCGGCGTGAGCTCGACGCGCGCGGCGTGGACCCTGGGCCGCTGTGCGTCCCGCAGGAGGAGATCGACGGGGCGCTCGCGGGCCTGGACGCCGGCGTGCGCGCGGCGCTCGAGCGCGCCGCCGCGAACGTGCGCGCGGTCGCCGAGGCGGGCGTGGACGAGGAGCGCTCCGTGGATCTGCCCGAGGGCCAGACCGTCGTGCTGCGCGAGCAGCCGGTCGCGCGCGCCGCGGTGTACGTGCCCGGCGGCCGAGCGCCGTATCCGTCGACCGTGATCATGGGAGCGGTCACGGCGAAGGCGGCGGGTGTCTCCGAGGTTGTCGTCTGCACGCCCTCCGAGGACCCGCGCGTGCTCGCGGCCTGTGCGCTCGCCGGCGTGACCGAGGTCTACCGCATGGGTGGCGCGCACGCGATCGCCGCGCTCGCGCACGGAACGGAGACGATCCGGCAGGTCGACGTGATCGTCGGCCCCGGCAACCTGTACGTGCAGGAGGCGAAGCTCGTCGTGCGCGGCGAGGTCGGGATCGACGGCTTCGCAGGGCCGAGCGACCTCGCGGTCGTGATCGACGACGCGCGGGCGACCGCGCTCGCCGCACTGGACCTGCGCGCGCAGGCCGAGCATGGGGCGGACAGCCTCGTCGTCGCCGTCTCGCCCGAGGCGGCCGTGCTCGACGGGCTCGCGGCGGCATTGGCCGACGCGGCGGAGGCCGGCGCAGCTGTGCTCGTGCAGACCGACGACCTCGACGGCGCGCTCGCCTTCGCGGAGGCGTTCGCGCCGGAGCACCTGCAGCTGATCGGTCCCGGCGCCGAGGCGCTGGCGCCGCGCGTCACGCGCGCGGGCTGCCTGTTCGTCGGCGCCGGCGCCGCGACCGCGTTCGGCGACTACCTCGCCGGCTCCAACCACGTGCTCCCGACCGACGGCGCCGCGCGCTATGCCTCCGGGCTGTCGGCGCGCACGTTCCGGCGGCGCATGGCGGAGGTGCGGATCCCGTCTGCGGCAGCTGCTGCCCTGGGTCCCGACGGCGTCGCGCTGGCGCAGGCGGAGGGCTTCGCCGCCCACGCGGAGTCAATGCGCGCGCGCATCCGGGAGAATGCAGGGCCATGAGCCGCAGCGCCCAGATCAACCGCAGAACCGGCGAGACCGACGTGCGCCTGACGCTCGCGCTCGACGGCTCCGGCGACGGCGCGCGCGAGACGGGCGTCGGGTTCCTCGATCACATGCTCGACCTGCTCGCGCGCCATGGCCGCCTCGACCTCGAGGTGGCGGCGAGCGGCGACCTTCAGACGGGCGCGCACCACACCGTCGAGGACGTCGGCATCTGCCTCGGGCAGGCGCTTGACGAGGCGCTCGGCGACCGCGCCGGCATCTATCGCTATGGCTCCGCCACGATCCCGATGGACGAGGCGCGCGCGTCGTGCGCGATCGACGTCTCCGGCCGTGCGTTCCTCGCATGGGACGCCGAGCTGCCGGCGGGCGCGATCGGCAACTTCGACCACGAGCTGGCCGAGGAGTTCTTCCGCGCGGTCTCCTCGAACGCGAAGCTGACACTGCATCTGACGGCAGAAGCCGGCACGAACGTCCACCACGTCATCGAGGCGCTCTTCAAGGCGTTCGCGCGCGCACTGCGCGCGGCGACCGCGATCGACCCGACGGAGACGGGCGTACCGAGCACGAAGGGAACGCTGACGGCATGAGCAGCGCGCCCACGATCGCGATCGTCGACTACGGGATGGGCAACCGCCGCTCGGTCGAGAAGGCGTTCGCGCACGTCGGCGCGCGGCCCCTGCTGACGCGCGACCACGACGAGATCCGCGACGCCGACGGCGTCGTCGTGCCGGGCGTGGGCGCGTTCCCGCGCGCGATGGAGCACCTGCGCGCGCTCGGCCTCGACGGCGTGATCGTCGAGCGCGCCGAGTCGGGTGTTCCGCTGCTGGGCATCTGCCTCGGCATGCAGCTGCTGTTCGAGCGCTCGGTCGAGGGCGAGCCGTGCGAGGGCCTCGGGCTGTTGCGCGGCGATGTGCGGCCGCTCGCCGCGGGGGAGCTGCGCGTGCCGCACATCGGCTGGAACGTCGTGCGCTTCGAGCGGGCGTGCCGGCTCAACGCGGCGCTGCCGTCGGAGACCGCCTTCTACCACGTGCACTCGCTGGCGCCGCACCCGGCCGATCCGGAGGACGTGCTCGGCACCGCCGAGTACGGCGAGCGCTTCGTCAGCGCGGTCGCGCGCGAGAATGTCTTCGGCGTGCAGTTCCACCCGGAGAAGTCCTCGACCGCAGGGCTGCGGCTGCTGGCGAGCTTCAGCGCGGCGTGCGATCGGGAAAAGGCCGTCGCATGATCCTCTACCCGGCGATCGACATCCGCGACGGCAAGGCCGTGCGGCTCGCGCAGGGCGACTTCGCGCAGGAGACCGTCTACGACGCCGAGCCGCTGAGCGCGGCGCGCGCGTGGGTCGAGGGCGGTGCGCGCTGGCTGCACGTCGTCGATCTCGACGGGGCGCGCGACGGCGCGCCGGCGAACCTCGAGCATCTGGAGCGAATCACGGGAGAGCTCGGCGTGCCGGTTCAGTTCGGCGGCGGCCTGCGCTCGCTGGAGTCGATCGAGGCAGCGCTGGCGGCGGGCGCCGAGCGCGTGATCCTCGGGACGGCCGCCTACACCGACGTCGACTTCCTCGACGAGGCGATCGCCAAGCATGGCCCGCGCGTGACGGTGTCGGTCGACGTGCGCGGCGGCAAGGTTGCGAGCGCCGGCTGGACGCACCAGACGGAGATGGAGGCGTCCGCGGTGATCGAGCACCTGCAGCGGCGCGGCGTGAAGCGGCTCGTGTACTCCTCGATCGAGCGCGACGGGATGCTGACCGGCCCCGACGTCGAGGAGGTCAAGCGCGTCGCGGACGCCGTGCGCGGGACCTTCATCTACTCCGGTGGGATCGGCACGCTCGACGACCTCAGAGCGCTTCAGGAGCTGCGGCAGGTCAACCTGACCGGCGTGATCGTCGGCAAGGCGCTCTACGAGCGGCGCTTCACCGTCGCGGAAGGGCGTGCGGCGTTGAGAGAGGACGCTCCCGGCAAGCAGAAGCGCAGAAGAAAGCCGCGGCGCCCCGAGCCGGCGTCGAGCTAGGCTCGGACGCGATGCACACCAAGCGCGTGATCCCGTGCCTCGACGTAGACGGGGGACGGGTCGTCAAGGGCACCGGCTTCGTCGACCTGCGCGACGCGGGCGACCCGATCGAGCTGGCGCAGCGCTATGACGCCGCCGGCGCCGACGAGCTCGTCTTCCTCGACATCACCGCCACGCACCACAAGCGCGACACGGTCGTCGAGCTGGCGCGCCACACGGCCGACGAGGTCTTCATCCCGTTCACGATCGGCGGCGGGATTCGCTCCGTCGAGGACGCGCAAGCGGTGCTCGACGCCGGCTCGGACAAGGTGTCGGTCAACTCGGCGGCGGTGGCGCGGCCGGAGCTGATCGACGAGCTGTCGGCGCAGTTCGGTGCGCAGTGCGTCGTGCTGGCGATCGACGCAAAGCGCCGGCCCGACGGCTCCGGCTGGGAGGTGTTCGTGGCCGGCGGCCGAACGCCGACGGGTCGCGACGTCGTCGCGTGGGCGCGGGAGGGCGTTGCGCGTGGGGCAGGGGAGATCCTGCTGACGAGCATGGATCGCGACGGCACGAACGCCGGCTACGACCTCGAGCTGACGCGCGCGGTCGCGGATGCGGTCGACGTGCCGGTGATCGCCTCAGGCGGCGCCGGCCGGCTCGACGACCTCGTCGACGCGCTGAACGCGGGCGCGGACGCGGTGCTGTGCGCGTCGATCCTCCACTACGGCCATCACACGGTGGCGGAGATCAAGGCGCACCTCGCCGCCGCCGGCGTGCCGGTGCGGCCGGTCGGCTAACGCCGGCGTCTGCTGCGTCTTGCCGCGTGCGCGACGGTCTGCGCCGCGTTGTCCTGGCGCACGGCCCGAAGCGCCGCCTCGTCCGCCTTCCTCCACGCCGGTGTCGCGCGCTTGGGCAGCAGCTCGTAGAGGTTCCCGTAGCCGGCGAGGTAGATCGCGCGGCGGTCGGCGATCACCGGATTGAACGCGCCGTCGGGCCAGCCGAAGACCTTCTTGCCGGTGCGGATGTTGAGCCCGAACGTGTCGTTGCCGGGCTGCAGGTCTGAGAAGTAGACGACGTTGTTGACGATCGTCGCCGAGCCGGAGATCTTCACGCCGGCCGAGTAGCGCCAGCGCACCCCGCCCGAGCGCGCGTCGAAGGCATAGAAGTTGCCGTCGTAGGAGCCGACGTAGACGGTCGGCCCGAGACCGGGCGTGACCGCGACGGCGGGGGAGCCGTAGACGTAGGCGCCGGTGCCGGTCGCCCACGCGAGCTTGCCGCTGGAGGCCGCGAACGAATAGACGCGCCCGTCGGTGTTGCCAAGGTAGACGCGCCCGAACGCGACCGCTGCCGTGGAGTAGAAGGAGCCCGAGCCGAAGCCGAAGCGCGTCCCGCTGGTGCCGACCGACCACACCTCGTGACCGGTCCGCGCCTGCACCGCGTGCACCTTGCCGCCGTAGTCGCCGAAGTAGAGCGTGCCGTTCGCGAGGGCCGGGCCGCCCTTCACCGCGCCGCTGGCGCGGTAGGTCCAGATCGTGCGGCCGCTCTTCGCCTCCAGCGCGTAGACGGTGCCGTCTTCGGAGCCGAAGAAGAGGCGGCCGTTCTTGAGCAGCGGCGAGGACTCGGCGCGGCTCGGCAGCGCCTTCGCCCACACCTGGCGGCCGTCCGCGGCGCGGTAGGCGGCAATGCGGCCCGCGCCGCCGGACATGCCGTTCAGCGCGACGGCGTAGACGCGCCCGTCGCCGACTGCCGGGGTCGCGGCGGCAAGACGCCCGACGCGCTGCTGCCAGCGGACGCGCCCGCTCGTCTTCGCGAGCGCGCGCAGCATCCCGTCGTCGTCGAGCAGGTAGAGCGAGCCGCCGTCGATCGACGGCGGGAACTCGAGCAGCGCGCCGCCGCGGTACGTCCAGCCGCGTCTGAAGCCCGGTCTGAGGTAGTCCGGCGCGTCGAGGTAGTTGCGCGTGCGGTCTTCTCTGAAGCCGTACGTCGGCCACAGAAAGCGGTCGACGGCCTGCGGCTTCGGCGGGGGCGCCGGTTGGGTCGTCGTCTCGGTCGTGAACTCGACGTCCGGGTGCGAGACGTCGCCGGGCTTGTGCGCCAGCACGAACGCCACCGCGCCGCCCGCGAGCAGGAGGAGGACGACCAGGGCGCCGAGCAGTCCGCGCCGCAGCCGGCGTGGCGGGGGGCTCGACATCGGGCGCGGATGGTAGATGATCGGGTCGATGGCCCCCGATCTGCGCTCGCTGCCCGCCGCTGTGCCGGTCGCCGACGTGTTGCCTGATGCGTGGGTCGTCGGCGGCGCGGTGCGCGACCTGCTGCTTGGGCGCGGGGCCGCCGTGGATCTCGATCTGGTCATCGAGGGGGACGCGGTAGCGGCGGCGCAGCAGCTGGCTGCGGCGCTCGGTGGTTCGCTCGTGGTGCACGAGGCGTTCGGGACCGCTTCCGTCGAGGTTGGCGGCCATGTCTACGACCTGGCGGCGGCGCGGGCGGAGTCGTATGCGCGGCCGGGTGCGCTGCCGGACGTGGGGCCGGGGACGCTGGAGGAGGACTTGCTGCGGCGGGACTTCACCGTGAACGCGATCGCGGTGTCGTTCGACGGGCGGGTCTGCTCGGCGCCTTGCGCCTTCGAGGACCTCGACGCGCGCGTGCTGCGGGTGTTGCACGAGCGCTCGTTCCTCGACGACCCGACGCGACTGCTGCGGCTCGTGCGGTATGCGACACGGCTTGGGTTCGAGGTCGAGTCGTCGACTGCGGCGCTCGCCGACGCCGCTGTGGCGGCTGGCGCCCTCGCGACAGTGACGCCGTCGCGGATCGGCTCCGAGCTGCGGCTGCTGCTGCGGGAGCCGTCGGCGGTGGAGGCGCTGGCGTGGGTGGCGAGATGGCCGTTGGGGGTGGAGCTGTCGTTCGACGCCTCGCTCGCCCGCCGGGCGCTGTCCTTGCTTCCGGACGACGGCCGCGCTGACCTGCTGCTGCTCGGGTCGGCGTGTCGCTCGGTCGCGCCGGCCGCCCTGGCGGGCTGGCTCGATGCGCTGGGGTTCCCCGGGCGTGAGCGCGACGTCGTGGTTCGCGTGGCCCAGGCGGATGGCCTCGAGGGAGGGTTGAGCGGGGCGTCGCGGCCGTCCGAGATCGCCGCTGAGGCGCGGGGTGTGCCGGTCGAGGTCGTCGCGTTGGCCGGGGCGCTCGGCGCCGAGCGCGCCGCGCGCGCGTGGATCGACGACCTGCGCCACATATCCCTCGCCATCGATGGCGCTGACCTCCTGGCCGCCGGAATCCCCCAGGGCGAGGCCATCGGCCGAGCCCTCGCCGCCGCGCTCAACGCCCGCCTCGACGGTGCCGCTCCCGACCGCGACGCCCAGCTCGCCGCCGCGCTCGCCGCCGTCGGCTGAGCACTGTCCGTTTGTGCATCACATGGATGTACAGACGGACAGTGGTCGCCGACTACCATCCGCGCCGTGCATCTGCCCACCCCGTTCGAGCCCGTCGGCGACCACATCGGGATCGCGCTGCTCGGCGGGCGGGCGCTGTTCACGACGCGGCGGGGCGGTGTGTCGAAGGGCGCGTACGCCAGCTTGAACCTGGGCCGCTGGACCGACGACGACGCCGACGCCGTGAACCGCAACCGCCAGATCCTCGCCGACCACCTCGACCTCCCCCTCGAGGCCGTCGTTCAAGGGCGTCAAGTCCATGGCAGCCGCGTCGAGCAGCGCGCCACGCCCGATGGGGCGATCAACGAGGCCGACGGACAAGCGACCGCGGCGCACAACGTCGCCGCCCTGGTCCTCACCGCCGACTGCCTCCCCGTCGCGCTGATCGCCGAGAACGCCGTCGCGATGCTCCACGCCGGCTGGCGCGGGCTGGCGGACGGAGTCCTGGAGAACGGCGTCCACGCGATCCGCGAACTCGGCGGGGACGGCGCGATCCAGGCCGCCATCGGCCCCGGCGCCGGCGGCTGCTGCTACGAGGTGGGGGCGGACGTCGGTGCGGCCTTCGGCGTCGGGGCCGGGCTGCTCGACCTCAAGGCGATCGCGCGCGAGCGGCTGCAAGCCGCCGGCGTCCAGGAGATCCACGACGTCGGCCTCTGCACGATCTGCGGCGACCCCGAACTGTTCTTCTCCCATCGCCGCGACAGCGGTCTCACCGGGCGCCAGGCGGGAATCGCATGGCGGAGCTGATCACCGGGCTGGACGCGGCCCTTGTGCGCGAGCGCGTGGCCGAGGCGAAGGAACGGATCGCCGAGGCGGCTCGGCGTGCGGGGCGGGAGCCGGACGCAGTCGAGCTGCTCGCCGCCGTCAAGTACGTCGCTCTCGATGAGCTGGGGACCCTCGCCGACGCTGGGCTCACCCTGCTCGGCGAGAACCGCGCCCAAGAGCTGGTGGCGAAAGCCCAGGCCCACCCGGGCGCCTTCACCTGGGACTTCATCGGCCACCTGCAGAGCCGCAAGGTCAAGGACCTCGCGCCGCACGTCCGCTACATCCACTCCGTCGCGAGCGACAGCGCGCTGGCACAGCTGGCGAAGCATCCGGCAGAGGTGCTCGTCGAGGTCAACGTCGCCGGCGAGGCGTCGAAGTCCGGCATCGCGCCGGCCGACCTTTCCGGATTCATCGAGCGCGCGCCGGTCCCCGTGGTGGGTCTGATGACGATGCCGCCGGCGGTGAGCACGCCCGAGGACAACCGCCGCCACTTCGCCGCGCTGCGCGAGCTGGCCGCCGCGCATGGCCTCCGGCACCTGTCGATGGGCACCTCCCAGGACTACGAGGTGGCCGTGGAGGAGGGCGCCACGATCGTGCGCCTGGGCTCGACCTTGTATCGGTAGGCGCCATAATCCCGAGAAGGGATCCGCCGACCGCCCGCGAATCCCTCGACGTCATGGCATTCCGCGACACCTGGCACCGCACGCTCGTCTACTTCGGCCTCGCCGTCGAGGACGAGTACGACGACCACGAGCCCGCCTACCCCGAGCCGGAGGCGGAGCTTCAGGAGACCTATCGCGAGCGCCCGAACGTACGCCGCTTGAGCTCCAGCCGGCGCCGCCGCGACGAGTTCGACGACATCTTCGCCGACGACGAGCCGGCCGCCCGCCGCACGAGCGTGCTGCGGCCCGTCAACGGCGGGGCGGGCGGGGCTGGACACGGCCGTGACGTGCGCGTCCACCTCGTGATCCCCAAGTCCTTCAACGACGCCCAGGACGTCGCGGACAAGTTCAAGGACTCGATCCCCGTGATCCTGAACCTGCAGAGCTCCGACACGGACCTCTCGAAGCGCCTGATCGACTTCTCGTCCGGCCTCACGTACGCGCTCGACGGCGGCATGCAGCGGATCGCCGACAAGGTCTTCCTGCTCACGCCGCGCAACGTCGAGGTCTCCGCCGAGGAGCGCGCGCGGCTGATCGAGAAGGGCTTCTTCAACCAATCCTGAGCCGGCGGCACGAAGCGCGCGGCCGATACGCTTGCCGCCCATGCGCGTCGGACTGATCGGAGCGGGCAACATGGCCTCCGCGCTCGCGCGCGGCTGGGGCGATCCTGTCCTGTGCACGGACGCGCTTCCGGGCAAGGCCGAGGCGCTCGTGGAGGAGCTGGGCGGGCAGGCGTTCCCCTCGAACGCCGAGCTTGCCCGCGAGGCTGACATGCTGTTCCTCTGCCACAAGCCGGATCAGTTGGCGTCGGTGGCGGCGCAGGTGGAGGGCCACGAGAGAGAGACCACCATCGTCTCGATCCTCGCCGGCGTCACTCTCGATGCCATTCGCTCGGCGTACCCCGGCGCCAAGTCCGTCGTGCGGGTGATGCCGAACGTGGCGGTGGAGATCGGCAGAGGCGTGATCTGCCTCGCGACGGAGAGCGACGCGAGCGACGACGTGCGCGCCCTCCTGGAGCGGGTCGCGACCGTGGTCGACGTCCCCGAGAGACTGATCGAGGTGGCGACGGCGATCCAGGGCGTCGGTCCGGCGTACGTAGCGCTCTTCATCGAGGCGCAGGTCGACGCCGCGGTCCGGCTCGGCATGCCGCCGCGCATGGCGGTCGAGCTGGCGACCGCGACCACGGAGGGCTCCGCCGCGCTGCTGGCCGCCCGCGACTTCGACACGCTCGCGCTGCGCCGCTCCGTCACCTCGCCCGGCGGCGTCACGGCGCGCGGCCTTGCGGCGCTCGAGGACGGCGGCCTGCGCGCGGCGTTCCAGGCGGCGGCCGACGCGGCCGTGCACGGAGGGAGACGGTGAGCGCAGCCGCGATCGTCGTGCTCGCGACCGTGCGGCACGACGTCGCCCGCTATGTGAGCGCGCTCGCGACCGTCTACCTGATCTGCATCTTCGCCTACGTGGTGATCAGCATCCTGTACTCGGTCGGCATCCGGCCGCCGTACTCGCGCTGGTGGAACGCGATCGTCGAGTTCCTGCGCCAGGTCGTCGAGCCCTACCTGCGCCTCTTCCGCCGTGTGCTGCCGATGTTCGGCCCGCTCGACCTCAGCCCGATGGTCGCGACGATCGTGCTGATCGTCGTCTCACGCATCGTCGTGTCGCTCATCGAGGGCTGATGGAGGCTGCGGAGGGCAGCGCGCTCGCCAACCCCGCGCGCGGCGCCCGCTGGGCGCTCGCCGGCCTCGTCGTCGTGCTCGTGCTGCTGTTGGACCAGGGCACGAAGGCGCTGGTCCGCTCCTCGATCGCGCCCGGCGAGCAGCGCGACGCGCTTGGCCCGCTGACGTTCGTCGACGTGCACAACAGAGGCGTCGCGTTCGGCTTCCTCGGCGGCGGTGGAGCAATCGTGCTCATCGTGACGCTGGCGGCGCTCACGCTGCTGCTCGTCTACTTCGCCCGCCACGCCGACAGGCCCCTGCTGTGGCTCCCGACCGGGCTGGTGCTCGGCGGCGCGCTCGGCAACCTGATCGACCGCATCCACCAGGGCTACGTGACCGACTTCATCCACTTCCCGCACTGGCCCGCCTTCAACGTCGCCGACATGTGCATCACCGGCGGCGTCGTCGCGCTCGTGGTGGTGCTCGAGCTCGGTGCCAGAGCCGCTGACGATTGAGGTCGGCGCCGCCGCCGACGGCGAGCGGCTCGACCAGCTGCTGGCGGAGCCGCTCGGCTCGCGCAGCGCGGCGCAGCGGGCGATCGACGCAGGCCGCGTGACGGTCGACGGCTCGGTGCGGCCCAAGCGCCACCGTGTCGCCGCCGGCGAGCGGGTCGAGGTGGCGGCCGAGGAGGTGGCGGCGGCGTACGAGGCATCCTCCGAGGTGCCGTTCGAGGTTGCCTACGAGGACGATCACCTGCTCGTCGTCGACAAGCCGGCGGGCGTCGTCGTGCACCCGGCGCGCGGCCATCGCGGTGCGACGCTCGCCGAAGCGCTCGCCGGACGCGCCGAGGGCGGGGAGGACCCGGCGCGCGCCGGGATCGTGCACCGGCTCGACAAGGACACCTCCGGCCTGCTCGTGGTTGCCAAGACGGAGGCGGTCCACCGCGCGCTGCAGGAGGCGATTCGCAAACGCGAGGTGCGGCGCGAGTACCTGGCGCTCGTCGAGGGCTGCCCGCCGGCGCGCTCGGGCACGATCGACGCCCCGATCGGGCGCGATCGCCGGACCCGCACGCGCATGTCGACCGACACGGACGTGCCGCGCGCGGCGCGCACGCACTTCGAGCTGGAGCACGCCTACGCCGGCTTCGCGCTGCTGCGCGTGACGCTGGAGACGGGCCGCACGCATCAGATCCGCGTCCACCTGGAGGCGATCGGGCATCCGGTCGCGGGGGACCCGGAATACGGGACGGCCGGCCAGCTGGGCCTCACCCGCCAGTTCCTCCATGCCGCACGCCTGGCGTTCGCGCACCCGGTCAGCGGCGCTCCGGTCGACGTCAGCTCGCCGCTGCCGCCCGACCTGCAGGCCGTGCTCGACCGGCTGCGGGCCGGAACCGTCTAGAATCCCGCCGAATCCGTTGTCTACCCCGGCCGAACCGGGGCTCGCGACCCTGACCGGCGCGCCACAGCGCCGGGACCGCGACGCCTCCGGCCGGGACTCTGCACCACCATCAAAGGGAGCACCATCGTGGCTCAAGCAGGACTCAAGGAGCTGCTGGAGGCCGGCGTTCACTTCGGCCACCAGACGCGCCGCTGGAATCCGAAGATGCGCCGCTTCATCTTCGGCGAGCGGGCCGGCATCTACCTCATCGACCTCCTTCAGACGGAGGCGCTGCTGCAGGAAGCGCGCGAGTTCGCCTCCGCGCTCGCCCACCGCGGCGGCACCGTCCTCTTCGTCGGCACCAAGAAGCAGGCGCGCGACGCGATCAAGGAGTCGGCGGAGGCGTCCGGCATGCCGTACGTCAACCACCGTTGGCTCGGTGGCCTGCTGACGAACTTCGGCACGATCTCCGGCCGCATCAGACGGCTGCACGACCTCGAGCGCTACGAGGCCGAGGGCCAGCTGGCGCTGCTGCCGACGCGCGAGCGCATGGCCGCGCAGGCCGACCTCGCGAAGCTGCAGGCGAACCTCGGCGGCGTCAAGAACATGCAGCGCGTCCCCGACGCGATGTTCGTCGTCGACCTCAAGGTCGAGGCGATCGCGGTGAGGGAAGCGCAGCGCCTGCGGATCCCAATCATCGGCCTGGTCGACACCAACTGCGACCCCGACGGGATCGACTACGTGATCCCCGGCAACGACGACGCCATGCGCTCCTGCGCGGTGATCGCGGGCGCGCTCGGCGACGTGATCGGCGAGGGCAACCGCATCTTCCGCGAGGAGGAGGAGCGCGCGCGCAAGGAGGCCGAGGAGAAGGCCCGCATCGAGGCCGAGGCGCGCGCCGCCCGCGAGGCCGAGGAGAGAGCGAAGCGCGAGGCCGAGGACGCCGCCAAGAGAGCGGCTGAGGAGCAGGCGCGCAGAGAGGCCGAGGAGGCCAAGCGTGCGGCCGAGCAGGCCGCCGCCGCACAGGCACAGGCCGCGGCTGCCGCGTCGGCGCCGCAACCGCCGGCCGAGGAGGCGCCCGCCGCGCCGGCCGCACCCGAAGCGCCGGCCGAGCCGGTCGCCGCCGGCTCCGCGCCGCAGCCGCCGGCCGAGCAGCCCGCCGCGCCGGTCGCGCCGCAGCAGACCGACGAGCAGTCCACGACCGACTCCGGCTCCGGGGGGGAGCCCACCGCATGAGCATCACCGCCCAAGACGTGAAGGCCCTGCGCGAGCGCACCGGCGCAGGGATGATGGAGTGCAAGAAGGCCCTCGTCGAGGCGGACGGCGACATCGAGAAGGCGATCGAGGCGCTGCGCATCAAGGGCGCCGCGAAGGCCGAGAAGCGCGGCGAGCGCGAGGCCTCCGAGGGCACCGTGCAGTCCTACATCCACTCCAACGGGAAGATCGGCGTGCTCGTCGAGGTCGACTGCGAGACCGACTTCGTCGCGCGCAACGACGACTTCGTCGGCTTTGCGCGAGACCTCGCGCTGCACATCGCTGCCGCCGCCCCGGTCGCCGTCGACGAGGATGGCGTGCCGGCAGAGGACGTCGAGCGCGAGACGCGCATCGCCGAGGAGCAGTTCGCCGACAAGCCGGAGAACATCCGCGGCAACATCGTCAGAGGCAAGGTGGACTCCTGGCTGAAGGAGGTCGTCCTGCTCAAGCAGGCGCACGTCAACGGCGAGAAGTACGAGGGCCGCACGATCGAGGAGATCCGCGCCGCGCTCGCCGCCAGAACGGGCGAGAACATCGTGATCCGCCGCTTCACGCGGTTCGCCGTTGGCGACTGATCCCGAACCGGCTGTGGTTCCCGCGCCCTCGGAGCACCCCGAGGGCGCGGCGCCCGCGTTCAAGCGGGTCATGCTGAAGCTGTCGGGCGAGGCGCTGCTCGGCCAGCAGGAGTACGGCGCCGACCCGGAGCGGATCCAGGCGATCGCCAGACAGATCGCGCAGGTGCACGCACGCGGCGTCGAGGTCTGCGTCGTCGTCGGCGCCGGCAACATCTTCCGCGGCGTCGCCGCTCAGGCGGCCGGGATGGACCGCGCCACCGGCGACTACATGGGCATGCTCGCGACGCTGCTCAACGCGCTGCCGCTGCAGGATGCGCTCGAGAAGGAAGGCGCGCCGACGCGCGTGCTGAGCGCGATCGCCGTCTCCGAGGTCGCCGAGCCGTACATCCGGCGCCGCGCGATCCGCCACCTCGAGAAGGGCCGCGTCGTGATCTTCGCGGCCGGCACCGGCAACCCATTCTTCACGACCGACACGGCGGCGGCGCTGCGCGCCACCGAGATGCACGCCGAGGTGATCCTGATGGCGAAGAACGGGGTGGAGGGCGTCTACAGCGCCGACCCGGCGATCGACCCGACGGCGGTGTTCATCCCCGAGATCAGCCACATGGAGGCGGTCGAGCGGCGCCTGCGCGTGATGGACACGACGGCGCTCACGCTGTGCATGGAGAACCGCCTGCCGATCGTCGTCTTCAACATGAACGACGAGGCGAACATCGACCGGATAGTGTGCGGAGATCGCGTCGGAACCTTGGTGAGGTCATGATCGAAGAGCTGCTGGCAGACGCGCGCGAGCGCATGACGAAGTCGGTCGAGTCCACCCGCCACGAGTTCGGCTCGGTCCGCACCGGCCGTGCGACGCCTGCGCTGCTCGACCGCATCATGGTCGACTACTACGGGACGTCGACGCCGCTGAAGCAGCTCGCGACGATCGGGGCGCCGGAAGCACGCCTGCTCTCGATCCAGCCCTACGACAAGGGCTCGATCAAGGCGATCGAGAAGGCGATCCTGGAATCGGACGTCGGGCTGACGCCGAACAACGACGGCAACATGATCCGCCTCGGGATCCCCGAGCTGACCGAGGAGCGCCGCAAGGACCTCGTCAAGGTCGTGCGCCACATCGCCGAGGAGGGACGCATCGCGATCCGCAACATCCGCCGCGACGTGATGCACGACCTGCGCGAGCTGCGCGACGCGGGCGAGGCCGGCGCCGACGACGAGCACCGCGCCGAGGGGGAGCTTCAGAGACTGACCGACGAGAAGGTCCACGAGCTCGACGGGCTGCTGAAGCACAAAGAGGAAGAGATCCTCGAGGTCTAGGCCGCCGGTGGGCCTGTCCGACTCCGACGTAGACGGCGCACGGGCGCGGTACGTCGCCATCATCACCGACGGGAACGGCCGTTGGGCCGAGCAGCGCGGACTGAGCGTCACCGACGGGCACCGCGCCGGCGCCGAGAACGTGAAGGCGCGCCTGCGCGACGCGGTCGAGCTCGGCATCGAGGAGCTGACGATCTACGCCTTCTCGACCGAGAACTGGTCGCGCTCGATCCAGGAGGTGAAGGCGCTCGTGAAGATGTTCGCCGAGTACATCGACCGCGAGACGCCCGAGCTCCACGAGGAGGGAGTGCGGCTGCGCTTCATCGGCCGGCGCGGCGCGCCGGTGCCGGAGGAGATCGTCAGACGGATGGAGTGGGCGGAGGCGTTGACCGCCGACAACGACCGCATCACGTTCTTCATTCCGTTCAACTACGGCGGCCGCGCGGAGATCGTCGACGCCGCGCGCTCGTTCCGCGGCACGACCGAGGAGGAGTTCCGCCAGCATCTCTACGCCCCGGAGATGCACGACCCCGAGCTCGTGATCCGCACGAGCGGCGAGCAGCGGCTGTCGAATTACCTGCTCTGGCAGACGGCCTACTCGGAGTTCGTCTCACGCGAGGAGCTGTGGCCCGACTTCGACCGTGCGGCGTTTGAGCGGGCGCTGGACGAGTACGCCACGCGCCAGCGGCGGTTCGGGGGTCGGATCGCGTGAGCGCACAGCGACGTCGCCCGACGCCGGCCGACCGCCGCTCGCGCCGGCTCGCGCGCCGCAACGGCGGCTCGGACCTGGGCGCGCGGATCGTCGTCGCGATCCCCGCCGCGATCGTCGTCATCGTCGTCAACGCGGTCGGCGGGGCGCTGTGGGCGCTCGCGCTGTTCGCCGTCGGCTGCCTCTGCCTGCACGAGCTCTACGAGATGCTGAGAGCGGTGAGACCGGTGCGGCTCGCCGGCTTCCTCGCGCTCGCCGGCCTGCTCGCGGCCGCCCTCTACGGGACGCAGTTCCACATCCTGCTGGCGGCCGTCGCGGCGGTACCGGTGCTGTTCGCGCTGACGGCGTGGGGGCCGAGCCGCGAGCACGCGTCGCTCGCGATGGCGACGACGGCGTTCGGCATCTACTGGATCGGCTTCGCGCTCGCGCACGCCGTGCTGTTGCGCGAGCTGCCGCACGGCAACGCGATCGTGATCGACGTGCTCGTCGGCACGTTCGTCGGCGACACGGGCGCCTACTTCGGCGGCAAGACGTTCGGCCGGCGCCCGCTCGCGCCGCGCATCTCGCCGAACAAGACGGTCGAGGGGCTCGTCGTGGGGATGCTCGCGGCGCTCGCCGGCGTGCTCGTCGCGGGGCTCTACCAGGACTGGCTCTCGACGACCGACGCGCTGCTGCTCGGGCTCGGCGTCGCGATCGCCGCCCCGATCGGCGACCTGTTCGAGTCGTTCGTCAAGCGCGATGTCGGCGTCAAGGACACCGGCGCCGCCTTCGGCGCCCACGGCGGCGCGCTCGACCGCGTCGACGCGGCGCTGTTCGCGGCGGTCGTCGGCTACTACGTCTGGTACGCGCTGGCGTAAGGCAACGCCTTCGGGCGCGTTGCAAGACCGCTTGCAGGTCTCTCATTGGTCAGGAAGGCGGGCTAGCCTCGCCCACCGTGTACATCTTGACCAATCGCCTGGTCGGGATGCGGGGCGAGGCGCTGCCGCTTCCCTGGTACCAGCGCGCTCCACTCGGTCTGCTCTCCGGCGCGCCGGTGTACGTCGCGCTCCAGGCTTCCGAGAGACGCCCATTCGGAGACCTGCTCGTCTCCGCCGTCGATCCGATCAACTGGCCGTTCGTCTCCGAGATCAGAGCATCCCGAGAGGACGAGCCCGGCGTGCTGGCCGAGGCGTACAAGGGGGCGCCGCCGTTGAACATCGTCTTTGCCGAGGCGGTCACGCTCGACTCCGGCTTGCGCCACGACGTCCGTCTCGTCGTCGAGCCCTACGACGACAGATCGCGTGCGGGCACCGCCGTCAGGCGCCGGGTCGGAAAGCTCAAGCGGCACCTCGAAGACAGAGGGTTCTCGAAGCCTGTCGCCACCGGGCTCCATGAGCGGCTCCAAGAGCTGGCGTGGATCGACGTGGGGCGCGTCGATCAAGGGTGGGTGCGGGTAGCGGGGTGGCGCGACGCCCTGGAGGTTCAGAGAGACAGCTCGCCGGTCGCCGACGAGTACGACCTCGACATGGCGGTCGTGTTCGCCGACACCCACAGCCGCATGCTGCGGTACGTGTTCCCACGTCGCGGCGCCGTCTCGATCAGCGTCGACCATGCCGATCGTCCCGGCGCCATGTCGGCCATCGCCGAGGCCCTCGCCGGCGAGGATCTCAACGTGCTCAGCTCGCTGCTGCGCCGCGGCTCGGCTCCGCGCGGCAAGGCGCAGGTCGTGCTGGTCGTCGAGCCGACCGGAAGGGCGACCGACGCCGGCGACGTCGACAGACGGGTTCGAGAGGCGCTCGCCGACCTTCCGGTGGAGCTGATGATCTCGGTCAAGGTGCAGGGCGCGGTCGATCCGGAGGATGCGGTCCTGTACCCGCGCCGCCCGCACGAGATCGCCGTCCAGCCGTCGAAGCCGATGGTGGCGATGATCGCGGCCGTCAAGGATGCGCTTCCGCGAGGAAAGCGTCCGATCTTCATCTCCCGGCGCTTCGTCGACGAGTCCGATCCGTCCAACGAGGAGATCCTGAGAAAGCTGGGCGAGATCCTCGACGAGCACGGCTTCGTCGCGGTCGAGGCGATTCCCCAGCCGGGCACCGACATCACCGCGTCGGACGAGGTGAAGGCGAAGATGTGGGCCTCCGACGCCGCGATCCTGCTGGTCATCTCGACGCAGGACGAGCGCGAGCTGTCGGAGAACCTGGCGCACGAGTGCGGCTTCATGCAGGGTCAGGGGAAGCGTCTGCTCCCGCTTGTCGAGGATGGCGCGGCCCACCGGATGAGCTGCCACGCGAACCTGCAAGGGCTTCAGCGGGCGGGGTTCACCAAGGAGGCGGCGTGCGGCGACGGGCCAGGGTCGATCTACCAAGCCGTCCGACCCTGGTTGGCGCTGCTGGAGAAGGAAGGCCGTCGCGCCGCTTGAGGCTGCGCATAGCCCGCCACCTAGAATCAAGGGCCCATGTCCCGCCGCCTCCTCATCCTGGGCTCGACGGGCTCGATCGGCACGCAGGCGCTTGATGTCGTCGCGCGCGCCCACGGCGAGCTTGAGGTCGTCGGCCTGTCGGCCGAGTCGTCCTCGGAGCAGCTCGTCGCGCAGGCGCGCGAGCTGGGCGTCGAGCGGATCGCGCTGGCCGACGCCGACGCAGCCGCCCGCGCCGCCGAGGCGTGGACCGATGGCGAGGTGCTCTCAGGTGCCGAGGGACTCGTGCGGCTGGTCGTCGAATCCGAGGCGGACCTCGTGCTCAACGCGCTCGTCGGCAGTGCCGGCCTCGGCCCGACGGTCGCCGCGCTCGGTGAGGGGATCGACCTCGCGCTCGCGAACAAGGAGTCGCTCGTCGTCGGCGGCGAGCTCGTCACGCAGCTCTCGGAGGCGACCGGCGCGCAGATCATTCCGGTCGACTCCGAGCACTCGGCGATCTACCAGCTGCTGGCCGGGGAAAAGGCCGGGACCGTCGACAAGCTGGTCCTCACCGCCTCCGGCGGGCCGTTCCGCGGTCGCACCGTGCACGACCTTCGCGACGTGACCGTCGCGCAGGCGCTCGCGCACCCCACCTGGGCGATGGGCGGCAAGATCACGATCGACTCGGCGACGTTGATGAACAAGGGCCTCGAGCTGATCGAGGCGCACCACCTGTTCGGCACGCCGTACGAGCAGATCGACGTCGTCGTGCATCCGCAGTCGATCGTCCACAGCCTGATCCAGCTGTGCGACGGCGCGACGCTCGCGCACCTCGGCTATCCCGATATGCGCGTGCCGATCGCCTACGCGCTGCACCACCCCGACCGCGTCGAGCTGCCGGTGCAGCCGCTCGATCTCGCCGAGCTCGGCCAGCTCACGTTCGAGCAGCCGGACACCGACACGTTCGCGTGCCTGCGGCTCGCGCGCGAGGCAGGCCGGGAGGGCGGCACTGCGCCGTGCATCCTCAACGCCGCCAACGAGGTTGCGGTGCACGCGTTCCTGAACGGCCGACTGCGCTTCCACGAGATCGCCGAGGTGATCGAGCACACGCTTGAGACGGTGCCCGGCGGGCGCATCCATGCGTTCCAGACGCTCTACGCCGCCGACCGCGACGCGCGCGCCGCAGCCGCGGAGCTGGTCGAGCAGGCGGAGGCCCGCAGCGCATGAGCTGGCTGCTCGCGTTCACCGGCTTCGCGCTGCTGATCATCCTGCACGAGGCGGGCCATTTCGCGGCGGCGAAGGCGGTCGGCATGCGCGTCGAGCGCTTCAGCCTCTTCTTCGGCAGACCGCTGGTGTCGTTCAGACGCGGCGAGACCGAGTACGGGATCGGCCCGATCCCGCTCGGCGGCTACGTGAGAATCACCGGCATGAACCCGCGGGAGGAGTTCAGCGACGACGTCGCCGTGCGGGCCTACTACCGGCAGCCGGTGTGGAAGCGGATCGTCGTGATCGCGGCCGGGCCGGCGGTGAACCTCGTGATCGCGTTCGTGATCCTGTGGGCGCTGTTCCTCGCCAACGGCACGTACGTCGGGACGCACAAGGTCTCCGCGCAGGATCTCGGCCAGCCGGCGACGCGCTACCTGCAGCCCGGCGACCGCATCGTCTCGGTGGACGGCGTCAGAGGGGACCTGACGACGATCGCGACCCAGGTGCGGCGCCACAGATGCGCCGGCACGCCGGTCAAGGGCTGCGTCGCGCAGACTCCCGCTCACGTCGTCGTCGTGCGCGACGGGGGCACCGCCGCCGGAGGCGGTGGTCGGATGGCGTTCGACATCCGGCCGCAGTACGACGCGCAGCTGAGATTCATGCGGCTCGGCTTCACGTATGCCGAGCGCCACCAGACGTACGGCCTCGCTGGCGCGGCAGGGCAGAGCGTGAGCGGGATGTGGGACGTCACGAAGAAGACGCTGTCGGTCTTCGCGCACATCTTCGAGCCGAGAGAGCGCAAGCAGGTCGGCAGCGTCGTCGGCGCCTACCACGTGACGCAGCAGTCGTTCTCCTCCGACGTCACGACTGCGCTGGGGATCCTCGCGCTGATCTCGCTCTCGCTCGCGATCGTCAACCTGTTCCCGTTCCTGCCGCTCGACGGCGGTCACATCTTCTGGGCCCTGGCCGAGAAGGTGCGCGGGCGGGCGATCCCCTTCTCGATCATGGAGCGCGCGAGCGTGATCGGCTTCGCGCTCATGATCATGTTGTTCGTAATCGGCTTCTCGAACGACCTCGAACGCTTCCACAACGGCGGCTTCAACCTGCGCTAGTAGCCGGCGTCAGCGCTCGGTCAGGGCTGCCGGCCGCAGGCGATGCGTGTCAACCCATTTGACGGTCGGCCGGCCGCCGACGACGGTGACAAGCGCTTCGCCGCCGCCCGCGACGCCGCGCGCGGTGACGGTCGCGAAGCCGAGCCGGCGCAGCTGTGCGCTCATCTCATCAGCCCCGGGTGTATCCACCGGCATGACGAGCGTGTTGCCATCGGGCAGCGCGCCGCCTCGGACCAGCGTCAGGAGGCAGAGCGCCGCGACCGCGGCCGCCGCGCCGAGCGCGACGTCGCGCGCGACGGTGAGTGCGTGCACGCGGTTCGGTGCTCCTTCCGCGATCAGCACGGCGACGACGGTGGCGGCGGCGGCTGGGAGGCCGAAGTTGGCGTTGTTGAGGGCGACGAGCCCCGCCGCGGCGAACAACGGCCAGCGTGAGCGCGCGCCGTCGCCGTCGATCGAGCGGACGGTCAACCACGCGAGCAGGTAGGGACCGGCGTAGCGCAGCGGAAACGCCGGAAAGTAGTTGCCAGCCGAGTAGGCGTCGCGCAGCGAGCTGCCTTCGATCAGGAACAGGCTCGTCGCGAGGAACGGCACGTAGAGCAGCAGCGCGGCTGGCGCGCTGCCGGTCGCACGGCGCAGGACGCCGAAGATCCCCATCAGCGCGGCCGCGCTGAGCGCGGACAGCGTCAGCGTCAGGACGAGCAGCGTCGGGGCGATCACCGCCAGCGGGATCGCGGCGACGTAAGGCCAAAGCGCGGCGTACAGCGGCTGGAAGTTGACGAATGGCGTCCGCCCGTTGACGACGGCGAAGGCTTCGTCCATCACATAGGGGGCGATCGTCGCTACGCCGCCATGGCGGGCGATCGTCGCGTCGCTGTCGACGCCGGCCGTCATCGCTGCCGCCGTCAGGACGACGGCCAGCAGGAGCGCCGCCCAGCGCGTGCTCGTGCGCTCGCGCAGGGCAGCTCGCAAGCGTTCCCGCGCGGCGTCGCTGTGGATCGCGCGCGTGACCGCGAGCGCCGCCGCGATCGCGGCGACCCACGTGCCGATCGTGAAGTAGCGCGCCGACACGAGCACCGTCCCGGACAGGTAGCGCAGCCGGTACTGCTCGACCACGCAGGCGATCAGCAGCGCCGCGAGCGCCACCTGTGCGGCGCGTGCGAGCTGCGGTCCGGACCGTACGCGGAGCGTTGCTGCTCGGCCCCACAGCATGGTGGCGCCGGCCAGGCCGACGGCCGCGAGCACGGCGAGCAGGTAGCCGGCCTGCTCACGCGCTTCGTGCACGATTGCAGCGCGCTTGAAGGCCCAGATGCGCGCCGGGTCGAGTGGGGGGTAGAGCGCCTCGCCGAGGAACGGTCCGAGCAGCGCGATCGCTGCCACCAGCGAGGACGCGCACAGGATGGCGAGCACCCACGCGAGCTGCTCGACGTCAGCCACGCGGCGCTCCACCGCACGAGCCGCGGCGTCCGTCGCCGTCTGCACGCAACCTCCCCCCGATGAGCAGTGCACACCAGTTTAGGGCGCAATGGTGTGCCCGGGGGCTGTGCGTCGCAACTGCGCTATGGTCGGCTGGCCGGCCGACCAGTCCGACGCGGAGGAGAGGCGATGGAGACCAGCACGGTCGCGCAAGACGCAAAGCCCGCGGCCGTCGAGGCGCCGACGCTCGGCGAGGCGCTGCGGCGCACCGCAGCTGCCCACCCGCACATCGTCGCGATCCGCACGCTCGACGACAGCGTCTCGCTGACGTGGGCGGACGTGCGTGAGCGTGTCGACGTGCTGGCCCGCGGCCTGGCCGGGCTTGGCCTCGATCGCGGCGACACGGTCGCGCTGATGCTCGGCAACCGGCCCGAGTTCCACCTCTGCGACCTGGCGGCCGTGACGCTCGGGGCGGTGCCGTTCTCGATCTACCAGACGTTCTCGGTGGAGCAGATCGCGTTCGTCGTCGGCGATGCCGCGGCACGCGTGGCGATCGTCGAGCAGGCGCACCTGCCGGCGCTGCTCGAGGCGCGCGCGGAGCTGCCGGGGCTGGAGCACGTCGTCGTGGTCGACGGCGAGGCGCCGGCGGGCACGCGGGCGCTCGGCGAGCTGGAGGCCGCGGGTCGCGCGTCCGGACTCGACGTCGACGCGGCGCTCGCGGCGGTCGCGGCCGAGGACGTCGCCACGCTCATCTACACCTCCGGCACGACCGGCCCGCCGAAGGGCGTCGAGCTGACGCACGCGAACATCTTCGGAGCGGTGCGCTCGGTGCAGCAGATGATCGAGTTGCCGCTGGGAGCGAAGGTGATCTCGTGGCTGCCGGCGGCGCACATCGCCGAGCGCGCCGCGCATCACTACATCCCCGTCGTCTACGCGGCGACCGTCACCGTCTGTCCGGATCCGCGCCGCATCGTCGAGCTGCTGCCGCAGATCCACCCGACGTGGTTCTTCGCCGTGCCGCGCATCTGGGAGAAGCTGAAGGCGGGGCTGGAGGCGATGCTCGCCGCGCAGCCGGAGGAGCGCCGCCTGCCCGCCGAGGCGGCGCTGGAGGCGGCCCGGCAGGCGGTGCGGCTGCGCCAGCGCGGCGAGCCGCTGCCGGACGAGCTGGCCGAGACGGTCGCGCGCGCCGACCGGGAGATGTTCTCGGGCCTGCGCACGATGCTCGGTCTCGACGAGGTCGTCACCGTCAACGTAGGCGCCGCGCCGACGCCGCCCGAGGTGATCGAGTTCTTCCACGCGATCGGGATCGAGCTGGCGGAGCTGTGGGGGATGTCGGAGACGTGCGGGGCCGGCGCCTGCAACCGCGCCGGCGCGGTGCGGATCGGCACGGTCGGGCAGGCGACGCCGGGCGTCGAGCTGAGACTGGCGCGGGACGGTGAGCTCCTCGTGCGCGGGCAGTGCGTGATGCGCGGCTACCGCAACCGGCCCGAGCAGACGGCGCAGGCGCTCGGGTCCGACGGCTGGCTGGCGACCGGCGACGTCGCGACGATCGACGACGACGGCTACGTCACGCTGATCGACCGCAAGAAGGAGCTGATCATCAACGCGGCCGGCAAGAACATGTCGCCGGCGAACATCGAGGCGACGCTGAAGGCTGCCTCGCCGCTGATCGGCCAGGCGATCGCGATCGGCGATCGCCGCCCCTACAACGTCGCGCTGATCGTGCTCGACGCCGACTTCGCGCCCGCGTGGGCGCAGCGTGAGGGGATCGAGGCGCGCGACCTCGCTTCACTCGCGCGCGACCCGCGTGTGCGGGCGGCCGTGCAGGAGGGGGTCGACGCCGCCAACGCAAAGCTGGCGCGCGTGGAGCAGATCAAGCGCTTTGCGCTCGTCGAGGGCGATTGGCTGCCTGGCGGCGACGAGCTGACGCCGACGATGAAGCTCAAGCGCAAGCCGATCGGCGAGAAGTACGACGCGGCGATCGAAGCGCTCTACGCCGGCTGACCCTCGTACACTGCGGTGTAGATGGCCTCGCAGCGGCAGATCCACGTCGGCTCCGTGCCGATCGGTGGCGGGGCGCCGGTCGCGGTGCAGACGATGACGAAGACGGAGACGGCGGATCTCGCGGCCACGATGGCGCAGATCAAGCGCGTCGCGGAGGCCGGCGCCGACATCGTGCGCTGCGCGGTGCCGCGCGAGCAGGACGTCGAGGCGCTGAAGACGATCGTGCGCGAGTCGCCGATCCCGATCATCGCCGACATCCACTTCAACCACACGCTCGCGCTGAAGGCGCTCGACGCCGGCGCGCACTGCGTGCGGCTGAACCCCGGCAACATCGGCGGTCCCGACAAGGTCGCGCAGGTGGTCGCGCGCGCCAGAGAGCTCGGCACGCCGCTGCGGATCGGCGTGAACTCCGGCTCGCTGCCCAAGCACCTGCACGAGTTGGAGCGCGAGAACAGCGTCGAGGCGCTCGTGACCGCCGCGGTCGAGTTCGTCGAGCTGATGGAGCGCCTGGAGTTCGAGAACTTCAAGGTCTCGATCAAGTCGACGAACGTGCCGAACACGATCGCCTCGAACCGCCTGCTGAGCGAGCGGATCCCGTATCCGCTGCACCTCGGCATCACCGAGGCTGGGACGAAGTGGTCCGGGTCGCTGAAGAGCGCCGTCGGCCTCGGCACGCTGCTCGCCGACGGGATCGGCGACACGATCCGCATCTCTCTGTCGACCTTCCACGCGGAGGAGGAGGTCAAGGTCGCGTGGGAGATCCTCAAGGCGCTGCAGCTGCGCGAGCGCGGCCCAGTGTTGATCGCGTGTCCGACGTGCGGCCGTCTCCAGTTCGACATGGACACGGTGGTGGCGGACATCGAGAAGCGCCTGGAGGCCTACGAGGAGCCGATCGAGGTGGCCGTGCTCGGCTGCGCGGTCAACGGCATCGGCGAGGCCTCCCACGCCGACTTCGGCATCACCGGCGCCAAGAACGAGGGCCTGATCTTCAGCCGCGGCAGAGCGCTGCGCAAGGTTCCGACCGAGCAGTTGGTCGACACGCTGTTCGAGGAGATCGACAAGTACGTCGGCTCCGGCGCGAAGCGCGTCGACGTCGACGCGCGCGAGGCGGCCGAGGGCGCGGCCTGGCTGCAGGCGATCGAGGACGAGAACGCGGGGGAGATGACCCCCGAGCGGCTGGCGGCGCTGGAGAAGGCCAAGCAGGCGGAGGAGGCGGACGAGATGTCCGGTGCGCTGCTTTCGACTGTGGCCGAGCGGACGCGGCTGGACGAGGCGCAGTCGCCCACGGCGGGGCGCCGCTTCACGCGCACCTGAGCGGCGTGCTAGCAATCTGCTAGCAGGGTGCTAGCATGGGTTCGTATGGCGACGCTCTACGTCCGCGACGTGCCCGACGACCTGTACGAGCGCCTGCGCGAGGAGGCGCAGAGAGCGCGACGTTCGATCGGCGCGACCGCGATCGAGCTGCTGCGCGCCGAGCTGCCCGAGCGCCGCGGGCGCGGGCTGACGATCTCCGAGTGGCTGGAGCGAGCGCGCGAGATGCGCGAGCGCTCGGCGCCCTATGACGGTCCTTCCGTCGTCGACGACATCCGCGCCGATCGCAACCGGTAGCCCATGGCGAGGTACGTGCTGGACGCCAGCGTGCTTGCCGCGCTCTATCTCGAGGATCCTGCGAGCGACCCGTCGGCCGCCGCCGTGGCGCGCATAGACGACGAGGAGCTGCACGCGCCGGACTTCGTCCTGCTCGAAGTCGCGAACGTGCTGTGGAAGCGCGTGCGTCGCGGGCAGATCCAAGCAGGGGCTGCGCTTGCGGCCATCGAGGACACGCCGATCGCCTCGCTGCGCCTTCACCCGACCGAGCAGCTGGTGCCGCAGGCGCTCGCGCTGGCGCTCGCCCACGGCTTCACCGCCTACGACGCACTGTATGTCGCACTCGCGACCCGTGTGGGCGGCACGGTGGTGACGAACGACGGCGGCATGCGGCAGCGCGGAATCGAAGCCGGACTGCCGGTCGTCACCGCGCGCGACTTGGCCTGAGCCGGCGCGGGGGGCGCGGGCCGCCGCTAGCCTCGCGCCCATGCAGCTCGCGTACGACCGCACGGGCTCCGGCCCGCCGCTCGTGCTGGTGCACGGCATCGGCTCGCGGCGGGGCGTGTGGAAGCCGGTCGTGCCGCTGTTGACGGCGGAGCGGGAGGTGCTGGCTGTCGATCTGCCGGGCTTTGGCGAGTCGCCGGTGCTGCCGGACGGCGAGAAGCCGACGGTGCAGGCGCTTGCGCGGGCGGTGCGGGACTGGTGGGCCGATCTGGGCCTCGAGCGGCCGCATGTTGCCGGCAACTCGCTCGGCGGCGGGATCGCGTTGGAGCTGGCGCGGATGGGCGCTGTCGCGTCGGCGACGGCCCTGTCGCCGGTCGGCTTCTGGTCTCCGGCGGAGGCGCGCTACGGACGCGCGATGCTGCGTGTGACGCATTTCTCCTCGACGGGCTGGCGCGGCGCGCGGATGCAGCGGGTCGTGCGCTCGCCGCTCGGGCGGCAGGCGACGATCGGGCTGATGTACGGCCGTCCGGCCAAGCGTGACGGCGCGGAGGCGGTCGAGGATCTCGTGCAGCTTGCGCGAGCGCCCGGATGGGAGGCGACGCTGCCGATCTCGCGCGAGTACGTCTTCCGCGACGGCGAGGAGCTGCGCGTGCCGGTCACGATCGGCTGGGGGACGCGCGACCGGCTGCTGATCCCGCGCCAGGCCGAGCGCGCCCGCGCGCTGCTGCCGCGGGCGCGGCACGTGCCGCTGCCGGGCTGCGGGCACATCCCGATGAGCGACGATCCGGAGGGCGTGGCGGCGCTGCTGCTGGCGGGAAGCGGCTGACCCTACGCGGCCTAAAGGCCGCAACTCGGTCGGCGACGGCGGGTTCACATCCCCAACACCGACCCCGCCGACCGCCTCGCTACAGTCCGACACTCGTGTTCCCCCGCCGCACGCTTCTCATCCTGCTCGCGCTCGTCTGCGCCCTGCCGCTTGCGCTTCCCGCGACGAGCGGCGCGTATGTCGTGGGCGTCGCCGACCAGAATCCCCAGCTGTTCACGAACCAGTTCTTCGAGCAGCTCGCGCCGACGCGCACGCGCTACATCACGGCGATCGACTCGGTCTTCAAGCAGCGAGACATGGTCGACGCGTGGATGGACGCGGCGGACGCGGCCGGCATGGAGGTCGTCGTCGCGTTCAACCCGCCGCTGAAGATGAGATGCCCGAACATCGGGCGCGCGAAGGGCTGCAGACCGGTCTCGGCCGCCTACTACAGAAGAGCCTTCCGGGCGTTCCGCACGCGCTATCCGCAGGTGCGCATCTACCAGCCGTGGAACGAGGTCAACAACCTCACGCAGCCGACGGCGCGCTACCCCGACGCGGTCGCGACCTACTACAAGATCGCGAAGGCGAACTGCCGCGGCTGCATCGTGCTCGGCGCCGACATCCAGGACCTGCCGAACATGGCCTCCTACTCGGCTGCGGTGCTGAGAGCCTTCAGAGCCCAGCACGTGCCGACGCCGCGGGTGTGGGGGCTGCACAACTACACCGACACGAACCGCTTCGTGAAGGACAAGAACAGCTCGATGCGCAGAGCGGCGAGAATCCTGCCGGGCAAGATCTGGCTGACCGAGACCGCCGGCCTGTTCCGCTTCCAGCCGCAGAACGCGCGCCAGTCCTTCCGGCCGGATCTCAGACGCCAGGCGAGAGCGATGCGCGCGATCTTTGCCCAAGCCGACCGCTACCGCCGCAAGATCGACCGCGTCTACCTCTACCAGTGGTTCGCCTCCCCGCCGAGCAACCGCTGGGACTCCGCGATCCTCGACGCCCACGGCCTCCCGCGACCGGTCTACGACGTCCTGCTCGCGAACCGCACGAAGTTCCGCTAGCGATTCTCACGCGATCACAGATGCACGCTATAGAGGTCTGGGCCGCTCCCCCATACGCTCAACGGCGAGCGATCTGAACGCCACGTCACCTCCAGAATCGTCGGAGCTCCCGCTCCGGCCGGGATGCCCCGAGGGGCGGCCCGAGAAAGGAGGTGCGGATGACCGATCCGACGCTGACGACGCTCCTGCTGCTGTTCCTCGTGATCCTTGCGATCAAGCGGTAGCCGCAGCGAGTCCGGCGCCGTTCGTGGCGGCGTCGGGCTCACAACGAAAGAGCCCGGCGTTCGTGGCGCCGGGCTCTGGGAGGTGGATCACGGATCCGACCCTGACTGCTGTTCAGGATAGCTGCGATCTGGACCGCCGTCGACCCGATGCGTATGGCAGAAGCACTTCCCGGGAGCCCATCGAGCTTCAGGCTCGCGGAAGACTCACGCCGCCTGTCGGTGAACCGTCAGCACTTGGACGTCGTCGACGAATCGTTGCCTGCTCTAGGCTTCCCGCGCGATGACGCGCCTGTCCTCCTACCTGCTGCCGACCGAGAAGCAGGCCCCCGCGGACGCGGAGGCGATCTCGCACAAGCTGATGGTCCGGGCCGGGCTGGTGCGCCAGCTCGGCGCCGGGCTGTGGACGTGGATGCCGGCCGGCTGGCGGGCGCATGAGAAGGTCGTGCAGATCATCCGCGAGGAGATGAACGCGATCGGCGGGCAGGAGCTGCTGATGCCCGTCCTCAACCCGGCCGAGATCTGGAAGCGCACCGGCCGGTACGCGATCGACGAGCTGTTCAAGCTGCAGGACCGCAAGGGCGCCGAGATGGTGCTCGCGATGACGCACGAGGAGGTCGTCACGACGCACGTCGCCCAGCTCGTGCGCTCCTACCGCGACCTGCCGCTGACGCTCTACCACTTCCAGGTCAAGGAGCGCGACGAGCCGCGCCCGCGCGCCGGCGTGCTGCGCACGCGCGAGTTCGTGATGAAGGACGCCTACAGCTTCGACCGCGACGACGAGGGCCTCGCCGTCTCCTACGACAGACACGTCACCGCGTATGACCGCATCTTCGAGCGCAGCGGGCTGGAGTGGTACCGCGTCGAGTCCGACGTGGGAATGATGGGTGGCTCGATGGCGCATGAGTACATGGCGCCGTGCGCCGCCGGCGAGGACGCCGTCGCGCTCGCGGCCGGCTACGCCGCCAACGTCGAGATCGCCAGCGCCGACGCGCAGCCGGTCCAGCTGCCGGCGCCGTTGGACAGCCCCGAGGAGGTCCACACGCCCGGCCTCACGACCGTCGAGGAGGTCGCCGGCACCCTCGGCGTTCCGCACGGCGCGCTGCTCAAGGCCTACCCCGTGATCGCCGATGGCCGCGGCCTCGTGCTCGTCGTCGTGCGCGGCGACCATCGCGTGAACGAGATCAAGCTGCGCAATGCGCTCGGCGCGCCCTGCCGCCCCGCACAGCCGGACGAGTTCGCACAGAAGATCGGTCCGGCCGGCTTCATCGGACCGGTCGGCGCGAACGCGCCCGTGCTGCTCGACGCGGCCGTCACCGGCGGCGGCTACGTTGCCGGCGCCAACCGCACCGACTTCCACCTGCGCGGCGTCGAGCCGGGACGCGACTTCGCGTTCGAGCGCGCCGACGTGCGGACGGTCGAGGCGGGGGACACCGTCAACGGCAGTGCGATCCGCATCGAGGCCGCGATCGAGGTCGCCAACATCTTCAAGCTCGGCACGCGCTACACGGAGCCGCTCGGTGCGACCTTCCTCGACGAGTCCGGCACGGCCAAGCCGATCGTGATGGGGTGCTACGGGATCGGCCCGGCGCGCATCGTCGCCGCCGCCGTCGAGCAGACGACCGACGAGGCCGGCATCGCGTGGCCGCGCGCGCTGAGCCCGTTCGAGCTCGAGCTGGTGGGGCTCGGCAGAGCCGGCAGCGAGGAGCAGGCCTACGCCGACAAGCTCTATGACGAGCTGCGCGCGCTCGGCGCTGACGTGCTCTACGACGACCGCGACCTCGGTCCCGGGCAGAAGTTCGCCGACGCCGAGCTGCTCGGCTGCCCGCTGCGCATCACCGTAGGCAAGCGCACGCTGTCCGGCGGCGAGCTGGAGCTGCAGGTGCGGCGCGGCCGCGAGACGCGCAGCGTGCCGCTGGAGGGCGCTGCCGAGGCGGTGCTCGAGCTGTGGCGGACGCTCCCGTAGAGAGACGGCGGCTGACGTTCCGCCGCCTGGTCGGACTCGACCGCTCGGGCCCGCCGCCGGCTGCCACGGTGGCCGGCGCGCCGCTCAACCCGTGGACGATCCCGAACGCGATCGGCTTCGCGCGCCTGCTGCTGATCCCCGTCTTCCTGCTCGTCGCGCTCTCCAGCGACGACGGCGTCGGCGCGCCGCAGGCGATCCTGTTCGCGGTCATCGGCTGGGGCGACTACGCCGACGGGATGGCCGCCCGCATCACGCGCCAGTACAGCCGCCTCGGCGCGCTGATGGATCCGGTCACCGACCGCCTGCTCGTGATCTGCGGCGTGATCGTGAACTGGCACTTCGAGCTGCTGCCGCGCTGGGCGCTCGCGGTCCTGATCGCACGCGAGCTGTTCATGCTCGCGCTGGCGCGCTACGGGCTCAAGCGCGGCGTCGACATCCGCATCAACTGGCCCGGGCGGCTCGCGGTCGCGCCGGTGATGGGCGGCCTGTTCTTCCCGATGTGCGGCCTGGAGACGCTCGGCGAGGTCCTGCTCTATGTCGGTCTTGCGCTCGCGCTCGCGGCCACCGCGCTCTACGTCCGCGACGGGCTGCGGTCCAGACCCTCAAGCTGACGTTGAGGTTGCGAGGGCCCGCGGCTATACTCGCGCGTCCCGCCAGTGAGGATCGGAGACCCAGCGTGACGATGGACACCTTCCCGGACCTCGGCTCCCTGAGCGATCAGGAGCTGAAGGAACTGATTCAGCAGCTGACCGAGGAGGAGCTCGAGATCAGCTACAAGCGCCGCATCCTCCACGGCAAGATCGACATCCTGCGGGCGGAGCTCGTCAACCGCCTCCGCAAGAAGCACGAGGGCGGGGAGGACGTCTTCTCCGGCGCCGACGTCGAGAAGCTGACGAACATCCTCGCGGGCCGCGGGCCGAAGCCGGACGACGAGGAGTAGGGCGGGCCGGCCCGCCCCACCGCCGGAGGATCTCCGTGGCGCTCCACTGTCCCGAGTGCGGCTTCGCGAATGCGGTCGGAGCCAACTACTGCCAGAAGTGCGGCGCGTTCCTCGCGGTCGCCGAAGGCGGCGCGAACCACGAAACGACGGCGACGTATCGCATCGGCGAGACCGGCGAGATCGAGCCGGTTCAGCTCGAACAGGTCGTTGCGCGCGGCGCCGCGCTCGTGATCCGCTCCGGCGGCGGTCGCGCCGGCGAGAGCTTCGCGATCGACGGCGAGCGCCTCACGATCGGCCGCCGCCCCGACAGCGACGTGTTCCTCGACGACGTCACCGTCTCGCGCGACCACGCGCTGCTGGTGCGTCGCGGCGACGACTGGTATCTCGACGACTGCGGCTCGCTCAACGGCACCTACGTGAACCGCGGGCGAATCGAGTCGCACCGGCTGCAGGACGGCGACGAGCTGCAGATCGGCAAGTACAAGCTCGCCTACCTCGCGCGATGAGCACGACCGCGGACACGCCACAGCCGCCCCTCGAAGGCACGGCCGTCGAGGAGACGCCGGCGCCGCGCCGCAAGTCGCTCACGATTGGCGCTGTCTGCAAGGCACTCAAGCAGGAGTTCCCCGACATCTCGATCTCGAAGATCCGCTACCTCGAGGATCAGAAGCTGCTCACGCCGCGCCGCACGCAGGGCGGCTACCGCCTCTACACGCAGAACGACGTGCAGCGCCTGCGCACGATCCTGCGCCTGCAGCGCGACGAGTTCCTGCCGCTGCGCGTGATCCGGCAGGAGCTGGCCGGCGGGCGGACGGACGAGGGGATGGGCGGCGGAGCCGATACCGACGCCCGCGCGAAGAGACCGGACATCCGCCACCTGCGCCGCACGGCGGTCGCCGTGAAGGGCCCCGGCGCCGTCTACTCGCTCGAGGACGTCGTCGAGGAGACGGGCGCCGAGACGAGACTCGTGCACGAGCTGGAGGAGTTCGGCGTCATCAGAGGCGAGCAGCGCGCCGGCGTGCGCTACTACGACGAGACCGACCGCGAGATCGTGCGCGCCGTCGCCGAGCTCGCGCGCTACGGCGTCGCCGGGCGCAACCTGCGCGTCTTCCGCACCTCCGCCGACCGCGAGGCCGCCCTGCTGCAGCAGATCCTCGCCCCGGCGCTGCGCTCGCGCAATCCGGAGCGGCGCAGAGAGGCGGTCGAGACGCTGGAGAACCTCGCCGCCGTCGCGACGTATCTCAAGCACCTGCTGCTGATACGCGACCTGCGCAACATCGCCGGCTAGCGAGGGCGGGCGGGATCCGATTCCCACGACGCGCGTCAGCCGCACGCTCCCGGCCGCGCCGGAGGCGGTGTGGGCCCTGGTCGCCGATCCCTGGCACCAGGCGCGCTGGTGGCCGCGCGTGAGCCGCATGGAGGCGGTTCGCGACGGCCGCTTCACGCAGGTCATGATCAGCGCGCGCGGACGCGTCGTGCGCGCGGACTTCCGCATCCTCGAGACGGACGAAGCGCGTCTGTTGCGCTGGCAGCAGGAGCTGGAGGGCTCGCCGTTCGAGCGGCTGCTCGCCGAGGCGCAGACGGAGATCTCGCTCCTGCCGGCCGACGACGGCGCGGCCACGAACGTGACGATCGAGCTGCGCCAGCGCCTGCTCGGCTGGTCGCGCCTGACGCCGTTCCTGTTCAAGCGCGCGGCGCGGCGGCAGCTGGCCGAGGCGCTCGCCGGCCTCGACGCGGCGCTCAGCCCGCCAGTCTGAGCGGGCCGCTGAGGACAGTCGTCCCGGGCGTGGTCGGCGTGCTCGCGCCCTGGCCGCCGTTCTCGCTCGTGACGAGCACGGTCGAATAGCCCGACAGGTCGACGTCGGTCACGTCGGAGCTGACGAGGAAGCCGGCTCCGGCTCTCACCTGGTTGGGCACGAAGCCCAGGAAGCGGTTGCCGGCGCTGCCCTGCAGCCAGATCGCGTAGAAGTCCTGGCTGCTGTTGCCGGGCATTCTGTCGGCCTGGACGGCGATCAGCCGTCTGCCGCCTCGGTACTGCTGCACGAGCGCGGCGGCAAGCCCGCTGCCGCCGGCCGGCGGTCGGAGCGCGGCGACGCCGATCGCTCTCGCCTGTGATCTCGTCGCGGTCGTGCTGGTGGACGCCGGCTGTGTGCTCGTATTCGTGCGCGCCGGCGTCTGCGCGGCGCTGGTGGAGGGTGAGCCGCCGCTGTCGCTGCCGCCCCTGCCGATCAGCACGATCGCCAGCACGACGACGAGCGCGAGCGCGCCGGCGATCAGGATCGCACCGCCGAGGCGCGAGGGACGCGGCCCGTCCGGTCCGCCCGCCTCGCTTGGCGCCGTGGGCATCCGTGGCGGCGCAGCCGGAGGGACGGCAGGTGCGGGAGGGATCGTCGCCACGGCGGCTGTCGGCGTCGCCGCTTCGGAGAGCGAGGTGGCGGCGGCGGTCGTTGAGCTGCCGTTCACCGCGGCCGGAACGGACGTGGGAGCCGGGATCTCGGGCAGCTCCTCGCGCGCCACGGGCGCGAGCCGCTCGCGCAGCGCCTGCGCCCAGCGGGTGGCCGCCGGCGAGTCGCCGAGCGCGGCGTAGGTGACGATCCGCTCGCCGTCGTCCTGTTGGCCGAGCAGGTAGTCGACCACGCGGGCGCGCGTGTCCGCGTCGACGCCATCGCTCGCCGTCGCCGCGAGCGCGGCGGCGCCGGCGTGCGCGCGCTCGCGCACCGCGGCGGCGTCGAGCCGCAACGTCGCGCCGAGATCGGCGTACCCGCGACCCTGCACGAGGATCAGCTGCAGGACGGCGCGCTGGTCGGGGGGAAGGCTTTCGAGCCCGCTCACTGCAAAAAGCGTAGACGACCAGGCACTTCGGCCTACCCGCTTGCTTGCACGGCGCTGCACCCGACCCGCGCGGATATCGTTCCGCGCCGTGAGCGAGGAGCCGCAGCCCCCGACGTTCGACGGCCTCATCGGGATGCACGACGTGCGTGTCAACGACGACGGCACGATCGCCGCCACCGTGCCGGTCAGAGCGGAGCTCAAGCAGCCGTTCGGGCTCGTGCACGGCGGCGTCTTCGCCGCGATCGCCGAGTCGCTGGCCTCGATGGGCACGTTCATCGGCGTGCACGAGCAGGGGATGGTGGCGATGGGCCTCTCGAACAACACGAACTTCCTGCGACCGATGTTCGACGGCTCGATCCACGCGCTCGCGCGGCCGTTCCACAGAGGCAGGACGACCTGGCTGTGGGACGTCGAGATCCGCGACGACGCCGACCGCCTGTGCGCGACGACGCGGATGACGATTGCCGTGCGCGAGGCGCGCGGCTAGCCAGAGCGCGAGCTACCCGTCGACCATCTCGACGAACGACCTCGTCGGGCTGTAGTGCTCGACGACGAAGCCCATCGCTTCGAGCTCCGGCATGATCTCTGGGTCGAGGAACGGCGGGTAGAGCGGCAGGTAGAGCTTGTGCCCGCCGGCCGCATGCAGCGCATCGACGGCCCTGTGCAGCTGCTGGCGGGTCGGCATCGCCTCGATGCTCGTGTACGGGGAGACGTTCACGACGTCGGCTTCGATCGCGACGCGGTGCGCGATCTGCAGGAAGATCGCGACGTGCTCACCCGGCCGTGTCGTCGCCTCGACGAGCTGCACGCCCTCCGGCGCGCGAACGAAGATCGGCACGGGCGCGCGCTGCCTGATGCGCGCGAGCTGCGGACCGGGAGCCGGCGTCTGCGGCAGCGAGCAGAGCATCACGCCGAAGCCGAACAGCACGCACAGCTGCGCCGGCGTCGGCCTGCGCCAGCCGCGCGCGGCGAGGTCGCGCACCACGACGACGAGCAGCAGCGCGAGCGCGAACCCCCAGGGCGCGAAGAAGTGGAAGAGCGTTAGCGGGTGGGCGCGTCCGGCGTAATACACGCTCGCGGCGAGCCCGAAGGTGCCGATCCAGGCGAGCATCGCGGTCAACAGGCGGTCCGGCTCGTCGCCGGCGGCACGGACCGCCGCCAGCACGAGGCAGGCGACGAATGTCACGAAGACCGCGATGTAGAGCCCCAGTACGGGCATCGGCAGCGCCGCCCACCCGCCGATGCCGTAGAGCCGCCCGAACTCCAACAGCAGGCCGAAGCGCGGGAGCGAGCCCGAGCGCAGCAGCGTGAAGAGCGAGAATGCGAGGCCGGTCGCGCCCACCCCGGTGGCCGCGGCGACGGCGAGCCGGCGGACGTCGCGCCAGGAGCGCGGTGGCGCGGCGAGCACGAGCCCGGCGAGCGTCGCCGCGCCTGCCGCCAGGCCGAAGTCCATGCTGTTGATCGCGACGAGTCCCACCACGGCGAACAGCACCCACGCGCGGCGCGGAGCGGCACGGTCGACGTGCCGGGCGGTGAGCCACGCGAGCAGGAACGGTCCGGCGTAGCGGACGGGCCAGAGGATGTAGAGGTTGAGCGAGCTGTAGCGATTGTCGGCCGGGCCGGCGACGAGGAACCCCGTGGTGGCGAGGAACGGCGCGTACAGCGCGAGCGCCGGCAGCGAGCTGCGCACGACGCGGCGGAACGTCGCGTAGACCGCGACCAGCGCCAGGCCGCTCGCCGTCGCCATCGTGATCGTGTAGGTCGCGACGGTTGCGCCGAACAGCGCCATCGGCACGGCAGCGATGTACGCCCAAGCCTCTCCGTACTGCACATGGAAGTCGACGAGCGGCGTGCGCCCGTTGAGCACGCCGAACGACTCGCTCAAGGGCCAGATCAGGTGCGCGGAGACAGCCAGGTTCGTCGTGCCGATCGAGCTGTCGACGTTGACGGCGGTCAGCGCCCACAGCAGCGTGTAGAGCACCGCCACCGCCAGGCACGCCCACCGCAGCCGGGACGTCTCACGCGTGTGCTCGCTCAGCCACGAGGCGAGGCGCGTGCGTCGCAGCAGGATGAGCGCGAGCACCGGCAGCGCCGCTGCGACCAGCAGCGTGGGCGGGGTGAAGTACCGCGTCGGCGGCGCCAGGACGAAGTCGGCGCTGAGGCCGAGCACGTCGTTCTGCGCGGCGAGGCAGACGAGCAGGAAGGCAACGAGCGCGAGTTGTGCGGCGCCGACGAGGGCGGCGATCGTCCGCTGCGGCAGGCGCAGGCGCTCCCGCACGCGCGGATGGCCCGCCGCGAACGCGATCGCAGCCAGCAGCGGCGGGCCGATCGTCGCGGCAAGGAAGCGGCCGTGCTGGATCGGCTGGGGCGTGACCCCGAGCGCGAGCCAGAACGTTTCGCGTGCCGGGTCGGGCGCCAGCAGCGTGCGGCCGATCCAGGGCCCCGCGAGCAGCGCGAAGAGCGCGCCGGCGAGCGCGCAGGCGGGTGCGGCGATCCAGGCCGCCTCGGCCGGCGAGATCGCGCGAGGTGGTGCTGACGCGTGTGGTCGGTCGTCTGTCGCACGCCGTCGCAAGACGGGCGTGGCCCCCATCGCACCAGCTTATAGAGAAAAGTTCAGCCGCCGTAGCGATTCGTGATCGGAACGCGGCGGTCGCGGCCGAATGCGCGGCTCGTGACCTTGATTCCGGGCGGCGCTTGGCGGCGCTTGTACTCGGCACGGTCCACAAGCGCGATCACGCGGTCGACGGCGGCCGCCTCGAAGCCGCGCAGCAGCAGCTGCTCACGCCCGAGGTCGTCCTCGACGTATGCGTCGAGGATCGGGTCGAGCACCGCGTAGGGCGGGAGGGAGTCCTCGTCGCGCTGGTCGGGGCGCAGCTCGGCGCTCGGTGCGCGCTCGATGATGGAGGTGGGGATACGCTCGGAGCCGGCCTCCTCGTTCACCCAGCGCGCGAGCTCGTAGACCGTCGTCTTCGGGCAGTCCTTGATGACCGCGAGGCCGCCGGCGAGGTCGCCGTAGAGCGTCGAGTAGCCGACCGACATCTCCGACTTGTTGCCGGTCGCGAGCACGAGCCAGCCGAACTTGTTCGAGAGCGCCATCAGCAGGTTGCCGCGGATGCGCGCCTGCAGGTTCTCCTCCGTGATGTCGGGCTCGGTGCCGGCGAGGGCGTCCTTGAGCGCCGCCTCATACGCCTGCATCGCCGGCTCGATCGGCAGCTCGAACAGCTCCACGCCGAGATTGCGAGCCAGCGTGCGAGCGTCATCCTGGGTGTCGCGCGAGGAGTACGGCGATGGCATCACCGCCGCCGCGACACCCTCAGGCCCGAGCGCGTCCGTCGCGATGCACACCACGAGCGCGGAGTCGATCCCGCCTGAGAGCCCGAGCACCACGCGTCTGAAGCCGTTCTTGCGCACGTAGTCGCGCAGGCCCGTGACGAGCGCGGCGTAGACCTCCGCAGGGCGTGAGAGCAGGGGCGCGATCGAGCCGCCGACCTGATCGCCGGAGGCGGCGACCGGCGGCAGCTCCAAGTGCGCGAGCGTCGGCACGCGCCGGCGGGCGCGGCGGGCCGGCACGCGCGCACGTGCGTCGCGCAGGCGCTGCGTCGCCGCCGCCTCGACGTCGATCGTCGCAAGCAGCAGCTCCTCCTCGAACTGGGCCGCGCGGGCGATCACCTCGCCGTGATGGTCGAGCACGAGCGAGTGACCGTCGAAGACGAGCTCGTCCTGGCCGCCGACCAGCGCGCAGAAGGCGATCGCGCAGAGGTTGTCGCGCGCGCGCTGCGCCAGCATCCGCTCGCGCTCGACGCCCTTGCCGGCGTGATAGGGCGAGGCGGAGACGTTCACGATCAGCGTCGCGCCGGCGCGCGCCTCGGTCGACGCGGGCGGGCCCGGCTCCCAGATGTCCTCGCAGATCGTCAGGCCGAGCTTGTGGCCGCCGAGCTCGATCAACGCCGGCCCGGTGCCGCTCTGGAAGTAGCGCTGCTCGTCGAAGACGCCGTAGTTGGGCAGGTGGACCTTGCGGTAGACGGCCTGGATCGCCCCGTCGGCCAACACGCCCAGCGCGTTGTAGACGTCGTCCTCGCGCTCGGGGAAGCCGACCAGCGCGACGATCCCGTCGGCGGTCGCCGCGATGCGCTCCAGCGCCGCGCGCGCGTCGCGCAGGAAGTGCTCCTTGAGCAGCAGATCCTCGGGCGGGTAGCCGGTCAAGGCCAGCTCGGGGAACAGCACGAGCTGGGCGCCGGCCGCACGCGCTCTGTCGATCGTCGCCGTGATCGCTCGCTCGTTGCCCACGATGTCGCCCACGACCGCGTTCATCTGCGCGAGCGCGACGTGGAGGGGTTCGCTGGAGGCCGGCACGGGCGTGATCATCCCCGACCGCGGCCGAGCCAATAGTTCGCGAAGTCCTCCAGCGCCGGATCCGAGGGGCTCGGTGCGCGCTGGATGCGCCGCCACGCGAGCGCGACGACTCCGTCCATTCCCGGTCTGCGCGCGAGAATCACGGCCGCCCCGTTGGCCGCGAGCACGGGGTCGAACGGCCCGCTGACCTGCTCCTGCAGCGCGCGCAGCTGCTGCGGCGGCACGCTCGTGCCGTATAGCAACACGACATCGCCCAGCTCAAGCGCGTGCAGCAGCTGATCGTCGCTGAGCTCGACGCCATCGCGTCTGATCGTGGCCGGCGCCTGCGCCTGCCGCTGGTCGGTCACAACCTGCCCGGGTGCGTTCCGGTCGGCGCTCTGCGGGACCTGCGAGTCGTCGCGGCCCTCGAAGAACAGCAGCACCAGCACGAAGCCGCCGAGCGCGACGACGAGCGTCAGCAGCCCGAGGCCGAGTCGGCGCAGACGCCGGTGCGGTGGACGCGGAGCGGGGGATGAGTCCATGACGCGGCCATGGACGATGCCACGAACCGCCGACGGAGCGTCGCCAACTCAGGTCGCGGCCGGCGTCTCGGCCGACCTGCGGCCGTTCGCGCTTGTGGTGCGCCGGCGCGCCCGGCGGCGGCGCGGCGGCAGGCCGCCGGCGACCGCCAGCTCGTCGAGCGCTTCGCCGAGCTGCGCGGCGAGCAGCTCGACGTCGGGCAGCGCGTCGAAGTCGGCGTTGAGGCCGAACGCGATGTGCCCGTTGTAGCTGATGATCGCGACCCCCAGCGCAAGGTTCTGGGCGAGCGGCACGAGCGGGTAGATCGAGCGCATCTCGCGGCCGAGCACGTAGAGCGGGAACTGGGGCCCCGGGACGTTCGTGACGACGAGGTTGAAGTAGCGCTGGCGGGCCTGCAGCCGTGCTGCCTGCGCCATCACCGTCGGCGGCGCGAACCCGGTCAGCTCCGTCAGCAGTCGCGCGCCGACCGCCTGATGGGACTCCTTCAGTCCCTCCATCTCGCCGCGCACGAGCGCGAGCCGCTCGACCGCGTCGGTCTCGCCGACGGGCAGGCTCGCCCACACGGCCGCGACCTGGTTGCCGAGCGCGCCGCGCGCTTCGTCGCTGCGCACGGAGACGGGGATCATGGCTCGCAGTCGCAGGTCGATCGTCGGATGGCCGTGGGCGCGCAGATAGCGGCCCAGCCCGCCGGCGACGGTGGTGAGCACGACGTCGTTGACGGTCCCGCCGAGTGCATTCTTGATCGCCTTGATGCGCTCGAGCTCCTCTTCGACCCAGGTGAAGCGGCGGTGCGGGCCGATCGGCACGTTGAGCGGGCTCGGCGGCGCGCTGCGCGCGCCCGGCAGCGCGAATGAGCCGATCGCTCTCACGTCGCCGAACAGCTCCCGCGCGACGCGGCGCGGCCGGCGGACCGCCGCGCGCACGCCGCGGAGGATCTCGGCTGGCACGGTCGAGCGCTCGAGCAGCGCGTCGGCCAGCAGCTGAGCGCTGCTCGGCATCGGGCGCGGGACCCACGGTTGCTCGGGCGCGGGCGTGGGCGCCGGTTCGGGCGAGACGTCGAACAGGACGGTCGTGATGTCGACGCCGGAGATGCCGTCGACGAGCGCATGGTGGGTCTTCGCGAGGATCGCGAAGCGTCCGCCTTCGAGGCCCTCGACGAGCCACAGCTCCCACAGCGGCTTGTTGCGGTCGAGTTGCTGCGAGAAGGCGCGCCCGGCGAGGTGCTTGAGCTGCTCCTCACTGCCCGGTCGGGGCAGCGCATGCTGCTGCACGTGATAGCGCGAGTTGAAGTGCGGGTCGTCCACCCACACCGGCCGGCCCTGACCGAACGGGACGAAGGCGAGCCGCTGGCGATAGCGCGGCACGAGGTGCAGGCGCGCCTCGACGTGCGCCACCAGCTCCTCGTGTGTCGGCGGCGGCCCGTCGAACACCATGCAGGAGGCCACATGCATGTGCGTCGCGGCGTCGTGCTCGAGGTGCAGGAACGAGCTGTCGAGTCCCGTCAGGCGGTTGCGATTGGCCATGCGGCCATTCTGGCAGGACTGGGAAGTGTGAGATCGAGCACACAGTCCGCTTCCGCGACCCTGGTAGTCTGCCCCGGACATCGACTTGCCGAGTCGTCGCTGCCCGGTGCGGCGACGAGCGGGGGGACCACTTGCCGAGCGGTGAGATTCCGCTTGGTTGGGGCGAATCGGCGGCTGCTGCCGTCGTAGCGCCGCTGGCGCGTCTGCATTCACTGGATTCACCGAGTGAATGCGGCGCAAACGAGTCAGTGCCGCGAGCCCGACAGCTAACCCCGTAGGCGTGGTCGAACCGAAGGAGTTGACCTGTTGCGCCTGCTACAAGCGGGCGGCATTCGGCCGCGGCATGCCCTGGCCGGTGCGCTCGCACTTGGAACGACCCTGTCCGTCACGGCCCTGGCGCTCGCTGAAACAGCGCCTGCGCCAGCGTCGTCCCAGGTCCCGCGCCCTCCGGTGGTGCGGGACGCAACGCTGCGGCTCGGCCAGCGCGCCGACGTCTCGGGGCGCTTCCCAGCGTCCGAGGCCGGGAGGCACGTCACGCTGCAGTACGCCCCGCGCGGGCACCACCGCTGGCGTCCGGTTGCGGACGCTGTCGTCGAACCCGGCGGCCGCTACCGCTTCCGCGTGCGCCTGAAGCACACGGGCGCAGTGCGGATCGCGCTTGCGCCGGCATTGGAAGCCGGCGCGCAGAACGTCATGAGCGCCGAATCGGCGCCGGCAAGCCGCAAGCGGCGCGTCGCCGTCGCCGGCCGGCTCGTCGTCGGTCATCGCGACCGCGACGTGCACACCGGCGAGGCGCTGCACGTGCGCGGCACGCTGCTGCCGCGTACGCGCGGTCGCCACGTCGTCGTGGAGGCCGGCGCGAACGGCCGCTGGCACGCCGTCGGGCGCGCGCGCACGAGGGCGAACGGCCACTTCGACGCGCGCGTCGTCGCCGAGGTCCCGGGCACGCAGCGGCTGCGCGTGCGGTTCACGGGCGATCGCGGGAACGCCGGCACGCGCGCCGGCGCCGGCACGCTGCAGGCGTTCCGCCCGAGCCTCGCGTCGTGGTACGCGCTGTACGGCAGCCGCACTGCGTGCGGCCAGACGTTGACGGCCGGCACGCTCGGCGTCGCGAATAAGACGCTGCCGTGCGGCACGATGGTCACGTTCCGCTACGGCAGCCGCGAGGTGACGGTGCCGGTGATCGACCGCGGGCCGTACTCCGGCGCGCGCGAGTGGGACCTCACGGGCGCGACCGCGCGCGCGCTCGGGTTCGGCGGCGTGGGGGTCGTCTGGACGACGAAGTAGTTCGGAGTCCTCACACGAACATACGTTCGTGCATCTGACCGACTGACGGCGTACCCTCGGGACACGGATGTCCGAGGGACCGCCTCCGCCGAAGCGCGTGATTGCGCACCTCGACTGCGACGCCTTCTACGCGTCGGTCGAGCTGCTGAAGCGGCCCGAGTTGCGCGGCAAGGCGGTGATCGTCGCCGGCTCCGGTCCGCGCGCGGTCGTTACGACGGCCTCATACGAGGCGCGGAGATACGGGGTCGGCTCGGCGATGCCCGCCTCGCAGGCGCGTCGGCTGTGCCCGCACGCGATCGTGCTGCCGCCCGACTTCGAGGCGTACCGAGCCAAGTCGCGCGAGGTGTGGGAGATCGTCGGCGCGCGGCTCGGTGCGCTGCAGCACCTGGGCCTCGACGAGGCCTACGCCGACCTGACCGGGGTGGAGAAGCCGCTGCGCGTGCTGCGCGAGCTGGTCGCCGACGTGCTGGAGCAGACGGGCATCTCGCTGTCGGTCGGCGTCGCGCCCAACCGCCTGATCGCGAAGATCTGCAGCGATGCCGGCAAGCCGAGAGGGTTCGTCGCGATGGGGCGCGAGCAGGCGGCTGAGCACTTCGCGGGCGCACCGCCGAGCCGCCTGCCGGGGATCGGCCCGAAGACGGCCGAGCGGCTGCGCGCACTCGGGATCGAGACGATCGGCCAGCTCCAACAGGTGCCCGAGGCCGAGCTCGCTGCACGCCTGGGCACGCGCCACGGGCGCGAGCTGCACCGCAGGGCCTGGTTCCACGACGACTCGCCCGTGAGCACCTCGCGGGTCCTCAAGTCGCGCTCGAACGAGCGCACCTTCGACGAGGACATCGCCTCGCTCCCCGAGCTGGAGGAGATCCTGCGGCGGCTCGCGCGCGAGCTGTGCGAGGGGCTTGCGAGACGCGGCAAGCGCGGGCGCACGATCGGCATCAAGGTGCGGCTGGACGACTGGACCAACGTCACCCGCGCGCGCACGATCGAGGCGCCGACGTGCGACGTCGAGCTCGTCACCGGCATCGCGCTGGAGCTGTTGCGCGCCTACGCCCCGCCGCGACCCGTGCGGCTGCTCGGCGTGCGGATGGCGTCGTTCGCGGATGAGGCGGGGGAAGAGGGCGATGGTGTCGCCACGGCCCCCGCAGACCAGCTCGCGCTGCCGCTCGCTCAGTAGAGCGCGGCGGCGAGTCTGCGGCGCGCCTCGCGCGCCAGCGGGTGCTCGACGCCGAGCTCGTCGAGGACGCCGACGACGACCTTGCGGATCTCGTCTCTGGCGCCGTCGGCGCTCGGCAGCGCGGCGATCAGGAGCTCGAGGGCGCGCTCCCGATCGCCGGCGTCGAGCGCCGCGAACGCGTCGGTCAGGTCGGGCGCTCCCGCGCGCTCAAGCTCGATGCGGGCCTTCAGCCCGGCGGCGGCGAAGTCACCGGGCGCACGGTCCAGCAGCTCCAGCGCCTCGTCGTCCTCGCCGCGGGCGTGCAGCAGGCGCGCGAGCGGCACGAGCGCGTCCGCGCGGGCGGGTTCCAGCTCGACCGCCTTGCGCAGCGATGCCTCGTCGCCGGCCTCGACGAGCGCCTCGGCCTCGGACGGCACGAGCGCGTCGAGGAAGCGCTCGACCTGCGCTCTCGGCTGCGCGCCGACGAACTCGGCGACCACACGGCCGTCCTTGAAGGCCTTGACGGCAGGAATGCCCTGGATGCGGAAGGCCTGCGAGATCGACTGGTTTCTGTCGGTATCGAGCTTCGCGAGCGCGACCTTGCCCTCGCGCGCGGTGACGGCCTGCTCCAGGATCGGCCCGAGCTGACGGCACGGCCCGCACCACTCGGCCCAGAAGTCGACGACGACGGGGATGGTGCGCGATCGGTCGAGGACCTGGGCCTCGAAGTCCTGTTCGGTGACGTCGAAGATCATGTCCATTGAGGGTAGTGATACGACTCCGGCGATGACCGAGCGGATCGTGGAGCGCGACGAGGTGCGACTGGCCGTGGGGGAGGCGGGCCCGCCCGACGGCCAGCCGATCGTGCTGCTGCACGGGCTCAGCGCGACGCGTCGCTACGTCGTGATGGGCTCCAAGGCGCTGGAGCGCGGAGGCTTTCGCGTCGTGTCCTACGACGCGCGCGGGCACGGCAGATCGTCGCCCGGCAAGCCGTACCGCTACGCGGAGCTCGCCGAGGACCTGCGTGCCGTGATGGACGCCTGCGGTGTCGAGCGGGCGGTGCTGGCGGGCGCCTCGATGGGGGCGCACACGCTGCTGCGCGTGGCGCTGGAGAGCCCGGAGCGCGTCGCCGGCATCGTCGCGATCACGCCCGCGTTCGATCCGGACGCGCCGCCGGACCTCGACCGCTGGGACGACCTCGCCCACGGACTGCGGCGCGACGGCATCGAGGGCTTCGTCGAGGCGTACCGCGTCGAGGAGCAGGTGCCGGAGGCGTGGGTCGACACGGTGCGCACGGTGCTGCGCCAGCGCATGGCCCAGCACGCCGATCTGGGTGCCGTCGCGGACGCGCTGCAAGAGGTCCCGCGCTCGCAGCCGTTCGAGTCGCTGGAGCAGCTGCGCGCGATCGCCATTCCGACGGTCGTCGTCGCCGATCGCGACGAAGCCGACCCCGGTCACCCGCTCGCGGTCGGCGAGGCCTATGCCGCGGCGATCCAGGGCGCGCGGCTGATCGTCGAGGAGCCCGGCAGATCCCCGCTGGCCTGGCAGGGCGGCCAGCTCTCGCGCGTCATCGCGGGGCTGGCGGCGGAGGCTGCGTGACCGCCTGAGCGGCGCTGACTGCCCGTCGCACTGCCATCATCGACCGCATGGCCGTCGATCTGTTTGCCGGGGCGATCGCGAGCGAGGCGGAGCTGCGCGAGCTGTACGAGCAGCCGCTCGAGCGCGCGGTGCGCAAGGAGCTCCAGCACCTCGACGAGATGGCGCGGCGGCTGATCGCCGTCGCACCGATCGTGCTCGTCGCCTCGCACGACGCGGACGGCCGCTGCGACGTGACGCCGCGCGGCGGGCAGCCGGGCTTCGTGACGGTGCTCGACGACGACCACCTCGCGATCCCGGACGCAACCGGCAACAACCGCCTCGACACGCTGCGCAACGTCGTCACGACGGGCCACGCGGGACTGATCTTCCTGATCCCGGGACGCGACCAGACGCTTCGCGTCAACGGGGCGGCGTGCGTCAGCGACGCGCCTGACCTGCTGGAGCGCCTGACGCCGGTAGGCAAGCCGCCGAAGACCGCGATCGTCGTGCGCGCCGACGAGGTCTACGCCCACTGCCCGAAGGCGTTCGTGCGCTCCAGACTGTGGAACCCGGCGAGCTGGCCGGGCGCCGCCGAGCAGCCGACGCCTGCTGAGGTCTCGCACGCGCACATGCGCGACCCTGCGCTCACCGTCGAGGACGTCGAGCGCCAGCAGGCCGACAGCCTGCGCACGCGGCTGGCATAGGACTTCGTCGTCCGCTGGGTCCGCCCGTGGGACTACATTCCTGCGCATGAGCATCCAGCCGCTGACCGAGCGCTTGGTGGAGCGGTCGACCCGTCTGCCTGCATCGCTGTCAGTGACCGCTCCACTCGTAGTCGGGGTGGGTCTGGCGTTCCTCTATGGCATCGGCGCGTTGAGCAAGATGGGCCAACTCGATGCGGCTGATGTTCCAGCGGAGTATGTGCTGCCTCTCGTTCCGCTTCCCCAGTTGCTGACGACCGGGATCCAGAGTGCGGTGACCGCAGTGTTCCTGGCGCCCGTGTTCATCACGCTCCAATGGCTGACAGCACATGTCGCCCGATGGACCGGCCGACGCTACGTTCGCGCGCGCTCCTCCGAACCTGGACGGCTCTCGTCTCGTGTGACGACGCTTCTGCTGATTGTCGTGATCATCGGCGGTCTGATCTTCTTTCTCGTCGTTGCTCCTTGGTTCGTATTGCCTGTCGTGCTTGGGGCTCTTTGGGCAGCGACTCAGTTTCCCGGCCGCCCGGTGATAGGCGCTGTCGCTGCCTACGGCGTCCTCTTGGTGGGCGTGACTGCGCTGAGCTATCTTTCGCCGACGCCTCTGCCCAAGGCATCGATCGTCACCGTTGACGATCACAGGGTTGTGGGCGTACTGGCCGTGACGACGGGGGATGGCTGGGTGGTAGCCAAGTCAGATCGAACGGTCGTCACGGTGCCCCGTGAGGAGGTACGGGAAATTCAGACCCATACCGACGAATGGCGGCCTCCGTCGAGCGTGTATGCGTTGCTCAGCGGACTGTTCGCCTAGTAGTGCTGACGCTATGAGCTGTCTCAGGCGGCTGGCATGAGCGCCGGCTACTCCGGCACCCCATTGCCGAAGAAGCTCGGCATGAGAGCCGGGCAGCGGATCGCGTTCCTCGATGCGCCGCCGGAGTTCGCCGAGGCGCTCGGCGCGCTGCCGGATGGGGTCGAGACGCCGCGCACGACCCTGCGCGGGCCGCTGGACCTGGTCGTCGCGTTCTTCACGGAGCGGCGGCGGCTCCAGCAACGCCTCCCGAGACTGATCGCGGCGTTGGACCCCGCTGGCGCGCTGTGGATCGCGTGGCCCAAGCGCGCCTCCGGAGTCGAGACCGACGTAACCGAGGACGTCGTGCGCGAGTTCGGCCTCGCGGCCGGCGTCGTCGACGTGAAGGTCTGTGCGATCGACGCGACGTGGTCGGGGCTCAAGCTCGTGATCCGCCTGCGCGACCGTAGACCGGTGTAGCGCGACCCGGCGCCTGGGAACACGCTCCTCAAACGAGCCGAGACGGAGGAGCTGCGATGCACAAGGTCAGGACCGGGGCGGACGACGTCCACGCCGCCGCCTACGCGGGCCGCTGGGTCGACAGACCGGTCCCCAAGTTCGCGATCCCGACGCAGGGGATGGACGCCGAGGCGGCCTACGCGCTCGTCCACGACGAGCTCAACCTCGACGGCAACCCCGCGCTCAACCTCGCCTCGTTCGTGACGCCGTGGATGGAGCCGCTCGCCGACAAGCTCGCGACCGAGACGCTCGGCAAGAACATGATCGACCAGGACGAGTATCCGCAGACGGAGGCGATCCACGGGCGCGTCGTGACGATGATCGGCCGCCTCTTCCACGCCTCGCACGAGGCCGAGCCGGTCGGCACCGCGACGATCGGCTCCTCGGAGGCGATCATGCTCGCGATGCTCGCGCACCGCCAGTCGTGGCGGGACCGCCGCACCGCCGCCGGCGAGTCGATCGACAGACCGAACCTCGTGATCGGCGCCGACGTCCACACCTGCTGGGAGAAGTTCACGCGGTACTTCGACGTCGAGGCGCGCGTCGTGCCGATGAGCGAGGACTCGTACACGCTCAGCGCCGCCGACGTGGAGGCCAACGTCGACGAGCACACGATCGCCGTCGGCGCCCTGCTGTGCACCACCTTCACCGGCCAGATCGACGAGCTGGCCGAGATCGACGCACTGCTCCAACGGCTGAGAGCCGACCACGGCTGGCACGTCCCGCTGCACATCGACGCCGCCAGCGGCGGCTTCCTCGCGCCCTTCACGCGTCCCGACCTCGCATGGGACTTCCGCCTGCCGAGCGTGCGCTCGATCAACGTCTCCAACCACAAGTTCGGGCTCGTCTACCCGGGCATGGGGACGGTCATCTTCCGCGACAGATCCGATCTCCCCGACGAGCTCGTGTTCCACATCAACTACCTCGGCGGCGACATGCCGAACTACTCGCTGAACTTCTCGCGGCCGAGCAACAGCGTGATCCTGCAGTACTTCAACTTCCTCCGCCTCGGCCACGACGGCTATGCGCGCATCGCACAGGCGATGGTGGACAACGCGCAGGCGCTCGCCGACGGGCTGCTCGCGACGGACGCGTTCGAGGCGCTGCACGACCGCGACAGCTTCCCCGTCGTCGTCGTGCGCGCGAAGGACCCGGAGCAGCACGACGTCTACGCGCTCTCAGATCGCCTGCGCCAGCGCGGCTGGATCGTGCCCGCCTACTCGCTGCCGCCGAACGCGGAGCACGTCGAGGTGCTGCGGATGGTGGTGAAGGAGAGCTTCAGTCGCGACATGGTCGACCTGCTCCTTGACGACATGCGACGAGCGCTCGACGGCGAAGCGGCAGGCTCGCGCGCCGTCGCGCCGCCCCGACAGGACAGAGTCCAACCGGTCTGCTGAGCGGCGCAGGGCGCGATCCATATGCCTATGCAATGCTTAGGCATATGGCGGGCGCAAGGCTTACGATCGGGGAGGCGGCGAGCGCGCTCGGCGTGAGCGCCGACACGCTGCGCCGCTGGGATCGCGCCGGCAGACTCAAGACCGTCCGCGACGCGCGCAACCGCCGCCTCGTCCCGCGCGCGGAGGTCGAGCGGCTCAGCGCGCGCCCGCGCCGCCACCCAACCGACGCGAGCCTGTCCGCGCGCAACCGCTTCACCGGCGTCGTGCGCTCGGTCGAGGTCGACGGCGTGATGGCGCTCGTCGAGCTCGAGGCCGGGCCGTTCCTCGTGACCGCCGCGATCACGCGCGACTCGGTCGAGGAGCTCGGCTTGAGACCGGGCGTCGTCGCGACGGCCGCGGTGAAGGCGACCTCCGTGATGATCGACCGCAGGGACTGACGGGTGACGAAGCGTCTGAGCACCGCGCTGCTGGCGGCGATGCTGGCCGTCGCGATCGCCGCGTGCGGCAGCTCGGACAGCGGGGGCGAGAGCAGCGGGAGCGATCTCGTCGTCTCGGCCGCGTCGTCGCTCACGGAGGCGTTCCCGGCGTACGCCAGATCGCTCGACGGCACGGTCCGCTTTCAGTTCGCCGGCTCCGACGAGCTGGCCGCGCAGATCAGACAGGGCGTGAAGCCCGATGTGTTCGCCGCCGCCAGCCCGAGATTCCCCGAGCAGCTGCACGGCGAGGGGCTCGTCGCCAGACCGGTCGCCTTCGCCACCAACGAGCTCGTGCTCGCGGTGCCGCGGGACAGCGCGATCCGCTCGCTCGCGGACCTGGCGAGAGCCGGAACGACGATCGCGATCGGCTCGCCCGACGTGCCGATCGGCGCCTACACCCATGACGTGCTGGGGCGGCTCGGCGCCACGCGAGCCGACGCGATCCTGGCGAATGTCAGATCGGAGGAGCCCGACGTGAAGGGCATCGTCGGGAAGCTCACGCAGGGGGCGGTCGACGCGGGCTTCGTCTACGTGACCGACGTCGAGGCCGCCGGCGCGGAGCTGCGAGCGCTCGCGCTGCCGGCGAGCTTGCAGCCGCAGGTCGTCTACGAGGCGGCCGTCGTGATCGGCGCGCCGCATCCGGCGCGCGCCCGGGCGTTCGTCGCCGGGCTGCGGCGCGCCGACGCGCAGGCTGCACTGAAGAGGGCCGGCTTCGGCGCTCCGCCGGGGAGATGAGCGCCCGCGGCTGGTTCCCGGCGCTGCTCGTCGCGGCGCTCGCGCTCGCCCTGACGTTCCTGACGCTGCCGGTCCTCGCGATCTTCGTGCACAGCAGTCCCGCAGAGCTGCTTGACAGCCTCGGCGATCCGGCCGCGCGCGACGCGCTGCGGCTGAGTCTGGAGACGACGACGATCGCGATCCTCGTCATCGTGCTCGTCGGCACGCCGGCCGCGTACCTGCTCGCGACGCGCGCGTTCCCCGGGCGCGCGCTCGTCGTCACGCTCGTCGAGCTGCCGCTCGTGCTGCCGCCCGCGGTGGCCGGGATCGGGCTGTTGGCGGCGCTCGGCCCGAACGGGCTGCTCGGCGGCGCGCTCGAGGACGCCGGCGTCCAGCTCGTGCTGCAGACGGCGGGCGTCGTCGTCGCGCTGATCTTCGTGGCGGCGCCGTTTCACCTGCGCGCCGCGCAGGCCGCCTTCGCCGCCGTCGACCCGCGCTGGAGCGACGCGTCGCGGACGTTGGGGGCGGGGGAGGCACGCACGTTCACGCGCGTGATGGTGCCGGCGGCGCTCCCAGGCCTGGCCGCCGGACTTGCGCTCGCGTGGGGTCGCGCGCTCGGCGAGTTCGGCGCGACGCTGATGTTCGCCGGCTCGTTCCGCGGGATCACGCAGACGGCGCCGCTCGCGATCTACGCCGAGTTCGCGACCGACTTCGACGGCGCGCTCGCATTGTCGGCCGTGCTCGTCGCGGTCTCCGGGGCGCTGCTGATGTCGACCAAGCTGCTCACGCGCGATGCTCTCGCTGACGCTTGAGACGCGCGTGGGCGCGGTGCAGCTCGCCGTCGCGCTCGACGTCCGCGACGGTGCCTGCCTGGCGCTCGCGGGCCCCTCGGGCGCCGGCAAGACGAGCATCCTGCGCGCGGTCGCCGGCTTGCTGCGGCCGGCGAACGGGCAGGTCAGCTGTGGGGAGGAGACGTGGCTCGACACGGATGCGAGGGTCGAGCTGCCGCCCGAGCGACGCCGCTGCGGCTTCGTCTTCCAGGACTATGCGCTGTTCGGGCACCTGAGCGCCTGGCGCAATGTCGCCTACGGGCTGCCGCGCGGGCTCCCCCGCGGCGAGCGTCGCGCGCAGGCACACGCGCTGCTGGAGCGCTTCGGCATCGGCGCCCTCGCGGACGCCCGCCCGGCGACGCTGTCGGGCGGCGAGCGACAACGCGTCGCGCTTGCGCGCGCGCTGGCGTCGAGGCCGCGCGCGCTGCTGCTCGACGAGCCGCTGGCGGCGCTCGATGCCCGCTCGAGAGCGGCCGCGGGACGCGAGCTCGCACAACTGCTGCGCGAGCTGCACGTGCCGGCACTGCTCGTCACGCACGACTTCGAGCAGGCGGCGCTGCTCGGCGACGAAGTCGCGGTGCTCGACGCGGGTCGGATCGTCCAGCGCGACAGCGCGGCACAGTTGGCGGCGGCGCCGGCATCGGCGTTCGTCGCCGACCTGACGGGGGCCGTGGTCCTGCGAGGCCACGCGCGCCGCGACCCGGACGGGCTCGCGCGCGTGACGCTCGACGGCGGGGGCGAGGTCGTCGCGCTCACGCCGCTGCCGGCGGCCGGGGAGGTGGCCGTCTCGGTGCATCCGTGGGAGATCACGCTCGAGCCGCCCGGCGAGCCCGCCTCCACCTCGGCACGCAACCGCTTGCTGGTCGAGGTGACGTCGGTCACCGCGCTTGGGAACCGTGTCCGGGTCGGCCTGGCAGCTCCGCAGCCGCTGGCTGCCGAGCTCACCGGCACCTCGGCCGCACGCCTCGGGCTCGCACCCGGAGCACGCGTCGTGGCGAGCTGGAAGGCCGCCGCGACCCGCGTGCTGCCGCGATAGAGCGACTCCCTCGGGGCTCCGCGCGTTGCCGCTAGCGCGGAGCCCCGAGGCAGGCGCTCAGGCTTGCGTGCGTTCGCGAGCGGCGCGAACCGCGCCTTCGACCGAGTGCGTGCTGACGAGCGCGTCGCGCAGCGCTTCGATCTCCGTGCGCTTGAAGCGGGCGGCTCCGCCGGCGCCCTCGGGATGGGGGAAGGCCATGTGCTGCGCCCAGCGCTCGAGCGCTGCCGGTGGCACCCCGAGGAGCGCTGCCGCCTCGTGACAGGTGAGGTCTTCGGGGCTCTCCTGCCAGGCGAATGTTGTCGCATAGCCGCTCACATGTGTCACCGTAAACGAGGTGACGGATGATTGCCAAGGCGAAACATGAATGAAAACAGCCAGAAGTTGCGCGAAACCTGAACGGATGATCGGTTAGCACCGGTTAACCGTTCAAGGAACGGTGACGGTCAGGTGACCCACCGTGAACCAGGTCGTTCAGGTGAGGCGAAAGCCGGTCAGGCGTCGAGCCCACGGACCTCGGGTACGTTCCTCCCATGACCACGACAGGGGAGCGACGATGACCTCGGATCCACGGTATGAGCAGGAGGAGACCGACGCGGCGGCGGCCGAGGCGGCGCGAATCGGCGGAGTCGCCGGGGACGAGGGCCTGGATCCGGCTCAGCGGCCGGTCATCGAGGGCGGCGGCGGCGAGGCCGAGGGCTTTGAGGAGGCCGAGGAAGCGCTGATCGAGCACGCCTCGCACGGGGACCAGCAGTCGGCGCACGCGGTGATCCACGACGCCGGTCGCCCGGAGGACGCGGCCGCGAGCGCGGAGGACGCCGAGGCCGACTACGAGCACAGCAGCGAGCGCGTCGACGAGGACCGCTGAGGAGCGGGGCGCCGCGGGGCGCCCCGGCACGCTGCGCGGCCGCGGGTCTAGGTCGCTTCGACCGCGGCTGGATCGTCGACGATCTCGAGCCGCTCGTGCAGGCGTGTCATCTCGATGATGCGCTGCACCGTATCGGTGCCGCGCACGATCACGAGCCGGCGCGCCTGCTCGCGGGCCCGACTGTCGGCCGCGACGATCACCCGCAGCCCGGTCGAGTCCATGAAGGCGAGCTCTCGCAGATCCAGCACGATCGTCGCAGGCGGTTCCCGCTCGATCCGTTCGAGCTCCTGCTCCACACGGGCGGCACCGGCGATGTCGAGCTCGCCGGTGAGAACGAGACGCACTGTGGTGCCGTCGGTTTCAGTCGTCAGCTCGAGGAGCTTCATCGCGCCCGAGCCACGATAGCGATTTCCGCGGCTTTGGTGCGAGATCTCCCGCGCAGTGGGGCGCGGCCGGCGGGGCGAGCGCCCGCCGCAGGCCGGCCGCTCAAGCGAGGCCCTCCGCCTCATACTCGCGCAGATAGCCCTCGAACAGGCGGCGGTGGCCCTCCTCGTCGTGGAGGATGTCGATGACCATGTCCTGCGTAACCCAGTCGATGCCGTCGGTGACCTCGATGATGCGGTTGTAGTGCTCGATTGCGCCGGTCTCTGCCTCGATCACGCCTCGGATGACGTGGACGATGTCGGTCTGGTGCTCCGGCGGCTGCAGATAGGACTGCTCAGCCGAGAAGTCGAGCGAGCCCGGCACGACGCCGTACAGCTCCTTGATCCGCTGCGCGAATCTCTGCGCATGGCCGAGCTCCTCCTGGATGTCCTGCGCGAGCGACTCGACGATCTCCTGGGCGCGCACGCCGTCGGGATTGGTCGAGTTGGCGAGATAGCTCATGACCGTCTCGAGCTCCATCCAGTACGCCTTCTTGAGCAGGCCAATGATCTCCTGCCGCTTTTCTGCGTTCTCGTCGGCGAGGATGCCCTGCGAGCTCGAACGAACCGTCATCGCATTCGCCTCCCATCGGGTCGGGGGTTGATGCCATCGGCATACCCTGGGGGGAGGTGGGGAAATCGGTCAGTCGGCGTCTCTGTGGCGGCTCGGCGTCGGTACCGCCGCCGCCGGCGGCCGTCGCAGACGGGGCGCGATCGTGTCGGTTGCGCGGCGCTCCCACAGCTCGATGATCTCCGACAGCGGCAGCTGAAGCCCGCGCTCGAGCTTGAGGAGGACGCGGAACGTGGGGTTGATCTCGCCGCGCTCGATCGCGCCGACGTAGTTGCGGTGGAGGCCCGCGCGAAAGCCGAGCTCTTCCTGCGAGAGCCCGCGGCGAGCGCGCAGCTCACGGACTGCGCGGCCGAGCCGGGCGTGATCGGGGGAATGCGGGTCGGGCTTCATGGTGCCCGGCAGTCTCCAGTGCCGGCGCGGTGTGGTCTACAGCGCGGGTGACTGGAAACGCAACGAACTATCGTGCCACAGTATTAATTGCCAACACCTATGGTGGTCGTGCCCAATTCATGTGTGGCGCGTGGAACCGCGGCACCGGGTACAAATGCGCCGTGGATCCGCTGACGCCCGCGCGCGCGCTCGATCGCCTACAGCGGCGCCGCGCCGTGCTCGGGTTCCCGCTTGGCGTCGCGCGGAAATTCGCCGACGACCATGCCGGCAACCTTGCCGCGCTGATGGCCTGGTACGGCTTCTTCGCGCTGTTCCCGCTGCTGCTCGTACTCGTGACGGTCCTCGGCTATCTGCTCCGCGGCAACCCGGACCTCTACCACACGATCGTCGGATCCTCGGTCCGACAGTTCCCGGTGATCGGCGGAGACATCCAGGTCGACGCGCTCGGCGGCAGTGCCGTCGCGCTCGCGATCGGGCTCATCGGCGCGATCTGGGCGGGACTGGGGATCGCCCTCGCCGGCCAGCGTGCGATGGACCGCGTATGGGACGTGCCGCGCCGGCTGCGGCGCAACTTCCTCACCGCGCGCCTGCGCGGCCTGCTGATCCTGCTCGTGCTCGGCCTGCTCAACGTCGCCGCCACGACGGCGGTCGGCCTGCTCGCGAGCGGGCGCGGCGGCACGGCGCTCAAGGCGTCCGGCTTCCCGGCATCGGTGCTGCTCGACGTCGTGCTGTTCTGGGCGGTCTTCCGCCTCTTCACCGCCGACGCGGTGCCGACGCGGCAGATGTGGCCCGGGATCGCGATCGCCGGCATCGGCTGGGCGGTCCTGCAGGTGCTGGGCGGCGTCTACGTCGATCGCGTGGTGAGCCCCCGCAACAACACCTACGGCCTCTTCGCAATCGTGCTCGGCCTGCTGACGTGGCTCTATCTGGGCGCCCAGATGCTGCTGTACGCAGCCGAGGTGAACGTCGTGCGTGCGCGCCGGCTGTGGCCGCGCAGCCTGTTCGACCCCGCCACGGAGGCCGACATGCGCGCCCTGCGCGCCGCCGCGCGCGTCGAGGAGCGGCGCGAGGGCGAGCGCATCGAGGTGACGTTCGACGCGCGTGATTAGCCCGCAGGATCGCGGGAACTCTCATGTTCATAGCCACGAGGAGGGCTGTGAGGATGCGAGTGCGTATGCGTGGAGCGACCGCGATTGCGGTAGCGCTCCTGTTGGCTGCCGCCGGCTGCGGCGGTGGCGGAAGCGACAACGGCAGCACGTCCAGCTCGAGCTCGGGCGGAGGGCAGGAGGGTGGGTCGATCTCCGTGCTGATGGGCACGGCACCCGACTACCTCGACCCGCAGCTCGGCTACACGACCCAGTCGGCCGAGCCCGACTGGATCACCTATACGCCGCTGGTGACGTACCGCCATGCGGGCGGCACGGCCGGCGGCGAGCTGATCCCGGGCCTCGCGGAGGCGCTGCCCGAGGTCTCCAGAGACGGCCTCACGTACAGACTCAGACTGCGCAGAGGCCTCACGTTCTCTGACGGCAGACCGGTGAAGGCGAGCGACTTCGCGTACACGATCATGCGCGCGATCAGAGTCAACTGGGGCGGCAAGTCCTTCTTCACGAGCTACATCGACGGCGCCGCCGCCTACGACAGCGGCAGAGCCGACTCGATCTCCGGCATCCAGACCGACGATGCCACGGGCGACATCACGATCAGACTGACGCAGCCGTACGGCGCCTTCCCGAACGTGATCGCGTTCCCGTCCGCCGGCCTCGTGCCGAGAGGGACGGCGATGAGAAACCTCTCGAACGACCCGCCGCCCGGCGTCGGGCCGTACATGTACACGCAGGCGTCGGCCAACCGCGGCTTCACGCTGCAGAGAAACCCGCGCTTCGCGAGATTCGGCATTCCCGACATCCCGACCGGCCACCTCGACACGATCAGAGTGACGATCGTCTCGAACACGCAGTCGGAGGCCCAGCGGGTGCTCAACAACGAGGCGGACGTCTTCGACGCCGGCGACACGCTGCCGCCGTCGCTGCTGCCGCAGATCGAGAGCCAGGCGAGAGACCGCTTCTCGCGCGAGCCGATCCCATCCACGTACTACTTCTTCCTGAACGTCACCAAGCCGCCGTTCAACAACGCGAAGGCCCGGCAGGCGGTCAACATGGCGATCGACCGCGAGGCGATGGTGCGGCTCGCGAGCGGCTTCCTGGAGCCGACCTGCTGGTTCCTGCCGGAGGGCATCGTCGGCCACCCGGGCAATGACGCGACCTGCCCGTACGGGCTCGACAGACCGGACCTCGCGGGTGCGAAGAGACTCGTGCAGGAGTCGGGCACGGCCGGCGCGGCGATCACCGTGTGGGGCGAGGAGCGCAGCCCGCGGCGCGAGTACGTCGACTACTACACCGACCTGCTCAACAAGCTGGGCTACAAGGCCCAGGAGAGAATCATCGCGGACGAGGTCTACTTCCCGACGATCGGCAACGCGAAGACCGACCCGCAGACCGGCTTCGCCGACTGGATCCAGGACTTCCCGAACCCGTCCGACTTCTATCTGCTGATGGACGCGCGGGCGATCCAGCCGACGAACAACCAGAACTTCAGCAAGGTCAACGACCCGCACATCCAGGCTGAGCTGAAGAGACTCAATCCGGTGCCGGCGACGAAGCTCGACAGCGTCGGCGACCAGTGGTCGGCGCTCGACCAGTACACGGCGAGAAGAGCGTACGTGGCCGTGTACGGCACGGAGACGATGCCGAAGTTCTTCTCCGACCGACTGGACTTCGACGCCGCCGTCTTCCACCCGACGTACCTCAACGACTGGACGAGCCTGCAGTTGAAGTAGGCCTCCATGGCGACCGTCGACTCCACCGTCCGCGCCGAGGCCCCCGTCCGGGGCCGCGGTGCGGACACGTCGGCGGGCCTCGGCCCCTACCGGCTGGGGCTGCGGCGGCTGAGGCGCAACAAGGCGGCGCTGGCGTTCGGGGCGCTGTTCCTGCTGATCGTGGTGCTGTGCCTGTGCGCGCCGCTGTACGCCGAGCACGTTGCGCACACGAGCCCGAACGCCAATCACGTCACCGAGACGGTCGTCGTCGGCGGCGTCAGAAAGGACGTCGTCTCGCCGACGGGGCAGCCGATCGGGCCGACCTGGCAGGGGAGATTCCTGCTCGGCGCCGACCAGAACGGGCGCGACATCGCCGTGCGCCTGCTCTACGGCGGGCGCAACTCGCTCGAGGTCGGCTTCCTCGCGACGCTGCTGACGATGGTGCTGGCGACGATCGTCGGCATCGTCGCCGGCTACACCCGCGGCTTCGTCGACGGCGTGCTCGCGCGCGTGCTCGACCTGATCTGGGCGTTCCCGGTCGTGCTGCTGGGGATCGCGCTCGGCACCGCGCTCGCGCTCGGCGGGATCTCGATCGGCCCGCTGCACCTGGAGGGCAACTCGCTGCTCGTGCCGGCCTTCATCATCGGCATCGTCTACATCCCGTACGTCGCCAAGCCGATCCGCGGGCAGGTGCTCGGGCTGCGCGAGCAGGAGTTCGTCGACGCGGCGCGCGTCGGCGGCGCCGGCCCGCTGCGGATCATGCTGAGCGAGATCCTGCCGAACGTCGCCTCGACGATCATCGTGTTCGTCCCGCTGATGATCGCGAACGCGATCCTGCTGGAGGCGGCGCTGTCCTACCTCGGCGCAGGCGTGCAGCCGCCGAATCCGTCGTGGGGGACGATGATCTCGGACGGCATCCGCCTGATCCCCAGTGCGATGCACCTGACGTTCGTGCCGGGGCTGATGCTCGTCCTCGCCGTGCTGGGAATCAACGTCTTCGGCGACGGCGTGCGCGACGCGCTCGACCCGCGGGCGAAGGTGCGGCTCGAGGAGCACGCGGAGGAGGCGTCGCGATGACGCGCTTCGTCGTGCGCCGCTTCATCTCGATGGTGCTCGTGCTGTTCGCGATCTCGGTGCTGACGTTCCTGATCTTCCAGGTGATTCCGAACGGCGACCCGGCGCAGCGGATGGCCGGGCGCCTGTCGACGCCCGAGACGGTCGCCGCGATCAGACGCACGTGGGGCTTCGACGACCCGATCTGGCAGCAGTACCTGACGACGATGAAGAAGATCTTCACGGGCGAGGTGATCTCCTACACGCAGCAGGTCAACGTGCTCGACCAGATCTGGCAGGACCTGCCGGCGACGCTCTCGCTCGCGATCGGCGCCGGCATCATCTGGCTGTTCCTGGGCGTGGTGTTCGGCGTGCTCAGCGCGCTGCATGCCGGCCACTTCACCGATCGCGCGCTGACGGTGGCGGCGCTCGTCGGCGTCTCGACGCCGGTGTTCCTGCTCGGCGCCGTCGCGCTCTACTTCCTCGCGTTCAAGGTGCAGCTGTTCCCGAACGGGGGATACGTCCCGCTCTCGCAGGACCCGATCCAGTGGCTGTACCACATGATCCTGCCGTGGCTGGTGCTGAGCGTGCTGTTCATCGGCATCTACTCGCGCGTGCTGCGCTCGAACATGCTCGACACGATGAACGAGGACTTCGTGCGCACCGCGCGCGCGAAGGGGATCTCCGAGCGGCGCGTGCTCGTGCGGCACGTGCTGCGCAACTCGCTGATCCCGATCGTGTCGCTGTGGTCGCTCGACTTCGCGGCGGTGATCGGCGGCGGCGCGATCCTCACCGAGTCGGTCTTCAACCTGCAGGGCGTCGGCCAGTATGCGGCGGAGTCGATCCGCCAGCTCGACGTGCCGCCGGTGATGGTCGTCGTGATGCTCGGCGCGTTCGCCGTCGTGATCCTCAGCGCGATCACCGACGTGATCTTCGCGCTGCTCGATCCCCGGATCCGGTTGGCGGGCTCATGAGTGACGTCGCCAGGAGCTCGTCGCCTGCGATGAGCGGAGGGCGAAAGCCTCTCCTGACGGTCGAGGACCTGCGCGTCGGCTTCCGCACGGAGGACGGGCTCGTGCAGGCCGTCGACGGCGTCTCGTTTCGCGTCGACGCCGGCGAGGTGCTCGCGATCGTCGGCGAGTCGGGCTGCGGCAAGTCGGTGACCGGCATGACGCTGATGGGCCTCACGCGCTCGCCGAACGCGCGCTTCCACGGGCATGCGAGCTTTGACGGCACCGATCTCGTGTCGGCCTCGGACGAGCAGCTGCGCCGCATCCGCGGCGCCGACATCGCAATGGTCTTCCAGGATCCGATGACGGCGCTCAATCCGGTGCAGCGGATCGGCAAGCAGCTCGCCGAGCAGATCCAGGCACACGGGGACGTCGATAAGGACACGGCGACCGAGCGGGCTCGCGCGCTGCTGGAGCGCGTCGGGATCCCCCGGCCGGCAGAGCGGCTGCGCGCGTTCCCGCACGAGCTCTCGGGCGGCATGCGCCAGCGGGTGATGATCGCGATGGCGCTCTCGTGCGACCCGCGCCTGCTGATCGCCGACGAGCCGACGACCGCGCTCGACGTGACGATCCAGGCACAGATCCTCGAGGAGGTGCGCCAGCTGCGCGCGGAGACGAACGCCGGCGTGATCCTGATCACCCACGATCTCGGCGTCGTCGCCGACGTCGCCGACCGGATCGCCGTCATGTACGCCGGCCAGATCGTCGAGCAGGGGACGCTCGACGAGATCTTCTACGACCCGCAGCACCCGTACACCTGGGGGCTGCTCGGTTCGATCGCGCGCGTCGACCGTCCGCGGCCCGCGCGCCTGCCGGCGATCGCGGGGACGCCGCCGTCGCTCGCCGACCCGCCGCACGGCTGTCGCTTCCGCCCGCGCTGCCCGCACGCGTTCGGCAGATGCGGCGAGCTGCCGCCGTTGGAGGCGCGCGCGGACCATCCCGACCGGTGCTGGCTGACGCCGGAGGAGAAGCGCGCGAAGCGCCGGGTCGGGGATCAGATCGGATTGGAGGCCGCATGACGGTCCTGCTCGACATCGAGCACCTGGTCGTGCACTTTCCGATCAAGCGGGGCGTGCTGTTCGATCGCACGGTCGGGTGCGTGCACGCCGTCTCCGACGTCTCGCTGACGCTGGCGGAGGGGGAGACGCTCGGCGTCGTCGGCGAGTCGGGCTGCGGCAAGACGACGCTCGTGCGCGCGATCGCGCGGCTCGTCGACGCGACCGACGGCACGATCCGCTTCCGCGGGCAGGACATCACGCACGCCGGCCGGCGCGCCCTCGTGCCGGTGCGGCGGGAGCTGCAGATGGTCTTCCAGGATCCGCAGGCGTCGCTGAACCCGCGCAAGCGCGTGGGGCAGATCGTCGGCGCGCCGCTGCGGCTGCAGAAGGGGAACGACAACGGCAACGGCGGCGATCCGAAGATCGGGGCGCGCGTGCGCGAGCTGCTGGAGCGCGTCGGCCTGCACGCCGAGCACGTGAACCGCTTCCCGCACGAGTTCTCCGGCGGCCAGCGCCAGCGGATCGGCATCGCACGGGCGCTTGCGACCGATCCGCACCTGATCCTGCTCGACGAGCCCGTCTCGGCGCTCGACGTCTCGGTGCAGGCGCAGGTCGTCAACCTGCTCGACGACCTCCAGGACGAGCTCAAGCTCAGCTACGTGTTCGTCGCGCACGACCTGTCGGTCGTGCGGCACGTCTCCGACCGCATCGCCGTCATGTACCTCGGCAAGATCGTCGAGTCATCGCCGGCGGAGGAGCTCTACGTCAAGCCGATCCATCCGTACACCGACGCGCTGCTCGACGCGATCCCGATCCCGGATCCGAAGGAGAACCGTGCGCGCGAGCGCCACGTCGTCGGCGGCGAGCCCCCCAACCCGATCGATCCGCCGAGCGGCTGCCGCTTCCGCACGCGCTGCCCGCGCGCGACGGAGCTCTGCGCGCGCGTCGAGCCGCCGCTGGTGGAGTATCCCGGCGGGCATCTGGCCGCCTGCCACCACCCCCTGAATGTCGCTGGTGACGAGATCGCCGCCGCGACGCGCTCGCCGCTGAGCCCCGCTACGGCGGGGGAGGAGCTGCCCCGCGCCGAGTCGTCCGCGCATTAGGAGGCTCCAACGTGTCGGGCACGTCCGCTACCTTGCGCCGCTCGCTGCGTTAGGAAGCCTGTGCCGCGCACCGCGGCACGCACCAGCAAGCAACCCCCCGAAGGAGGACGCCTTCGTGCGCCACCGGATCCTGCTCGTCGTCGTGACATGCCTTGCCGTCCTGCTCCCCGCGGCTGCCGCGAGTGCGAGCCGGAGCCAGTTCACGACCGTCGAGGCGCCGTCGGAGCTGCTGTTCAGCGGCTCGCCGGACGCCGCGCTCAGCACGATCAGCGACCTCGGCGCCACGGCGATCCGCCTCCAGCTCAACTGGAGCAACGTCGCGCCCGACCCCGATGCCAGGCGCGCGCCCTCGTTCAACCAGACCGACCCGAACGCCTATCCGGCCGGTGGGTGGGCGCGCTACGACGCCGCGATCGACGGTGCGCGGGCGCGCGGGCTGAAGGTGTATCTGACGCTGACCGGCCCGGCGCCGCGCTGGGCGACCGCGTCGAAGAAGGACGGGATCACGAAGCCGAGCGCCGAGGCGTTCAGCAAGTTCGCGAGCGCCGCTGGGCGCCGCTACGGCGCCAAGGTCTCGTGGTGGTCGATCTGGAACGAGCCGAACCTCGGCAAGCTGCTCAAGCCGATCAAGGACCTGCAGAGCGCGGCCGTCTACCGCCAGCTGTACCTGCAGGGGTACTCGGGCCTGAGAGGCGTCGGCGTGCGTGCGCCGATCCTGATCGGCGAGCTGGCGCCGATCGGCAACTCGATCCGCGACACCGGCACGATCCATCCGCTGCAGTTCCTGCGCAAGGTGCTGTGCCTCGACAGCCGCTGGCACAAGTCCTCGAAGTGCGGCAAGGTCCCGACGCAGGGCTTCGCGATGCACCCGTACACGCCGAAGTTCGGGCCGGGCTTCGATCCGGCCAACCAGGACGACGTGACGATCGGCGTGCTGTCGCGGCTCGTGAAGGGACTCGATCGCGCCGCGAGCGCGGGCGCGCTGCCGCGCCGTCTGCCGATCTACGTGAGCGAGTTCGGCGTGCAGAGCTATCCCGACAGGCTGTTCGGCGTGCCGTTGCCGACGCAGTCCGACTTCCGCTCGATCGGGGAGAAGATGGCGTGGAGCAACGCGCGCGTGAAGTCGTTCTCGCAGTACCTGCTGCGCGACGATCCGGAGGAGGCCGGCGCGCACGGCAAGTTCGAGTCCGGTCTGTTCCTCAACGAGACTGGGGAGGCGAAGCCCTCCTACTACGGCTTCCGCCTGCCGCTCGTCGTGACCAGGAAGCCGCGCGGGCGCGTCGCGCTGTGGGGCTTCGTGCGGCCCGCGCACGGCCACGCCGGATCGCTCGAGATCCAGGTCAAGGACCGCCGCGGCGGCTGGAAGCGGCTCGCGACGCAGCACTACGCCGGCAGCGGCTACTGGCAGCGCGGTGCGGCCGCGAAGGCCGGTCGCCAGTGGCGCGTCGAGTGGAGAGATCCGGCTACCGGCGTGGTCTGGGACGGCTCAGCGACCGTGGCACGGTAAGAGCGGCGCCCGCTGGTGGCGGTAACGTGCGGCGCCGATGGCCGGCGCCGCACGAGACCGACGCACGCTGACGCTCGCCGCGATCGGCACCGCCGGCGGGCTCTTCAGCGGCCTCTTCGGCGTCGGCGGCGGTGCGGTGATGGTGCCCTTGCTGCTGCTGTGGCTCGGCTACGAGGAGCGCTCGGCGGCCGCCACCTCGCTCGGCGCGATCGCGATCGTCTCCGCGTTTGCGGCGGGGGTTCAGGCGCTCTACGGCAACGTGGACGTCGGTGACGCGCTGCTCGTCGGGATCCCGGCCGTCGGCGGCGTGCTGTTCGGCACCTGGCTGCAGCAGCGCGTCCCCGCCGACACGATCGCGTTCGCGTTCGCGCTGCTGCTGGTCGCGGCGGCGATCCAGCTGGCGGTCTCGTCGTGATCCTCGCCGCAGTGATCGGCGTGGCGGCCGGAATCGCATCCGGAATGCTCGGCATCGGCGGCGGCATCTTGTTCGTGCCGGCGCTGACGATCCTGCTCGGGCACGGCCAGGTGGAGGCGGAGGCGACCTCGCTGCTGGCGATCGTGCCGGTCGCGCTCGTCGGCAGCTGGCGCCAGCGCCGCTACGGCAATCTGGACGTCGGCGACGCGGCGGTCATGGGCGTGCTGTCGATCGCGGGGGTGCTCGCCGGCGTCGCGCTCGCGAACGCGCTGCCGGAGCGGGTCCTACGGATCGGCTTCGCGCTGCTGCTGCTGAACATGGCGCGCCAGCTCGTGCAGCGCGGCCTGGCGGGGCGCCGCAGGCGCCTCGCAGCGTCGTAGGCACATCCGCGTTCGCTCAAGTTTTCCGCCCAGAGGCCGACGTACGGGGCGTGAAGGGCTTCTTGGGCATCCGCTGGAGCGTCGGCCGCAAGCTCGGACTCGCGTTCGGAGGCGTCGTCTGCTTCCTGCTGGGAATCTCGATCGTCGCACTGCACGCGATCGGCGAGCTCAGCGCCGACCAGGAGCGGGTCATGAGAACCCTGCCGGGGATGCTCGGCCCGCAGGCGGACCACATCGCCGCCGCCAACGACAGCTTCCACTCGACCGTCAACTCGACGCGCCTGCTGATCATCTCCGCGACGATCGCCGGCGCGCTGCTCGCGATCGGCGTGGCGGTGTGGATCACGCTCGCCCTGCGGCTGCGCGTGCGGCGCGTGCTCACGCGCCTGCAGCATCTGCGCGACGACGACGTGAAGGGGCTCGCCGAAGGGCTTGAGGCGGTCGCCAACGGCAACATGACCGTCGAGGTGCACACCTCGACGCGGCCGATCCAGCGCATCTCCAGCGACGAGATCGGCGAGGTCTCGCTTGCCGTCAACGCGATCCACGACACGACGCTGACTTCGCTCGACGCCTACAACCGCATGCGCGCGCGGGTCGCGACGATCCTGGGCGAGATCGCGCACAGCTCGGCTTCCGTCGCCGCCGCCTCGCAGCAGATGGCCACGACGTCCGAGGAGACCGGCCGTGCGATCGGCGAGATCGCCACGACCGTGAGCGAGGTCGCCCAGGGCGCCGACCGCCAGGTGCGCTCGGTCAAGGAGGCGCGCGAGCTGACCGCCGAGGTCGCCGCCGCCACGCAGCAGAGCGCCGGCGACGCGCAGGAGACGGCCAGCGCCGCGCAGCAGGCGCGCGCGGTCGCCGAGGAGGGCGCGATGACGGTGACGCGCGCGACCGAGGCGATGCGCGCCGCGCGCGAGGTCTCAAGCGAGGCGACCGGAGCGATCCGCGAGCTGGGGGAGAAGAGCGAGCGGATCGGCGGGATCGTCGGCACGATCACCGGCATCGCCGAGCAGACCAACTTGCTGGCGCTGAACGCGGCGATCGAGGCTGCGCGCGCGGGGGAGCAGGGGCGCGGCTTCGCGGTCGTCGCCGAAGAGGTACGCAAGCTCGCCGAGGAGTCATCGCGGGCGGCAGGGTCGATCGCCGAGCTCGTAGGCGAGATCCAGCGCGAGACGGGCCGTGTGGTGGCCGTCGTCGAGGACGGCGCGCGCCAGACGGAGGACGGGGCCGCGACGGTCGAGCAGGCGCGTGCCTCGTTCGAGCGGATCGGCGGCTCGGTCGAGAACATGCACGAGCGCGTCGAGCGGATCGCCGCCTCGATCGAGCAGATCGCCGGGCGCGCCGCGAGGATGCAGGAATCGATGGCGCAGGTCGCCGCGGTCGCCGAGCAGTCCTCGGCCTCCAGCGAGCAGGTCTCGGCCTCGACCCAGCAGACCTCCGCCGCCACCCAGCAGGTCGCCGCCAGCGCCCAGGAGCTGGCGAAGACCGCCGAGGAGCTGGACTCGCTCGTCGGTCAGTTCACCTTGGCCTGAACCGGCGTCGGTGCCTCCGGGGCCGCCGTACGCTGCCGGCGATGGGAGGGGAGACCGGCTATCCGTCGTCATGGCGCCGCTACCGCGCGCATCCGGCGCTTGGGCTGGAAGAGGAGCTGCTGACGAGACCGGTCCCGCGTGAGCTGGGCGTCGCGTGGCTCGCGCTGCCGGCGGAGGAGCAGCGCCGGCGCGAGGCGGACTTCGAGGAGCGGCTGCGTGTGGCGGCAGAGCCCGGCTCGGGATGGGCGATCGAGCTCGTGGACGACTACGAGGTGCTCGTCGTGGCGATCGACCGCTGGAAGGCGCCGGCGCTCGAGCGAGCGCTGCTCGATCACGTGTGGGAGCAGGCGCGCCGACGCGAGGCGTCCGCCTGCGCGTCGCATCCACGGCGCGATCGAGCGGTGGACCGCCGCCTGCGGGCGCATGTGCTGGTCGCGTGGGATCGCCATGCCTTCAAGGCGTTCCTCGCCGTGATGGCGCTGGGCACGCTGTTCGGTCTGCACCCGTGGGGCGATCACAGCATCGGCGCCGTCGCGCTGCGGGTCGCCATTGCGGCCGTCGTCGTGATCGTGCTCGGCAAGCTCGTCGAACGGTGGTATCGCCGCTCGGCGGGTGCAGCGGAGTGATGCGGGCGGGCGGGCCTTCCGGCCCGCCCTCAACCCGCCCGGTCATGGATCACCACTGAACTACTACGTCCCAGGACTTGTGTCGATGCCTGGGCGGCGTGACACTCCCGGTCACCTGGACAGGCCGCCGGCCCGAGGGCTGGCGCGTTGCCGCGGTTGGGCTCCGAGGAGCCCGCGACCGAGTGGGCGATCCGCCGGACAACGAAGGATACTCGCGCGATGGAGCCGGGCCTCGGATCGGCACAGGAGGGGGCACCCGGCTGGCGCGGTGCCCGCAACGGCAACTTCGCCGCCGCCGTCTACGGCTCGATCCTCGCCGCCGGGGTCGTCGCCTCGCTCGACGTCGGCGATGTCAGCGGTGCCGACATGACGATCGCGCTCGGCGGCACGATGCTGGTGTTCTGGCTGGCGCACGTGTGGTCGGAGGGGATCGCCGACCGCATGCACGATCCGCGCCCGTACACGTGGCGTCGCCTGCGGGCGACGGCCGCCTGGCACTGGCCGATGGTGCAGGCCGCCGCCGGCCCGCTTGTCGCGTTGGTGCTCGCCGACATCGGGGTGTGGTCACTCGACACCGCGGTGACGGTGGCCCTGGCCGTATGCGTCGCTCAGCTCGTCGGATGGGGAGTCACCGTCGGCTGGCGCACCTTCGGCAGCTGGCCCGCAGCGCTGTTGTCAGGCGCGGTCGACGGACTGCTCGGCGTCGTGCTGATCGCGTTGAAGACGCTGGTGCACTAATACGCGTCGGGCGGCGGCGGGCCGACCCGGCCGCGGCGCACGTCGTCGCGCGCGCTGATCCACATGCCAAGGCCGAGCACGAGGCCAGCGAGACCGACGACGATGAGGATCACGCCCACCGTCTGCAGGTTCACGCCGGCGACACTCGCGGTGACGGCGAACTTGAGGATTGCGCCGACTGCAATGAGGAAGAGGCTCGTACCGATTGTCATGGGCCGCATCGTGCCCGGCGGCGGGGTTCGGCAACCGCCAAAGTGTCCAGTTGTGGTTGGACGCAGGCGTTTTACCCGCCAACGGGCGACGATGACGGCGTGCCCGGGTAGCATCCGAACGCACGAGTGCCTGCGCGCCCAACTCTCAAGGGGCGCAGATCGGGTGCCGATGGAGAACGAGCGGAATGTCCACGCAGGAGCCCACGCCGGAGGATGTCGACGAGCTCGCCCGCAAGCGCGCCGAGCGTGAGGCCGCGGGCGAACCGGAGCTGCGCGAGAGAGTCCGCCAGGACGCTCGCCGTACGCAGCGACGCCTGGCGGCCGCCGAGCGTGCGCGTCGCCGTGCCGGCACACCGCTCCCGCCGACGTCGCCCGGCGGCGGTGGCGGCAGCGTCGGCGCCGCCTGAGCCCCGCCAGCGCTCCGCCGCGTTCTACGCTGTGCCACATGGACGTGTCCGTCCGTGAGCTGCGCAATCACACCGGCCGTGTCGTGTCGGCGATCGAGGCGGGGGAGCCTGTCGTCCTGACGGTGCACGGGCGCCCGGTGGCGGACATCGTCCCGCGCGTCCAGGCGAGCGAGCGGCGACCGAGCGACCTGCTGCTGGCGGATCTGGCCGAGATCAGCGCCAAGGCCGCCGAGCTCGGCGTACCGTCCGATGCCGCCGACTTCGATGTCGGCTGGACAACGGACGACCTGCTCGGATGAGCGGCTACCTCGCCGACACCAGCATCTTCGTCGCTGCGGAGCAAGGGCGGCGGCTTGGGGAGCCGCCGCCAGGAGACGCGCGCATATCCGTTGCCACGCTCACCGCGTTGCTCGTTGGCGTACATCGAGCAGGGAACAGCCCGTTGCGCGAGTTGCGCGAATCGACGCTGCGATATGCGCGCCGCTTCATCGCGCTGCCATACGACTCGGCGGTCGCCGAGCGCCTCGCCGGGCTGTGGGCCGAAGCTCGCACGCAGAGACGTCGTGCGGGTGCGATGGACGCGATCATCGCCACCACGGCACTTGCGCACGACCTGACGGTCTGGACGCAGGACGACGACTTCTGCGTGCTCGGACGGCTTGCACCCGCGCTTCGCGTCCACAGCAATTGACTCGCGGAGGAGCAGCAGGACCCAACCCCCGGCTGGTCCATCCAACGCTCGATAATCGATCTTATGTAACCCGATACCCGAGAGGGGGCCGATCCCGCGGCCGCGGCGGTAGCCGCGGCACACCGGCCTCATTCCGCCGTCTGGTTCGGCTCTTCGAGGGGGTTGAGCGCCAGTTCGACCGGCTCCTGCACGCCAATCCGCACTCGTCTGAATCCCGCCGGGTACAGCACCAACACATCGGCACCCGGAAGTGCCGCGCTCGGGACAAGTAGACCGAGCACGGCTGGTCGCTTGCGGACCGTGGCTGCGAGCTCTCGACAATGGTCCGTTTCAGGGCTGAGGTCATAGCCGTCGACCAGCTCCTCGCGTTGCAAGCCGACATGGTCGAGCGCAAGCTCATTCGCGAGGTCGACGACGGGCAGATCGTCAACGAGGAGCTCCGACATGCGACGCGTTGGCAAGGGCGGCGGCGTGGTTAGGTCGCGTTCGATGCCGCGGATGAGCTCGAGCATCGCCGCAAGTGGCGTGCTGCTCGCGTAAGCCGGCCAAGGATCGCCGGCTGAATGCCAGCGCCCGCCACGAACGGCGATCTGCGGAAGGTCGAACGGCTGGCGCTTCGGATCCGTCTGACGGAAGTATGTCCCAGTCAGCGCTCGCGGCGGGAGATCTGCGATCCGCTTTCGCATGGTGCTCGTGAGTCTCAAGCGTCTGGCTCCTGTTTATAAGATCGCCAAGCCGGGCATTCTAGAGGACTTACCTAGGTAATAGAAGAAGGTGTTTCTATAGGACATTGCAAAAGACTTCTTGACGGCTATACTCGCGGCAATGAAAACTTTCGTAGCAAACAGAGTGTGCGTTTGAGCGTTCAGGCCCCCTGTTTCGGGGCGTCGAGCTGTGGCTCCGCAGACCACGACCAGCGACCGGAAGGATTCCGAGGCACGTGACACCGCTTCCCCCGGCTCACGTGGAAAGGCAGGCGCCGCTATGGCCACCCACACCCTCACTCCTGTGACAGCCCAATCCGCTGGCCGGGCACGTCTCAGCGAGGTCAGCAGTCCCCACGACATCATCAGCTTCCTCAATGCCGAGACTGGCCTCACGCAGCGTGAGATCGCAGCGCTGCTCGGCGCCGACGAGCGGACGGTTCGGCGGCTCCTCGCGGATTCCGGGATCAGACCCCAACAGCGCCACGCGCGCCGGCTGGACGACGTCCGCGACCTCGTCTCGCTGCTCGAAGACTCGCTTCCAAGCGAACAGACCGGGCGCTGGCTCCGAGCACGTAACCGCATGCTGGGCGGCGAGCGCCCGATCGAACTGCTCGCAGCGGACGATTACGCTCGTGTTCGTGACGCCGCCGAGGCGTTCGTCGACGGCGACCCGATGTAGCTGCGGTTACGGCGCCTCCCCGACCCCCACCGCTCAGCCGCCCCAGCTCGGCTCGCTGCCGTGGCGCACGAGCACCGTCGCTCTGCCGCCGGCGAACGGAATCGTCGCGACGGACTGGTGCCGCGGATCGTCGAAGTAGCCGCGCTGCACCAGGACCGTCCTGCCGTCGGCTGACAGGTTCGCGCCGATCACGCCGTCGAATCTGCCCGTCAGATCGCGTGCCCGCCCGCTGGCGACGTCGACCCTCCACGCCTCGCTCGTGTCCTGGCCGCCGTACTCGGCCAACAGCCGCGAGCCGTCGGCTGACCACGCCGTCGCAGTGAGGCCCGACAGCAGTCTCGGGATCCGCAGGTGCGTGAGCTGGTGGACGGCGCTGCCGTCCGGCCGCATCACGCGCAGCTGGTACACCGGCGCATCGTTTCTGCGCAGGCGCTCGTGCGTGAAGGCGATCTGCGTCGGACCCCAGACCGGCCACAGGCTGCGGCCGTCGTGCGTGATCGGCCGCCGGCCGGAGCCGTCGATGCGGGCCGTGAACACATTCACGCGCGCGAGCAGTCGCGGCGAGCGCGAGCGCGCGTATGCGATCCGTCGTGAGTCTGGTGAGAAGCTCGCGCCTTGGATCTGCCCGCGCGCTACGACATGCTGCGCCCCGCTCGCGACGTCGAACACGACGAGTTTCGTGGTGCTTATGACAACCGCGAGGCGGGCCCCATCGGGCGACCACGTCAATGGACCGATCGAGTCGCCGGTTCTCGCGACCGTGCGAGCGGCGCCGCCGCCGGATGGCCGCACGACGAGCGCCGTGCCGCGCCGCGTGTACGGCGTCACGATCGCGACGTTCGCGCCGTCCGGCGAGATCGCCGCATCGACGCCGGTGCCGAGCGCAATCGCGCCGCTGCCGTCGGCGTTGGCGACATGCACCTGTGGGTGCGTGCCGGCGAGGCCGGTCACGTAAGCCAGCTTGGAGGGCGTCGCGGCGGGCGCGGTGGCCGGTGCCACAGCGAGGACGAGTGCGACGAGAGCGGGGAGCGGCGCGGGGATCTTCATGCGCGCGTCCTACCCCACCGCTCGGACGCCTCCACGGCTACCCTCGACGTATGACCGATCCCACGTGTCCAAGCGGCGTCTGCGGCGCCGACGTCCCGCCGCTGATCGGCAGTGTGTTGACCGGCACCGGGCTGACGCTCGCACAGGCCGCGGCTGCGCTGGAGCGCGGCGAGCAGCCACCGCTGACCGACGTCCAGCGACGGCTCGTCGAGCAATGGGCACAGCAGGAGCTGCGGCCCCACGCCCCCGCATCTCCCGCCTGACCGGCGGTTAGGCTGCGCCCATGCCCAGAGCGCGCGGCGGGATCGATCTCGGCGGCACGAAGATCCAGGCGGTCGTCGTCGACGCCGACAGCCAGGTGCTCGGTCAGGCGCGCCATCCGACGCCCACGGAGGGCGGTCCGGCGGACGTGACGGCCGCACTTGCTGCGGCGCTGCGCGAGGCCGCGCACCAGGCGCAGCTCGAGCCCTCCGCGCTGCAGGGCGTCGGAGTCGGCTCCCCAGGCGCGATCGACGCAGATGCCGGCACCGTCAGCGGCGCGCGCAACCTGCCCGGCTGGGCCGGCACCTATCCCCTCGCCGCCGCGCTCGGCGAGCGGCTCGGCACGCCGGTCCACCTCGGCAACGACGTGCAGGTTGCGACAGACGCCGAGGTCGCGCTCGGCGCCGGCCGCGGCGCGCGCTCGGTGCTCGGCGTCTTCTGGGGCACCGGCGTCGGCGGTGGGATCGTGCTCGACGGCAAGCCGTGGCTCGGGCGCGGCGCGGCCGGCGAGATCGGCCACATCGTGATCAAGCGCGACGGGCGCAGATGCCCGTGCGGCCGCCACGGCTGCCTGGAGGCGTACGCCGGGCGCGCGGCGATGGAGGCGCGCGCACGCGAGAAGCACGCCGACGGCCACAAGACCGACCTCTTCAAGCTGATGGAGCGCCACGACCGCACGCGCCTGACGAGCGGCATCTGGGCGCGTGCGCTCGAGCACGGTGACACGCTCGCGAGCGAGCTGATCGACGACGCCGTCGCGGCGCTCGGCGCCGGGATCGCCTCTGCCGTCAACCTGCTCGACTGCGAGGCCGTCGTGATCGGCGGCGGGCTCGGCGTGCGCTTCGGCGAGCCGATGGTCGCGCGGATCGCCGAGGCGATGCGGCCGCACCTGTTCGTGGACGAGCGCCCGCCGGCGGTCGAGCTGGCCGCGCTCGGCGATCTCGGCGGCGCGATCGGCGCCGCGCTGCTCGCGCGCTAGGGGTGCCGGAGCCGGCCAGCGGGTGCCGGAGGCGGCCATGTGGCCGCCGGAGGCGGGTCCCGCGACATGAGTCGCCGGCGGAGGCGGGCCCCCGTGGGCTAGCGGCGCTCAGCGCACGCCCTGCGGGGCTCTGGCGCGGGTGATCGCATCCTCGAAGATGCTCTCCCACGTGTCGACGTGCGCTTCGATCGTCTCGCCCGCCGCCCATCTGATGCCGCGCTGTCCCAGCACGCGGCGCGTATCCGGGTCGTTCATCAGCGCTTCGATCGCTCTCGCCCAGTCGCCGTCTGCGACGAGGCGACCGCCCTGCTGCTCGCCGAGTGCGGCGTAGGGCCCGACCGGCGAGGCCAGCCAGGCGGCGCCGGCGGCGGCGTACTCCTTCAGCTTGACGTCCGAGCGCGCGAGGTTGACCGCGGTCTCGGTGAGCGGCGCGATCGCGATGTCGAATTCGGCGAGGGCGGGCGGCAGCGCACCGTACGGAATCCCGGCGGCGTGCGTGTAGCGGCGGCTCTGCAGGCCGAGGTCGAGCCCGACGCCGGAGATCGTCAGGTGTGCGTGGCGCTCCAGCAGCCGCTGCAACGTCGATCTGATGCCGAGCGCCTCAAAGCTCTCGGCGTGGGTGGGCATCGCGACCCAGCCGATGTGGATGCCCTCGTGCGGCATCATTCTCTGCGGGCGTCTGAACGTCGGCGGCAGGTAGTTCGGCACGACCCGCACCTCGCGTCCGCTTTCCTCCGAGTGCATCTGCGCGAGCGTCTGGCTCGGCGTCGTGACGACGTCGGCGCTCTTGGCGATCGCTCTGATGGCGGTGAAGAAGTGCTGCGCCGTCATCCCCTCCTGTCCCGGCACTCTCACCGCTTCTCTGAGCAGCGCTATGCGCTGGTCGTCGTTGTCCCACACGACCGCGATCCCGCGGCGCTGGAGCTCTCTGGAGAGCCGCACGTACGCGGGGTGCGGGAGTCGCATCACATGGATCGCGTCGTAGTCGAGCAGCGTGGCCGGATTCTGCACGAGGTTGCGCTCTTCGATGTGAACGCTGTGGCCGCGGTGTGCGAGCGCCTGCATCGGCACGATCGACCGGTAGATGGACTCGATGGTGTGCTCGGGGACCAGCGACGCTATCCGCATGCGATCCACCATCTCAGTCCCGCCGGGGCGGTTGCAACCCTGAGCCGTTCGCGGCGGCTCCGCGGGCGGGGGTAGAGTCGTCCCATGCGGATCCTCGTCGTCGGTGCGGGGGGAGTCGGATCGGCGGTGCCGGCGATCGCGCAGCGGCGTGCGTTCTTCGAGCACATGACGGTCGCCGACCTCGCGCGCGAACGGGCCGAGCGGGCAGTCGACCGGCTCGGCGAGCCGGACCGCTTCACGGGTGCGCAGATCGACGCATCCGACGAGGCGGCGCTCGTCGCATTGATCCGCGAGACACGCGCCGACGCGGTGCTCAACGCCTGCGACCCGCGCTTCAACGAGCCGATCTTCGCCGCCTGCCATGCCGCCCGCGTGACCTACCTCGACATGGCGATGACGCTCTCGCGCCGTCACCCGAGCGATCCCTACCGGCAGCCCGGCGTGCTGCTGGGCGAGCTCCAGTTCGCCGAGGCGGAGGCGTGGAGGCAAAGCGGTCAGCTCGCGCTGGTCGGGATCGGCGTGGAGCCGGGACTCTCAGACGTGTTCGCCCGCTACGCGGCCGACCACCTCTTCTCGCGCATCGACGAGATCGGGGTGCGCGACGGCGCCGACCTGCGCGTCGAGGGCTACGACTTCGCCCCCACCTTCTCGATCTGGACGACGATCGAGGAGTGCCTGAACCCGCCCCTGGTCTGGGAGCGGGCACGCGGCTGGTTCACGACGGAGCCGTTCTCGGAACCGGAGCTGTTCACGTTCCCCGAGGGGATCGGCGAGCTCGAGTGCGTCAACGTCGAGCACGAGGAGGTCGTGCTGATCCCGCGCTGGGTCGACTGCGAGCGCGTGACGTTCAAGTACGGGCTCGGGCGTGACTTCATCGAAGTGCTCAAGACGCTGCACAGGCTCGGACTCGACGCGACGGAGCCGGTGCGCGTGCGCGGCGGCGCCGAGGTCGCGCCGCGAGACGTCGTCGCGGCGGTGCTCCCCGACCCGGCGACGCTCGGCGAGCGGATGACCGGACGGACATGCGCGGGCACGTACGTGACCGGCACGGGGCTCGACGGCCATCCGCGGCGCGTCTACCTGCACCACATCGTCGACAACGAGTGGTCGATGCGCGAGTACGGCGCGCAGGCCGTCGTGTGGCAGACGGCGCTCAACCCGGTGATCGCGCTTGAGCTGCTCGCGAACGGCACGTGGAAGGGCGCTGGCGTGCTCGGCCCCGAGGCGTTCGATGCGGTCCCCTTTCTCGACCTGCTGGCCGAGTACGGGGCGCCGCACGGGCTGGACGAGCGGTAGCGACGAGCGGGGAAGGCGGCCGGCGCCGCCGCTCCCCGCCCGTGGCGTCAGCTCGCGATCACGCTTTGTTCGCGATTAGTAGCGAGTACACGATCGGCGGTTCGTTCGTGAAGGTGCCGGTGATCCCCATGAAGGCCGGGCAGCCGAAGCCTTCCGCCAGCGGAAGCGTGCCCCCGTACCTTAGGGTCCTGCCGTCCCTGCTCAGGGTCCCTAGCAGCGTGCCGCGGTATAGGCATCCCGCCGTGCCCGGCAGCACCATGCGCACCTGGAAGTCTAGGACGCCGAAGTTGAGATCGCCGGTCACTAGGTTCGACGATAGGAACGAGACGTCCCAGCTTTCCGGCAGCGGACCCGGCGCTTCGCCTAGCACCAGCGGCAGGTTTAGGAACCTGGTGTTGAACGGGCATTCCATCGCGAGCCTGCCCGCGCGGATCTTGCCCAGCTTCGTTAGCGTTTCCCTCACGGGAATTAGCTGGCCGACGATCAAGCGCTTCAACATCGTCGAGTTGCACGTGTAGCTGAGTTCGGGCGTCGTGAACGTCCAGGTCCCCCTCTGAACGACTAGCATCGGGTTCTGGATCAGTATTCCCGTCGTCGTCGCGGACGCGCCTCCGCTGACGGCGAGGACGAGCAGCAGGGCCGTGAGCACGGCCGCGCTCGCGCGGTGAGTTCGCATCGTGATTCCCCCTTTGGGCGCCGGTCCCAGCGGCGCCGTCGAGCGATTGGTGAAGCGGCCGGGTCGCCGGCCTCCGAAACCGCTGAAAGAAGCGTATCGCGCCCCGCTCGACGGACTTAGCGCGTCTCCAAGAACGCCTCGGCCGCCGCACCCATGATCCGCTGCAACGCCCGCGCCTCCTCCGCAGCCGAGTAGCCGCGCGCGAGCTCGTGCGAGGCGGCGGTGCCGAACTGGCCGAGGAAGCGCACGACCTCGGCGGCCGACGCGCCGCCGAGCGTCGCCGCGTCCGCGTAGGCCGCGGTCGTCGCGAGCGCCTCGCGCGGCGCGCCGGCCGCGACCGCGTCGGTCAGGGCGGCGAGCCAGGTGTGCGCGCGGGCGATTCCCTGCGGCGCGGCGAACCAGCCGAGATGGTGCGGGTCGTAGAGCGACCGCGCGGCGCGCTCGGCGAGCGCCCACCCGTCGTGCTCCAACAGCTCGGCGGTCGCCGGCAGCGGCTGTCGCGGCAGCTCCCACGGTCGCAGTGCCGGCGTCTTGCGACGCTCGCGCGCGAGCCGCTGCACGTCGCCGCGGCGGAAGCGGCGGTGGCCGCCCTCCGTGCGCGTCCCCGGCAGGACACCTTGATCGGCCAGCCGCCGGACGGTGCTCGACGAGACGCCGAGCGCCTCGGCGACCGCGCTCAGCGGCAGCAGCTCGTCTGCGCCGTCCCCGGCGGTCCCCCAGGCGTCGCCGGCGATGTCGATCTCCAGCGCCTCCAGGTCAGCGAGCGAGGATGCCGGCGCGGGGCGCGCGATCAGATGACCCTGCGCGGCGTCGGCGTGCAGTGCACGCACGGTGGCGAGCTGCGCGTCGGTCTCGATGCCGGGGATCGTGATCGACAGGCCGAGCGTCTGCGCGAGCGCGACGATCGCGTCGGCCACCGCCGTCTCGGCATGCGCGCCACCCGAGCCGGTGAGCGGACCGAGCAGCGAGCGGTCGAGCTTGAGCCCGTCGATCGGCAGGCGCGCGAGGTCGGCGAGCGACGAGCGCGCACCGCCGAAGCGGTCGAGCACGATGCGCACGCCGAGCGCTCTCAGCGCCGCAAGCGCCTCCTCGGCGTCGGCGCGCTCGTCGAGCACGCCCGGGTCCTCGATCTCGAGTGCGAGTGCCTCGGGAGGCACGCCGGCTGCGGTGACGGCAGCGGCGAAGCGCTCGGCGAACGTCCCGTCGCGCAGCTCGCGCCCCGAGACGTTGAGCGAGACGGGCGGCAGCACGCGTTCGGGGTGACTCGTGCCCCACTGCGCCACCTGCCGGCAGGTCGCCGCGAGCATCCAGTTGCCGATCTCGATGATCAGGCCGCTCTCCTCCGCGACGGGAAGGAACTGTGCCGGTCCGAGCAGCCCGCGGTCCGGATGCCGCCAGCGCACAAGCGCCTCGACGCCGATCACGGTGCCGCGTCTCAGCGAGACGATCGGCTGAAAGTACAGCGCGAGCTCATCGCGCGTGAGTGCGCCCGCCAGCTCGTTCTCCAAGCGCAGCCGCCGCAGCGCGCGGTCACGCGTGGCTTCGTCGGCGAGGCGCCAGGCGGGGCCGGCGGTCCGACGCGCGGCACGGGCGGCCGCAGCGGCGTCGCGCAGCAGCGCGCCGGCATCGCCGCGAAGGTCGGCGGGCGGCAGCGCCAGCCCGACGGTCGCGTCGAGCTGGACGTCGAGGTCCGCATCCGCGACCGCCAGCGGGGCACGGACGGCGTGCGCGAGCGCCTGTGCGAGCTCGAGCGCGGCGGGGCCGTCGAGCGCCGCTGCGACGACGAGGTGCTCGCGCGTCAGGCGGGCGAGCTCGGCGTCCGCCGGTGCGGCATCGCGGACTCGCAGCTCGAGTGCTGCGAGCGCCGCGTCTCCGGCGGCGTGACCGCAGGCCTCATCGACGCGCTCGACATCGGCGGCATCGACCACCAGCACGGCGGCACCGGGCGAATCGGCGTGCGCGAGCGCGCGTACGACGGACGCCTCGGCATGCCGGCGGGCGCACTCGTGCTCCGGCTGGGCGGCGTCGCCGCTCAACGGAGCGCGCCAGGGATCGGCAGCTCGGGCCGTTCGGCCCACGCGCGCAGCTGTCCCAAAGGAAGCTCCACGAGTGCGAGCAGCTCGTGGACGGTGAGGCGGCGCAGCGGCTCACCCGCCGACCGCTCGACCACGATCGTGAGCGGCGCGTCGGGCGCGTCCTCGAACGCCACGCACAGGCCGGCCTCCTCGAGCACCGTGGCACAGCAGGCGGCGGCCGCCATCTCGGCGTCCAGCAGCGGATCCCCGGCGGGCATCGCGACGGCCGCCGGCTGTGGGCAGGTGAGTGTCATCGGGTCCTCTCGTGATGTGGGTTACGACCAAACCCGCCATCGGAGGTGGCGCGCTCGCGTTCAAGCGCGTGAGAGGTTTTTCGGCTGCTTGACAGCCTGATACCCGCTTTCGCGGGGGTTCGGAAGATTCGTTGCGGGACGGCGTACGGCGCTCAGAAGGCTATGACGGAGCGGATGCCGTCCTGCGCCTCCATCAGCTCGAAGCCGCGGTTCACCTCGTCGAGCGCGATCCGGTGCGAGATGAACGGCTCGACGTCGAGCTCGCCCGCCATCCAGCGGTCGATCAACGCGGGAACGTCCTCGCGCCCCTTGAGCCCGCCGAATGACGAGCCGGCGATGCGTCGGCCCTGGATCAGCCAGCGCGGGATCACGTCGAGCGTCTCCCCCTTGCCGGCGACGCCGCACATCGTCGCCAGTCCCCAGCCCATGCGCGCCGCCTCGACGGCCTGTCTCATCACGCGCACGTTGCCGGTCGCCTCGAACGTGTAGTCCGCACCGAAGCCGTCGGTCATGTCGAGGATCCGCTGCACCGTCTCCTCGCCGCCGACGAACGTCTCCGTCGCGCCCTGACCGGTCGCGAGCCGCAGGCGGTCCTCGGACAGGTCGACGCACACGATCCGCTCGGCGCCCGCGAGGCGGCAGCCGGCCACCGCGCCCAGGCCCACCATCCCGGCGCCGAGCACGACGCACGTGGAGCCCGGCTCGACCTTGGCGGTTCTGAGCGCCGCGCCGAGGCCGGTCGAGAGCCCGCAGGCGAACAGCGCGGCGCCTTCGAGCGGCGCCTCGGGGTCGATCTTCGCGAGCGCGATCTGCGGCATCACGGTGTACTCGGCGAAGGTCGAGGTGCCCATGAAGTGGCGCAGCGGCTCGCCGTCGCGGTGCAGGCGCGTCGTGCCGTCCGGCAGATAGCCCTGGTTCTGCTGCTCGCGGATCGCGAGGCACAGGTTCGTGCGCGGGCTGCGGCAATGGACGCACTCGCCGCACTGCGGCGAGAACAGCGTCACGACGTGATCGCCCGGCTTGACGAGCGTCACATCCTCCCCCACGCGCTCCACGACGCCCGCGCCCTCGTGCCCGAGCACGCACGGCGCGTAGCCGGAAGGATCAGCGCCCGAGGCGGTGTAGAGGTCCGTGTGACAGACCCCGCACGCGACGAGCCGCACGAGCACCTCGCCCGGTCCCGGGTCGGCCAGCTCCACCTCCTGCACGACGAGCGGCTGGCCGAACTCCTCCAGCACGGCGGCACGCATCCGCATGCGCGGACAGTAGCGTGTCGCCGGTCGCACGCCGAACCCCCAGGCTCAAGTCCGTGTTGCAACGGCCGATGCATTCCCACGTGACGCGTCTTCGCCCCGCCGTAGCGCTCGCGCTGGCCGCCTTGCTGGCGTTCGCCGCTGCCGCCACCGCCAAGCCGATCAAGAGAGCCCGCTGGCTCGGCAGAGTGACCGTGACGGAGTACTACCCCGTGCCGGAGGCATGGTTCGTCGGCAAGAAGGTGAGTGCTCCGGGACTCGACGAAAGACACCGCATCGACTGGCTCTACTCCGCGCTGGGCGTCTCGATGCAGGGCACGGGAATCGATCTGCATGGCGACTTCGTCCACATCGACGCGCTCGGCTCGGGCGGCTGGGTGACCGAGAGAGGACGGCCGAGCGTTCCCGGCCGCGGCGGCTGGGCGGGCGGCCCGCCCTACTGGCGCGCCGGCGCGTACTGGCTCACGCGCTCGCACCAGGTGACGTTCCCGCTCGACGGCGGCGGCTGGTCGAACGGCCGCGGTCGCAGATACGTGCCGCTTCCGGGCGTCAGCTTCGCCGCGGGTCAGTCCAAGCCGCTGCGCTACTACCGCAGCATCGCGGTCGATCCGGACCTGATCCCGCTCGGCTCGATGATCTACATCGCCGCCTACCGCACCACCGCCGGCCACGGCTGGTTTCGCGCCGAGGACGTCGGCGGGGCGATCATCGGCCGCCACGTCGACGTCTACCGCTCGCCGCCGAAGACGCCGGACGCCGGGGCGAGCATGTACGCCGATCAGCGCATCTATGTGATTCCGCCGGGGAGATCCGCCGGTCCGGACGCGCCCGGCGGCGGCACGAGCGGCGGTTCGACCGGCGGCTCGGGCGGCGGCGCCGATACGACGCCCCCGCCCACCTCGGGCGGCGGCGCGGGCGCGCCCTGACGAAATCTTTCGCTCTCCGGCGACCGCGAGCGGCGCGCCTGCGGGCGACGTCACCACTAGACTGCCTCACATGGCGAAGCAGCAGAAGCCGCGCGTGCAGCGGCAGATCCAGGGCGGCGGTCTGGCCGCGATGGAGCGGCTCGAGCAGCGCAGCGACGAGGAGCTCGAGGCGGAGACGAAGTTCAAGGCGGCGGCGTTCGCGATCCTCGGCGCCCGCGCGGCGGAACGCTACGACGCGAGAGCGACGCGCGCCTACTACCAGAGAGCGCTGGCCGCGGCCCGTCCCCAGGAGCGCATGCAGCTGCGCCGCATGGCGGACGCCTCGATCGCGCTTGCGGAGCGCCGCGCCGGCGACCTCAAGGACGCGGTCACGCGCCTCGGGCAGACGCCGCCGAGCGACCGTCAGCTGCTGATGCTGCGCCTGATGGGGCTGCTCGCCCCGCCGCCCGGCTCGAGCGTGCTCGTGCGTCTGCGCGGCGTCGCGATCATCCTCGGGCTCGTCGTCGCACTGCTGCTGATCGGGCTCGGTCTCGCCGAGCTGGTCTCGCTGCCGTTCGGCGGCGTCTCGCTGATCGGCGGGATCCTCCTCGGGCTCGTGATCGTGATCGCGGTCCTCGGCGTGCTTGCGCTGCTCGGCAGGCGCCGGCAGGAACGCGCGCGATCCGCCGCGCTGGCCGCCCGGCGATAACGGCCCCGCCACCCGCCCCACGCCACCGATGTGCGGCCGCTACACGCTCGCGTCCACGACGCCGGCACAGCTGCGCGCGCGCTTTCCGCTCGGCGAGTCGGTCCAGATCGAGCAGCGCTTCAACGTCGCTCCCGGCGACGACGTGCTGGCGGTCGTGATGCGCGACGAGAGCCCGACCGGTGCGCTGCTGCGCTGGGGGCTCGTGCCGCCGTGGGCGGAGGATCCGAGAGTCGGCTTTCGCATGATCAACGCGCGGGCTGAGACGGTCGCCGACAAGCCTGCGTACCGCAACCCGTTCCAGAGAGGCCGCTGCCTGATCGTCGCGGACGGCTTCTACGAGTGGACGCGCGACAGAGCGAGACAGCCGTTCCACATCACGCGCGACGCCGGCGAGCCGTTCGCGTTCGCCGGCATCCGCACCGCCTGGCGGGATCCGCGCAACCCCGACGGGGAGCTGTTGCGCTCCTGCGCGATCGTCACGACGGCGGCCAACGCCAAGATCGCGCACATCCATCCGCGCATGCCGGTGATCCTCGACCCGGCCGACGAGGAGGACTGGCTCGACCCGCACACGCCGGAGGGGCGGCTGCACGAGCTGCTGCATCCGCTGGCCGTGGATCTGACCCACGCGCGTCCCGTCTCGAAGGCGGTCAACGACGCGCGCTACGACGGGCCGGAGTGCCTTGCCCCGGCAGACGCGGACTCCGAGCCACCACAGGGCGAGCTGTTCTAGCTAACGCGAGCTGAGCGTCGCCGACTCGATCACGATCGGGTCGGCGGGCGGGCCGTCGGTCGAGGCCTGGTCCTGCAGCGGCTGGACGCCGATCGTGTCGACCGCTTCGAGACCCTGCACGACTCTGCCGGCGAGCGCGTACTGCGGCGGCAGCTGCGCGTCCTGCCCGACGACGACGAAGAACTGGCTGCCCGAGGCACCGTCGGGCTCGGTTCCCGTCTTCGCCATCGCCACAACCCCGTGCCAGTACTTCAGGTCGCTCGGCGGCTTCTCGACGATCGTGTAGCCGGGGCCTCCGGAGCCGTTCCCAGCTGGGTCGCCACCTTGGATCACGAAGCTCGGGGCGATGCGGTGGAACGTGAGGCCGTCGTAGAAGCCCCTTCTCACCAGGTAGGCGAACGATGCGGCGGTCTTTGGCGCGCGCTTGGTGTCGAGGCGAATCGTGAACGAGCCGCAGTTCGTCGTGAATCTCACGTCCCACCGCTTGCTCGGATCGAGCAGACCCTTCGGCTTCTTGAGGTGCTGCTCGCCCTTCGGCGCGGGTGCGTCGACCGCCGTGCAGGCGCTGTCGTCGGCTGCCGCCGTCGTCGTCGCCTGCGTGTCGGTGCCGCCATCCGAGCTGCCGCAGCCGCTCAGCAAGAGAACTGCCAGCGCGCCAAGGACGGCGAGCAGCGCGAGCGGTGAGCGGAGGCCGGACACGGCGGCGAAGCATAACGATCGGCCTGTCCGGAACCGACCGCTCCCGGTCGCAGGTGCGATGGCGGCGACCGTCGATACCGTTCCGGAGATGGAGCGCGACGTCGCCCTCATCGTCAACCCGACAGCCGGTGGCGGACGGGCGCTGCGCGCCCTGCCCGAGGCTGAGCGCGCGCTGCGCGCGGCCGGCCTGCGCGTGCGCTTGGAGCACACGCGCGACATCGAGCACGCGCGCGAGCTCGGCCGCGCAGCCGGCGCGGCGGGCGAGGTCGCGGCCGCGCTCGGCGGCGACGGGCTCGTCGGCGCGGTGGCGGACGGGCTGCGCGAGTCGACCTCGGCGGGCGACGGCCTGCTGGCGATCATTCCCGGCGGGCGCGGCAACGACTTCGCGCGGACGCTCGGGATCCCCCGCGATCCGGCGGGTGCGGCAGCGGCGATCGCGAACGGCCGCGAGCGCGCGATCGACCTCGGCGTGTGCGGCGAGCGCGCCTTCGTGGGAATCGCCTCGTGCGGCTTCGACTCCGACGCGAACCGGATCGCCAACGAGACGCGCGTCCCCGGCGACGCGGCCTACCTCTACGGCGCGCTGCGCGCGCTCGCCGGCTGGCGGCCGGCCCGCTTCGAGCTGGAGCTCGACGGGGAGCCGCTCGTGCACGTCGGCTACAGCGTCGCGGCCGCCAACGGCCGTCAATACGGCGGCGGGATGGTGCTCGCGCCGGACGCCGCGCTCGACGACGGCCGCTTCGACGTCGTGACGGTCGCGGACGTGAGCAAGCGCCGCTTCCTGCGCGGGCTGCCGAGAGTCTTCAGAGGGAGGCACGTCCGCAACGAGGAGGTCGAGGTGCGGCGCGCACGCGAGCTGCGGATCGCCGCCGACCGCCCGTTCGAGCTCTACGCCGACGGCGATGCGATCGCCACCCTGCCGGCGACCGTCAGAACGCTTCCCGCCGCCGTGCGGGTGATCGTCCCGTGAGCGCGCTGGCGCCCAAGCTGGCGCTCGCGCGCGCGGTCGGCGGGCTCGCGCGCGCTGCCGGGCGCGGCGGCGGCACGTCGCTGCCCGGCAAGCTGCTGATGCGGCTCGACCCGCAGGCGATCCGCGCACTGGCTGCGCGCTTGCCGCAGGGCTCGGTCGCGATCTCGGCGACGAACGGCAAGACGACGACGGCCGCGATGGTCGCGATGATCATGGAGCGGCACGGGACGAGGCTCGTGCACAACCGCGCCGGCGCGAACATGGCCGGCGGCATCGCCTCGACGCTGCTGGAGGCGGCGCATGGCGGCGGGATCGACGGCGAGCTCGGCCTGTTCGAGGTCGACGAGTTCTGGCTGCCGCAGCTGGCGGACGAGCTGCGACCGCGGGCGGTCCTGCTGGGCAACCTGTTCCGCGATCAGCTCGACCGCTACGGCGAGCTGGAGACGATCGCCGAGCGGTGGGCGGAGGTCGTGGCCGCGCTGCCTGTGGACACGCGACTGGTCCTGAACGCCGACGACCCGCTCATCGCCGACCTCGGACGTGCGCGCGAGCAGGTCGTGACGTTCGGCGTGCAGGACGACGCGATGGCATTGGCGCAGATGCAGCACGCGGCCGACTCGAAGCACTGCCGCAGATGCGGCCACGCGTACGCGTACGAGGCGGTCTACCTCGGCCACCTCGGCCGCTACCGCTGTCCGCAGTGCGGCGCGCATCGCCCGAGTCCGGAGGTCATGGCGAGCGACGTGCGGCTCAACGGCACGCGCGATGCGGTCTTCGACCTGCGGATTGCCGGGACGCGCGAGCACGCGGCCGTCAGGCTCCCCCTCCCCGGGCTCTACAACGTCTACAACGCGCTCGGCGCGGCCGCCCTGTGCCACGCGCTCGGCGTCCCCTTCGAGCAGATCGTCGGCGGCCTGGAGAGCGTCGAAGCCGCGTTCGGGCGCGCCGAGACGATCGAGCTCGACGGCCGTGCGCTCTCGATCCTGCTGATCAAGAACCCGGCCGGGGCGAACGAGGTGCTGCGCACGCTCGCGCTTGAGGACGGTCCGCTCGACCTGCTCGCGGTGCTGAACGACAACGTCGCCGACGGGCGCGACATCTCGTGGGTGTGGGACGCCGACTTCGAGCTGCTCGCCGGGCGCGTGCGCCGCGTCACCTGCGCGGGGACGCGCGCGGGCGAGCTGGCCGTGCGCTTGAAGTACGCGGGCGTCGACCCGGAGCGGCTCGTCGTGGTTCCGGAGCTGGAGCGTGCGCTCGACGAAGCGCGTGCCGCCGCGCCCGAGGCGCTCTACGCCCTCCCCACCTATACCGCCCTGCTGGCGCTGCGCGAGCTGCTGGCGCGCCGCGGCGCCGCGCCGGAGTACTGGCGATGAGTACCGCGGAGCTGTCACCGGAGACGCTGCACGTGCTCTGGCACGACCTCGAGTGCGGTCGCTATGCGCAGGACCTGCCGCTGTGGCGCGAGCTCGCCGCAGCGTGCGGCAGACCCGTTCTCGACCTCGGCGCCGGCACCGGCCGCGTCGCGCTCGACCTCGCGCGCGCCGGGCACGAGGTGCTCGCGCTCGACTGCGACGAGCTGCTGCTGGCGGCGCTCGCCGAGCGCGCAGGCTCGCTGCCGGTGGAGACGATCTGCGGGGACGCGCGCGAATTCCGCCTCGATCGCCGCGTGCCGCTCGTGCTCGCGCCGATGCAGACGATCCAGTTGCTCGGCGGCCCCGACGGCCGCGCCGGCCTGCTGCGTTGCGCCCTCGCCGCACTGCGTCCCGGCGGCCTGCTGGCGTGCGCGCTCGCCGATGCGATGGAGGGCTTTGACGCCGCGCACACCGAGCCGCCGCTGCCGGACGTGCTGGAGCAGGACGGCTGGGTATTCGCGAGCCAGCCCGTCGCGGTGCGCCCCGGCGAGACGGGCACCACGATCGAGCGGATCCGCCAGACGGTCTCGCCGGAGGGCTCGCGCACCGCCGAGGGGGACGTGATCGTGCTCGACAAGCTCGACGGCGACACGTTGGAGGCCGAGGGGGTCGCGCTCGGCTTCCAGGCTGCGGACAGGCGCTTCATCGAGATGACCGAGGAGCATGTCGGCTCCGAGGTGGTGCTGCTGCGTGCCTGAGACGCTGCGCGTCTGCGCGCTCTACCCCGAGCTGATGAACATCTACGCCGACCGCGGCAACCTGCTGCTGCTGCAGCGCCGCTGCGAGTGGCGCGGGATCGGCTTCGCGCTCACGCGCAGCGACCTTGGCGAGCCGATCGATCCGGAGCAGGCGGATCTCTTCTACATCGGCGGCGGCCAGGACCGCGACCAGCGCCTGTGCGCGCTGGACCTCGCGCAGGTCAAGCGCGAGGGCCTGCACTCGGCGGCGGACCGCGGTGCGGCGCTGCTCGCGGTCTGCGGCGGCTACCAGCTGCTCGGGCACTCCTACGAGCTGGGCGAGGACACGCTCCCCGGCGCCGGGCTCGTCGACCTCACGACGGTGCGCTCCGACGGCCCACGGCTGATCGGCAATGTCGCGATCGAGGTAACGCTGCCGGGCCTCGACGCGCCGCGCGTGCTCGCCGGCTTCGAGAACCACGGCGGGCGCACGCAGCTCGGACCTGACGCGCAGCCGCTCGGGCGCGTGCTGCGCGGGCACGGCAACGACGGCACGAGCGGCTTCGAGGGCGTGCGCGCCGGCAACGTGATCGGCACCTATCTGCACGGCCCGCTGCTGCCGAAGAACGTGTGGCTGGCGGATTGGCTGATCGCCAGAGCGCTCGGGCGCCAGGAGCCCCTCCCACCGCTCGAGGACGCGCTCGAGGCGGCCGCCCACGCCGAGGCGCGGCGCGCCGCCGGCGTCTGACGCCTCGCGTCCGGGGGCAGACTAGGATCGAAGTCCCCCCTCCCGGCCGGGAGTCCGTCTCGTGAACAGCTCGAACACCGCCCAGACCGAGGGGCCGCACGCCTACCCGCGTGCGGCGACGCTCGAGCTGCGCAACGTGCGCAAGGTCTATCCGGGCGCGGCGCGGCCGGCGATCGACGACCTCTCGCTGACGGTGCCGGCCGGAGACATCTGTGTGCTGGTGGGGCCGTCGGGGTGCGGCAAGACGACCGCGATGCGGCTCGTGAACCGCATGATCGAGCCCACCGGCGGCGAGATCCTGCTCGACGGCGCGAGCGTGATGGAGCGCAAGCCCGCCGAGTTGCGGCGCGAGATCGGCTACGTGATCCAGCAGATCGGCCTGTTCCCGCACCAGACGATCGCGGACAACATCGCGACCGTGCCGCGGCTGCTCGGCTGGGAGAAGCAGCGCGTCGCGACACGCGTGCGGGAGCTGCTGGAGCTCGTGCAGCTGCCGCCCGAGCTGGCGTCGCGCTATCCGGCGCAGCTGAGCGGCGGTCAGCGCCAGCGCGTCGGCGTGGCACGCGCGCTCGCGGCCGATCCGCCGCTGCTGCTGATGGACGAGCCGTTCGGCGCGATCGACCCGATCGCACGCCACCGCCTGCAGGACGAGCTGCTGCAGCTGCAAGCCCGCGTGCGCAAGACGATCGTCTTCGTCACGCACGACATCGACGAGGCGATCAAGCTCGGCGACCGCATCGCGATCCTGCGCGAGGGCGGCGTGCTCGCGCAGTACGCGCCGCCGGATGAGCTGCTCGCCGCCCCCGCCGACGAGTTCGTCGCGAGCTTCGTCGGGCGCGACCGCGCGCTCAAGCGGCTGGCGCTGAGCCGCGTCGGCGAGCTGGCGCTGCTGCCGGCCGACGGCACGGCGCACGGCGACACGATCGCGCCCGACACCTCCCTGCGCGACGCGCTCTCGCTGCTGATCTCCGACGGGGATCGTCCGCTCGCCGTCAGCGACGGGAACGGCGGCGTCGCCGGGCTCGTGTCGCTGGAGCTGATCCGCGGGGCGCTGCATGGCTGAGCCCGTCATCCCCGACTTCGGCAGAGGCAGCTCGTGCGTGCGCGAGAACGGCACGTTCTGCTGGGACTGGGTCAACAGCCACTGGGGCGACACGCTGCGGCCCGCGCTCGTGCAGCACGTGGTGCTGACGCTGATCGCGGTCGCCGTCGGCTTCGCGATCGCGTTCACGCTCGCGCTGATCGCGTACCGCCGCGGGTGGCTCACGACGCCCGTCGTGCTCGTCACCGGCCTGCTCTACACGATTCCCTCGCTTGCGCTGTTCCAGCTGCTCGTCCCGTTCACCGGTCTCTCGCGCACGACGGCCGAGATCGCGCTCGTCTCCTACACGCTGCTGATCCTCTTCCGCAACACGCTCGCCGGCCTCGCCGGCGTGCCCGAGGAGGTGCGCGACGCCGCGCGCGGCATGGGCCTGACGAGACGGCAGCTGCTGTGGAAGGTCGAGCTGCCGCTCGCCATGCCGGCGATCGTCGCCGGCCTGCGGATCGCGACCGTCACCGTCATCAGCCTCGCGACCGTCGCGGTGTTCATCGTCAACGAGGGACTCGGCGCGCCGATCTATGCCGGCCTGCAGCAGACGTTCAAGACTGAGCTGATCGCCGCCGGCGCGCTGTGCGTCGCGCTCGCACTCGCGGCCGATGCGCTGCTCGTGCTGGCGCAGCGCGCGCTCACGCCCTGGACCCGCTTCGCCCGGAGCGCCTGAGATGCAGGACTTCGTCGACGCCGTCCAGTTCATCGGCGAGCACACCGCGCTGCTGTGGCAGCTCACGCTCGACCATCTCGCGCTGTCCGGCGCCGCGATCGGCATCGCGCTCGTGCTGGCGATCCCGCTCGGCGTGACGCTCGGTCATGTGCATCGCGGCTCGTTCGCGGCGATCAACGTCTCGAACGTCGGCCGCGCGCTGCCGTCGCTGGCGCTGATCTCGATCGGCGTCGCGGTGCTCGGGATCGGCTTCGTGAACGTGATGGTGGCGCTGATCGTGCTCGCCTTCCCGATCGTGCTGACGAACGCGTACGTCGCGGTCGACGGCGTCGATCAGGACGCCGTCGAGGCCGCGAGAGGGATGGGCATGACGGGGCGCGAGGTGCTGTGGAAGGTCGAGCTTCCGCTCGCGCTCCCATTGATCTTCGCCGGCATCCGCACGGCGGTCGTCTACGTGATCGCGACCGCCACGCTGGCGTCGGTCGCCGGGGCGCACAGCCTCGGCGACGTGATCGTCGACCAGGCGACCTATCGCCTTCCCGGCGTCCTGGGCGCGGCGATGTGCGTCGCCGTGCTCGCCTTGCTCGCGGAGCTGCTGTTCGCGGCGCTCCAGCGGGCCGTCACACCACGCGCGTTGCGCCTGGAGGAGCGCGGCGTGCCGGTCATGTTGGGGGATCCCCCACTCACCAACGAAAGGACCGCATCGACGTGAAGCAGGGTACGTTGCGTCTCATCCTCGCCCTCGTCGCGGCGCTCGCGCTGACGACGGGGCTCGCCGCCTGTGGAGGCGGCGACGACGACGGCGGCTCGGGCAGCACGCAGGCCGCCGCTTCCCAGCCGGGCAAGGGCAAGCCGTCCGTCACACTCGGCACGAAGAATTTCACCGAGCAGTTCGTGCTCGGCCAGCTGTACAAGCAGGCGCTCGAGGCGAAGGGCTTCACCGTGGCCCTGAAGCAGAACATCGGCTCCACGGAGATCGCCGACAAGGCGCTGCGCAGCGGGCAGATCGACCTGTATCCCGAGTACATCGGGATCTTCAACACGGCCGTCGCCGGCGATGCGAAGGCGTACCCGAGCGTCGACGCAGCGTTCGGCGCCGGAAAGGCGTATGCCGAGAGACACGGCTTCACGCTGCTGCCGCTGACGCCGTTCACCGACATCGACGCGCTCGCCGTCCTGCCCAAGTACGCGAGAGCGCACCAGCTGGAGAGCGTCGCGGACCTCAAGGGCGTCGGCCGCTTCAAGCTCGGCGCACCGCCGGAGTTCCGCCAGCGCGAGACGGGCCTCGTCGGCATGGCTCGCGTCTACGGGATCAGAGACGTCGACTTCTCCCCGTTGACGATCGGGCTGCAGTACCAGGCGCTCGACGACGGCAAGATCGATGTCGCCGACGTGTTCACGACGGACGGCCAGCTGCAGGGCGGGAGATACGTGCTGCTGAGAGATCCGAAGAACGTCTTCGGCTTCCAGAACGTCACGCCCGTCGTCTCGACGAGAGTCCTGCAGGCCGAGGGCCCCGCGTTCGAGGACACCCTCAACGCCGTCAGCAGAGTGCTGACCACCGAGGCGATGCAGAGAATGAATGCGGCTGTCGCGATCGACAAGCAGTCGCCCGCCGACGTGGCGCAGCAGTTCTTGCAGGCGAACGGGTTGGTGTAGCGCAGGAGCGCCACGCCGGGTAGGTCACCGGCGTGGCGCACCGCGTTCGCATCGGCTGCTCCGGCTGGGTCTACAAGTCGTGGGCGCAGACCTTCTATCCGCCGAGAACGCCTGGCCCGCGCTGGCTCTCCCACTACGCGTCGGTGTTCGACACGGTCGAGCTGAACTCGACCTTCTACCGCCTCGCGCGGCCGGGCGCGGCTGCCAGATGGGTCGAGCAGACGCCGCCGGACTTCGTCTTCGCCGCGAAGGCAAGCCGCTACCTCACGCACATGAAGCGACTGACCGACCTGGAGCGCGGGGTCGAGCGCTACTACGCCTCGATCGCGCCGCTCGTCGAGAGCGGCAAGCTCGGTCCGGTGATCTGGCAGCTGCCGGAGAGCTTTCATCGCGACGACGAGCGCCTTGCCGCGGCGTTGGAACGGGTCGCGAGACTCCCTCCCGGCCGCCACGGCTTCGAGTTCCGCCACCCGTCCTGGTTCGTACCGGAGGTCGAGGCGCTGCTGCGCGCGCACCGCGTCGCGCTCGTGGTCGGCGATCGGCCCGAGCGCCCGTTCCAGGAGCACTGGCTCACCACCGACTGGACGCTCGTCCGTTTCCATCACGGCTGGAGAGGCCGGCGCGGCAACTACTCAGAGGCGGAGCTGCGGGGGTGGGCCTCGCGCATTGCCGAGTGGAGCGCGCACGTCGACGTCTACGCCTACTTCAACAACGACTGGGAGGTGTTCGCGCCGCGCAACGCGCTGCGGCTGCGGGCGCTGCTCGAGCGCTGAACGCACCGGGGCCGATGCGCCTGACCGCACCGGCCCCGATGTTCCCCTCCGCGCGGCGTCCCCCGGCGCCGCACGCCTCGGCCATCCCCCGGCGGCCGAGCCTTCGCCGCAAGAAGGTAGCGCGCCGTGTCGTCCCTTTTCGTGACGACGTCGTGAAAAGACGGATTCGTTCGGGAAGCTGGCGCGCGTCAGCTGCCGCTGGAGCCGAAGCCGCCTTCGCCCCGCTCGCTGGGCGGCAGCTCGTCGACCTCGATCGTGGCCGGCAGCTCCAGCTTCACGAGCACGAGCTGCGCGATGCGGTCGCCGACGGCGATCTCGCACGGCGTCTCGCGATCGGTGTTGAGCAGCAGGACGCGGATCTCGCCGCGGTAGCCGGCGTCGATCAGGCCGGGCGCGTTGACGAGCGCGATGCCGCTGCGGGCCGCAAGGCCCGAGCGCGGGAGCACGAGGCCACCCTGGCCCTCCGGGATCGCGACGGCGATGCCGGTGCCGACGGATGCTCGCGCGCCGGGTTGAAGCGTCATCGCCTCCGTCGCGTGCAGGTCGAGGCCGGCGTCGCCGGCGTACGCCCGTGTCGGGAGGATGGCGTCGGGATGGAGGCGCTTGACCGCGAGGGGGGCGATCTCGGGGACGGCGCTCGCCCCATCGGCCGCGGCGCCCGACAGGAGCTCGGTCACCTCCGCCCTCCTCGATGCCCGTCGTTTGGCGCCTCGGTCACGCGACGCGCCCGTTTCCGTTCACGGCATACCGCTCGAAGCGCGCCGCGACCGTCGCGGGCAGGCGCACCTTCACGCGCACGCCCTCCGGCGTGTCCTCGCGCTCCAGGTCTCCGGCGACTTCGTGCAGCTCCGCCAGCCGCTGGCCCTCGCGGTAGGGCAGCAGCAGCTCGACGTCATGCAGCGAGCGGGCGAACTCGGCCTCGATCCGCTCCCCCAGCTCCTCCAGCCCGTCGCCCGTGAGTGCGGAGACGAGCACGCCGTCGCGGTGGCGCAGGCGGACGTCCTCGCGCTGGTCGGGATCGAGCGCGTCGGCCTTGTTGAGCACGAGCACGCGCGGCTGCCCGCCCGCGCCGATCTCCTCCAGCACCTCGTGCACGGCGCGCATCATCTCGTCCAGCTCCTCCTCCGGCGCGGAGGCGTCGACGACGTGCAGCAGCAGGTCGGCGAGCCGCGTCTCCTCGAGCGTCGCGCCGAACGCGTCGACCAGCTGGTGCGGCAGCTTGCGGATGAAGCCGACCGTGTCGGTCAGCAGGTAGTCGCGGCCGCCGAGCCTCCACGCGCGCGTCGTCGGATCGAGCGTGTGGAAGAGGCGATCCCGCACCCCCACCTCGGCGCCCGTCAGTCTGTTGAGCAGCGTCGACTTGCCGGCGTTCGTGTAGCCGACGAGCGCGACCTCGGGCAGTTGCGCACGCGTGCGCTCGGCGCGCATCGTCTCGCGGGAGCCTCTCACCTTCGCCAGCCGGCGTCTGAGCGCGGTGATGCGGTCGCGGGCCAGGCGGCGGTCGGTCTCGATCTGCGTCTCGCCCGGTCCACGCGTCCCGACGCCGCCGCCGAGTCGCTCGAGGTGCGTCCACAGCCCGCGCATGCGCGCGAGGTTGTACTCGAGCTGCGCGAGCTCGACCTGGAGCTTGCCCTCGGCGCTGTGGGCATGGCCGGCGAAGATGTCGAGGATGATCGCCGTGCGGTCCACCACCGGCGTCCCGAGCGCCTCCTCGAGGTTGCGCCCCTGACGCGGCGAGAGCTCGTCGTCGCAGGCGACCACGTTCGCGTCATTGGCTCTGATCGCCTCTCTGAGCTCCTCCAGCTTGCCGGGTCCGAAGTACGTGTTCGGATGCGCCTGCTCGCGGTGTTGGACCATCGTCCCCACGGTCGCGACGCCCGCCGTCCACAGCAGCTCCTGAAGCTCGCTCAGATCGTCTCCGGCATCGAGCACCCCGATCGCCAGCGCCCGCTGCTTCGCACGTCCGTTGATTGCCGACACGCGTCTGAGTCTAAGCCGTAACGAAGCAAGGCCCACACGCCGCAGCTCGCCTGCCAACGTGGGCCCATGTCGGAGGACCGCGAATCTGCCCCCGACATTTGGGGTCCAATTCGCGGTCCTCGCGTGGACGAGCGGATCGCGGCGCTCGCGGCAGGCCAGCACGGCGTGGTCAGCCGCAGACAGCTCCTCGATGCCCAGATCGCCGAATCCACCATCGACGTGCGGGTTGCAGGCGGCGAGTTGGTGAGGCTCCACCGCGGCGTCTACGCCGTCGGCCATGCCCATCTGCGCCCGAACGGGTACCGGCTCGCCGCGGTCCTTGCGGTCGGACCGGGCGCCGTGCTGAGCCACCGCGACGCGGCGGCGCTCCACGGAATACACAACGGTGGCGGAACGCGGATCGACGTCAGCACAGGGGCGGAGCGCAGAAGCACGAGACGGATCCGCGTCCACGGTCGGCGGCGCCTCGACGCCGTCGATGTCACGGAGGTGGAAGGCATCCCGGTCACCACCGTGAGCCGGACGCTCGTGGACCTCGCCGAAGTGCTGGCGGCAGATGCGCTGCACAAAGCGCTGAGCGAGGCCGAGCGGCAGCGCCTCCTCGACGTACGGGGCATCGAGGAAGCGCTGGAGCGCGTGCGTGGGCGACGGAGCCAAAGCTCAGCGCGGGTGCGAGCGGCGCTGAGCGAGCTGAGCGACCACGGCACCACACTCACCCGCTCACATCTGGAGGACCGCTTCCTCTCCCTCCTCGAGGCCCACGACCTCCCACGCCCTGCAACGAACGCGTACGTGGCGGGCTATGAGTTCGACGCCGTGTGGCGTGCCAAGCGCGTCGCAGTCGAGCTGGACGGCTGGGACGGTCACAAGACGCGCCGGGCCTTCCAGCACGACCGGACCAAGGGCAACGCCGCCCAGGCAGCCGGCTACGCGCTGCTGCGCTTCACGCACGCCGACGTCGTGCGGCGACCGCACGACGTCGCCGCCGACGTGGCGCGGCAGCTCACCCAAGCTGCTTGATCCGTTCGACCGCCTCGAGCAGCCGCTCGTCCGGCGTCGTCAGCGAGATGCGGAAGAAGCCCTCGCCGGAGGCGCCGTAGGCGCCGCCCGGTGAGATCACGACGCCTGTCTCCTCCAGCACGTGCTCGCAGTACGCCGCGGCCGACTCGTAGCCGGCCGGCACCGGCGCCCACACGTAGATCGTCCCCTTCGGGGGCGTCACGTCGACGCCGGCGGCGCGCAGCGCGTCGCAGACCAGATCTCGGCGGCGACGATAGACCTCGTTCATCGCGGCGACCTCGGCGTCCACCGACGGATCCAAGGCAGCCACGCCCGCGAGCTGGACCGCCTCGAACAAGCCCGAGTCCACGTTCGACTTCAGCCGCCAGTACTGCGCGATCGCATCGGCGTTGCCGGCGATGAACGCGCAGCGCCAGCCGGTCATGTTGTAGCCCTTGGAGAGCGAGAAGACCTCGACGCCGACCTCCTTCGCGCCCGGCGTCGCGAGGAACGACGGCGCCACGTAGCCGTCATAGGTGGTCTCGCTGTAGGCGTTGTCGTGGACCACCAGCACGTCGTGCTCGCGGGCGAACGCGACGACCCGCTCGAACAGCCCGTCCGGCACCACTGCGCCCGTCGGGTTGTTGGGGTAGTTGAGGAACATCAGCTTCGCGCGCGCGGCGTCCTCGGCGCTGATCGCGTCGAGGTCCGGCGCGAAGCCCAGCTCGGGCACGAGCGGCATCAGCACCGCGCTCGCGCCGACGAGCGTCGGACCGCCGGTGTACACCGGGTAGCCCGGGTCGGACGCCAGCGCGACGTCCTCGGGGTCGAGGAAGGCGAGGTTGAGGTTGAAGATGCACTCCTTCGCGCCGATCGCCGGCATCACCTCGGTGTCCGGGTCGAGCGTCACCCCGAAGCGACGCGCGTAGAACGCCGCCACCGCCGAGCGGAACTCCGCCCGCCCCCGATTCGACGGGTACTGATGCGTCCCCGGGTCAGCGACCGCCGCCTGCGCCGCGGCGACGATCGGCGCATACGTCGGCGTGTCGGGATCCCCGATCCCGAGCGAGATCACGTCGACCCCCGCCGCCTTCTTCTCGGCGATCTTGCGCTCCAGCTGAGCGAACATGTACGGCGGGATCTGATCGAGGCGCTTACTCGGTCGCATGCAGCTCCTTCAGGAAGTCATCGGAGAGCGTCCCGGAGAACACCGGGACGGCCCAGCCGGTCAGGTTCACGTGCAGGTCCTCCCCCACCTCGACGGTCAGCTCGCCGCCGTCGAGCTCCACGACGACCGGCGAGTCGCCGCCGCGCAGCACGTGCGCGACCGCCGCGCCGGTTGCGCCGGTGCCGGAGGACAAGGTCTCGCCGACGCCTCGCTCGAAGATGCGCGCGCGGATGCGGCCGGGCGCCAGCTCGGCCCACCACGAGACGTTCGTGCGGTTGGGGAACAGCTCGCTGTGCTCGAAGAGCCCCCCGAGCGCCGGCAGGTCGAGCCCCTCCAGCTCCTCGACGCTGTCCACCCGCATCGAGCACTGCGGGTTGCCGATCGAGACGTGCTGGAAGGCCCACAGCCGCCCCGGCGTGCCGATCTCGCCTCTGCCGTCCTGCGGGCCGTCCGGGTAGTCCTTCGAGGTCAACCGAGCGCGCCCCATGTCCACGCGGCACGTCGTCGCGCCGGTGATGGTGGGCCGGATCTCGCCGGCGGCCGTCTCGATCGAGAAGACGTCGGAGTCCGTCCAGCCGTGGCGGCGCAGGTACATGATCGCCTCGCGCGCGCCGTTGCCGGACAGCTCGGCCTCGGAGCCGTCTGGATTGAAGATCGTCAGCTTCGCGACGAAGCCGGGCTGCGACGGCTCGCTCAGGAGCAGGATCCCGTCGGCGAAGACGCCGAAGTGCCCGGCGCAGATCGCGCGCACGCGGGCCTCCGTGAGCGGGAACGGCAGGTCCCGCTCCTCGACCACGATGTAGTCGTTCCCCAGCGCCTGCCACTTCTCGAATCTCACGCCGTGCCTCCGGTCATCGCGGCGCCGGAGCCTATCGGCTGGCGAATTTGGGCATCCAGATCACCAGAGACGTTCATCTCCCACAGAACGGAGCGACGGATGTCCTTTATCTTCGCGGACTTCTCCCTCGGCGACGCCCTGCTCGTCACCCTCGAGATCTTCCTCCTCGCGATCTGGATCTGGATCCTGATCACCGTGCTCGTGGACCTGTTCCGCGACCACGAGCTGTCCGGCTGGGCGAAGGCCGCGTGGGTGCTCTTCCTCATCATCCTGCCGTTCCTCGGCGTGCTGATCTACCTGATCGCGCGCGGCGACGGGATGCGCCAGCGCGCGATCGAGGAGCAGCGGCACATGCAGCAGGCCAGCGACGAGTACATCCGCTCCGTCGCCGGCGCCTCGCCGGTCGACCAGCTCCACAGACTCGACGAGCTGCGCGCCAGAGGGGCGATCAGCCAGGAGGAGTTCGAGGCCCTGAAGACGAGAGTGCTCGTGGCCTAAGGGACGACGACTGCGGCGGCGATCTCGTCGGCCACGTCATCGGCCGAGCGTCCGGTGACGTCGATCACCTGCACGCCGGCGAGCTTGCGCATCCACGTGAGCTGCCGGCGTGCGTAGTTGCGCGTGCGGCGCTGCATCGCCGCCACGTCGCCGCTCAGCAGCTCGTCGAAGCCGAGCGCCTTCCGCGCGGTCTCGGAGGCGCCGGCGGCGTGCGCGCGCACGACCTGCTCGCGCGCGCCGGCCGCGACCATCTCCTCCACGCGCGCGTCGATGCGCGCGTAGAGCGCCTCGCGCTCCATCGTCAGGCCGGCCAGCAGCGTCGGGCGGCGCACGTCTTCGGTCCACAGCTGCGACGGGCCCTCCGGCGGTTCGAGCTCGCCGGCGTCGAGCAGCTCCAGCGCTCGCACGACACGCTGCCGGTCGTTCGGGTCGATGCCTTCCGCCGCCCACGCTGCGCGCCGCGCCAGCTCCCCATGGAGCGCGGCGACGCCCCGCAGCTCCAGCTCGCGCTCCCACTTCTCGCGGACGCCTTCAGGCGGCGGCGGCCTCAGCGCGAGCTCGGTCATCGCGGCCCGCAGGTAGAGCCCGGTCCCGCCGACGACGATCGGCCGCCGGCCGGCCGCGATCGCGCCGTCGACCTCCGCGTGCGCGAGCCCGGCGTACTGACCGACGCTGAACGTCGCGTCGACCGGCAGGAACGACACGAGGCGATGCTCGAGCGCCGCCTGCTCGGTCGTGCTCGCCACGCCTGTCAGCAGCTCGAGTCCTGCGTAGACCTGCAGCGCGTCGGCCGAGATCGCGACCGGGTCCTCCCCCGCGGCGCGCAGCCGCCTCGCCAAGGCGACCGCGACCGCGGTCTTGCCGATTCCCGTCGGACCGAAGATCGCGATCACCTGCGGCGCCACGCGGCGGAGTATGGCGCGACCTCGCGGCGACCCGTCAGGCCGCTTGTCGCACAGGGGTATCGTGGAACGCATGGGCGTCCGCATCGGCACCGGCATCTCCACGCACGAGGACCCGCGCGTGGGCGCGATCGAGGCGGCGCAGGCGGCCGGCGCCGGGCTCGACGGCGCCACCGCCGACCTCGTCGTGCTGTTCGCCTCGGGCGGCCACATGGAGAGCCCGGAGTCGACGCTCGAGGGCGTGCACGAGGCGCTGCGCCCCGGCGCGCTCGTCGGCTGCGGCGCCGGCGGGGTGCTCGGCTGCGGCGCCGAGCACGAGGAGGGCATGGCGGTCGCGGTCTGGGCCGCCTCGCTCGGCGGCGGGCGCGCGCAGACGTTCCATGCGGTCGCGACCGTGCACGAGGAGACCGAGACCGTCACCGTCATGGGGATGGAGGACCTCGCCGGCGCACGCGGCGCGATCCTGCTGCCCGACCCCTACACCTTCCCGACAGACCCGCTGCTGCAAGACCTCGCAACGCGCGCGCCCGGCGTACCGGTGATCGGCGGGCTCGCGAGCGCGCGGCGGCCGGACGAGCGCGGCGTGCTGTTCCACGGCGATGACGTGCTCGACGGCGGCACCGTCGGCGTCCGCTTCGACGACGTCGAGCTGCTGCCGTGCGTCTCGCAGGGCGCGACGCCGGTCGGTCCCGAGATGACGATCACGGAGGCCGAGGGCAACGTCATCAGCGAGCTGGCGGGCCAGCCGGCGCTCGACCGCATACGCGCGGTGATCGAGGAGCTCGACCCGGTCGAACGCACGCTGATCGCCGGCGGGCTGCTGATCGGGCTCGTCGTCGACGGGGGGCGCCCCGAGTACGGCCACGGCGACTTCCTCGTGCGGCAGCTGCTCGGCGCGGACCCGGTCGGCGGCACGCTCGCGATCGCCGCGCCGGTCGAGACCGGCCAGGTGCTGCGCCTGCACGCGCGCGACGCCGCCTCGGCCGACCGCGACCTGCAGGAGCAGCTGCGCCTGCGCGTCTCCGCCCTGGGCGGCCAGCCGGCGGGTGCGCTCGCGTTCTCGTGCAACGGACGCGGGCGCGCGATGTTCGGGATCGAGGACCACGACGCCGGCGCGCTCTCGGAGGAGCTTGCCGGCGCGCCGTCGGCCGGCTTCTTCGCCGCTGGCGAGATCGGACCGGTCGGCGGGGCGAGCTTCCTGCACGCCTTCACCGCGACGGTTGCGCTCTTCGGGTCGTAGGGTTCGGGCCCATGACAGCGATTCAGGGCACCGCGCTCGTGACGGGCGCCAGCGGCGGCATCGGGCAGGCGATCGCGCGCGCGCTCGCGGCGCGCGGCGCCGAAGTGGTGCTCACGGGCCGCAGAGCGGACGTGCTGGAGCCGCTGGCGCAGGAGCTGCGCGGCCGCGCGCTCGCCATCGACCTCGCGGAGCGCGACGCCGTCGAGCGGCTCGTCGAGCAGGCCGGCGAGGTGGAGATCCTCGTCGCGAACGCCGCGCTGCCGGGCGCTGGGCTCCTCGACGATTACACCATCGAGCAAGTCGACCGCGCGCTCGACGTGAACCTGCGCGCCCCGATCGTGCTGGCGAAGCTGATCGGCGAGCAGATGGCCCGCCGCGGCCACGGGCACATCGTCTTCATCTCGTCGCTGTCGGGCAAGGCCGCCTCCCCGCGCGGCGCGCTCTACTCGGCGACGAAGTTCGGCATGCGCGGGTTCGCGCTCTCGCTGCGCGAGGACCTCAAGCCCGCCGGCGTCGGCGTCTCCACGATCTTCCCCGGCTTCATCCGCGACGCCGGCATGTGGGTCAACGCCGGTGCCAGACTCCCGTCCGGCGTCGGCACGCGCTCGCCGCAGGACGTCGCGGCGGGGGTCGTGCGCGCGATCGAGCGCAATCGCGCAGAGGTCGACGTGGCACCGTTCATGCTGCGCGTCGGCGCGGCGATCGCCGGCCTGGCGCCGGAGCTGTCGGCGCGCGCGAGCCACCTGATGGGCGGCACCAGGGTCGCCGAGTCGCTCGCCGAGGGCCACCGCGGCAACCGCTAGGCAGCCGGGACACGCTCCCCCGCCACCTGCGCGATCGCGCGCAGCAGCTGGTCCGCAAGGCGCGCCCCGTCGTGCTCCTTCTCGGGTGTCGCCTGGATGCGCACCACGACCTGCTCGCCGTCGACCTCCTCGAGCGCGATGTGCGGGAGCGTGCGCATCGGCACGTCGATCGCTTCGCGCAGCAGGGCTTGGACCTCGCTCGGCTTGGTGCCGTGGCGCAGCACGACCCGCACGTCGACCGCCTGCGGCTCGCGCAGCGGCACGACCGCCGCCCCGAGCACGACGCTGTTCGGGACCATGATGCGGTCCTCCCCGCGCGCGAGCGTCGTGTAGAGCAGCCCGAGCGAGGAGACGACCCCCTCCGCCTGGCCGGCGAGTCCGCCCGCCTGCAGCCGCACGCGCTCGCCGACGCGGAAGGGGCGCGCGCTCAGCAGCACGGCTCCGGCGATCAGGTTGCCGAGCGTCTGCTGCGCCGCGAGGCCGACGACGACGGCGGTGAAGGCGCCTCCGACGGCCAGCGTGCGCGGCGTCAGGCCGGCGATCCGCAGCGCGACGACGGTCACGATCGCGATCGTGACCAGGCGCAGCAGGAACCCGACGGTGCCGGCGGTGCCCGGGTCCATGCGGCGCATCAGGTCCGGGCCGACGACGCGCCCGAGCGCGCGGGCGAACGCCCAGCCGAGCGCGATCAGCGCGACCGAGGTGAGGATGCGCACGGGCGTGTCGAGGTCGCGGCCGAAGAGGTGCGCTCGCTCGGTGTAGATCACGAGCACCGCGATGAGCAGCGGCAGCAGCACGACCGCCTCGCGGCGCGCCTTGCGCGCGGCGGCGCGGCCGAGCTGGCGCGAGAGGCCGACCTCCTCCCACGCGTGGGTGCGCGTCTGGAGCATCGCCTCCAGCGCACGCTCGCGGCTCTGTCTCAGGCGGGTGCGCACTCCTTGCGGCTCTACCCCGTGTGCGCGCGCCGACACGGCCCTTGCAAACGCCGTCCCGCATGCGAACATGTGTTCGCATGCGATGGGACAACCTCACGGTCGACGCCGACGAGCAGGCGCAGCTGCCCGGCTACCGCGAAAGCGCAGTCGTGCGGCGCTTCGACGCGCCGGAGGCGCTCGACACGCGCTTCTACGAGGTGCGCGCGAGAAGCGCGCTGAACCGCGTGCCGAGAGCGTCGCGGATGCCGTTCAGATGGACCGTGAACCCATATCGCGGTTGCTCGCATGCCTGCTGCTACTGCTTCGCCCGCCCCACCCACACCTACCTCGACTTCGACGCCGGGCGCGACTTCGAGCGCGAGATCGTCGTGAAGGTGAACGCGCCGGAGGTGCTGCGGGCCGAGCTGGCGCGGCCGTCGTGGAAGGGCGAGCACGTCGCGATGGGGACGAACACCGACCCCTACCAGTGGGTCGAGGGCCGGTATCGCCTGATGGAGGGGATCTGGGAGGCACTGCGCGACGTGCGCAACCCGTGCTCGATCCTGACGAAGTCGCCCCTGCTGTTGCGCGACCTCTCGCTCATGCGGCAAATCGCCGCGGTGACGGAGATCTCCGCCTGCCTGTCGGTCCCGACGCTCGACGAGAGAGCGTGGCGCGCCACCGAGCCGCACACGCCGCACCCGCGTGCGCGGCTGGAGGCGGTCGGCGAGCTCAACCGCGCCGGCATCCCCTGCGGGATCCTCGTCGCGCCGCTGATGCCGGGGATCAACGACGCGGCCGAGCAGGTCGAGCCGATCCTCGAACTGGCTGCGGCCAATGGCGCGACCGGCGCCGGCGGCATCGCCCTGCACCTGCGGCCCGGCGTGCGCGGCGTCTTCATGGACTGGCTGCGCTCGCAGCGCCCGGACCTCGTGCCGCACTACGAGCGGCTGTACGCGACCGGCTCCTACGCGCCGAAGGCTGAGCGCGAGCGGATCGCCGGCGTGCTGGCCGCCGCGCGCCGCAAGCACCCGCTGCGCGGGACGCAGGCCGGCGCGTTTCGCCGCAACGCGCGCTCCCCCGCGCTCGATCCGCCGCAACGGCCGCCGCGCGCGCCGGCGTCCGTGCAGCAGGCGCTGTTCTAGGTCGGAGCGAGCAGCTCGGGGAGGTCCTGGAGCGCGTGAAGCGGCTCGGCGCCGAGTTCGGCCAAGCGGGCCGCGTGCGCGGCGTCGCCGTTCGCGTAGCCGAACGTGCGCATCCCGGCCGCACGCCCGGCGGTGACGCCGGGAACGCTGTCCTCCACGACGACACACGCCTCCGGCGCGTAGCCGCACACGGCTGCCGCATGCAGGAACAGGTCGGGCGCCGGCTTTCCGCGCGCGACCATCGTCGCCGAGAAGATGCGCTCCGGGAGGAACAGCCGGGCCAGGCCGCTGACTCGCAGCGTCTGGGCCATCTTCCCCGGCTCTCCCTGCGACGCGACGCAGATCTCCCACCCGAGCGCTCGCACCCCGTCGACGGCCTGCGCAGCGCCGGCCACCGCGGTCAGGTCTTGCTCGAACGCAACGGTCCGCGCCGCGAACCAGTCCTGCATCCAGTCGGCAGGTGGCGGAGCGCCGAGGTGTGCTGTGAGGGCCCGGTCAATGTCCGCCAGCGCAGCGCCGTCGAAGGCGGCGAGCACCTCATGCTCGGACATCGTCCCGCCGAGGCGGGCGATCGTGCGGGTGAGCTCGCGGATGTCGATCGCGACGCTGTCGACCAGCACCCCGTCGCAATCGAAGATGACGAGGCCGCGCGCCGCGCCGGTCGAGCCGCTCACCGCGCGGCGCGGGCGAGCAGCGACTCCTCGCCGGCGAGCGTCTGGCTCGTCGCGCTCGCGATCTCGACCTGCACGTACTCGCCGGGCTGCGCGAGCCCAGTGAAGTTGACCGCCTTGTTATGGCGCGAGCGGCCGCGCAGCTTCGTCGGGTCGGTACGCGAGGGGCCCTCCACGAGCACCTCGAGCGTGCGGCCGACGAAGCGCTGCGCGCGCTCCCTGGCGCGACGCTGGATGACCTCGACGAGACGCTCCATTCGCTCGACCTTCACCGGGTGCGGAACCTGGTCGGGCAGCGTCGCGGCCTCGGTTCCGCGACGCGGGGAGAAGACAAACGTGAAGGCGCCGTCGTAGGCAACCTCCTCGCAGAGGCTGAGCGTCTGCTCGAAGTCCTCCTCTGTCTCACCTGGGAAGCCGACGATGATGTCGGTCGTGAGCGCAATGTCGGGAACGTGCTCGCGCAGCAGCGCGACGCGGTCGAGGTAGCGCTCGCGGCTGTAGGTGCGGCGCATCGCCTTGAGGATTCGCGAGGACCCGCTCTGGAGCGGCAGGTGCACGTGCTCGCACAGCGCCGGCAACTCGGCGTGGGCGCGGATCACGTCCTCCTTCATGTCCTGCGGGTGCGGGCTCGTGTAGCGGATCCGCTCGATCCCCTCGACGGCGTCGACGGCCGTCAGCAGCTCTGCAAACGACGCGCGCGTGTGGCCGTGTCTGGGCAGGTCTCGCCCGTAGGAGTTGACGTTCTGCCCGAGCAGCGTGACCTCGGTGACGCCCTCGGAGGCCATCCGCTCGACCTCGGCGACGAGCGCGTCCAACGGGCGCGAGACCTCGCGCCCGCGCGTGCTCGGGACGATGCAGTAGGAGCAGACCATGTTGCAGCCGACGGAGATTTGCAGCCAGCCCTGGAACTCGCGTGCCCGCTTCTCCGGCAGGTCGCCGGCGAAGCCCTCGAACTCGAAGTAGCCCTGGGCCGTCAACGAGTCGCTCGTGAGGAACTCGGCGAGCTTGTGCACCTGGCCCGGTCCGAACGCGACGTCGACGAACGGGAAGCGCTCGAACACCTCGTCCTTGACCGACTGCGCCCAGCAGCCGCCGACGCCGATCACGACCTCGGGCCGCTCGCGCTTGCGCCGCTTCGCGTGACCGAGGTGCGCGACGAACTTCGTGTCGGCCGCCTCGCGGATCGAGCAGGTGTTGAAGAGGATCAGGTCCGCGTCATCGGGGGTCGGCGCCTCCGCGTAGCCGATCGACTCGAGCATCCCCTTCATCCGCTCGGAGTCGTGCTCATTCATCTGGCACCCGAACGTCGTGACGTGGTAGCGCTTCATCCCGCTCCCAGAGTACCGGCGGCCTATCTCGCGTACTCGACCGAACGCGACTCGCGGATGACGGTGACCTTGATCTGGCCCGGGTACTCGAGCTCTCTCTCGATCTCGCGGGCGATCTCGTGCGAGAGCAGCGCCATGCCGTCGTCGTCGACGCTCGTCGGCGCGACCATCACGCGGATCTCGCGGCCGGCCTGCATCGCGTAGACCTTGTCGACGCCCTCGTGGCGGGTGGCGATCTGCTCGAGGTCGCGCAGGCGTCTGACGTATTGCTCGAGCGACTCGCCGCGGGCGCCGGGGCGCGCGCCGGAGAGCGCGTCCGCCGCCTGCACGATCACCGCCTCCACGGTCTGCGGCTCGACCTCGTTGTGGTGCGCCTCCATCGCGTGCGCGACCGCCTCGGACTCGCCGTGACGGCGTGCGATGTCGCCGCCCACGAGCGCGTGCGGGCCTTCGATCTCGTGCGAGACGGCCTTGCCGATGTCGTGCAGCAGCGCCGCCCGCCGCGCGGTTCTCGGCGAGGCACCGAGCTCGTGCGCCATCAGCGCCGCCAGGCGCGAGCACTCGACCGAGTGCGCCAGCACGTTCTGGCCGTAGCTGGTGCGGAACTTGAGCCGCCCGAGCAGCTTGATCAGCTCCGGGTCGAGGCCCTGCACGTTCGCCTCGAAGACGGCCTCCTCGCCCAGCTCCACGATGTGGTCCTCGAGCTCGCCCTTCGCCTGGTAGTACATCTCCTCGATCCTGGCCGGGTGGATGCGGCCGTCGGCGAGGAGCTTCTCGAGCGTCATGCGGGCGATTTCGCGCCGCACGCCGTCGAAGCCGGACAGCACGACCGCGTTCGGCGTGTCGTCGATGATGAAGTCGACGCCGGTGAGGTTCTCGAGCGCGCGGATGTTGCGCCCTTCCCGGCCGATGATGCGGCCCTTCATGTCGTCGGAGGCGAGCTGCACCACGGCGACCGTCGTCTCCGTCGCATGCCCGGCGGCGATGCGCTGCATCACGACGGAGAGGATGTTGCGCACGCGCCGGTCGGCTTCGCGCTTCGTCTCGTCCTCGATCTGGCGAATTAGCTTCGCCGAGTCGTGACGGACCTGGTCCTCCAGCTCCTTCAACAGCAGCTGCTTCGCCTGCGAGGCGCTCACGCCGGCGGCGCGCTCCAACTGCCGTTGCAGATCGTGGTGGCCCTCCTCCAGCTCTGCCGTCTTCTGCTCGAGCGCGACGGCGCGCTCGTCGAGCGCCCGCTCGCGACGAGCGATCTCCGCACGTTGCGCGTCGAGCGCCTCCTCCTTGCCGAGCACGCGCTCCTCGATCCGCACAAGCTCGGCGCGCCGGGCGCTGATCTCCGCGTCGACGCCGGGGGGCGCCGCTGCGGCCGCGCGCCCATCGGCCGGCGCGGCCGGTCGTCCACGTCCGTAGAGCACGGCGGCGAGCACGAGCCCCACTGCCAGCAGCGCCGCCGCGATCACGATCTCCATTGCTGTCCTCTTCCTCAGCCCGACGGGGGAGTCGGACCGGTTCACGATCCGCTTGGGTAGCGTCAGACGGGCCGTGCGAGGCGCACGAGTCGAATCCGGGGTGCGGCGCGCCGAGACGCCGCAGGTCGCGCGCCGGCTAGGCCGGCGGGCGCGTCCGTGAAGCTCGCCGGCGCAGTCGCGCGGCGGACGAACTGAGAGGTTGGGTCGCGGCGTTCAAAGGTCAGATTCCAGGATTCAGGCTATTTGCTGCTGTTTCAGTGCCCTCGCGGGCCAGTCGTTCGCTGCCCTGGATCGTAGTACCGGTGCTGTGGAGGCGCAATTCGGGCCCGTCCGAGCCCGACGGCGACCGGTCGCGTGTCAGTCGCAGTCGCCGCTCGCGTGCACGCGGATCGCGTCCCACGCGAGCTCTTGGTCGTACCCTTTGCGCACCAGCACTCCGTATGCGCGTCGGCGCTCGCGCGGGTCGTCGCCCAAGGCGGGGAAGCGCCGTCGCAGGAGCGCCGAGGCGGCCTCCAACTCGCCGGCGCGGTCCCGCACCTCGACGGCCGCTCGAATGTGCTCGACGGGAACGCCGAGCGTCAGCAGGCGCCGTTCGATGCGATCTGCGCCCCACTCCTCCAGCAGACGCTTCTCGTCGGCGAACTGCTGCGCGAAGCGCGCGTCGTTCAGATAGTCCTCTTGCTGCAGGTGTGCGAGCGCCTCGTCGATCGCGCTCGGCTCGACGCGCTTGCCTTCGAGGTAGCGACGCATCTCCAGCACGGTCCGTTCGCGGCGGCCGAGATAGCCGAACGCGAGGTCGAGCGCGTGCTGAAGCCGCAGCTCCGGGTCGATGGCCTGCTCACGCACAAGCGCGGCGAACGCCTTCACGACCGCGATCCCCTACGCCGCCGCCGTCTCCAGCGCGGCGTCGTCCACCGCCTCCGCCCCGTCGATCGGCGCGACGAGATCGCGGCTCAGGTCGAGCGCGGCATAGATCTTGTCCTCGATCTCCTTCGCGATCTCCGGGTGCTCGACGAGGAACGCCTTCGCGTTGTTGCGGCCCTGGCCGAGCCGCTCGTCGCCGTAGGAGAAGAACGAGCCGGACTTCGTGACGATGTTGTGCTCGATCCCGTAGTCGATCAGGCAGCCGGTCGTCGAGATGCCTCTGCCGAACTCGATCTCGAACTCGGCCTGCTTGAACGGCGCCGCGACCTTGTTCTTGACGACCTTCACGCGCACGCGGTTGCCGACCGCCTCCGTGCCGTCCTTGATCGTCTCGATGCGGCGGATGTCGAGCCGCTGCGAGGAGTAGAACTTCAACGCACGGCCGCCGGGCTGCGTCTCCGGCGAGCCGAACATCACGCCGACCTTCTCGCGGATCTGGTTCGTGAAGAGGCAGAGCGTCTGCGTGCGGTTGAGGTTCGCCGTCAGCTTGCGCATCGCCTGCGACATCATGCGCGCCTGCACGCCGACGGTCTGGTCGCCCATCTGCCCCTCCAGCTCGGCGCGCGGCGTGAGCGCGGCGACCGAGTCGACCGCGACGACGTCGACGGCGCCGGAGCGCACGAGCATGTCGGCGATCTCGAGCGCCTGCTCCCCGTAGTCCGGCTGGGAGACGAGCAGCGCGTCGATGTCGACGCCGATCTCCTTCGCGTAGAGCGGGTCCATTGCATGCTCTGCGTCGATGAAGGCGCACGTGCCGCCCAGCTTCTGCGCCTCGGCGAGGATGTGGTAGACGAGCGTCGTCTTGCCCGAGGACTCCGGGCCGAAGACCTCGACGATGCGCCCGCGCGGGACGCCGCCGATGCCGAGCGCGAGGTCCAGCGACAGCGCGCCCGTGGGAATCGCGTTCACTCTCACCTGTGCGCCGGGATCGCCCATGCGCATGACCGCGCCCTTGCCGAACTGGCGCTCGATCTGCGTCAGCGCGCCCTGGAGGGCGGCGTCGCGGGCCTTGGCGGCCTTCTCGTCTGCGGTCATCGCTGAAAGCTCCTTCTGCTCACGTGAGGGGATCACCGTACGCCCACCTTCGGACAGAACACGGTCGAACGTCCGTTCGCGTACAACGTCGATGGTAGGAGCCCATCTGCGGCAGCACAACACCGCCTCTGTGGAGTGTCTCAGGCGAGTCTGTGGAGCGCCAGCGGCTCGTAGCGCGCGCCCTCCGGGGACAGCCGCGAGCGATAGAGCACGATGGCTGCGCCGTCGAACGCAAGCGCCGGGGGCGGCGTCAGCTCGCGTGCCCGCACGGCCGCTCCGCTGCGCACTCGTGCGACCGTCACATGCGGAAGGTACGGCCGGGCTTCGGGCTCGTACCACCCACCCGTTGCGAGTTGCTCGACGAGCTGCGCCTGGAGGGCGCCGAGCTGTCCATGGCGATCCTCCAGCGCCACCGAGAGCACGCGCGGACGTCGGCGCGGGAGCCACAGCGGCTCGCCCAGGGCGAGGCCCGCCACGCCGGCGGCCGTCAGCTCCTCGATCAGACGCGCCAGCGGAACGATCGACTCCTCGTCTCTCCAGCCGAGGAACGCGAGCGTGATGTGCAGCGACGCGCGCGGGACTGCGCGCAGCGCGTCGAGCTCGCGCACCAGCGGCGTGCGCCACGCGAGGAGCCCGTCGACGATCGGCGTTGGCAGGTCAAGCGCGACGAACAGGCGGACCTTCATCGCAATCGACGAGGTGCGGTCAACCGGACCCGTCGATCTCGCCGCGCAGGAGCCGTCGCAGCAGGTGCAGCGCGACCGTCGTCGTGCGGTCGCGCACGTCGGGACGCGAGCCGGGGAGGTCCAGTCTGCGGGCGATGCGGCGGGTAGGCGGGCCGGCTTCCGCCACCGCCACGTGCACCCGGCCAACCGGCTTCTCCGGCGTTCCGCCGCCGGGACCTGCGACGCCCGTCACCCCCACGCCCACGTCGGCGCCGAAGCGCTTCAGCGCGCCCTCCGCCAGCGCGTCGGCAACCTCCGCCGACACGGCGCCGCACGAGGCAATCAGCGCCGGATCCACGCCCGCCAGCGCCGTCTTCGCCTCGTTCGAGTAGACGACGACGCCGCCCAGCACGTACGCCGAGGAGCCGGGCCGCTCGGTCAGCCGCCCTGCCAGCAGGCCGCCGGTGCACGACTCGGCGACGGCGATCGTCCGCAGCGGCGGTCCGCTCAGCAGGGCCGCGACCTGCTCGTCGATCGTCGATCCGTCCTCCGAGAAGAGCTGCCCAGCGTGGCGCGAGCGGATGAAGTCCACGAACGCCGCGTACGCCGCTTCCGCGACGGGCTCATACAGCGTCGCGATCTCGATCTCGCCACGGCGCAGGCAGGTCGTGATCTCCAGCGGTGCGAGATCGAGGCCCGACTGCTCGGCGACGACGAGCGTCTCGGCGATCTCCGACTCGGGGATCCCCATCAGGCGCAGGATTCCCTGCTCGTACTCCGTCGCGCCGGCCGCCGCCGCGCGGAACGCCTCCGTCTCGCGCGCGGCCGCCCACATCGGCTGCAACTCGCGCGGCGGGCCGGGCAGGACGACGACCGTCGGAGCGGACGAGGCGCCGTCGAGCGGCGGCACCACGACGCCCGGTGCCGTCCCGACCGGCTCGAGCACCGTCGCGCCCTCGGGCACGTGCGCTTGCTTGCGGGTGCCACGGGCCATCGCAGCGCGGTCGACGTTGGGCCAGCGCTGCGCGATCGGTGCCACGATCGCGGCGATCCGCTGCTCCAGCTCCTCGTCGAGCACCATCCGCCGGCCCGCGAAGTCCGCCACGACCTCCGTCGTGAGGTCGTCGGCGGTCGGGCCGAGGCCGCCGCTCGTGACGATCAAGGAGACGTCCTCGGAGGCGAGGAAGCGCAACGCTGCCGCCATGTCCTCGCGGCGGTCGCCGACGATCAGGATGTGCGCGAGCTCGATCCCCAGTTCGCGCAGCCGCTCCGACAGCCACGGGCCGTTGCGGTCGGAGATGATTCCGCTGAGGACCTCCGTCCCCGTGATGACGATGCCGGCGCGCGCGCTCACGTGCAGGTGGGCGCCTGGTCGAGCGCCAGCGAGCGAGCTCCTGACGGCGTGATCTCGTAGGCGATCGCGGTCGACGACGCCGGGACGGACATCGCTCTGCCGTTCACGCGCAGCTGCACCGCGTTGTTGCCGAGCGTGAGGCGCAGCCTGCGCGCCTTGTAGACCGGCACCTGCTGACCCGCCTCGAACTGACTGCCGGGAATCAGCACTCTGCCGCCGCCGTCGACGAGGCAGACGTAGACCGTGCCCGTCGGCACGATGCGAACGCTGGCCTGGGTGGGAACGGCGCGCGCGGTCGGTCTGTGGGTCCGTGCCGGGGTCGTTCTCGCGGTGCGGTTCGCGGGGGTGGAGGTCGAGCCGGACGGTCCGGCGCCGTTGTCGTCGCCGCCGAGCGAGCCGATCAGCGCGAGCAGCGCGAGGATCGCGGCGATCGCGCCGCCGACGATCAGCCAACGCGGGGCGACGCGCGGTGCGCCGTAGACAGGGCCTGATCTGCCGCGGCGCTCGCGCCCGAGTCTCGGCGACAGCGGCGCCAGCTCGGCCTCGCTCGGCCGGTCGTAGCGGAGCTTGTACTCCTCCACCAGCGTGCGCGAGTCGAGGCCGAGGAAGTCGGCGTACTCGCGCAGGAAGCTCTTGATGAACGTGGGCCCCGGCAGCAGGCTCCATTCCTCGTTCTCGAGCGCGCGAAGGTACTTGGCGCGGATCTTCGTGGCCTGCTCGACCTCGGTGATGTCGATCCTGGCGCGCATGCGCGCCTCGCGGAGGGTGGACCCGATCTCCGGCATGGCGACGCGAAGGCTATCGCGCTGCTAGAGCGGGGTTTCGCCGGCGTCGGCCGGCGGTGCGGGCGGCAGTTCGAGCGCCGGCTCGACCACCGGCTCCGTCGGCGGTGCCGCGGTCGCGACCGCGGCGGGCGCGCTGCCCGCTCTCTCGTTGAGCGCGACGAGGATGCGCGGCACGTCCGCCTCGGTGATGAGGACCTGACGCGGCTTGGAGCCCTCGTAGCCGGAGATGATCCCGCGCCGCTCCAGCATGTCGATCAGGCGGCCGGCGCGCGTGTAGCCGAGCCGCAGGCGGCGCTGCAGCATCGAGGTCGAGGCGGTCCCCATCTGCGCGACGAGGCCGATCGCCTCCTCCAGCAACGGGTCCTCGTCGGGGTCGAAGCCGTCGTCCTCGCCGGAGCCGGCATCGGACTCGTCGACGACCTCCTCCAGCAGCTCCTCGTGGAACTCGGGCTCGCCCTGCTTGCGCCACGACTCCGTCAGCTGCGCGATCTGCGCCTCGTCGATGTAGGCGCCCTGGATGCGCTGGAGCTTCGAGGAGCCGACCGGGCTGAACAGCATGTCGCCCTGGCCGAGCAGCGACTCGGCGCCGTTCTGGTCGAGGATCACGCGCGAGTCCGTCTGCGAGGACACGGCGAAGGCGATCCGCGAGGGGACGTTCGCCTTGATCATGCCGGTGATCACGTCCACGCGCGGGGACTGCGTCGCGAGCACGAGGTGGATGCCGACCGCACGCGCCTTCTGCGCGAGGCGGATGATCGAATCCTCGACGTCGGCCGGCGCGACCATCATCAGGTCTGCCAGCTCGTCGATCACGCACAGGATGTACGGCAGGGCGGGCTCGCCGCGGGCGGCGCGGGCTCTGTTGAGCTCAGGCAGCGAGCGCGTGCGGGCGAGCGACATGATCCCGTAGCGCTCCTCCATCTCCTTGACGAGGTTCTGGAGCGCGTTTGCCGCCATCCGCGGGCTCGTGATGACGGGCGTGAGCAGGTGCGGGATCGACTCGTAGTGGTTGAGCTCGACCTGCTTGGGGTCGACGAGCACGAGCCGCAGCTCGTGCGGGTCGGCGTGCAGCAGCAGCGACGACAGCATTGCGTTGATGCAGCCGGACTTGCCTGCGCCGGTCGTGCCAGCGACGAGCAGGTGCGGCATCTTCGCGAGGTCGACGCCGATCGCCCGGCCGGCGACGTCCTTGCCGAGCCAGACGGTGAGCGGCGACCAGTCCTTCGGCGGATCCTGGAAGACGTCGCCGAGGTGCACGATGCGGCGCCTGGCGTTCGGGACCTCGACACCGACCGCCTGCTTGCCCGGGATCGGCGCGAGGATGCGGATCTCGGTCGCGGCGAGCGCATACGCGAGGTCGTCCTTGAGCTGCGCGACCTTGCCGACCTTGATGCCGGGCGCGAGGCGGATCTCGAAGCGCGTGATGTGCGGGCCGGCCGTCATGCCGACGACCTTCGCCTCGATCCCGAAGTGGCCGAGCGCCTCGATCAGCTGCGCGGCGATTCTCTCCTGCCCGGCCGTGTCGGGGCGCGACTGGTCGGCGGTCGAGCGCTTGAGGAAGCCGCCGGCCGGGATTCTCCAGACGAACCCGGGGTCGTCGGTGACGGAGGCGCGGTAGCGGCCCTGCGGGGTGAGATCGGCGGGGTCGACGTCGGGGCGCTCGGCTGCTTCGGCGGCCGCCTCCCCGGTTGTCACCCCGGGCTCGGACGGCTCTTCCAGCTCCAGCTGCTCGATCGCCTGCGGCTCGGACTCCGGCGCGGGGGCGGGCTCGTCGTCGACGTCAGCGCCGAACGCATCCTCCACCTCCGGCGTGTCGTCTCCGTACAGGTCCGGATAGCGCTCGCGGCCGTCGAGCGACGGCGCCTCCACGTGGGTTGCGCGCACGACGAGCCGCTCGTCCTCGGGCTCCGGCGGGACGACCGGCTTGGGCTCCGCTCTGGCCGCGCGTCTGCGCACAGTCGTCGTGGCGGTGGCGGCGCCGCGCGTCGTCTCGGCTGCCTGCTGGACGAGGCTCGCAAGCGTCACGCCGCTCAGCAGCAGCAGGCCGGCGAGCAAAAGGAAGATCGCGATGATGTG
>Ga0070659_100000036_pt1 | contig 113867 bp, 98 predicted proteins | sample KBSC23metaG_FD_64666 | JGI IMG/M metagenome (GOLD analysis project Ga0070659, IMG submission 64666) | Corn rhizosphere microbial communities from Kellogg Biological Station, Michigan, USA - KBS C2-3 metaG | ecosystem: Host-associated > Plants > Roots > Rhizosphere > Soil ... | reverse complement strand
ATCCCCGCGGCTGGCAGTTCGCGATCAAGTACGCGATCGACCGCATCCTCGCGGCGGTCGCGATCCTGCTGCTGTCGCCGGTGCTGATCGCGCTCGCGCTGGCGGTGCGCTTCAGCTCGCCCGGTCCGATCTTCTTCCGCCAGCGCCGCATCGGGCTCGACGGGCGCGAGTTCGACATGCTCAAGTTCCGCTCGATGCGCGTGGCGCCTGCGTCCAATGCGAGCGACTTCACGCTGCCGGAGGGCGTTGCGCCCGGCGGCGTCGAGGGCGAGGACCGCCGCACGCGCATTGGGGAGATCATGCGCCGCCTGTCGCTCGACGAGCTGCCGCAGCTGTTCAACATCCTGAAGGGCGACATGGCGATCGTCGGCCCGCGGCCGGAGCGCACGAGCTTCGTGCGCTCCTTCGAGGAGCACGTCTACCGCTACGGCGACCGCCACCGCGTGAAGTCCGGCCTGACCGGCTGGGCGCAGGTGCAGGGGCTGCGCGGCCAGACCTCGCTGACCGACCGCGTCGAGTGGGACAACTACTACATCGAGAACTGGTCGCTCTGGCTCGACCTGAAGATCATCCTGATGACGGTCCCGGCGCTGCTCGGGCGCCACGACGTCGAATAGGGGTGCCGGAGCCGCCCACGTGGGCGGCGAGGCGGGCTCCCTGATCAGAAAACGGACCGTGCACCCTCCGTCGAAGCGGGTTCCGAGGCGCTGACGCCGCCGCCGGCTCCGGACAGGCGCTCCCGCAACGCATGGCGGAGGCCGCTTAAGGCTGCTTCCTTCCGGACCTGACCTGGTTCACGGGTCGCCATCGCGCGGGACCTGGCCATCGACGCTGGCAAGCGACGAGCTGACCCTCGGAGCCGGCGCCCCTCGGGAGGGGATTCGGCCCCGCTAGAGCGGATTGCAGGTACAGGGCACCGCTACCTCCCCGCCTAGCACGGTCCGTCGGGGAGCATAGCGGCGGCGGGCGCTCGCGGGTGGCGCGCCTATGCGGCGACGCCGGCCGCCTGCGCGATCACGGCCGCCATCTCCGCGCGGAAGCGTTCGCGCCCGAAGCCGCGCGCGTTCTCGCGCGGCGCCTGCGGGTCGAGTGCGAGCGCCTCGAAGCGGGCGATCGCGTCGGCGAGCGCCTGCGCCGTCTGTGGCTCGAACAGGACGCCGGTCTCGCCGTCGCGCACTGTCTCGCGCGCGCCGCCGACGCCGTACGCGATCACCGGCAGCCCAGCCGCCTGCGCCTCGACCGGGACGATCCCGAAGTCCTCCTCGCCCGGGAACAGCAGCGCGCGGGCGCTCGCAAGCAGCTGGTCGCGCCGCTCGTCGGAGACGCGTCCGAGCAGCTCGGCGTGAGCGCCGGCCCGCGCGCGCGCCACCTCCAGGGCCCGGCCGCCGCCGGCAACCACGACGCGCCGCCCGGACAGCTCGGCGGCGGCGAGCGCAAGGTCGACGCGCTTGTACGGCACGACCCGCCCGAACACCAGATAGAACGGCTCCTCGGCCGGCCGCCGCTCGATCGCGAGGTAGTGGTCGACGTGAACCGGCGCGTGGACGACGTGCGCCTCGCGTCCGTAGAAGCGTCTGATGCGGGCCGCCACGTGGGCGGAGTTGGCGACGAAGACGTCGGGTCGTCCCGCGCCCGCGAGGTCCTTCCGCCGCAGCCAGCCGAGCAGCGGCGGCAGCATGAGCCGCGTCGCGCGGCCGATCTCCTCGCCGCTGAGGAACTCCGGCTCCCACGCGTAGCGCATCGGCGTGTGGCAGTAGCAGACGTGCAGCGTGCCGGGCGGCGTATGGACGTTCTTCGCGTTCGCGTGGCTGCTGGAGAGCACCAGATCGAAGCTCGACAGGTCGAACGACTCGAACGCGCGGCTCATCAGCGGCAGCAGCTTCGGATAGTTGCGCGTCGCGGTCGGGATGCGGTTCAGGAACGTGGCGTGGACCGGCCGCTCGGTGATGATCGCCGGCCACGGTCTCGGGTCGTAGACGGTCGTGAACAGCTCCGCCTGCGGGAACAGCTCCAGCAGCTCGATCACGACGTCCTCGGAGCCGCCGGGGATCGTCAGCCAGTCGTGCACGACCGCGACGCGCGGAAAGCGCCCGCGCAGCTGCTCGATCAGGGCCGCGGCGTCCGTCATCGGCTGCGCTCCACCGCGTCACGGAAGGCGGTCCACTCGGCGGCATACGGCGCGATCCGCGCGCACAGCGCCTCCAACTCGCGCCAACCGGCGTCCGCCTCCCAGCCCCAGTGCAGGACGAGCGGGGTCCACAGGCCGGTCTGGCGCTCGATCGCCTGCTCGACGGCCGGCAGCACATCACGCGCATGGCCGTAGTAGGGGGCGTACGAGGGGAGATACACCGCCTCCTCGCGCCACACCGGCGCACGTTGAAAGCCGATCCGCCGGATCGACTCGGGTCCGCCGCCGACGATGACGAAGCGCTGCGCCAATGCCGCCCACTGCCCGGCGTCGAAGCGGTTGTACGGCGCGACGAACACGTCGGGATAGACGCCGTGGCGGTCGAGCTCCGCAAGCCCCTCGTCGAGCAGCGCGGCGGTCGCCCGCTCGTCAAGCCCGCACAGCTCCGAGTGCCGCCGCGGATCGGCGAAGCGCGTGCGGTGGTCGCGCCCATGCAGCGCGACCGCGACGCCGGCCGACCCGGCGACACGGCCGAGCAGCGCCGCCTCATCCTCGGTCAGCGCACGCGACTCCGTCCCGCGCGGATCCAGCGGCGCTCTGCTCACGCGCGGCAGGACCGCCACGAGGTAGGGGACGCCAGCCGCCTGCAAGATCTCATGGAAGCGCTCGAACCCGGTCGACCCAAACCGCTCCGGCTCGTCCCACGCCTTGTAGTGCGGGAACTCATCGACGCGCACGAGGAACCGCGGCGGAGCAGCGGCGGCGTCTCCCAGCACCGCTCGCCGAGCGGCCACGAGCGGCGCATCGACGGCCTTCGCATGGTCGTAGCGCCCGAGCTTGCGCAGCACGTCCTGCGCCCAGCGCAGCGGCGCCGGAGGAACCGGCCCCGGCCGGACTGCATCGAGCACCGGCGGCACAGCGATCGCCTCGGCGTCTACTGTGCCCGCGACGATCTCGGCATCGAAGAGGAGACGGGCGGTGCGGGCCGCGTCGAGGTCGGGGGAGCCAGCCAAGGCCGCGAGGCTACAAGGACGAGCGGCGAGGCAGCGCGAACGACGGGCATCGAGGGGGAGGGAGCGGTGGGGCTCTCGGCGTCCGCCGCCTCGGCCGATCGGGCGGCGGCACCGCCGGCGGAGCCGGTGGTGGCGGGTGAGACGATTTCCGCGGCCCCGCCCGCGAAATCGTCTTCACCGGCGACAGGACCCGCCCGCAGCAGCGCCCGGGCCAAAGCCGGAGAGCCGACCCCCTTGCGATCATGCCGCCCAGATGCTCCAAGGCCGCGACATCGTCTGCGTCGGCTTCGCCGACTGGGACACCGACCTGTGGACCAACCAGCACCACCTGATGTCGCGCCTGGCGCAGCACAACCGCGTGCTGTTCGTCGAGTCGCTCGGCCTGCGCCAGCCACAGCTCGCCGGCCGCGACCTCAAGCGCATCGCTCGGCGTCTGCGCCGCGGCATCGCGCCGCCACGGCAGGCCGACGGCGTGCACGTACTCTCGCCGCTCGTGGTCCCGCTGCACCGCTTCGCCGCAGTGCGTGCGCTCAACCGCCGGCTGCTGCCGTTGCTCGTGCGCCGCGCGACCCGGCGCCTCGGCATGGACCGTCCCCTCCTGTGGGCGTACGTGCCGCAGGCGGAGGCGCTCCTGGAGGCGCTCGACCCCGATCTCGTCGTCTACCACTGCGTCGACGACATCGCCGCGCAGCCTGGCATCGACGGCGCCTCCTTCCGCGCCGCCGAAGCGCGCTTCGCGAAGCGGGCCGACCTTGTGCTGGCGAGCGCGCCATCGCTGGCCGAGCACATGCGCACGCTCAACGGCAACGTGCTGTTCGCGCCGAACGTCGCCGACACAGCCCTCTTCGCCCGGGCACTCGAGCCCGGTCCCGTCGACGCGGCGCTCGACGCGCTGCCGCACCCGCGGATCGTCTTCACCGGCGCGGTGGTCGCAACGAAGCTCGATGTGCCGCTGCTCGTGGAGCTCGCGCGTGCGCGACCGGACTGGTCGTTCGCGCTCGTCGGCCCGGTCGGCGTCGGCGACCCGCGCACGGACGTCTCCGCGCTGAGCGCCGAGCCGAACATCCACCTGCTCGGCCAGCGTCGCTATGAGCAGCTGCCGGACGTGCTGCGCGGCGCGGACGCGGGGCTGATCCCGTACGCGCGCAACGAGCTGACGAACGGCATCTTCCCGATGAAGGTGTACGAGTACCTCGCCGCCGGCCTGCCGGTGGTGGCGACCCAGCTGCCGTCGATCGCCGGCGTGGCCGAGATCGCGACCGCCCCCGACGCGGCCGGCCTCGCCGCGCTGCTCGACGACGCGCTCGCGCACGACGACCCCGCCCGCCGCGCCGAGCGCTCGCGCGCAGCGCAGGAGCACTCGTGGGACGCGCGCCTGACCCAGGTCGCGACCGCGGTCGAGGCGCTCGCATGAGCGACGTCCTCGTCTCCGTCCACACGCCGATCCTGCGCTCGGGCCGCGCCGTGCGCACGTACGGCGTCGCGCGCGCGCTGGCGTCCGCCGGCGGCGGGCTCACGTTCGTCTACGTGCGCTTCGGCGGCGACGAGCCGGATGCCGCGCACCGTGCGATCCCCGGCGTCCGCTTCGAGGCGGTCGCGCCCTCGCGCGGGCTGCGGCGCGCGCTCGCCTACGCGGCCGCGCGCGCACGGCGGGTGCCGGAGGACTTCGCGCGCGGCGTCTCGCCGGAGCTGGCCGCGGCGGTGCGGCGGATCGCGCCCGATCCGGCCACGCGGGTGATCGCGGACGGGCCGATCGAGGCGGCCGCGCTCGCACGGCTCGCCAAGCGGCGGCCGATGATCTACAACGCGCACAACCTCGAGTCCGCCTACCGCCACGAGCTGGAGGCCAGCAGCGGGCTCGGCTCGCCGACGCGGCTGCGCCGCTTCGAGCGCGACGTGCTCGCCCGCTCCGCCGAGTGCTGGATGGTGAGCGACGCCGACATCGCCGCCGCGCGCGAGCTGTGCCCGGGCGCGCACCTGCGGCTCGTGCCGAATGTCGTCGACGTCAGCGCGATCGATCCGGTCCACCCGGACACGGCCGCGTGCCGTGCGCTCTTCGTCGGCAACTTCACCTACGAGCCGAACCGCACCGCGCTGGGCTTCCTGCTCGATGACGTGATGCCGCGCGTCTGGAAACGGCTGCCGGACGCGAAGCTGCGGCTCGTCGGCGCCGGGCTCGAGCAGCCGCCCTCCGACGACCCGCGCGTCGAGGCGCTCGGCTTCGTGGACGAGCTCGCGGACGCCTACGCCGGCGTCTCCGTTGCCGTCGTGCCGTTGCTGCAGGGCGGCGGCACGCCGCTGAAGTTCGTCGAGGCGCTTGCGTATGGGCTGCCGGTGGTCGCGACTCCGCGTGCGGCGGCCGGCCTCGCGGTTCGCGACGGCGAGCACTGCCTGCTGGCGGAAGGCGCCGAGCCGTACGCGGAGGCGCTGACGCGCGTGCTGCGCGACGGCGCGCCCGGGCTGGGCGAACGCGGCCGCACGCTCGCGGTGCAGCGCTACTCGATCGAGGCGCTCACCGAGCTGCTGCGTCGCTGACCGTCGCCAGCGTCAGCGCCAGCCCGTCGGCGAGCGGCACCTGCGGCTCCCAGCCGAGCAGCTCGTGCGCGCGCGAGGCGTCGAGGCAGCTGCGCAGCACCTCGCCCGCGCGCGCCGGCGCGTGCTCGGGCGCGAACGCCTCGCCGCCGGGCAGTCCCCGGAAGGCCGCCGCCAGATGCAGCACGGACGTCTCGACGCCCGTGCCGATGTTGATCGACCCGGTCACGTCGCGGTCGGCGGCGCGCAGGTTGGCCTCGACGATGTCGCCGACGTAGACGTAGTCGCGCGTCTGCTCGCCGTCGCCGTAGATCGTCGGCGTGCGCCCTTCGGCGAGGCAGCCGCAGAAGATCGCGATCACGCCCCCCTCACCGAGCGGGTCCTGGCGCGGGCCGTAGACGTTCGCGTAGCGCAGCGCGACCGTCGGGAGGCCGTACAGGCGCGTGAACAGCGCGCAGTAGCCCTCGCCGGAGAGCTTCGCCTGGCCGTAGGGCGCGAGCGGCTGCGCCGGCGCGCCCTCGGGCGTCGGCACCTGATCGGCCTCGCCGTAGACAGCGCCGCCGGTCGCCGAGTAGACGAGGCGCCGTGCGCCGGCGGCGTGCGCGGCGGCGAGCACGTTGATCGTGCCCTCGACGTTCACGCGCGCATCGGCGGCCGGGTCTGCGACCGAGCGGCGCACGTCGATCTGCGCCGCCAGGTGGAAGACGAGCTCCGGGCGCTCGCGCTGGAACAGCGCGTTGAGCGCGCCCGCGTCGCAGATGTCGAGCTCGTGCAGCTCGGCACCCTGCGCAAGCGCCCCGTCGAGGTTCTGACGTCGTCCGGTCGACAGGTCGTCGACGATCACGACGCGCTCGCCGCGCGCCAGCAGCGCGTCGACGAGGTTTGAGCCGATGAAGCCGGCGCCGCCGGTCACGAGTGCGGTCATGGCTGGAGAGCCTAATAGACATGTGTCCAGGCGCTGACCCTTGACTTTTCCTTCGACCGCGAGCCGCCGAACTTGAGCGTGGGCACGGTTGCCCGCCACGTCCAACGGAATGGACAGCAGCGGCGCGACGCGGGCTCTTCGTTTTCCCGACAAACGGCACCCCCACCGCGAGGTGGGTCCGCAAAGCCAGGGGTCTCCTCGAGACAGCCCGGCCACCGAAGGAGACTGGATGCTCGCGCTCCCCCAGCGCCGGACGCTGCGCCGACTCGTCACCGCACTGCTCATCGCCGCCCTGGGCATGCTCGCCGTGGCGTCGGGAGCCTCCGCCGCGCACAGGAGCCACGCCGCCAAGGCACGCGCGGCCGTCGCACGGCTCAACCACGCCGCGAAGGTCCAGCGCGTCGCCGACCATCGTCTCGTCGTCAAGGCGCGCCGGCTGAAGGCCTGCCAGCGTCGCCACGCCGGCGCCTGCACGGCGCAGCGCCGGCTCGTACAGAGCGCCGGCGTGCGCCTGCACCGCGCGCAGCGCCGCCTGAACCGCATCGCTCGCCGCCAGGCCCATCGTGCGCGCACCGGCGCGACCGTGAGCGCGCCGACGATCGCGGTCGACGGCCAGAAGCTCTCCTGGAACGCCGTCAGCAACGTCGGTCGCTACGTGCTCGTGCGCAAGGTCCCGGGCATGGCCGACCAGTACTCGCTCGTCAAGGGCACCTCGACCACGCCGCCTGCGGTCCCCGGCAAGACCGTCCGCTATGCGGTGCGCGCCGACGCGAAGGGCAGCGCCTGGTCGGCCGAGGTCTCGATCTCCTATCCGGCCGTCGAGCCGACGCCGACCCCGACCTCGCCGGCACCGGAGCCCGCCCCCTCGACGCCGAGCGTCGACCTGCTGGCCGCGCCCGCGCTGACCGCCTCCGGCACGTCGCTCGCGTGGAACCAGGTCGGCACCGTCACCACCTACGTGCTCGTGCGCAAGGTCGACGGCCTGGCGGACCAGTACACCGCCGTGAGCGGCACGACGATCACGCCGACCCCCGTCGCCGGCAAGACGGCGCGCTACAGCGTCCGCACCGCGATCGACGGCAGCGCCTGGTCGCCGGAGGTCTCGATCGCGTACCCGGCCGACCCGGCGCCCGCGCCTGCGCCGTCTCCGGATCCGACGCCGACCTCCTCCGGTGGCAGCTTCCAGCTGGGCCTCGTCGCCGGCTCGGCCGCGACGTATGAGCTGCCGTTCCTGCAGGGCCTCGGCGCGAAGACCGCCCGCCTCGTGTGGTCGATCGGCACGCCCGCCGCCAACCTTGCGAGCGCGATGGACGCGTACGCGAGAGCGGGCGTGCGCCCGATCCTGCTCGCGACCTTCTACGGCCGCAACGCGACGAGCGTGGAGGCCGCGAACCTCGCCACGTGGGCCGCCGCCTACGGCCCGGGCGGCACGTTCTGGGTGGGCAAGAGCTATCCGGCCGGCACCGGCGTCAAGGAGATCGAGTTCGGCAACGAGACGAGCTACAGCTACCAGTTCTCCGACAACTCGCTGTCGACCTACGCCGCTCGCGCGCAGACCTACGCACAGCGCGCGAAGGAGGCGGCGACGGCGATCAAGGCGGCGAACCCGAACGTCGGCCTGCTGGCGATCGGCGACAACGCCGTCAACCAGAGCGCTTGGGTCGTGAACATGTTCAAGGCCGTGCCGGACCTCGACGACTACGTCGACGGCTGGACGATCCATCCGTACGGTCCGAACTGGGCGACGCGGATCGACTCGACCGTCAACTCGACGAAGACCGCCGGCGCGCGCGACCTGCCGATCTGGGTCACCGAGTGGGGCCTCTCGAGCGACAACGGGAAGTGCCTGTCGGACAACTACGGCTTCGACAAGTGCATGACCTACGACACCGCCGCGACGACGCTGCGTGCGACGGTCTCGGGCATGAAGAGCCGCTATGGCAGCCGCCTCGGCGCGTTCTTCCTCTACCAGGCGCATGACCAGTACGCATCGGGCTCGCAGACCGGTCGCGAGGCCTTCTTCGGCGCCGAGCAGAGCAACGGCGCGCCGAAGGGCGCCTACACGACCGAGGTCAAGAGCCAGCTCGCGGCGAACGGCTGACGCGCTCCACGATCTTTGTGGCCGCGCGATTGAAGCGCGACTCGGTGTAGTGGCGGGCGGCCTTGAGGCCGCCCGCCAGCAGCCGCGCGCGCAGCGCCTCGTCGCCGGCGAGCCGGCGCACGCTCGCCGCCAGGGAGGCGGCGTCGCCGGGCGTGTGCAGGAGGCAGTTCTCGCCGTCGCGCAGGTACTCGCTCGACCCGCCTCGGCCGCTCGCGGTGACCGGGCGCCCGAGCGCCATCGCCTCCAACGGCACGAGCCCCCACGGCTCCTCCCACTGGACCGGGAACACGACCGCGTCGTGGCGCTCGTACAGCGCCGGGAGGTCGGCGCGCGCCACGGCGCCGGCGAACGTCACCCGTGCGGACACGCCGAGCCGCTCGGCGAGCGCCGCCAGCTCCGCCAGCAGCGGCTCCGGCCCCGTCCCCGCAACCGTCAACGTCGCCTCCGGCAGCTCGGCGAGCGCCTCGATCGCCGTCGCGACCCCCTTGCGCGGGTCGATGCGGCCGACCGACAGCAGCCGCCAGCTCCACGGCTGCGGCGGCCGCGGGTCGATGAAGTCGTCGGCGACGCCCGACGGCTCGACCGCCGTGTGCGGCAGCGGCGGGCCGTGCCCGCGCAGCGTCTCGGAGACGAACACGTAGATGGCGGCGTCGGCGTAGTCGACGCGCGTCGGGATCCCGGTGAGGCGATCGACGACCTGCCCGAGCCGCGGGCGCTGCGCGAACAGCCGCAGCCACGCATCGCCCGGAGGCTGGTAGCTGAGCCAGTCGTCCATCACGAACGCGACCGCGGGGAAGCCCGCGCGTCGCACCTGCTCGATCGACGACAGTGCCATGCCGCCCATGCCCCACCACACGACCACGTCGGGCGCCAGCTCGTCGAGGTGGCGCCGCAGGACCGCGGCGTTGAAGCGCTCGAGCGCGAACCGCTCGTGCAGGCCGAGCTTGGGCGAGCCGGTGGGGCGCCAGTAGCGGCGCAGCTCGCGGTGCACGTCGGGGTCGTCCGCGCCGGTCGCACCGGTGCGCTCGTCGCTGCACAGCACGCGCACGATGTGGCCCGCGTCGCGCGCATGCGCGACCCACGTGTGCCACATCAGCTCGTAGCCCCCCGCGTAGTGCGGCGGGTAGAGGTTGCCGACCGAAAGGACCTTCACGGATATCGGCTTTCGCCCTCCGGCGATCGCAAGCGGCCGCCTGCGGGCGATGTCACTCCGCGCTGCAATGCAGCCAGCAACCCGAGCTGCACCGCGATCACGACCGTGAAGCGCGCATCGACGCCGGTGAAGCTCGCCGTCGTCTCGACCGCGACAAGCCCGAGGAAGCCGCACAGCGACGCGAGCCCGAAGCAGCGGAACAGCGGCTCGCGGTTGTTGCGCCACGTGCGCCAGCTCAAGAGCATCCCGCAGATCAGCAGCGAGGCGAACGCAACCGCGCCGAGGAACCCGAGCTTCAGCCACCACCACAGCGCCGCGAAGTGCACGTACTGGCGGCCGTTCTCGTGCTCGACCGGCAGCGGCCGCGCGGTCGCGTGCCAGTCGTCCTGGAGCCCGATGCCGGCGACCGGATGGCGCTTGATCTCGGCGATCACGTTGACCCGCTCGTCGAGCCGGTAGCGGTCCTCCGCGTTCGACTCGAGCTTCGACGGGGCGAGTGACTGCACGCGGTTGGCGAGCGGCGTCTGCGCTTGGAACTCGATCGATCCGACCAGCCAGATCGCGCCGGCGACGAGCAGCAGCACGGGTACGAGCACCTTGCGCCCGCGCCGGGAGGTGCCGAGCAGCAGCACGAGCAGCAGGCCGAGCACCGCGGCGATCCAGAACGAGCGGCGGTAGGACAAGAGCAGCGCGGCCGTCAGCAGCGGCACGCCGATCGCCATCCAGCGCTCCTTCGGCATCCCGCCTGCGATCGCCGCGACGGTTCCCAGCAGCGCGATCAGCATCAGCCAGTTCGCCGTCGGCTCGTAGTACGTGAGATGCGTGCCGCCGTCGAGCTCGACGCTGCCGCCCGTGGCCATCACCACCAGCCCCAACGCGGCCTTCAGCAGTGCGAGGGCGACCGCCCCCTTCAGCAGCAGCATCAGCTGGTCGCGATCGAGATCGAGGTTGACGATCGCGATCGGCAGCAGCAGCAGGTAGAACAGCACGTGCATCGTGAAGAGCGTGTCCCGCGGGCTCCAGCCCTGGCCGAGCGTGACGGCGAGGCCCGCGGCCATCGCGAGCGCCACCATCAGGAGCGGGAAGCCGAGCGCAGCGGGCACGTGCGGCTGCCGGCGGCGGCGGATCAGATCGAGTCCGACCGCCACGAGCGCGAGCGCCACGAGCACGTCGAGCGCCGTCAGCTGCTTGAACAGCGGGTCGTAGAGCTTCGTCATCGCCGCGACGCCGAATGTCGGCCCCTCGCAGACGATCGGCGCTGCGACCGCCAGCGAGACGGCTGCGAGCGGCCAGCGCACGAGCAGCAGCGCGCCGACGAGCAGCAGCGGCACGAACAGTCCGGCGCCGCCGAGGCGCCGCTCGGCGAAGACGGCGATCGCGAGCGTGGCGAGCGTCGCGGTCAGGGCGACGAGCAGCGCTTCGGCCTGGTGACTGCGAAGCCGCTGGCGAAGCGTGAGCATCGCCGGCGTGGGCGTCAGCGGTGCGCGCGCCGGCGGCGCGCACCGACGGGCACGGCGTCTGCCTCGGCGATGGCCGGCTCGGGGGGTCCGTAGACCTCGTAGCCGCTGCGCCCGGGGGCGCGCACGCCCGTGACGACCAGTCCGACCGGCTGCAGCATGTGGCGGTCGAGGATCGAGCGCGCTCTCTGCATCTGGTCGCGCGTGGTGTGCCCGAGGCGCGAGACGATCAGCGCCGCGTGGATCGCCGGGTTGTTCAGCAGCACCTGCGCATCCGCCACCGGGTTGAGCGGCGGGGCGTCGATCACGACCATCGTGTCGTCGGCGGCGAGGTCGGCCAGCAGCGCCGAGACCGCCGGCGATCCGAGCAGCTCGGACGGATTCGGCGGCAGCGTGCCGGCCGGCAGCAGCTGAAAGTTCGGCAGCTGGGGGAACGGCTGCAGCAGCAGGTCCTGGAGGTCCTCGCGACCGGTCAGGGCGGTCGTGATGCCGCGCATCGGGTCGAGCGCGAAGTGGTGCGAGAAGCTCGGCTGGCGCAGGTCGAGCTCGACGAGCACGACGCGGCGGCCGGCCAGCGCGATCGCGTGCGAGAGGTCGATCGAGACGGTCGACTTGCCCTCGCCGGGCACGGCGCTCGTGAGCAGCAGCGTGTCGAGCTGCCGCGTGACCGCGACGAAGTCGAGCGCGCTGCGCAGGATGCGGTACGGCTCGAGCGAGCGAGCGCGGTCGTCGGCGCGCCGGTGCTTGAACGCGTTCGGCGGCACGGTGGCGAGCACCGGCAGGCGGTACGCGCGCTCGAACGCCTCGACGGAGTTGACGCGGCGGTCGAGCGACTCGAGCAGGAAGACGAGCGCGCCGGCGAGTGCGAGCCCGACGATCAGGCCGAGGATCGCCGTCGTCTTGATCGTCGCGCCGCTCGGGCTGGCCGGCGGGCTGGCGCGCGTGATCACCTGCAGGCCGCCGTTCGCGATCGCGCGCAGCTCGTCGAGCCGCTGGCTCGACTGCTGGAGCGTGGTCCGGTCGGCCGAGCCGACGGGCAGCGCGTCGATCTGATCCTGCAGGTGCCGCTGCGCGGCGTCGATCGCGTCGAGCTGCTGCTGCGTCTCGGTGGCGAGGTACTGGTCCGCGAACGCGTTGGCGAGCTTCGCAGAGAAGCGCGCGTTGCTCGTCGAGGCGGTGATGTTGATGACGTTCGCGTTCGGCGCCGCTTCGACGTCGATCGCGCTCAGCAGCGTGTCCGGCGAGGCCGGCGATCTCAGCTCGCGTCTGACGCCTTGTGCGACGTCGCGCGAGGAGGCGATCAGCACGTTCGTCGCGGCGTCGCGCTCGGGGTCGCCGCTGCCGCGGCTGACCTGCAGCGCCTGCTCGGTCAGCGTCGCGTTGCCGAACGCGACGCTCGCAGTCGACTCGTAGCTGCGCGTGCCCGTCTCGTAGCGCACGATCGCGGCGATCACGCACGCCGCCACGACGCCGACGATCAGCAGCCAGCGCCGCCGCAGCACCTCGAGGAAGGCAGAGAGCGTCTCGCGTTCGGTGCCGCCGGCGGTCTGAAAGTCGGTCGTCGTCGGGTTCACCTGACCGCCCGTCCCGGCTCGAAGTCCGCGCGCATCCACACGATGCTACCCGGCGGTGCTGTCGGCTCGGACGGTGTTGGCCGCATTGGCACGGTCGGCGCGCTTGCGGCCACGGCAGGGTCAGTCACGGGGTGATGATACGACGCGGTCGATCAAGTCCCTGCGCGGGCGACCGCCCCGTAGAGCGCGATCGTCTGTCGTGCGATCGCGTCCCACGAGAAGCGCTCGTCGGCGAGCGCCCGGGCGGCCGCTCCGCGCGCGCGACACACGGCGCGCCCGTCCGCCGCGATCTCGCGCAGCCGCTCGGCGAGCGCGTCGGGATCCGCACGGGCACACAACCAGCCGGTCTGGCCGTCGACGACGTATTCCGGCAGTCCGCCGACGGGGTAGGCAACCGCCGGGCGGCTGTAGCCGTACGCCAGGAGCAGCACGCCGCTGGCGCTCGCCTGGCGGTAGGGGAGCGCCGCGACGTCGGCCGCGGCGAACAGGCGGCCGGCCTCCTCCGGCGGCACGAAGCCCTCGCGGACGATCAGCCGGCGGGCGAGACGGGGGTCGGCGCGCAGGTCGGCGACCTCGGCGAGTGCGCCCTTGTCCTCGCCCGCGAGCACCACGCGCACGTCCGGCACCTCGGCTGCGGCGAGCAGCAGGTCGCGCACGCCCTTGTCCGAGCGCAGCTGGCCGAACAGCAGCACGACCAGCTCGTCCGCGGCGGCCCCAAGCTCTGCGCGCGCTGTATCGGGGTCGGCGTCGGGCGCGCCGCGGCGCGCGAGCCCGCCGTACTCGCCGTGGGGGATCACGACCGCCTTCGCCGCCGTCGCCCGCGGCAGCGCCGCGCGGTCGTGCTCGGCGTGGATCACGAGCCGGGCCGCGCAGCGGTCGGTCAGCTCGCGCGAGCGCGCGTACGTGCGCGCACCGCGTTCGAACGTGTTGTGCGGCGTCCACACGAACGGACGCCGCGCTGCGCGCACGAGCAGCGCCTGCAGCGCGCCGAGCGGCGGCCACTCTCCGCCCTGCACGTGGACGACGTCGGCGTCGCGGGCGAGCGCGAGCAGGGGCGCGTCGGCTGCCAGGTGCGTGACGCCGTTGATCGCCTTTGACAGGCCCGCACGGCGGATCGCGCGGCCGATCGAGGTATGGCCGCGCACGTAGGGGAACAGCGCGTGCGGCGTGACTCCCGGAGCGGGTGGATAGCGGTGGTCGCGCGCGGTTGCGACGTCGACCGCGCACCCGGCACGCGCCAGCGCCGCCGCCAGCTCGGCGGTGTAGTCGGCGACGCCGCCGACCCCGCCCTCCTCGACCAACAGGACCCGCATGCGCGGGCAGGCTATCGGGAGCGTGGTGCGGACCGCGGCGCGCGTCAGCCGGTCGTGCCGGCTCTGTAGTGCGCCGCGACCTGCCCGGCCGTGAGCGCGGCGTTGTAGACCGCCGGCTCGTCGATCGTGCCCGCGAAGAACTCGCTGCTGCCGTCCCACGAGCCGATCACGAGCGGTCTCGTGTTCGTCGTCGCGGAGCCTGACAGCGCAGCCGAGGCGACCTGCGCGCCGTTGACGTAGAGCCGCTGTGTCGTGCCGTCGAAGGTGCCGACCACGTGGTAGGTCCCGCCGGCGACGATCGCGCCGGACGGCGCCTGGAGCCGGCGGCGCGTGCCGCTCTGCATGATCGTGAACTCCATCCGCGGCCCGTTGAACTGCAGCGAGTAGGACTCCGCCTTCGTCAGCACCGAGCGGAAGACGCCGGTGGTCGGCAGGCTCGTCGGCTTGATCCACGCCTCGAGCGTGACGCTGCTCGTCAGCTGCAGCGCGCTGGTGCTCGCCACGCTCACGCGGGCCGAGCTGCCGTTGAACGCGACGGCGCGGTTGACCATGTCGGCCGCCAGCAGCGACGGCTGGTTGAGCGTGTAGCCGCCGGCGTACGTGCCCGCCCCACTTGCGGCCTGGTTCGCCGCGGTCGTGCCGGAGGTCTCGCCGAGCCGCCACCAGCCGACCGGCGCGTCGGCGCCGACGACGCTCGCGTACGAGGCCGGCGGCGGCGCCGCCTGCGTCGTCGCCGTGGCAACCGGCGACCACGCCGAGCCGTCGCTCGCGTCGATCGCTCTCACGCGGTACCAGTACTGCGTGCCGGCCGAGAGCCCGGTATCGGAGTAGGACTGCGCGTTCGCGGGGAGCGAGATCGACGTCGGCGCGCTGAATGCCGCGTCGGTGCTGCGCTGGAGGATCTGCGCGGTCTCGGCGCCCGCGTTGTCGGCCCATCCGAGGTCGATCTGCGAGGCCGACGCGGCCGAAGCGGCGAGGTCGCTCGGCACCCCGAGCGGCAGCTGTGCGGCGGCGAAGTGCGCTGCGACCTGCGCCCCGCTGAGCGCCTTGTTGTAGACGGCGGCCTCGTCGATCGTGCCGGCGAAGAACTGCTGCGTCCCGTCCCACGAGCCGATGCGAAGGCCGTTGATCGTCATATCGGTGGCGCCTGAGAGCGCTGCGGAGGCGACCTCTCTGCCGTTGACGTAGAGGTGCTCCGCGGCGCCGTCGAACGTGCCGACGACGTGGTATGCGCGGCCGGCGACGATCGTGCCCGCCGGTGCCTGCAGCCTGCGCGCGACCCCGAGCTGGTAGAGCGTGAGCTCGAGCGCCGAGCCGTTGAAGTCGAGCGCGTAGGAACCGGTCTTCGCGACGATCTGACGGAAGCTGCCGGCCGCCGGGAGGCTGGTCGGCCTGATGAAGGCCTCGAGCGTGATCGCGCCGCCGATGTCGAGCGAGCCCGACTGGCCGACGCGCACGTCGTCGCCCGCGCCGTCGAACGCGACGGCCGCGTTTGCCGTGTCCGTGCCGAGCAGGCTGGCCGCGCCAAGCGTTGGCGGCCCCTCGTACGTGCCCGGGTTTGCGACCGTGATGTCGCCGGCGATCGTGCCGCTCGTCTCGCCGAGCCGCCAGTAGGAGACGGGCCGGTCCCCGACCACGGTCGCGGTGTACGAGTTGGGCGCCGGCGTCGTGACCTGCGCGACGTTCGAGTAGGCCGAGGAGCTCCCGCCGTTGACCGCCTTGACGCGGTACCAGTAGGTCGTGCCCGCGGCCAGCCCGGTGTCGGAGTAGGACTGCTGGCTCGCCGCGAGCGGGATCGACGTCGGCGCGGTGAAGGACGAGTCGGTGCTGCGCTCGAGCACCTGGCCGGTCTCGCCGACCGAGTTGTCGAACCAGCCGAGGTCGACCTGGGTGGGCGAGCGCGGGACGGCCGTCAGGCCGCTCGGGGCGCCCAGCGAGGCGGCGTTCGCGGCGTCGTAGTGGGCTCTGACCTGCGTAGCGCTCAGCACCGTCCCGTAGATGGCGGGCTCGTCGATCGTGCCGCTGAAGAACTCCTGTCTGCCGTCCCAGGAGCCGATCACGAGCGGCGCGGTCGACGTGCTGGCCGCGCCGGACAGCGCCGCGGAGGCGACCTGCGCGCCGTTGACGTAGAGCCGCTGCGTCGTGCCGTCGAACGTACCGACCACGTGGTAGGTCCCGCCGGCGACGATCACGCCCGAGGGCGTCTGCAGGCGGCGGCGCGTGCCGCTCTGGATGATTGTGAACTCGAGTCTCGGGCCGTTGAACTGGAGCGAGTAGGCCTCCGCCTTCGTCATCACCGAGCGGAAGACGCCGGTCGACGGCAGGCTGGTCGGTCTGATCCACGCCTCGAGCGTGATAGCTCTCGTGAGGTTGTACGCGGCGAGCGGAGGCACTGCCACCGAGCCGCTCGAACCGTTGAATGCCGCCGCCTTGTTCGAGTCCTGCGACACGAGTCCGGGCTGACCGAGCGTCACGCCACCGGCGCTGTAGCTGCCGTTGTTCGTGCCGGTCTGGTCGGCGGCGGTCGTGCCGGACGTCTCGCCGAGGCGCCACCAGCCGATCGGTCTGTCGGTGGCGACCGCTCTGCCGTACGCCGAGCTCGGCGGGGGCGGAGGCGCCGGCGGGTCGAACGAGATCGTGTCGGTGATCTGCGGGCTCCACTTGCCGGTGTTGTCCTGGAACAGGACGCAGACGGTGCGCAGGCCGGTCTGATTGGAGCCGCCCGTGGTCGGGTCGGTCAGGTCCCACGAGATCGTCTGCGGTATCGAGCCCGACGAGGTGTTCGCGTAGCTCTTCCAGGTGCTGCCGTCGTTGGAGACTCTGAACGCTCTGACGCCGCTGACGTCGTCGCGGCCGAGCACGTCGAGGCTCACCGCGCCGGTGCTCGTGCTTCTGTCGACGTGGTTGATCGTGACCGTGCCGGAGGGCCCGTCGCTGTCGACGATTCTGCCGCCGGAGATGGTGAAGGTCGTGATCGCCGAGTTGTCGTCCGAGCCCTCGCGCGAGTTGTCGGACTTGCTCGGGCTCTCGTAGACGAGGTTCTGCGGGTCGGAGACCGAGCGCAGGACGTACGTGCCGTCGGCGAGCGTTCCCTGGCCGAGGTCGATCCACTGCTCGAAGCGGTAGTAGTCGTACGTGTCGCCCCAGCCGGACGAGAGGCCCTGCGCGATCACGTTGTTTCTGTCGGGCATGCACGCCGCCGGCGGGTAGGCGGACGGCCACACGGCCGACAGGATCGACGTCACGAACTCCTCGTCCTCGACGCAGCTCGTCGTCTTCTGCCCGACGAGGTCCGGTCTGCCGACCGTCTCGCCGCTCGCGACCCAGGCGTCGTACGCCGCCTTCGTCCACAGCTCGTAGCCGCCCCAATGGTCGAAGTGGTAGTGGACGTGGACCGGGTGGTAGTAGAGCGTGCTGCCCGAGAGCGGGATGTCGACGTGCCCGCCCTGGTCGTCGTAGATGCGCTGGTATGCGGGCCCCGAGGGCGGGTTGAGGCTCTGGTTGATCGTCGCGCGGATCTCGACCGGCCCCTCGCCCGTGTTGTAGACGGTGTTCGAGAAGCGCAGCACGTTGTGCAGGTCGCCGTGCGAGTCGGCGCTGACGTCGGTGCGGTCGAAGCGCAGTTCGCGCGGCGGCAGCGTTCTCATGTTCGGGTACAGCAGCGTCGCCGCCTGCGTCATCGCCGGGCTCGCGAGCAGGAACGCGAACGTGAGAAATGTCAACAGACGTGGACGCATGTGCGAATCGGCCACGATGGTGCCACGGTTCTGCCCTGTCAAGCCACAGTTGGACGCCTCTGGACGACAACGGACGCGCGCCAATTTTCGCGGCGAGCGTCCAGTCCGTCGCTCCTCATCCCGCATTGCGCCGCGCGCGCCGCCGGGCGAGAACGGTCCGCGCAGCAGCGGCGGCCGGCCCCGGGTCGCGCAGATCGAGCAGGCCGAGCTCGCGCGCCCGCAGGTAGGGGAGGAACAACCGTGCGGCCAGATCCGGTCGGCGCCACGCCGGCGCATCGCGCAGCAGCGCGCGCGTCGCGCGGGCGTCGAGCAGCGGCACGACGATGTTGACGCCTGCGCGCGCGATCGGCGCGGCCCCGAGCTCGCGGCCGGCGAGCGAGGCGACGAGGCGTCGGCTCGCATCGGCGCCGGAGGCGTCGCCGAGGCCCCACTGGGCCGGCATCCGCACGTTGACCTCGATGAACCAGCGCTCGCCGGTCTGCGCGTGGCGCTTGGCCTCGACGCCGGCGACGCCGACGAAGCCGGCTTCGTCCAGCACCGCTCTCGCGAGCGCGGTCGTCTCGGGCAGCGGATTCGAGACGCCGAGCGCGGTCGCGCCGAAGCCGCGCGGCGACTGGCGCAGCTTGCGGCACCCGAACGCGACTGGATAGCTGCCGTCCGCCAGGCGCACGACGATCGCCTCCTCGACGTCGTCGTCCCCACCTGGGATGTACTGGCTCAGCAGCATCCCGAGGCCTTGGCGCAGCGGCTCCTCGAGATGCTGCGCCGCCTCGGCCGCGTCGTGCACGACGAACACATGGCCGTCGCCGTAGCGGCCTCTCCACATGTGCGAGAGCACAGGCTTCACCACGCACGGCCACGGCGCCTGCGCCGAAAGCGCCTCCAGTTCGTCGAGCGTGCGGATCGCCGCGGTCCAGGGGACGTTCACGCCGGCGCGTCGCGCGATCCCCTCCGCGGTCTCCTTGTGCATCAACGCGAGGTGCGCGCTGCCGGCCCGCTCGAACGTGCGCACGTTGCCCGGCAGCCGCTCGCGTGCGCGCACGAGCAGCTCGCTGGCACGGTCGGAGGTCGGCAGTGCGACCAGTTCCTCGGCCTCGCTCGCGAGGCGCTGGAGCGCCTCCACCCAGGTGTCGCCGTGCTCGCCGAAGTCGACGACGACCGACTCGACACTGCGGCTGTGCGTCTCCCAGTCATTGCCGGGCTGCGCGATCATCGTCACGCGCGCGCCGGCTCGCACCATCGTGCGCGCCAGCGCCAAGCCCGCGCTGTGCGGCTCGAGCAGGACGACGTGTGGCCAGCTGTTCGACGACGGGCGCATCACGTCCCCCGGCGCAGCAGGCGCCGCAGCTGTGCCTGGCGCTCGTCCGGCAGCCGGCGTGCCCAGCTGCGCGCCGCGAAGCGGACGTGCTTGGGCGCGAGCCGCAATCGGATCAGCGGATAGCGGCGTCCGAGTGGGAACAGCGTGCGCCAGGCGAGCGGCCGGTTGCCGTCGCTCATGCGCCACTTGTACTCGTGGGCGCCGCCGCCGAGATCGGCTTCGCGCACGCCGTCGGCAGCCGCCGCCTGCAGTGCCAGCAGCATCGCCTGGGTCCCGGGCGCGTGCTTGGCCCAGGCGGGGTCGAAGCCGCCGGTCCAGAAGACGACGGCATCGCCGGCGCGCAGCACGAGCTCGGCCGCGATCGGTCCGTCGGGACCCTCCAGCAGCGCGACCGACAGTCGCTGCTCGTCGTCGAGCAGGCGGCTCGCCTCGATCGCGACGCGCTGCGCCTCGTCCCCGACACTCGAGCCGCCGCGCTCTTCCCAGCGCGCGCGGTGGAGGCGCAGCAGCGCCTCGATCGCCGACGGCTCGTTCGTGAGGCGGCCGTGCACGCCCTCCTCCTCCAGCCGCCGAGCGACGCGACGCGCCTCCTTGCGGAAGCTGCGCTGACGGCGCGCCATCCACGCCTCGTAGTCGGCATCGAGCGCGACCGAGGGAGCGTCCATCGTGACGTCCGTACGCAGGCGCGGTCGGCGCCCGCCATGTGCGCGGACCCAGCCCTCGGCGACGAGCTCCGGCCACGGATCGGCCGCGTCGATCCCCTCGAACACGAGGCTCGCAGGGGCCGGCGTTGCGCTCGCCAGGCCGGCGGCGATCGCCGCGGCGACCGCGCGCTCGTGCCCCGGTCGCGCGAGCGGCCCGATGCGGTGGCAGAAGCCGGCGCCGAGCAGGCGATACTCGGCGAGTCGCAGCGGGCCGACCTGCGCGAAGAACGGACCCACGCCGAGCAGCGCTCCCTGCGCGTCGAGCGCGAGCACGACGCGCAGGCGTGCGTCGCCGCTGCGGCCCTCTCTCCACCACGCGAGCAGCCACGCGGGCGCGCAGAAGGGGCGGCCCGCGTCGGCGGCGAGCGCATCCCACGCCTCGACGTAGGGTGCGAGCTCCTCCGGCTGCTCGACGACGAGCGGCCGCAGGGCGGCGGCCTCGGATGTGGGGGTGGTGGAGCTCACGGACGGCGACCAGCAGGGGAAGACCGGCTGCAGCGGGATACTATGGCGCGCGCTGTGGCCCGCGACCGCATCGTCTCCATCCAGACCACGAACGAGCGCGGCGGAGCCGAGTACGCGAACGTCGACCTGCTCGAGGCGCTGCGCCAGCGCGGGCACGAGGTCCTGCTGGTCACGAACGTCCCCGACATCGCGGCCAAGACGCAGGTTCCCGTCCGCGCGATCGACCTCGGGCCGAAGCTCAACAGACGAAGCGTCGTGCAGACGGCGCTTGCCGCCCCGCGCACGCTCTGGCGCCTCGCGCGCGCGCTGCGGGCTGCGCGGCCCGTCGGCGTCACGTTCCTGCACTTCAAGAAGGAGCAACTGCTGTGCGCGCTGCTGCCGCCGCAGCTGACCGGCCGGATTGCGTGGGCGGAGTGGGGGCCGGTGCCGCCGAACCTGCGCAGAGGGCTTCCACGCCTGCTGTACGCGCTGGCCGCGCGTCGCGCGCAGGCGATCATGGCCGTCTCCGAAGGAACGAAGCGCACCGTCGTGGGCGCCGGCGTGCCGGCCGACAAGGTCGTCGTGGTGCCGAACCTCGTCGACGTCGACGAGGTCTCGTTCGACCCCGCGGCGCGCGAGCGGCTGCGGGCCGAGTGGGGTGCGGGCCCGGACACGCTCGTCGCGGGCTGCATCTCGCGCTTCCAGCGGCGCAAGCGCAACGACGTCGTGATCGACGCGATGGCGCACGTCGACGGCGACGTGCTGCTCGTGATGGCGGGCGAGGGCGAGGAGGAAGCGGCTCTGCGCGAGCGCGCGGCGCCGCATGGCGAGCGCGTGCGCTTCGCGCCGAACGTGCGCGGTCACGTCGAGTCCTTCCTGTCCGCGTGCGACGTGCTCGTGTTCGCGCCGAGCCCGACCGAGGGCGCGCCGCGCGTGATCGTGATGGCGCAGCTCGTCGGCGTGCCGGTCATCAGCACGGACCCCGAGGGCGCGGACGAGCTGCTGCCCGCGGGCACCGGGATCATCTGCTCGCCCTCGCACGACCCGAGCGCGCTGGCCGCTGCCCTTGTTGTCTACCGCGACGACCCCGAGCGCCGCCGCCGCGAGGGCGCCGCCGGGCGGGAGGCGACGCTGGAGCGGCACGATCCCGAGCGGACGCTGCAGAAGGTCGAGCATGCGCTCGGCGTTCGGCCCGTCAGCTGAAGACGACGTTCGAGACCGCGTGTCTGTTGGTCAGTGAGCCGTCGCCCGCGGTGAAGCCGACGTAGGCGGACGCGGGCAGCGTCACCGCCTGCGAGAGCACCTGCGCGCCGTCGACCGCGATCGTCAGCACGCCGCCGCCGGTCGTGATCGTCACGTGGTGCGTCTGGTTCTGCAGCGGCGCCAGCAGGTTCGCGGTCGCGATCCAATGCATGAGGTCCGTGCTGCCCGAGATCGGCCCGTCGGTGATGCCGGTGAAGTTGTTCGACGGGTTCACCGAGCTTCTGTACTCGACGAGTGCCGCGGCGATCCCGCTGATGCCGGAGAAGCCGAGCCCGCCGCCGCGCACGCCCACCTTCGTTGGGCTCGCCCCGGTCGCGGTCGCGTTCTGGATCGCGAACGTCATGCCGTCGGCGCCGGTGCCGCCGCCGATGAAGGCGTCGAAGTCCACTCTCATCGTGCGCGGGTCGACTGTTCTGGGCCAGAAGGCGCTGCCTGCCAGCAGCGTCCCGGTCGCCGGGGTCAGCTGCAGCGAGCTGCCGGAGATCGAGGCGCTGCCGTTGAGCTGCCACCCGCCGGCCACCGGGCTGGGGATCGTCGAGGAGACCGGCGGCGTGTACGTGTTGGTGAACGCGACGGTGTTCGCGCCCGCCGCGAGCGCGAAGCTCGGCACGGTGAACGTGCCGCCGGAGACGGTCAGTCTCTGCGCCGGCCCGCCGTTGACGGACACCGTCGTGCTCCAGTTGGGATCGCTCTGCGCCGTCTCGGAGACCGAGCAGGAGGCGCCGGCGACCGCGCCCGTGAGCGTCGGCGAGGCGCTGCCGCCGGTGCCGATCGCGCTCGTCGTGAAGGCTGACGGGCAGCTGCCGCTGTACGTGAAGGTCTGCGCCGCCTGCGTCGAGCCGGACGGGGCGCTGACCGTGTTCGTGATTCTCAGCGTCGCCGGGTCGGGCGGCGGCGGAGGCGGCGGGGTGCCGCCGTCGCCGGTGACCGCGACGTTCGAGACCTGATGGTTGTCGAGCACCCAGCCGGTCGCGCCGGTGAAGCCGAGCAGCACGTTCGGCGGCAGCGTGACGGCCTGCGACAGGACCTGCGTGCCGTCGACCTTGACCGTCATGACGCCGCCGTTGACGTCGACGACGATGTGGCGCGTGGCGGTGCGCAGGTTCGGGATCGCGCTCGATGTCGCAAGCCAGAAGAGGCGGTCGACGGCGCCGTTCGTGCCGTTCGCGATGCCGACGAAGTTGGCCGACGGGTCGACCGCGCCCTTGTAGGTGTCGAGCGCGACCGCGACGCCGGGGATGCCGCTGTAGCCCAGCCCGCCGCCGCTCGCGCCGAGCGCGGTCGGTCTCGCGACCGCTGCGTCTGCCAGCACGAGCGTCTGGCCGTCGGCGCCGCTCGTGCCGCCGCCCCCGATCGTCGCGTCGAACGCGATGTTCATGTGGCGGCTCGCGTCGAGCGGAACGGTGAAGAAGGAGGAGCCGGCGACCGATCTCGTCAGCCCGGTGAGCTTGACGACGCCGGCGCTCGGGAAGGTCGCGTTGCCGTTCAGCGTCCACAACCCTGCAGCGGGCGCCGGCACGCTGCCCATGCCGGTGAACTGCACCTGGTGCAGGCCGGTCGAGTCGTCGCCGTTGATCGACCACGTGCCGCTCAGCGCGCCTGCCGCGTTCGGTGTGAACGTGACGCTCTCCGTGAGCGTCTGGCCGGGGTTGATCGTCGTGCCCTCCGCGAGCGTCGTCGTGGCGGCGAAGGCGCCGCCGGTCGGCGGCTTGCTCTTCGTGATCGTCACCGGCACGCCGCCGGTGTTCGAGACGGTGAAGCTCTTCGTCGCTCTCTGGCCGACGACGACGGTGCCGTAGTCGTTCGTCTCGCTTCTGATCGCCAGCACGCCCGCGCTGCCGGCGCTGCCGGAGAGGCCGACCTCGTCGTTGCCGCCGGTCGTGTCGAGCCCGACCGCGTCGTTGAACGTGCCGGCGCTCGTCGGGTCGAACGTGACGGTCACGGTGACCGAGGCGCCGGGCGCGATCGTCGAGCCGACCGCGGGCATGCCGGAGGCGCCGAACGGCGCGCTCGGCAGGTGAACGGCGTTGATCGTGAGCGGGGCGCCGCCGACGTTCGTGAACGTCGCGCTGCCGGACAGGTGCCCGCCGACGGCGGTGCCGCCGAACGACACGAGCGGCGGGGACACGTCGAGCTGGGCGCTCGCCGCCTGGCCGCTGCCCGAGAGCGCGAAGTCGGCCGTCTTGCCGGTGCTGGTGGTGGCCGTGAGCGTGCCCCCGATCGGGCCGCTCTGCGTGGGCGCGAACGTGACCGGCACGTCGATCGTCTGGCCGGCCGACAGCGTCGCCGGCAGCGGCTTCGACGGCGTCCCGATCGCGAACTGGCTGTTGCTCGATCTCAAGGACGAGAGCGTGATCGCGTCCGTCGCGGTCAGCGTGACCGTCTTGGTGCTCGTGCTGCCGATCGTCGTCGTCGGGAAGGCGGTCGCCGAGCCCGTCAGCGGCGGGGTGACCGGCGAGCCGAAGCCGAGCACGTGCCCGTCGCGCGTGCCGACGTAGACGCGGCCGGCGCCGACGCCGGGCGGGTTGAACTTCGAGGACTGTCCGATCGGTGCGCTCCAGCGCAGTCTCGGCGCGCCGCTGACGGGGATCGGGTCGTACGCGCGCAGCTGCGCGCCGGTGCCCGAGCCGCCCGGCGTCCAGATCACCCACACGAGCGCCGAGCCCGACGTCGTCCCGTCGGAGGTGATGACCGGGGCGCTGGAGCTGAAGCCGAACGCGTCGGTCGAGGTGCCTTGCAGCGACAGCGTCGGCTGGCCGGTGCCCGACAGGCCGTATCTGTAGACGCGCAGGTTGCCGGAGGAGCCGGCCGCGGTGGTGCCGCCGGAGGCGGTCGGGATGTAGACCCAGCCGCCGTCGCCCGGCCACACCCCCGGCCGCGACCACACGCCGCCGTAGGGGCCGATGCGCTGGACCACGCGGTCCGAGCCGGACGGTCCCTGACGCGAGCCGCCGAGGTCGTCGCGGTTGAGCAGGTACACGTAGCCCTGCTTGCCGACCGCGACCGCGAGGCTCGGCAGCGAAGCGGTGCCGAACGTCGGTCTCGGCAGGCCCGTGACGCCGCCGGAGGCGAAGTCCGCATCCCAGCTGTCGAGCGAGAAGGCGTCGAACGGCGCGAAGAAGTCGGCCGCTCTCAGGGTCCCGTCGGCCTGCACGTTCAGCCGCACGACCGACTCGCCGAGGTTCGGCGGCGGCGTCGAGCCGGGGATCGCGGAGTTCGGCGCGCCGCCGTTGCCGGTGCTGAGCAGGATGCGCCCGGAGCCGTCGGAGGCGAGGCCGGCTCCCGACTGCCAGATGCCGGCACCGTTGCCGCTCTGGTTGGCGACCCAGCGCGCCTTCACGACGCCGCCGGTCGAGACGCCGAAGACCCATCCCTGGTAGGGCGTGATGTCGCAGTGGCCGGCGAAGGCGGCGTAGACGACGCCGTCCATCAGGAGCAGGCCGGGGCGCTGGAGCTCGTGCGTCGCGTCGAACGTCTGGGCGGAGGCGTTCTGCGCCGTCCCGCCAAGTCTCACGGGGAAGCCGGCCTTCTGCGCGCCGGTCGTGAGGTCGATTGCGTCGAGGTAGTAGGCGGCCGGACCGGTGGTGCCGGAGGCGTAGGTCTTGTGCGTCAGGTACGCGGTGTTGGTGGCGGCGTCGATCACGGGCGTGGCGGTCACGCCGATGTTCGGCGTGAGGTCGCCGCAGCCGATGTCGGCGGCGCGCCAGGGCGTGCCGAGGCTGACCGTCCACTTGAGCGCGCCGCTCGCAGGGTTCAGGCCGTAGACCTTGTTGTTCTCGGTCGCGACGAGCAGCGTGCCGTTCGCCAGCAGCGGCTGCGCGTAGACCTGGCCGTCGACGGTGGCGTTCCACAGCTGGCCGAACGTCCCGCCGCTCACGAGCTGCGGCGTCAGCGAGGATTGGTCGGGATACCAGCCGGTGCGCAGATCGTCGCCGTCGCGCGTCACCCCGGCGGCCAGCGCCGAGCCGCCGCCCACGACGATCAGCGCAAGCAGTGCGCACAGCAGCGATACGGCACGAACGCGGGTCATCCTGATCCTCTTTCTCGCGAGCGCTCCGCGCCGGCATCCGGTCGGCGGAAATGGAGCTTTCGCGGGAAACCGTAGCCGAAAGCTCTATTTCGCGGGGCGGGAAGGTCAGGAGGGCTTGACGGAACCCCCGCGGCGTCTGGCGGCCACGCGGGTTCCGTCAAGCCCTCCTAGCGTCGGCGGTCGCGCAGCGCGCGCAGGCGGTCGACCCGCTCGGGTGGCAGCGCGCGCTTGGCGGCCGTGCGCAGCTCGCGCCACGTCGTCATCGGCAGCGTGCGCGCGAGCGTCGGCAGCATGCGAGCGCCGGGCGGGATCAGCACCCACCACGACAGCGGGTCGGTCCCGTCGGCGAAGCGCAGCTTGTACGGCTGAGCGCCGGGACCGAGGTCCATGCGCGACTCGCCGCGCGCGAACGCGTCCTCGATCGCGTCGAGGATCCCGAGCATCGCCGGCTTGAACTGCGCGTGCTGCTCGTCCCAGCCGCCGTTGAAGTAGATGACGTCGCCGCCCGCCGCCGCGAACAGCTGCGCAGAGATCGGCGCGCCGTCGAGCTCGAGGATGTGCAGGCGGAAGCCGCCCGCGTCGAGCAGCGCACGGCCGACCTGTTCGAACGCCTCGGACAGCTCGGCGCCGCCGGCGACGATCGAGGACGCGCCGCGCCCCTCCCAGCGTCCGGTGTGCAGGCGCACCAGTGACGCGATGTCGTCGCGCAGCGTCTCCTGCGTGGCGAAGCGCCCGCTGCCGCCGGCTTGCGCGAACTTTCTGCGCATGCGGCGCATCTGGCTGCGGAAGTTCGAGCTCTTCGAGCCGAGCCAGTCGTCGAACGAGTCGTGCGCGAGGGCGACCGTCGGCGAGCTCATCGTGAAGTAGCGCCGCAGCCATGGACGCATCCGCGACGGCCACTGCTCGGCGAGCGCGAGCGGCCATGGCGAGCCGGCGGGGATGCTCTCGAGCGCGAGCGCGGCGGGGCGCGGATCGAGCTCGCGCACGACGCCCGCGAGCGCGCCCGCGACCTCCCACGCGCGGCCCGGCAGCGCGAGCGGCGTCGTGCGCGGCATCTCGCCGGACAGCAGCCGGTAGCCACCGTGATTTCGGTGCGCCGGGTCGAAGCAGAGCGGGGCGAGGCCGACGAGCCGGCCGCCCTCGCGCATCGTGACGACGCGCGGCTCCTGCGTGTCGCGATCGAGCAGGCGCCACATCGTCAGCATCCATCCCGGCGTCGCGAGCGGCTCCGCGCAGGTCGTCGCGAGCGCGTGCCATGCGGGCGCGAGCGCGTCGAGCGCTTCGGGGTCTTCGAGGATCTCGACGGCGAGGCTCATCGCGCGCCTCGCAGCCGGTCGCGCGTGGCGCGCAGTCGCTCGACCTGCTGCTCGGAGAGCATCCGCCGCGCCCCGTCGCGCAGCCGGGCCTCGGCGAGCGCAGGGACCGTGCGCGCCGCCGACAGCGGCAGGCGGCCGCCCGGCGCCAGCAGGACGCCCCACGCGAGCGGTGCGCCCGCGTCGGCGAAGCGCAGCTTGTAAGACTGCTCGCCGACGCCGAGGTCGAAGCGCTCGACGCCGAGCGCGAACGCCTCCTCGACCGCGTCGAGCAGGCACAGCAGCGACGGCTTGAAGGCCGCCCGGCGCTCGTCCCAGCCGCCGTTGACGAACAGCGTCGTCGCGCCCGCGCGCACGAACAGCTGCGCGCAGACCGGCTCGCCGTCGAGCTCCAGCACACGCAGCGCGAAGCGGCCGTCGTCGAGCAGCTGGGTCCCAAGCGCGATCGTGAAGGCGGTGAAGCGCCCGCCGAGCTCGGCGAGGTTCGAGTGGTCTCTGCGGTCCCAGCGCATCGTGTGCAGGCGGGTGAGCGTCGCGGCGTCAACCTCCAGCGTCTCGCGCGTCGCCAGGCGCGAGACGCCGCCCGCCTGCTCGAATCTGCGCCGCAGCCGCCGCATCTGCTGGCGGAAGTTGGCGCTGCGTTCGGAGAGCCACGCCTCGAACGACGGCTCGCGCATCGAGATCAGCGGGTTGCCGTCCACGCGCATCAGCCGCACCGGCGGGCGCAGCGCGCCGGGCCACGCGTCGTGGAGGGCGCTCAGCCACTTCGTCTCGATCGGGATGCCTTCGAAGCGCAGCGCGTCAGGACGCCGGTCGGCGGATGTGAGCGCGGCGCCGATCGCCGCGGCGACGTCCCACTCGCGATCTGCGACCGCGAGCGGCGCGAGCCGCCCCGCGATCTCGATCCCCGGCAGCCGGCAGTCGATGCGGCCGCCGCTCTGCGGCTCGACGTAGAACGGGGCGAGGCCGATCAGGCGCTCGCCGTCGCGGACCGCGACGACCCGCGGCTCGGCGCCCTCGGGCGCGACGTACCGCCACCACGCGAGCACCCACGCGGGGCTCATCTGTGGCAGGCCGTTCGCGACCGCGAGCGCGTCCCACTCGGGCGCCAGCGTCTCGAGCGCGGCGACGTCGGTGACGAGCGTCTGCTCGGCCATCAACTCGCGGGCGTCGCTTCGAGCGCAGCCTGCGGATCCACCCGCGGGTCAATCGCCTGCATCGGAGCGCGGCCCTTCAGCACGATCTCCTGGTACTCGTCTTCGGCGTCGGACTGCATCACGATCGCGCCGCCGACACCAAGCGTTGCATGGTCGCCCTCGATCACGATGGTTCGAATAACGATATTCAGGTCGACGGCGCCGCTGAGGCCGAAGTAGCCGATCGCCCCGGAGTAGACGCCGCGCGCCTCGCCCTCGAGCTCGTCGATGATCTCCATCGTGCGCTTCTTCGGCGCGCCCGTCATGGATCCCCCCGGGAAGCAGGCGCGAATGCAATCTGGCGGCTCGACGTCCTCGCGCAGCAGGCCGCGTACGGTCGAGACGAGCTGGTGGACCGTCTCGTAGGTCTCGACGTGCATCAGGAACGGCACGTGCACGGTCCCGACCTCGCACACGACGCCGAGGTCGTTTCGCAGCAGGTCGGCGATCATCAGGTTCTCGGCGCGCGTCTTCTCGTCCGCGCGCAGCTCCTCGGCCAGGCGCACGTCCTCGGCGGGCGTCGCGCCGCGCGGGCAGGTGCCCTTGATCGGCTTCGCCTCTGCCCAGCGGTCACGTCCGATCGACAGGAAGCGCTCGGGCGAGGAGCTGAGCACGGCGCCCTCGCCGACGCGCAGGAAGGCGGAGAAGGGCGCGGGGTTGACGCGGCGCAGCGTGCGGTAGAGCGGCAGCGGGTCGGGCCGCACCTCGGCGGTGACCTTGTTCGTGAGGCAGATCTCGTAGGACTCGCCGTCGATCAGCTCCTGCTTGCAGCGCGCGATGTCGGCGAGGTACTGCTCGTGCGAGCGGCTCAGCGAGAAGCGCACCGGCGGATCTGCGCGCTCGGCCGAGGCCTGCTCCCAGTCGGGCGCCTCGATCGGCGGCAACGAGACGAGCCGCAGGCTCGTGTCGCGGATCCACCGCTCCGCCTCCTCGACGCCGTTCGACTCCGAGACGCACAGCACGTACGTCGTGCGCTCGACGTGGTCGAACGCGATCAGCCGGTCGGCGAACACGAACGCGGCATCGGGCATCGAGGAGGCGTGCGCCGCGTCGCCCTCACAGTCGGCCTTCAGCTCGTAGCCGAGGTAGCCGACGAAGCCGCAGTTGAAGTCAAACGGCAGGTCGTCGGAGACGTACCGCAAACGACGTCCCTCGCGGCTGAGGTAGTCGAAGATCGACTCCTCGGAGGTCTCGACGACGCCGTTGCGTTCGACGCGCACGACGCCCGCTTCGACGTCGTAGGTGATGACGGCCGACAGCGGTCCGCCCGGCGCGCCCATGAACGAGAAGCGGGCGCGGGTGTCGATCTTGCTGCTGTCGAGCCAGAAGGCGTTCTCCGCCTCGCCGTAGAGGTGCACGAACGCGCGCTCGGGGTCGACGAGCGTGTCGAGCCGCTTGACGCTCAGCGTCAGGCGCGCGCGCTCGCTCGGGCGCCGCGGCGCGGCCGTTGCCGCGATGGTGCCGTTGCCGACGCGCCGGGCGCCGTTCGCGGCCTGGTACTCCGCGGTGAGGTCGCGGAAGTTCGCGAGCAGCTTGCGGCCGTACTCGGTGCTGATCGACTCAGGGTGGAACTGCACGCCCCAGCGCGGGCGCGTCTTGTGCGCGACCGCCATCAGGATGCCGTCGCTCGTCCAGGCGATTGGCTCGAGCTCCTCAGGCAGCGGCTGCTCCACGCACAGCGAGTGGTACCGGACCGCCTGGAACTCGCGGGGAATGCCCGCGAACAACGGCGACTCCTCATGCAGGACCGCGCTCACGCGCCCGTGCATCGGCTCCGGCGCGTGCACGACCTGCGCGCCGCTCTTCCAGCCGAGCCCCTGATGGCCGAGGCAGACGCCGAGCAGCGGCACGTCGGCCTGCTCGATCGCCGTGCCGCAGACGCCGAAGTCCTCCACGCGATCCGGGCGGCCCGGACCGGGGGAGACAACGACGTTGTCGAACGCCAGCTGCGACAGCTCCTCCCACGACGCCTCGTCGTTGCGCACGACGGTCGGCTCGTCGCCGTTCGCCTCCGCCAGCAGCTGGAAGAGGTTCCAGGTGAACGAGTCGTAGTTGTCGATCAGAAGCGTCTTCATGGAAGGGGGATCGGCTGCTCCGCTCAGACGAGGTACTTGCGCAGGATCTTGCCCAATGGGCTCTTCGGAATCTCATCGCGCAGCTCGACGACCTGCGGGACCTTGTAGTTCGCAAGCCGCTCGCGGCAGAAGTCGATCACCTCTCGCTCCCCGACGTCGGCGCTGGGCACGAGGACGACCTTCACGACCTCCTCACCCGGGCCCTTGCCGGGCACGCCGACGACGACGGCCTCGGCGACGGCGGAATGGGCTGCCACCACGTCCTCGACCTCGATCGGGTCGACCTTGTAGCCGCCGACCTCGATCAGCAGCTTCTTGCGGCCGGTGATCGTCAGGCGTCCTTCGGAGTCGAGCGTGCCGAGGTCGCCGGTCTGGAAGCGCCCGCCGGCGAACGCCTGCGCGTTGACGTCCGGCAGGTCGGAATAGCCGGCCGTCATCGCGGGGCTCGCGACCGTCACCTCGCCGACCTCACCGGCCGGCACGGGCGCGCCGTCGTCGTCGACCAGCTGGAAGTCGACGGCGCCGATCCCGCGCCCGGCCGACGCGAACGTCGCGACCGGGTCGGCGTCGAGGTTCGCCGCCATGAAGCCGGTCTCGGTCGAGCCGTAGAGCTGGCGCACGAGCACGCCGAACTTCTCGCCGAAGGCGTCGAACGTCTCGCGCGCGAGCGCCGTGCCGGCCGAGAAGCACAGCCGCAGGGAGGAGAGGTCGGCGCTGCCGGGCGCCTCCGCCATCAGCTGGTAGTGGAACGGCACACCGGGGAAGAACGTGCAGCGCTCGCGCTCGATCAGCTCGAGCGCGCGGTGGCGCTTGAGCAGGAACGGGTTCGGGTCCTCGAGGATCACGACCGTCGCGCCCCACGTCGTCGGGGCGAGCAGGCACGCGCCCATGCCCCACGTGTGGAAGAACGGGATCGCGCTGAAGACGCGGTCCTCGGGGCCGACGTCGAGCGCACCGTAGAGGTCGGCCTCGGCCGCGATCTGACCGTGGGTGCGCGGAACGCGCTTCGGCCGGCCGGTCGAGCCGGAGGAGAACTGGTAGACGAACGTCTCGTCCGGGTCGCGCGGCTCCAGCCGCTCGCCGGCGTAGCTCTCGACGAGGTCCTCGAGCGTCAGCGACTGCCCGTGCGCGGCGGTCGTCGTGATGACGTCGAGCGGGCGCTTGAAGCCGGCGGCGATCCGCTCGCAGACGCCGGCGGTGCGCTCGTCGCTGATGATCGCTCTGACGCCGGCGCTGCGGAAGCTGAAGTCGATCTCCGTCTGCTTGAACGCCGGGTTGACCGGCACGACGATCCCACCGAGCGCGGTGACAGCGTGGAAGCTCGTGACGAACCAGGGGTCGTCGCGCAGCACGAGCCCGACCGCGTCGCCGCTGCCCACGCCGCGGTCGGCGAGGCCGTGCGCGAGGCGCTCGACGCGTTCGACGAGCTCGCGCCAGGCGATCCGCTCGTCCTTGTAGACGATCGCGATCGCGTCGGGGCGCTCGGCCGCCTGCGCGTAGAGCCGCTCCATGATCAGCATTCCGCGGCTACCCCCGCTCCCGCTGCACGAACGCGTCGATCGCCGCGATCGTCTGGAAGTTCTCCGGCGTCAGCGCCTCGTCCGGCACGCCGATCCCGTAGCGCTCTCTGAGAAAGGCCACGAGTTGCATCAATCCGTGCGAGTCGACCACGCCTGCCCCGAGCAGATCCTCGTCGTGGTCGATCGATGTGATCGTGCTGCCACTCATCAATTGCTGCAGGACGAATTGCTCGACCTCGGCTGCGACGCTCATCAATGCTCTCTGCCTTCCCCTTCGAGTCCTTCGATTCGATAGCTCCACCGCCGCAGCCGGCGCCGTCCGACGACGGCCCACTGCTCGCGGTATCCGCGCGCCGAATAGGTCCAGCGCGCCAGACGATTGCGATCCTCCACGGTCCCCCACAGGCGCTGATGGCCGCGCTCGCGCAGCGCCGTCTCGAGCTGATAGAGGAAGTCGTTCGCGGTGCCGCCTGCGCGGTGGCGCTCGGCGACGTAGAAGTCGGTGCCGTAGACGTCCCCCGGCCCGAGCTCGACCCCGAGCGCGACCGAGCCGAGCTCGCGGTGCGGTGGCATGGCGGCGTCGGTGCACCAGTAGAAGCCGACCAGCTCCTCGCCCCTGCGCGCGACGAAGCCGCTGTAGCCGGCGTCGAGATCGCCGGCGAAGCGCTCATCGCCGGTGAGGTCGTGCCGCTCGCGGTTCAGCAGGCTGAGCGCGGGCAGGTGGCGGCGCTCGATCGGCTCGAGCACGAGCGCTCCGTGACGCCGCGGCTCGACGATCTCGCGCAGGTCCTTGACCACCACGAAGTGGCGGTTCTGCTCGGCGAGCTGAGCGTGCGCGCGTGCGACCACATGGCGGACGGCGCCGCGCGGCCCGTCCTCGCGGAAGCGACGCCGCAGGGCGTAGACGGCTGGATACAAGGGAATCGATCGCTGCATCTGCTGAGTGGAGGATGCGACCCGCACCGCTCTGACGAGTAGATCGTCAGGCGGCGGGCGATGCTATAGGATCAATTTCCCCTGACCGTGACGGAAGCACGTCGCGCTGCAAGGATGCGGTCCATGGATCACGCGCTCGAGCCAGATCCCGCGCGCGGCGTCTTTACGACCATGCTGGTCGTCGACGGCCAGCCCGTCGAGCTCGACCCGCACCTCGCGCAATTGCGTGAGAGCGTCCATGCGCTGTACATGGCGGAGCTGCCGTCGCACGCCGCCGAGCTGGTCGCCGAGGCGGCGCGCGGCTCCACGCTCGGACGCGTGCGGCTGGCCTGCCGTGTCGACGCGGCAGGCGCTGTTCAGCTGGATGCGTTCGCCAGAGCGATCGAGCGCGCGATCGTCCTACCGACCACTGCACTCGACCTGCGCACAGCGCCCGTGGACGGCTGGCGCGGCGCACACAAATGGGTCGACCGCCGGCTGCTCGACGCGCTCGAGGCGGCGGCCGCTCCGGCATGCGCGCTGCTCGTCGAGCGCGACGGCCGCGTGCTCGAGACCACCCGCGCAAACGTGTTCGCACTCGGACACGACGGCGTGCTGCGCACCCCGCCGACCGACGGCTCGATCCTGCCCGGCGTCACGCGCGCGAACGTGATCGAGCTTGCGCGTGAGCTCGGGACGGCGGTGCATGAGGAGCCGCTGACGCAGGATGCGCTGCACGCCGCACGCGAGGTCTTCGTCACCGGCTCAATTCGCGGCATCGAGCCGGTTCGCTCGCTCGACGGCGCGCGGCTCGGCGAGGCAGATCAGAGCGCGCTCGGGGACGCGATCGCAGACGTGCTCCGTCACCGCTGGCTCGAGCGCGTCGCGGCCCATGCGCGCGCCGGCCGCGGGTAGTCGCGCGACCCTCGACGTGGTCAAATCGACGCCGGGGGTCTAAACTCGCCGCCGCGCGCAGAGAGCCCAAGGCAGAACGCCGCGGGAGCGCACCAACATGAGCCGATCGCACGACGCGAGCATCGCGCAGGGGTTGCCGTACGACATCCCGGCTTACCGGATCGACGCCTACGTGCCCGAGCGGCAGGTCGACGAGATGTATGGCGTCGGCGACCTGGCGCGGCTCATCCGCAAGAAGCTGCAGCGCCGTCTCGCGGGCAGCGGCGGTCTTTCGCCCGAGACGGTCGCCGCCAACTACGCCGGCCTGATCGTCTTCGACCGCCGCGAGCAGCACTGGGCCGGGCTGGCGCTCGGACGTGACGTTCCGCGGGTCTTGAACGAGCTCGGCGTCGGCCGCTGCAGACGTCTGTTCGAGTTCTGCTCCGGTCCCGGCTACATCGGCTACTCGCTGCTCGCCAACGGCTGGTGCGAGTCGCTCGCGTTGTCGGACATCGACGCGGAGTCGATCGCGACCGCGATGCGCACGGCCACGTACAACGGCATCGCGCACCGCGTCACCGGCTACGCCTCCGACGTGCTCGACGGCATTCCCGAGCACGAGCGGTGGGACGTCGTCGTCGCGAACCCGCCGGCGTTCTCCTCGCATCCCGAGCGAGCGCTGTCGGAACAGCAGTGGGATCGCGGCTTCGACACGAACTGGAACGTGCGCCGGCGCTTCTACGCGTCGATCAAGGCGCACATGAATCCGGGCGGCGTCGTCGTGATGTGCGAGAACCTGCGCGGGTCCGATCCCGACGTGTTCGCGGAGATGATCCGGGCCGGCGGCGGCGAGTCGCGTGCGGTCCATGTCGGCACCGACGTGCAGGGCCGGGCGAACGGCGCCTACTACCAGCTCAGCGTCTGGTGAGATGAGCACGCTGCTGCACGAGTACGTCGCGCGCGCCGCGGCCGACCGCGGAGACGCCGTGGCTGTGGCGCTGGGCGACGAGCGCCTCACCTACGCCGAGCTCGACCGCCTCTCCGACCGCCTTGCCGCGCAGCTTGTGGACGCCGGCTGCGGGCCGGGCGACCGCGTCGGTCTGTTGCTGCCCAAGCAGCCGCTCGCGATCGTGGCGATCGAGGCGGCGCTCAAGGCCGGTTGCGCCTACGTGCCGCTCGACGTCGAGAGCCCGCCGATCCGTCTGCGGCGCATCGTCGAGACGGCTGAGCCGCGTGTGCTGCTGGCGACACCGGAGGCCGCGACCGCGCTCGACGCGCTCGCCGAGGCGGACGCCGCGCCGGTCGTGTGGTCGATGACGCACGCGCCGGTGGCGGGCGTGCGCGTGCAGTCGACGCGCACGCGCACCGCCTGGGACGTCGACGGCGCGCCGCCCGCGCCGCACATCGGACCGGACGACCCGGCCTACCTGCTGTTCACGTCCGGCTCGACGGGCTGGCCGAAGGGCGTCGTCATCACGCACCGCAACGTCGCCGCGTTCAGCGAATGGGCGGTGGAGGCGTTCGGGATGCAGCCCGGCGACCGCCATTCCGGGCACCCGCCGCTGCACTTCGACCTTTCGACGTTCGACCTGCATCCGACGTTCGCCGCCGGTGCCGAGCTGCAGCTCGTCCCGCCGGACCTCGGCCTCGACGCGCGCGGCCTCGCCGCCTTCATCCGCGAGCGCGAGCTGACGCAGTGGTGCTCGGTCCCGTCCGTGCTCACCTACCTGGCCCGCTTCGACGCGGTCGGGGAGCACGACTTTCCGGCGCTCGAGCGGATCGCGTGGTGCGGGGAGGTCCTGCCGACCTCGATCCTCGCGCACTGGATGCGGCGGCTCCCGCACGTACGCTTCACGAACATGTACGGCCCGACGGAGACGACCGTCGCCAGCAGCTTCCACCCCATCTCGGCGATCCCGTCCGACGAGTCCGCCGCGGTGCCGATCGGCCGCGCGTGTCCCGGCGAGGAGCTGCTCGTGCTCGACGAGCGGCTGCAGCCGGTGCCCGCCGGCGAGATCGGCGACCTGTACATCGCCGGCGTCGGCCTGAGTCCGGGCTACTGGCGCGACGAGGAGAAGACGGCGGCCGCGTTCCTGCCCGATCCGCGCGCCCCGCAGAGTGGGCAGCGCATCTACAGGACCGGCGACCTTGCACGGACCGACGAGGACGGCCTCCTGCACTTCCTCGGTCGCGCCGACTCGCAGGTCAAGAGCCGCGGATATCGCATCGAGCTCGGCGAGATCGAAGCGGCCTTCACCGCGATCGACGGCGTACGCGAGTGCGCGGTCGTCGCCGTCGAGGTCGAGGGCTTCGAGGGCGTGACGATCTGCGCCGCCTATGTCGCGGACGAGGAGGAGCTGCAGCCGCCGGTGCTGCGCCCCCGGCTGGCTGAGCTGCTGCCGTCGTACATGCTGCCGTCGCGCTGGCTGGCGCTCGACGCGCTGCCGAAGAACCAGAACGGGAAGACGGATCGGCCGGCGCTGCGGGAGCGGTTCCGGGAGCAGATGGCGGAGCGGCGGAGGCAGCGCGCATGACGCAGGGGACGACCAGCAGGCTGACGGGTCAGGTCATGGAGCTGATCCGCGACGTGCTCCATGTCGAGCTCGCGGGGCCCGACGTCGACCTCGTCGCCGAAGGGCTGATCGACTCGCTCGCGCTCGTCAGCCTGATCACCGAGGTGGAGCTCGAGTTCGGCGTTCGCCTGCCGATCGACGAGTTCGACCTGAGTCGCTTCCGCAGCGCCGAGCAGATCGCGACAGTCGTCGCCGAGCTCGCTCCCGAGCGTCGCGCCGCGTGAGCGCGATCCGGCCGCTCGAGCGCGCGGACCTGCCCGCCGTCGCAGCGCTCTACGCCGAGCTCGTCGCGTGGGACGTGGACGCCGTCCGCGAGGCGCTCGTCGCCTACTACGCGCGCACGATGCTCGACCATCCGTGGGCCGACCCGGAGATCCCGACGCTCGTCTACGACGACCCGAGCGAGGGCGTCGTCGGGGTGCTCGGCTCCAACGTGCGGCGCTTCACCTTCCGCGACCGCGAGGTGCGCGTCGCCTGCGACGGGCCGCTCGTGGTGCATCCGGATCATCGCCCGCGCGGCATCGGCGCGCTGCTGCTGCGCAGCTACCTGGACGGGCCGCAGGATCTGACGGCCGACGACCGCGCGATCGACCAGGTGCACGCGATGAGTCGGCGGCTCGGAGGCGAGACGCACGGCGTCGCGTCCGTCGGCTGGTCGCTCGTGCTCGCACCCGCCGGCTTCGTCGCGGCGGCGCTCGCGCGCCGCGCGACCGGTCGGGAGCAGACGCCGACGGGCCTCGTCGGTCGCATCGGCGCGCGCACGACCTCACGCCGCCGCACCAAGCCGGTCTCCGGCCGGGCGGAGCCGTTGACGAACGCGGCGCTGATCGAGCTCGTCGACCAGCTCAGACGGCCCTTCCAGCTGCGCCCGCGCTACGACGACGCACATCTCACGTGGCTGTTCGGCGAGATGGCGCGCGCGGATTTCGACGGCGAGCTGGTGCGGCGGCTCGTGCGCGCCGACGACGGGCGCCCGCTCGGCAGCTACATCATGTACGTGGCGCCGCACGGCACCGCCGAAGTGATCCAGCTCGCCGCCGCCGAGGACGACGTGCCGCTCGTGTTCGATCACCTGGTCCACGATGCCGTCACGGGCGGCGCGGTTGAAGCGCGGGGCCGCTTCGAGCATCACCTGCTCGCGACGCTGCGGCGACGCCGCTGCCGGTTGGTGCCGATCGACTGGGCGCTGGTGCACGCGCGCGACCAGGAGCTGCTGGCCGCCGTCCACGGCGGACGGGCGCTGTTGACGCGCCTCGACGGCGAGTGGTGGCTGCGCCCCGATCCGTTCCGCGCAGACGCCGCCGTCAGCTAGCCGGTGCGCTGCGCGCTGCGCGCAGCGCCCGCAGCTCGTCGACGCGGATCACGCGCAGCGCGAACAGCCCGGCGACGTAGGCGAGCACCCCGATGATCCCGGCGGCGACCCAGCCGAGCGGCGTGGCGAGCTCCATCGCGCCGGTCATCATGAGCGCGACGAGCACGGTCGCGAGCAGCCGGCCAGGCTGCACGCGCAGCCGCAGCGTCAGCAGCGCGGTGCCGAGCATCAGCATCATCGTCAGCACCTCCGTCGCGACGGTCGCCCACGCGGAGCCGAGCGCGCCGTAGCGCGGGATCAGCCACACGTTGAGGCCGATGTTCGCGGCGGCGCCGATCGCCGAGTAGATCGCCAGGCGCCAGTGCAGGTTCAGCAGCGGCGCGAGGAAGCCGGCGAGCGAGCCGAAGCAGATCGACACGTAGGCGATCACGAGGATCGGCAGCACCTCGGCCGAGCGCGCGTAGTCGGCGCCGTAGAGCTTGGCGACGATCGGACCGGACAGCACGATCGCGCCCGCGAGCGCCGGCAGCGAGATCACCGCCATCAGCTCCGCCGCGCGCTGCACGAGCCGCCGCACGCGCGCGGGATCGACGACGTTCGCCGCCGACAGCACCGGGAAGAACGACGACATCACCGCCGCGGGCAGCACCAGCAGCGGCGCCATGAAGCGGTAGGCGGCGCCGTAGAAGCCGGCCTCCTCGCTCGTCGAGAGCTGCAGCAGCAGGACCGAGTCGATCTGGTAGTAGATCGTGATCAGGATGCTCGCGATCCCCAGCGGGACGGCGACGCGCAGCATCGGCCGCCACAGCGCGCGGCCGGCGCGCCAGGCGATGTGCGCGTTGCGGTGCGCGGCGCGCACCTGCAGCGCGCAGACGATCCCGATCACGATCGTGTTGGCGATCGCGAACGCCACGACGTCCGCGCCCATCAGATAGAAGGCGATCGTGATGCCGAGCCACAGGAAGCTCTGCAGCACGCTGAAGGAGAGCGCCAAGCCGGAGCGCAGCCGCGAGTTGAAGACGGCCATCAGCGCACTGCCGCCGGTCGAGAGGATCGTCACGCTCATGATCCAGGCGGCGAGGTGTCCCTCCGCGAGGAAGATCGGCACGGTCAGCGCGCACAGCGCCGTCGCACCCAGCGACAGCGTCACGCGCAGACCGGCGAGCGCGCCCAGCCACTCCGACTCGCGCTCGGGCTCGGCCGCCATCCGCTGCATCGCGACGGTCGTCAGACCGAGGTCGGTGAGCGTCCCGAAGATGCCGACGAACGCGCCGACGGCCGTCCACACGCCGAGGCCGCCGGGGTCGAGCGTCCGTGCCGTCAGCGAGACGGTGACGATGCTGATCGGCATCATCAGCACGCGCAGCGCGACCTGCGTGCCGATGTTCGAGGCGATGTGGCGCCCACCCGCCTCGGTGGCGGCGCCCGCGCTTCCCGCACTCAGAAAGCGGCGTGGCAGCGTGCGAATGCGGGCGGCCATGTGTGGGATACTCTCGCAGCCTTGCGCGTCCTCGTCGTTCTGCCCTTCCCCCCGCTGGTCGAAGGCGGAGCCGCTTCTCGCTGCGCGATCGGAATGCTGCGCGGCCTCGCGAGTCACGGCGTCGACCTCCACGTGCTCGCCGCCGACCTGCGCAACGACCTGCGCCGCGAGCTGCCCGGCGAGCTGCCGGACGACCTGCCGATCGAGCTTCCGGCGATCCAGCATCCGAGCCGCGCGCGGACGCGCTGGCTGCGCTTCACGCGACCGTACGGGCTGCTCCCCACGACGGCCTTCGGGCCGATCGTGCGCGAGCGCGCGCGCGACGCCGACGTCGTCCACTTCGTCGAGCTGGCGTCCGCGTCGCTCATTCCCCTCGTTGATCGGCCGGCGGTCGCGCAGATCCACTGCTTGACGCGCCGGGACCGGGACATCCGTCCGCCGTGGACGAGCGAGGGGCGGACCGCGCTCGAGCTGCTGCGCGCGGAGCGGCGGCTGCGCCGGCAGGCGAGATGGCTGCTGGTGAACTCACAGGAAGTGGCCGCGCCGCTCGCACGCATGGCGCCGGACGCGCACGTCGCCGTCGCGCCGCTGCCGCTCGACCCGGCGAGCTACACGCCCCGCGCGCCGCTCGAGCAGCCCGTCGCCGGCTTGATCGGCACCGCCGTCTGGCCGCCGACGGCGAACGCAGTCGAGCGGCTGCTGACGTCGGTCTGGCCGCGCGTGCTGGAGCGCCGTCCGGAGGCGCGCCTGCTGCTCGCCGGGTTCGGGATGGAGCGCGAGGCGTTCGCGCACCTGCCCGACCTGCCGGGCGTCGAGTGGCGCGGCACGGTCCCCTCGGCGACCGACTTCCTGCGCGAGCTCGGCGTGCTGCTCTACCCGCTCGGCCGCGGCAGCGGCGCGAAGATCAAGGTGCTGGAGGCGCTCGCGCTCGGCGTGCCCGTCGTCACCACGCCGGACGGCGCGGAGGGAATCGGCGGTCGCGGCGGCCTCGTCGTCGACGTCGACGATCAGGCGCTGGCGGAGGCGACGGTCACGCTGCTGGGAGAGGCGGCGACGCGCCAGGCTGCCGGCGACGCCGCATTCGCGACGTTCGCCGATCACCACGCGCCATCGCCGGCGACGGAGCCGGTGCTCGAGCTCTACGAGCGGATGGTGGCGTCCGGCGCGCGCGCTACCACCCTCGCATGAGGTATCGCGGAAGGGGGCGGTCCGTCGTGCTCGCACGCCTGCTCGCCTGCGCACTCGGCGCTGCGCTGCTGGCATGCGCGGCGCTCGCGGGCTGCGCGGGCAAGGCGAGCTCCGTCACCGTACCGACGCCACCCCACGGCGCACCTCCGCTGCGCGCCGGCTTGATCCTCAACGCGCTCGGAGCGGGCGGGGACCGCCGCCGGCGTCTCGAGCTGGGCCGTGCGCGCGCACTCGGTGTTCGCTGGATTCGCGAGGAGCTCTCGTGGAGCTCGATCGAGCGCTCGCCGGGCCGCTACCGCTGGCAGCAGTTCGACACGCTGATGCTCGCTGCGACGCGCGCGAGACTGCACGTGCTGCCGCTGCTCCTGGGGACACCGTGGTGGGCGGGGCCGGGGCGCTTTGCGCTGCCGAACGACCCGCGCGCGTTTGGCGCGTTCGCCGCGCGCGCTGCGGCGCGCTATGGACCCGGTGGGACGTTCTGGCGGGCGCATCCCCGTCTCGACGGGCGCTTCGCGCCGCAGTGGTTCGAGCTGTGGAACGAGCCCTTCTACCGCTTCTTCTCGACCAACGGCGTCGACCCGGCCGGCTATGCCGCGATGGTGCGCGCCGCCACGGTCGCCGGACGTGCCGCCAACCCCGCGACACGCTGGCTGATGGCGGCCGACCTGACGTACCTCGACAGCGCCGGGCGGCGTCAGCACTGGCTGCCGGCGCTCGCCGCGGCCGATCCCGGCCTCATGCAGCTGATCGACGGCCTGGCCGTGCATCCCTATGTCTTCGGCACGCCCGGTGCCGATGACGGCATCCCGCTGCCGTTCCGCTTCGAGCGAATCACCGCGATCGCGCGCGAGGCGACCGCGCTCGGTGCCGGACGCGTGCCGGTGTGGATCACCGAGATCGGCTGGAGCACGTGCGACAAGCGGCCGGACTGCGCATCTGACCAGGAGCAGGCGCAGCGGATCGCCGACGTCTTCACGCGCGTGCGGCGCAGACCGCTGTCGGACCGCGTGCGCGCCGTCTTCGTCTACCACCTGCACGACTTCCCCGGCCGCGCGCGCGATGACCGCGAGGGCTGGTACGGGCTGCTGCGCACGAACGGCTCGCACAAGCCGGCGTGGAACGTGATGCGCCAGGAGGCGCGACTCGCCGGCGGCTGAGCCGGCTCAGGCCGGCGCCGCGAGGAAGTTCCAGATCGGCTCGGTGAAGACGGCCTCGAAGCCGTCGCGCGTGTACGGGCCGTCGCCTTCGAGGTCGAAGATCCGCAGCCCGCACTCGCTCAGCAGGTCGAACACCTCACCCGGCTTGGAGCCGTACAGGTCGGCGCCCCCGATGCCGTGCTCGAAGATCACGAACGGACGGTGCCGCGCGAGCGTCTCGGCGGCGCCGCGCATCACCAGCAGCTCGGCGCCCTCCACGTCGATCTTCAGCAGTTGGGGGACGTATCCGTCCGGCAGGGCGTCGTCGAGCTTGTCGAGCTGCACGGTGATCCGCTCGACCTGCTCGGCGTGCGCCGGAAGGTCCGCGCGCTGGCGCAGGCCGCTCATCGCCGGCGCGCCCAGCACGTGGGTGAACTCGGCGCTGCCGGCTTCGTCGGAGCAGGCGGCGTTGCGCACGTCCACCTGCGGATAGCGGGCCGCGAGCTCGTGTGCGAGGCCGGGGATCGGCTCGTAGGCGATGTGGCGGCCGTCGGGCGCGACCGCGAGGATCATCTCGAGCGTGTCGCCCTGGTTGGCGCCGACGTCGATCGCGTTGCCGTCGTGTCGCAGCGCGGCGGCGAGCACGACGCGCATCGCGTGCTCGTCGCGCAGCATCCGGCGCGAGGCCGGGTCGAACGCCGAGCGCGCCTCGCGCACGCGGCCGACAACGGCGCGCGCCTGGTCCTCGCGCCCGCTGCGCCGGACGACGGAGCGCGCTGAGCGGCGCAGCGCGTCGGCGGTGGAGCGAAGCGGGGAGGCCATGCGGCGCGGATCCTAGTCGGTCCACGAGACGCCCGCGGGCACGGGGATGGCACCCGCATCCGCCGAGGCCCGGGGAAGAAATTGGTAAGGACATCTGGCGCCATTCATATGACCGCATTACGATGCCGCAACAGACAGGGGGATACGGCGTACGGCTAGCTGCATCCGGCATGGACATGCCGAGCTGAGGCCGTCGGCCGGCCGGATTGGGGGACCATGACTTTTCTCGATACCCGCCCGGAGCGGGCACGATCATCGCTGCGCGCATCCGCGCCGGCAGACCGGCGGGCGCTGGTCTGCGGCCTCGTCGCCGTCCTGCTGCTCGTCGCCGGACTCGGCATGGTGCTCTCGGGCGCCGAGCGGCACCGCTCCGGCACGAACGGCGTCCTGCCCCAGGCGCAGGTGATCGCGCCTCCCGGCACCACCGTCTGCCAAGGAAGCGAGCTGGTGCCTGCGGGCACCGCGGAGATCGAGATATCGGGCGGGTCGACGGCTCCCCCGCTCGTCACCCTGCGCCAGCGCGGGCAGGTGCTCGCGCGCGCGGAGGCGACGCTGGATCGCAGGGACGGCGTCATCCGCGCGTCGATCGAGCGCACGCACCGCACGCTCGCCGGCGTCGAGATCTGCCTCGCCACGCGCGAGACGGCCGTGCTCGCGCGCGGGGCAACGCCGCCGGGCGTGGGAAGCGCCCGAGACGAACAGCAGGCGTTCGCCGGCAGCTCCATCCCGATCACGTACATGAGGGATCGAGCCGACACGTGGTGGGGCGTCGCCGCAACGCTCGCCGAGCGGATCTGCGGCGACCACGGCCACGACGGCGGCCTCTGCTGGCACATATTCGCCTTCCTCTCACTGCTCGCAGCATCCCTGCTGCTGACCGGTCGCATCGTCGTGCGCGCGCTCATCCGCGACTGCGCGATGCCGCGGGCCGGTCTCGCGATCGCGGCGGTGGCCGTGCTGAACGCCGCCGCATGGGCCATCGTCACGCCGCCGTTCCAGGTGCCGGACGAGCCGGCGCACGTCGCGTACGTCCAGTCGCTTGCAGAGACGGGCAGACCGCCGCCCCGTCCGCCGGCGCTCACGCTCTCGCGCGAGCAGGCGACCCTGATGGGCGACACCGGCTTCGGCAGCACAACGGCGTGGACGTACGGCGCTGCCGCCTGGTCACGTCACCGACAGCCGCAGCTCGCGGCTGACCTGGCGCGGCCGCTCGCGCGCAGGCTGACGATCGCGGCCGGCGAAGCGGAGCCCGAGCCGCCGCTCTACTACGCGCTCGAGGCGATCCCGTATCGCGCCGCTCACGACGAGACGCTGCTCGAACGGCTGCTGCTGATGCGCCTCTTCTCGGCCTTGCTGGCCGGCGTCACCGCGTTCCTGTGCTTCCAGTTCGTGCGCGAGTGCCTGCCCGCGACGCCGTGGGCATGGACCGTGGGCGGCCTCGCCGTCGCGCTGACGCCGATGCTCGCGTTCATCTCCGGCGGCGTCAACCCGGACGCACTGCTGTTCGCCCTCGCGGCCGCGCTGTTCCTGTGCGTCGCGCGAGCGTGGCGGCGCGGAGCGACGATGCGGCTCGCGCTCGCGCTCGGGGCGCTGATCGCGGCCGGGATGCTGACGAAGGTGAACTTCTACGGCCTGGTGCCGGGCGCGCTGCTGGGCTTCACGCTCGCCGCGCGGCGCACGACGCTTGCGTGGGATCGGCGCCTGCTGCGCATGGTCGGGAGCGCCGCCCTGTTGGGCTTCGGCCTGTTCGCCGTGGGTGCCGCATTCGAGGCGCTCGCGTGGCACCGCTCGGTGACGGCGGCGCGCCCGATCGCGCCGGAAAGCCACGTCAGCGTGTGGAGTCACGTCGGCTACATCTGGCAGGTGTTCCTGCCGCGGCTGCCGTTCCAGCCGCAGACGGCGTTGGCCGAACCGGGCTACGAGCAGCTGTTCCAGTCGTTCGTCGGCGCGTTCGGGCCGATGGTCGTGTGGTTCCCGACGTGGGTCTACCGGCTGCTTGCGCTGGGCGTCGCGCTCGTGGCGCTGCTGGTCGGGCGGATGCTGCACGCCGATCCGCGCGAGCTGCGGTGGCGTCGCGGTGAGCTGCTCGGCTACGCCGTGATGGCAGGGGCGCTGATGGTGCTGATCGGGCTCTCGGCCGATCTGCGCCGCAATCTCATCGCGATCGTGCAGGGCCGCTACCTGCTTCCGCTGCTGCCGCTGTTCGGCGCCTTGCTGGCACTCGGTGCGCGTGGGGCGGGCGAGCGCTGGGGCAGGACGGTCGGCGTCGCGATCGTCGCGACGCTCGCCGCCCTGGGCGTGTTCGGGCAGCTGTTGTCGATCGCCTGGTTCTACGGCTAGGGCCGTCGGCTGCCGACTGCCGCGCGCAGGGCGCGGCGCAGCCGTCCGAGCGTGACGACGCCGCGCAGCACGCCCCCGCCGTCGAGCACCATCATCGCTCCCAGCGTGCGCAGGCCGTCGGCGTCGAGCAGCGCCCGCAGCGACTGGTCTTCGTCGATCCGCCAGCGGCCCGCCTCGTCGGCCTCCATCAGCTCTCTCACGAGCTGGACGGGCCGGCCGTCCTCGACCGCGTGCCGCGCGCCTTCCTCCCGCAGCACGCCGACGAAGCGTCCTGCCGCGTCCACCACCGGAAACCACGGCCAGCGATAGCGCAGGAAGAACTCGTCGAGCGCCCGGGCGGCCGGCAGCTCGTCCGGCACGCTCACGGGATCGGCGTCCATGATGTCGCCGACGCGCACGTCCTCGAGCTGCTCGGTGATCGCGGTCTGCGCCAGCAGCGCACGCGAAGCGCCGCCGATCATCAGGCCCACGAACACGAACCAGATGCCGATCAGGCTCGCGAGCCCGATCGTCACCCACAGCCCGCCGCCGATCAGGACGATCGAGAAGGCCTGGCCGAGGCGTGCCGCGACGCGCGTTCCGCGGTTGCGATCGCCGGTCGCCCGCCACACGAGCGCCCGTACGATGCGGCCGCCGTCGAGCGGATAGGCCGGCACCAGGTTGAAGACGAGGACGATCAGGTTCATCGTCACGAGGAAGCCGAGCGTCAGCAGCACGGGCGTGACGTCATCGCTCGTCGCGAGCAGCGCCGCGTCGACGAAGCGGCCCGGCCCGACGAGCGCGAAGCCCACGAGCACGCTTGCGACGACGATTGCGAGCGTCGCGAGCGGCCCCGCCCCGGCGACCTCCAGCTCCTCGCGCGGCGTACGGCTCTCGCGGCTCATCAGCGCGAACCCGCCGAGCGGCGAGATCGTGATGCCGGCGACCTCGATGCCGTGGCGGCGCGCGGCGAGCGCGTGCCCCAGCTCGTGCACGACGATCGAGGCGAACAGCAGCAGCGCGCTCGCGACCGCGGTCAGGTAGGCCGTCGTGTCCGAGCTCTGCAGCGTGTCCCGGAACGAGCCCGACAGCCAGAAGATCACGAGGAACAGGACGACGAACCAGCTCGCGTCCACGCCCACGCGGATCCCGAGGATGCGCGCCAACTGAATCGACCCGGAGCGCCCGAACATGGTGGAATGGTGGCACAGCCATGAGCGACGCCCTGACCGAGCTGCGCGACCGACTTGCCGAGATCGCCGACCTGAACGCCGCCGGCGGCCTGCTCGGCTGGGATCAGCAGACGATGATGCCCGAGCGTGCCGCGCCCCAGCGGGCGGAGCAGCTGGGCACGCTCGGCAAGCTGATCCACGAGCGCTTCACCGACGACGCGATCGGACGCCTGCTCGACGCTGCGCGACCTGAGCCGGGGTCGGTGGACGAGGCGCTCGTGCGGGTGACCAGGCGCGACTGGGAGAAGGCGCGGCGCGTCCCCACGGAGCTTGCGGCCGAGCTGGCGCGCGCCGGCGCGCTCGGGCATCAGGCGTGGGTGCAGGCGCGTGAGCGCTCGGACTTCGCCGCGTTCCTGCCGTTCTTGGAGCGCAACGTCGAGCTCAAGCTGCGCTACGTCGAGTGCTTCGACGGCTACGACGATCCGTATGACGTGCTGCTCGACGACTACGAGGAGGGGATGACGAGCGCCGAGGTCGACGCGCTCTTCACCGAGCTGCGTGCGGGACTCGTGCCGCTGATCGCGGCGATCGCCGAGCGCGCCGACGCGGTCGACGCCGCGCCGCTGCACGGCGACTTCCCGGTCGAGGGCCAGCGCGCGCTCGTGCACCGCGTCGTCGGCCGGCTCGGCTGGACGCCCGAGGGGTGGCGCCTCGACGAGGCCGCGCACCCGTTCGGGGTCAGCATCGCCCCCGGCGACGTACGTCTCGCGACGCGTTACGAACCGTCGTATGTCGGGACTGCGCTCTACAGCACGATCCACGAGCTCGGGCACGGGCTCTACGAGTCGCAGATCGATCCGGCGCTCGCGCGCACGCCGCTCGGCCAGGGTGTCTCGCTCGGCGTGCACGAGTCGCAGAGCCGGCTATGGGAGAACGTCGTCGGCCGCGGGCGTCCCTTCGCCGGCTGGCTGCACGAGCAGCTGTCGGAGGTCTTCCCCGAGCAGTTCGGCGCGGTCTCCGCCGAGGACTTCCACCGCGCCGTCAACCGCGTGCAACCGTCGCTGATCCGCGTCGAGGCCGACGAGGCGACCTACGGGCTGCACGTCATCCTGCGCTTCGAGCTGGAGCGCGAGATGATCGCCGGAACGATCGCACTGCGCGACCTGCCGGAGGCATGGAACGCGCGGATGAAGGAGTACCTCGGCCTCGAAGTGCCCGACGATGCGAACGGCGTCCTGCAGGATGTCCACTGGGCCGGCGGCGAGATCGGCTACTTCGCGACCTACGCGCTCGGCAACCTGATCGCCGCGCAGCTCTGGGAGCGCGCCCAGGCGGACCTGCCGGAGCTGGACGCCGAGCTGGCCGAGGGCGACGGCTCGTCGCTGCGCGCATGGCTCGGCGAGCATGTGCACCGCTACGGGCGCATCCATCCGCCGCGCGAGCTCGTCGCCACCGCCACCGGCGGCCCGATCGCCGTGCAGCCGTTCCTCGACTATCTCAACGCAAAGCTGCGGCCGATCTACGGACTCGACACGCAGGCGCACGGCACCGACGCGCTGCCCGGAGCTGCATGACGGCGCGAGAACGGGAGCGAGTGCAGGTTCCGTCGGAGACGTTCGACCAGGCGTACGCGGCGTACGAGCGTTCGGCGCGGGTCGCAGCGATGATCCGAGCGGCATTGGGGGGCGACTTCCCACCCGAGGTCGAGCCCTTCTCGTTCGTGCCGCTCGCCGGGCTGCGGCGGATCGCGACGGAGCTGGACGTGGCACCAGAGGCGACGCTCGTCGATCTCGCCTGCGGCCGCGGCGGGCCGGGCATGTGGGTCGCCCGGGAGACCGGCGCCAAACTGGTCGGCGTCGACTACTCCACGGTCGCCGTCGCCCAGGCGCAGTCGCGAATCGGCCGCTTTGGCCTTGACGGGCGCGCGCGTTTCCTGCGCGGTCGTCTGGAGGCGACCGGGCTGCCCAGCAGCTCGGCCGATGCGGTCATGTGCGTGGACGCCCTCCAGTTCGGCGACCCCGTGTCGACGGCGCAGGAGATCGCGCGCATCGTGCGGCCGGGAGGACGGGTCGTGGTCACGAGCTGGCGTCCCACGCGGGCTGACGACAACACGGTGCCCCCGACCCTGCGCGGCTTCGACGCCGCCGCGGTCCTCGCCGGCGCCGACCTCTCCGTGCTCGTCGCCGACGTCGAGCCCACATGGATGGCGCTGCAACGCAACTTTTTCGAGCGCGTCCGGGCCATGGGAGATCCCGGCGAGGATCAAGCGCTCGCGGATCTTCAGCGTGAAGCCGAGGATGTCCTGGCGAGCCACGAGCGACTCGAGCGCGTCTTCGTCGTCGCGGAACGTCCCGCGGGCGCAAAGAGCTCCTGAAGGGACGGCATCGCGCCGCGGCGCTCCGTCCGCAGACGGCCCGGCTGCTACTCTCATCTCAATACGAGACGTATCGTCTAGTTATTTGGAGACCACATGCAGCAACAGACCGCACTCGTCGTCGGAGGCAGCTCCGGGATCGGCTTGGCAACAGCGCGAGCGCTGGCCGCCGACGGCATCGCGACGCACGTCGCCGGGCGTGACCAGGCCAAGCTCGACGCCGTCGCCGCCGAAGGCATCGCGACGCACCGCGCGGACGCGACGCAGCACGAAGAGATCGAGGCGGTGCTGGCGGCGGTCGCGCCCGTCGACCTGCTCGTGCTGACCATCAGCAGCGCGAAGGGCGCCGGGCCGCTCGCCGAGCTCGACCTCGACGTGCTGCGCGGGGCGTTCGAGGCGAAGCTCTGGGGCTACCTCACGACGATCAAGGCGGCGCTGCCCTACCTCAGCGCGGACGCGTCGATCACGCTCGTCGGTGCGATCAGCGCCCGCATGGGAATCGCCGGCGCCGCCGGGCTCGCCGCCGTCAACGGCGCGGTCGAGAGCCTCGTCGCGCCGCTCGCGCGCGAGCTGGCGCCGATCCGCGTCAACGGCGTCTCGCCGGGACTCGCCGACACGCCGTGGTGGGACGGCCTGCCGGCCGACGCGCGCGCCGCGTACTTCGACAGCTCCGCGGCCGCGCTGCCGGTCGGGCGGATCGGCTCAGCCGAGGACATCGCCGCCTGCGTCGCGCTGGCCGCCACCAACCGCAACATGACCGGCACCGTCCTCGAGTGCGACGGCGGCGCGCGCCTGGTAGCACTCTCCTGACCACGATGAAGGCGGAGAGCGGCAGCCCCCTGCAGCGCGGGCGCAAGCGCAGCGAGGAGTCGCGGCAGGCGATCCTCGCCGCGAGCCTCGAGCTGCTCGCGGCGCACGGCTACGGCGGGCTGACGATCGAGGCGATCGCAGCCCGCGCGGGCACCGGCAAGCAGACGATCTACCGCTGGTGGCCGTCGAAGGCGGCGGTCGTGCTCGAGGCGCTCAACGCCGACGTCTCGCTGCTCGTCGCCGTGCCGCAGGCCGGCACGGCGCGCGAGCGCCTCGCCGGCTTCCTGCGCGAGACGTTCGCCGGCGTCACGCGCCAACCGGAGATCGCGGCGATCCTGCGCGCGCTGATGGCCGCCGCCCAGCTCGACCCGGACTTCGGGCGCCAGTTCGACGCCGAGTTCCTCGCGCGCCGGCGCGCACTGCTGCGCGACCTGCTGCGTGCGCTGCTCGACGAGGAGGAACGCGTCGCGACAGTCGACGAGGAGCTGCTCGTCGACGTCGTCTTCGGCACGCTCTGGTACCGGCTGCTGCGGCCCGGCGGCCGCTTCGGCCCGCGCGTCGCGGACGAGCTGCTCGCGGTCGTGACGGCGAGCACCAGCTTGCGCGAGGAGCCCGGCGATGGCGGCGCCTGAGCCGCGCGCCGCGCTCGTCACCGGCGCGACCGACGGCCTCGGCCGCGCGCTCGCCGAGCGACTCGCCGCCGACGGCTTCGCCGTCGTGCTGCACGGCCGCAGCCCGCAGCGGCTGGCCGAGGCGGCCGCGCAGATCTGCGCCGCCACCGGCGCCGAGCGGGTCCGCACCGTCTGCGCCGACTTCGCCTCGCTCGAGGACGTCCGCCGCATGGCCGGCGAGCTGAACGCCGCGTTGCCGGCGCTGCACGTGCTGGTCAACAACGCCGGCATCGGCAGCGGGCTGCCCGACGGGACGACGCGGCAGGAGAGCCGCGACGGCCACGAGCTGCGCTTCGCCGTCAACCACCTCGCCGGCTTCCTGCTGACGCGCGAGCTGACGCCGCTGCTGCGCCGCTCGGCGCCGGCGCGGATCGTCAACGTCGCGTCGGTCGGCCAGCAGGCGATCGACTTCGACGACGTCATGCTCACGCGCGGCTACTCGGGCACGCGCGCCTACTGCCAGAGCAAGCTCGCGCAAGTCATGTGCGGCTTCGAGCTGGCGGAGCGGCTCGTGCCCGACGGCATCGCCGTCAACAGCCTCCATCCGGCCGACTACATGCCGACGAAGATCGTGCTGGAGGAGATCGGCCACACGATCGACGCGCTCTCGGTCGGCGTCGAGGCGACCCTGCGGCTCGCGACCGCGCCCGAGCTGGCCGGCGTCACCGGCAGATACTTCGAGCGCGGCCGCGAGGCGACGGCGCACCGCCAGGCCTACGACGCGGAGGCCCGGCGGCGTCTGTGGGAGCTGAGCGAGCGGCTGACCGGCGGCGTCTAGATCGAGATGCCGCCGTCGACCGGCAGCACGACGCCGGTGACGTAGCCGGCGTCCGGCGAGGCGAGGAACAGGACGCCGGTCGCGATCTCCTCCGGGTCGGCGAAGCGCCCGAGCGGGATGATCGCCTCGAGCTCCTTGCGGTGGTCCTCCGGGATCGAGTCGATCATGCGCGTCTGCGCGTTTGGGGAGATCGCGTTGACGGTCACGCCGAAGCGGGCGAGCTCTTTGGCGGCGGTCTTCGTGAAGCCGATCACGCCGGCCTTCGCGGCGGCGTACGCGGACTGGCCGATGTTGCCGTGCATGCCGGTGTAGGAGGTGACGTTGACGACGCGCCCGTAGCCGCGCGCGCGGAAGTGCGGAACGCACGCGCGCGTGAAGCGGAACGTTCCGCCGAGGCTGACGTCCACGACCGCGTCCCACTCGGCGTCGTCGAGCTTCCACAGCATGCGATCGCGCAGCAGCCCGGCGTTGTTGAAGACGACGTCGACGCGGCCGCTGTGCGCGACGGCGTCGGCGACGACCCGCTCCACGTCCTTCGTGCTCGACACGTCGGCCGTGCGCGCGTGCGCGCCGACCTGCTCGGCCGCCGGGTAGAGCACGTCCTCGTCGACGTCGACCATCCACACGCCGGCGCCCGCCGCGGCGAAGCGGCGCGCGACGACAAGGCCGATCCCTCGTGCAGCACCGGTGACGATGACGGTCTGGCCGCCGAAGTCGTGGGTGGTGGTTGCCATGCGGTGCGATCTCCTGTCTCGAAGTGGGTGGGTGCGGATCAGCGCAGGAAGCGGATGACGAGCTCGGCGACGCACGCCGGCTTGGGCTGCCCGTCGACCTCGACCGTCGCGCGCAGCACGGCCTGCACGCCGCCGGCGAGCGCCTCGGCCGAGGCCAGCTCGATCGCGCCGCGCACGCGCGCGCCGGCAGGCACCGGCGCCGGGAAGCGAACGCGGTCGAGGCCGTAGTTGACCTGCATCGACGCACCGTGCACCTCGAGCACCTCATCGAGCATCGCCGCGCACAGCGACAGCGTCAGGAAGCCGTGCGCGATCGTCGTCCCGAACGGGCCGGTGGCCGCCCGCTCGGGGTCGACGTGGATCCACTGCCGGTCGCCGGTCGCCTGCGCGAAGGCGTCGATCGTCGCCTGGTCGAGCGTCCGCCAGGCGCTCATGCCGAGCTGCGTCCCGACGCGCGCCGGCAGATCGTCGACGTTCGCGAGGACGGTGCGCTCGGGCGCGCTCACGCGAGCCGCTCCAGGACCATCGCCATCCCCTGCCCGCCGCCGACGCACATCGTCTCCAGTCCGTAGCGGCCGCCGCGGGCGCGCAGGCCGTTGATCAGCGTCGTCGCGATGCGCGCGCCGGTCATCCCGAAGGGGTGCCCGAGCGCGATCGCGCCGCCGTGCACGTTGAGCTTGTCGTCGTCGATCCCGAGCTCGCGCGCGGACGCGATCACCTGCACCGCGAACGCCTCGTTGATCTCCACCAGGTCGATCTCGTCGATCGTCAGCCCCGCGCGCGAGAGCGCGCTGCGCGAGGCCTCGACCGGGCCCAGTCCCATGATCTCCGGCGAGAGCGCCGAGACGCCGGTCGAGACGACCCGCGCGAGTGGCTCGATCCCGAGCTGCTCGGCCCGCACGTCGCTCATCACCACGAGCGCGGCGGCGCCGTCGTTCAGCGGGCATGCGTTCCCGGCGGTGACCGTGCCGTCCGCGCGGAAGGCCGGCTTCAGCGCGGCGACCTTCTCGTAGGTCGTGCCCGGCCGCGGGCTGCCGTCGGCATCGACCACGCTCCCGTCGGGCAGCGTCACCGGCACGATCTCGCGCGCGAAGAAGCCGTCGGCGATCGCGGCCTCGGCGCGCTGCTGGGAACGGACCGCGAACTCGTCCTGCTCGCGCCGCGAGATCCCGCACAGCGTCGCGACGTTCTCGGCCGTCTGCCCCATGCCGATGTACATGTCCGGCAGCAGGCCCTCCGTGCGCGGATCGGTCCACGTCGCGTTCGCCTCCGCGAGCTGCCGCGTGCGCTCCGCCGCATCCCCGAAGCGCGGATTCAGGAAGCGCTCGGCGACCGTGCCGCCCGACAACGGGTCCGCGTAGCGCGAGACGCACTCGACCCCGGCCGAGACGAACACGTCCCCCTCCCCGGCGCGGATCGCGTGCAGCGCCATCCGCGTCGTCTGCAGGCTCGAGGAGCAGAAGCGGTTCACGGTCGTCCCCGGCAGCCCGTCGAGGCCGAGCAGCACCGCCACCCGGCGCGCCATGTTCGCGCCCTGCTCGTCGTACGGCTCACCGCAGCCGAGATGCAGGTCCTCGATCTCCGCCGGGTCGAGCTGCGGCACCTGGTCGAGCGCCGCGCGCACGACCTGCGCGGCGAGGTCGTCGGGGCGCACGTCGACGAGCGATCCCTTCAACGCCCGCCCGATCGGCGAACGGGCGGCGGCGACGATGACGGCCTCTGGCATGCGGGACATCCTTCGGGTCGGAGTGAAAGCTCAGCTGTCGATGCCGCCGGTCGCCAGCAGGCCGCCGTCGACGACGAGCGTCTCGCCGCTGATCCAGGCGGCCGCGGGCGAGAGCAGGAAGGCGACCGCCCCGGCGACGTCCTCGGGCGCGCCGAGCCGGCCGAGCGGGTAGCGCGCCGCGACGTCTTGCTCGCGATCGGCGTAGAGGGCGCTCGCGAAGCGCGTCCTGACGACCGCCGGCGCGACCGCGTTCACGCGCACGCCGGGGCCGAGCTCGGCGGCGAGCTGGCGCGTGAGGTGGACGACGGCGGCCTTGCTCGCCCCGTAGGCGCCGATCCCGCCCGCCGGCCGCAGGCCCGCGACCGAGGCGACGTTGACGATCGCCCCGCCGTGCGCGCCCAGCCACGCACGATGGGACTCCTGCACCCACCCGAGCGCAGCGACGACGTTCGTGTCGAAGAGCTTGCGCGCGGCGTCGAGGTCGACCTCCGTCAGCGGTCCGTAGGCGGGGTTGATGCCGGCGTTGTTGACGAGCGCGTCGAGGCGGCCGAAGCGCTCGAGCACGGCGTTGACGGCAGCCGCGCGATGCGCCGGGTCGGCCGCATTGCCCGCGATCGGCAGCACGCGCTCGGGCGGGCCGAGGCCGAGCGCAGCCTCCTCCACGCGCCCGGCGTCACGTCCGGTGATCGCGACACGGCCGCCGCGCGCCAGCAGCGCGGCGGCGATGGCATGTCCGATCCCGCGGCTGGCGCCGGTCACGAGCGCGACGGGCTCAGTCGCTGCGGTCATGACGCCCGCACGTCGCCGAGCCCGAGGTCGCGCCCGACGATCTCCTTCATGATCTCGTTCGAGCCGGCCCAGATCTTCGACACGCGGGCGTCCAGCCAGGCGCGCGCGACGTCGTACTCGCTCATGTAGCCGTAGCCGCCGTGCAGCTGCACGCACGCGTCGATCACGCGGTTCTGCACCTCGGCCGTCCACCACTTCGCCTTTGCCGCGTCGACGGCGCTCAGCGCGCCCGCGACGTGCGCCTCGACGCAGCGGTCGACGTACGCCTGTGAGACCTCCAGCTCCGTGACGAGCTCGGCGAGCAGGAAGCGGCTGTGCTGGAAGGTGCCGATCGGCCGGCCGAACGCGCGCCGGTCCTTGACATAGGCGAGCGTCGTCTCCAGCGCCGCCCGCGCGTGCGCGACGTTCGTCACCGCCGTGTGCAGCCGCTCCTGCGGGAGCCGCGCCATCATCGCGCGGAAGCCGCCGCCGACCTCGCCGAGCACCTGCTCGTCGGAGAGCCGCACGTCCTCGAAGAACAGCTCGGCCGTGTCGGCCTCCGGCTGGCCGACCTTCTCCAGCTTGCGCCCGCGCTCGAAGCCGGGCATCCCCGCCTCGACCGCAAACAGCGTGAGCTCGCGCGGACCCTCTCCGGTGCGCGCGGCGACGACGACGAGGTCGGCGCCCATCCCGTTGGTGATGAACGTCTTCGACCCGCTCAGCAGCCAGTCGCCGCCGTCGCGCCGCGCGCGCGTGCGCAGCCCGGCGAGGTCCGAGCCGGCGCCCGGCTCGGTCATGCCGATCGCCGTCACCAGCTCGCCGGCGCAGAACGGCGGGATCCACCGCTCGCGCTGCTCGGGCGTCGTCAGCTCGGCGAGGTACGGGGCGACGATGTCGGTGTGGATGCCGAAGCTCGACGCGAGCGCAAGCCCGGCGGCGGCCAGCTCCTCGCCGAGCACCACGCCGAAGCGGAAGTCGTCGATGCCGCTGCCCCCGTGCTCGGCCGGCATCGCGATGCCGAGGAAGTCGTGCCGGCCGGCCTCCAGCCAGGCGGCGCGGTCGATCGATCGCTGCTCGCGCCAGCGCTGGTGATGGGGCGCCACGTGGCGGCTGACGAACGTGCGGACGGACTCGCGGAAGAGGTCGTGCTCGTCGGTGAAGAGGGTGCGATCCATGGGGCTCCAGTTCTGACTAAGCGCTTGCTTAGCTTACACGGGCGCGGGCTCCGCCGTCACCCGAGACTAGGATCGGCGCCGTGAGCACTGCCGCGACCGAGGAGGACGAGGGCCTCTGGGAGCACCTGCGTCCCGACGCGGCGCGCCGCCTCGCGATCGGCGGACTGGCGTGCTTCGCCGAGCGCGGCTTCCACGCCACGACGACGCGCGACATCGCCACGCACGCGGGCATGAGCCCCGCGGCCGTGTACGTGCACTACCCGTCGAAGGGGGAGTTGCTGTACCGCATCAGCCGCGTCGGCCATGAGGCGGCGCTGGAGACGCTGGAGCACGCCGCCGGGGAGGAGACGGACCCGCGCCGGCGCGTGCGGCTGCTCGTGTCCGCGTTCGCCGGCTGGCACGCGCGCAACCACCGGCTCGCGCGCGTCGTGCAGTACGAGCTCGACGCGCTGCCGGCCACACGCCGCCGCGAGATCCTCAAGCTGCGCCAGCGCTTCGACGCGCTCGTGGAGCGCGAGATCGCCGGTGGCGTCGCCGCCGGTCATTTCGACGTCGGCGACGTTCCCGGCGCCGCGCTCGCGGTGCTGTCGCTCTGCATCGACGTGGCCCGTTGGTACGGGCCCGGCGCGGACCGCACGCCGGAGCAGGTCGGCGCGCTCTATGCCGAGCTCGTGCTGCGGATGCTCGGCGCGCCCGACGCCCCCGCAGCCGCGACTGCTCGTGCGAGCCGCCGATCGTGAGGGAGGCTTGGACCGATCGACGGCCGCACGAGTCGCCGTGCGCGGGTCATCGCACGGCACGCCCGCCGGCGGGCTGTGGGAGCCCACCGGCGACGGCGTCTTGTGGGGCTTGCGCCCGCGGTCGTGGTGGTGGCCCTAGTTCGGCGTCTTCCCCTCGTAGCTGACGGGGTCGCCGACCGGGACCCACTGGTCGCCTCTGAACTGCACGACCTGAAGCGTCTCGATCGGCCACGGGTCGCCCGGCCCGGTCTTGATCGAGATGCCGGGCAGCAGCCCGTCGACGGTCGGCAGCGACAGGTTGTGCGCCGCGTCGTTGACCGCCGCGCGCGTGAGCGCGGAGCTCTCGTCCAGGGTCGAGACGAGCACCTGCGCGTTCATGTACGCGAGCAGCGTGAACGCGTCGTTGGGGTCGAGGCTTCTGCCGTACTGCGCGAGCGTGTCGCGGTAGCGCTTCAGCGCCGGGTCGTTCGCCCACTGCGGGTCCGACGGGTCCTTCGCGAAGAACGCCGAGTAGACGCCCTGCACGTTCTCGAAGCCGACCGGTCTGAGCGACGCGTCGCGCGAGGAGGCCGACAGGCTCAGCACGATCGTCGGCTTCCAACCGAGCTCGTGGATGCGCTTGAGGCCGAGGCTGCTGAACTTCGCCAGCGCGAGGATCGCGACCGTGTCGGCGCCGGAGGCGCGCAGCTTCGCGATCTGCGAGTCGACCGTCGCGTCCGTCAGCTCGTACGTCTGCTTGGCGACGATCGTCGCGCCGCTGCCGGCGAGCGCGCCCTCGAGCCCGCGGACGTAGCTCTGCCCCGCGTCGTCGTTGGTCGCGAGCACGCCGATCTTCGCGTTCGGCTGCTTGCTGAGGATGAAGCGCCCGTCGACGGCGCCCTCCGTCGCGTTGCCGACGTAGAACGGCGTCGTCCACGGATGCGCCGCGGTCTTGCCGAACTCCGAGCCGCCCGCAACCGCGAGCAGCTGCGGCACTCTCTGCTGGTTGACGTAGTCGAGGATCGACGCCGAGACCGTGTTGCCGACAGTCGAGTAGATCCCGAATGCGTTGTCCTGCTCGACGAGCCGGCGCGTGTTCTGCAGCACCTTCGACGGGTCGCCGGCGTCGTCGTAGTAGACGAACTTGATTCTGTGCCCGTCGACGCCGCCCTTGGCGTTGACGGACTCGAAGTACGCCTTCGACGCGGGGCCGAACACGCCCAGCACGCTCAGCGGACCGGACAGCGTGTAGCTGCCGCCGATCGTGATCGCGTCCTTCGAGACCCCGGGCGAGGACTCGCCGGAGGACGAGGACACGCCGCCCCCGCAGCCCGTCGCCAGACCGATCGCACCAACGCACGCGAGCGCCAGCGCGAGCACGCGGCGGATGCCGCCTGCTGCGTGCGCACCGTTACCGAACATCACTTCCTCCTGTCTGCGTCTCCGGATCGACCGTGGAGACGCGATTGGGTCCTCCCTCTGGTGCGGCCGAGCCGCGGACCCGAAGCCCACCCGCGCGCCCGGAGCGACGGGCGGCGAGCAGCCGAGAGCGCGCCGCGGCAAGGACCCCCGCGACACCTCCCGGCATGACGTAGACGAGCAAGATGAGGGCCGCTCCGAACAGCAGGCCCGTGAGCGAGGCCGAGACCTCCCCGAGGAAGTACGGCGTCAGCGTCAGCACGGCGCCGCCGGCGAGCGCACCCCACACGGACGTCAACCCGCCGATCACCGCGCAGGCGAGCAGCGTGATCGAGAGCGTGAGCGGGAACGCGTCCGGCGCGACGAAGCCGTAGGACCACGCGTACATCGAGCCGGCGACGGCGCAGAACGAGGAGCTGATCGCGAACGTGAAGATGCGGTAGCGGCTCGGGTCGAAGCCGAGCGCCGGCGCCGCGAGGTCGAGCTCCTTGACGGCGACGAGCGTGCGCCCGATGCGACCGCGTGCGATCTGCGCGCCGACGTACCAGACCGCCGCCGCGGGGATCAGGCTGAGCCACAGCACCCACGCGTCGACGCTCACGCCCCACGCCGCCGGCGCGGCCGGGCGCGGGACGGCGAGCCCCGGAGCCCCGCCCGTCAGCGCGTCGAGGCGCTTGACGACGGGCGCGAAGGCGACCGCCACGACCGCCGTCAGGATGATCAGCTGGATCCCCCGCAGGCGGGCGGCGGGGACGCCGACGGCGACGCCGCACGCGAACCCGGCCGGCGCCGCGACGAGCACGGTCAGCAGCGGGTCGACGCCCGCATGCACGGCCAGCACGGAGGTCACGTAGGCGCCGATGCCGACGAACGCCCCGGACGCGAGCGTGATCTGGCCGGAGAAGCCGGTCAGCATGTTGACGCCGAGGATCGCGACCGCCCAGATCAGGATCGTCGCAAGCTGGAACGTCTGGAACCGCCCGACGAAGAACGGCGCGGCCGCCAGCGCCGCCAGCACGGCGAGCGGGGAGAGCCGCGGGAGGATGCGTGCGATCGAAGTCATCGTCGTCACACCCGTGCCACGCGCGGCGATCCGAGCAGCCCGCGAGGACGCACGAGCAGCACGCCCACGATCAGGATCAGCGGGACGAGCACCTTCAGGTCGGTGCCGATGAAGCCGACGTAGACGCCCGCGAGGTTCTCGACGACGCCGACGATCACGCCGCCGATGACGGCGCCGAGCGGACTGTCGAAGCCCCCGAGCGCGGTCGCGGCGAACGCGTAGACGAGGACGCCGAGCATCATGTTCGGGTCGAGGAACACGCGCGGCGCGATCAGCACGCCGGCCAGCCCGCCGAGCGCGGCGGCGAGTCCCCATCCGAGCATCAGCATGCGGTGCGCGGGGATCCCGCACAAGCGCGCCGACTCGCGGTTGGAGGTCGTCGCGCGCATCGCGAGGCCGATCGAGGTGAAGCGGAAGAGCGCCGCCAGCGCACCGCAGACGACGAGCAGGACGGCGACGATCCCGAGCGTCTCGAGCCCGAACGTGACCCCGCCGATCGCGACCGTGTCGTCCGGGAAGAGGCTCGGCAGGCGCTTCGCGGTCGTGCCCCAGATCGCGCCGGCGGCGCTGTTGAAGATCAGCAGCAGGCCGAGCGTCACGACCAGCACGTCGAGCACCGAGCGGTGCTGGACGGGCCGGATGACGACCCGCTCGACGGCCATCCCGCCGAGCAGCGAGATGCCCACGACGAGCGGCGCGGCGAGCGCGATCGGCAGCCCCCATGCGGTCAGCTGCCACGCGATGTACGTCGAGAACATCGCCATCTCGCCCTGCGCGACGTTGACGAGCGTCATCGAGCGGTAGATCAGGACGAGCGCCAGCGCGAGCGCGGCGTAGATCACCCCGGAGGCGATCCCGTCGACGACCTGTTGGATGAAGAGCGTCATGTCAGTAGCCCAGGTAGGAGCGCCGCACGTCGTCGTCGACGCCGATGGAGGCCGCATCGCCCGAGCGGACGATCGACCCGGTCTCGAGGATCGACACGCGATCCGCGATGCGCAGCGCGAGCCGCGCGTTCTGCTCGACGAGCAGCAGCGAGAGCCCGAACTCCGCCGCCAGCTGCGGGAGCACCGCGAACAGCTCCTGCGTGACGCGCGGCGCGAGGCCTGCCGAGGGCTCGTCGAGCAGCAGCAGCCGCGGCCCCGGCACGAGCCCGCGGCAGACCGCGAGCATCTGCTGCTCGCCGCCGCTGAGGCTGCCGGCCGCCTGCGAGCGACGCTCGGCGAGCCGCGGGAACAGCGCGAAGCAGCGCTCGAGCCGCTCCGCGGCAGCCCGCCGCGCGGCGCGGCGCACCGGGTAGGCGGCCGCGCGCAGGTTCTCCTCGACGGTCAGGTCGGGGAACGTGCCGCGCCCCTCGGGCACGTGCGAGATGCCGAGCCGCACGACCCGCTCGGCGCTCAGCCCGCGCAGCTCGACGCCGTCGAAGCGGGCGCTGCCGCGCAGGTCGATCAGCCGCGAGATCGCCCGCAGCAGCGTCGTCTTGCCCGCGCCGTTGGCGCCGAGCAGCACGACGATCTCGCCGCGGCCCACCTGCAGGTCGATGCCGTGCAGGACGGTCGCGCCGCCGTAGCCGGCCGTCACGCCGTCGAGGACGAGCTCGCTCACTCCGTGCTCCCCAGATAGGCCTCGATCACGGCGGGGTCCTGCTGGATCGCCGCGGGCACGCCCTCGGCGATCTTGCGGCCGAAGTCGAGCACGACGATGTGCGAGGAGATCTGCATGACGAGCGCCATGTGGTGCTCCACGAGCAGCGTCGTGAGCGCGAACGTCTCGTGCATCCGCACGAGCAGGGCACTCAGCTCGGCGACCTCGGAGTGGTTGAGCCCGGCCGCCGGCTCGTCCAGCATCAGCAGCTTCGGGCGCCCCATCAGCGCACGCGCCAGCTCGACGCGCTTGAGCGTGCCGTAGGGCAGGCCGCTCGCCGGCGCGTCGCGCCAGGCGCCCAGCTCGACGAGCTCCAGCAGCTCGTCCGCGCGCTCGTGCAGCTCGCGCTCGCGCCGGCGCGCGGCGCGCGTGCCGAGCGCATCGCCCGTCAGGCGCAGCAGCCCCTGGTCGTGCGCGCCGAGCAGGACGTTGTCGTGCACGCTGAGGCTCGGCGCGAGCGCCAGGTTCTGGAACGTGCGCGCGATCCCCAGCTGCGCGACGCGGTGGGGGCGCAGCGCCAGCAAGTCGTCGCCGTCGAAGCGGACCGATCCGCTCGTCGGCGGCTGCAGGCCGGTGATGACGTTGAACGCCGTCGTCTTGCCCGCGCCGTTGGGACCGATCAGCGCGCACACCTCGCCGCGCACGACGTCGAAGTCGACGCCGTCGAGCGCGGCGACGCCGCCGAAGCGCACGCCGAGCCCGCGCACCGACAGCAGCGCGTCCGCGGTCCCGTGATCAGGCACGGCGGGCGCCGCCGTCTCAGTTGAGGCGATCGTGCGCATCGTCGCCGTACCAGTCGACGTCGTTCTCGGCGGTTCGCACGATCACGCTCTTGATGCTCGTGAAGCCGTCGAACGCCTCCTTGCCGGCCTGCTTGCCGCTGCCCGAGTCCTTCAGGCCGCCCCACGGCATCGACGGCCCGGCGCGGTGGTGGTCGTTGACCCACACCATCCCCGAGCGGATCTGCTTGGCCACGCGGTGTGCGCGCGCGACGTCGCGCGTCCAGATCGCGGCACCGAGCCCGAATGGGATGTCGTTCGCCTGGCGCAGCGCGTCCTGCTCGTCGCCGAACGGCGCGACCACGAGCACCGGGCCGAAGATCTCCTCCTGCGCGCAGCGCATCTCGTTGCGCGCGCCGGCGAGGATCGTCGGCGAGAAGTAGAAGCCGCCGTCGAACGGCGCCGGCAGCTCCGGCTCGCGGCCGCCGAGCGCGACGTGCGCGCCCTCCCCGACGCCGATCTCCGTGTAGCGGGCGGCGCGATCGCGCGCGTCGGCCGAGATCAACGGCCCCATCTGCGTCGCCTCGTCCGCCGGATCGCCGATGCGGATCGCCGACGCATGCGCGACGAGCGCCGCGAGGAACTCGTCGTAGATCGTCTCCTGCACGAGCAGCCGCGAGCCGCAGATGCAGGTCTGGCCGGACGCGATGAAGCCGGCGAACGCGATTCCCCGCGCGGCGCGCTCGACGCCGGCGTCGTCGAACACGAGCACCGGGCTCTTGCCGCCCAGCTCGGTCGTCGAGGTGGCGAAGCGGCGGGCAGCCGCGACAGCGACCGCGCGGCCGGCGTTGACCCCGCCGGTGAAGTCGACCTTCGCGACGTCGGGGTGCTCGGTGAGCGGCGCGCCGACGTCGAGGCCGAGCCCGGTCACGACGTTCACGACGCCGTCGGGCACGCCGGCCTCCGCCGCGAGGCGCGCGAACGCGAGCGCGGTCAGCGGCGTCAGCTCGGAGGGCTTCACGACGACCGTGTTGCCGGCCGCGAGCGCGGGCGCGACGCCGCGCGCCATGATCACGAGCGGGTGGTTGAACGGCGCGATCACGGCGCACACGCCGAGCGGCGCGCGCTGCAGATAGCAGAGGTAGTCCGCGCCGATGTCGATCACGTCCGTGCGCTGCGTGACCGCGAGCGAGGCGTTGTAGCGGAACAGCTCGGCGACGAGCCCGAGCTGCGCACGCGTCTCGACGATCGGACGGCCGTTGTTGGCCGTCTCGAGCGCATACAGCTCCGGCAGCCGCTCGTCGATCAGGTCCGCCAGGCGATGCAGCACGCGCGCCCGTTGCGCGGCGGGCATGCGCGCCCACGGGCCGTCGTCGAAGGCGCGCTTGGCGGCCGCCACCGCGAGCTCGACGTCGGCCGCGCCGCCGGCCGGCACGTGCGCGATCGTCGCGCCGGTGGCGGGCGCCAGCACGGGCATCGTCTCGCCCGAGCGCGCCTGGCGCTCCTCGCCGCCGATCGACATGCCGGTCGTCTCCGGCGTGGTGGTCAGGTCCGTCATTCGCCTCTCCTCCTCAGATCCGATGCGTCGCGGTCGAGTCCCGCCGCGTTCGCGAGCGCGCACACGCCCGCGAACGTTCCGGCGAGCAGCGGCAGCTCGACCAGCTGCCGGTCGTCGAGCAGCTGTGCGAGCCACCCGGCAAGGTCATGCCCGATCGTCCCGTCGTCCAAGATCTGGTCGACGGCGCGCACGAGCGCGTCGTCGGCGACGTCCCAGCCGTCCCAGCCGGGTCCCACGAACAGGCCGTCGAGCTGCGCGTCGGTCACGCCGGCGGCACGCGCGGGCGCGAGGTGGCGCCGCCACTCGTACGCGCATCCGCAGCGCACCGCGGTGCGCAGCGCCACCAGCTCGCGCTGGCGCGGCGTGAGCGCGCCGTCGGTGAACAGCAGCGCCAGCAGCTCCCACAGCTTCTGCAGCAGCGGCGGGTGGACGGCCACCGTCGCGAACAGGTCCGACGGGCGCTCGGCGCCGAGCTCGGCCGGCAGCGCGCCGGCCAGCGGGCGCGCGGACGGCGCCCAGCGCTCGACGCGGAGCGGGCCGGGGAAGGCGCGCGCGGCGGCCTGCGCGCTCATCGTCCGCGCTCCGCGAGCGGGGCCTGCACGGGCGCCGGCACGCCGAGGAAGCGGCGCGCGTTGCGCGCGAGCTGCTCGACGTCGAGCTCCGCCAGCTCGGCGAAGCCGACCGGGTCCTGCTCGCCCATGTCGAACGGATAGTCGGAGCCGAGCACGAGCGACTCCGGGTCGAAGCGGCGCGCGACGTGGCGCAGCTCGTGGACCCCGTGCGTGAGCGTGTCGAAGAACAGCCGATGCACGGACGCGCTCGGCACCTCGCTGGACTGCAGCCGCACGTCGCCGCGCGCACGCCAGCCGTGATCCCAGCGACCGAGCAGCGCCGGCGTGCAGCCGCCGCCGTGCACGAAGCAGACGCGCAGCTCCGGCGCCTCCTCGAGCACGCCGCCGAGCAGCAGCGACGCGACGCCGACGGCCGTCTCGACCGGATTGCCGACGAGGTTGCTGAGGTAGTGGCGCGCGAGCTCGGGCCGCGGCAGCTGCATCGGGTGCACGAGCACCGACAGGTCGCGCGCCGCCGCGCCGGCGAGGCACGCGCGCAGCGGATCGCAGTCGAGCGAGCGGTCGTGCAGCAGCGGCGGCACCGCGAGGCCGGCGATCCCGGGCAGGCTCGCGAGCCGATCGAGCTCGCGCACGGCCAGCGCCGGCTCGTTGAGCGGCACGACCCCGAGCCCCACCAGGCGGCCGCCGGAGGCGACGCACATCTCGCTCAGCTGCTCGTTGATCGCGTGCGCGTAGTCCGCCGCCTCTTGGCCGCGCGCGTCGACCGCGAAGGCGAACGGCGGCGGGGAGACCGCGCGCACCGCCAAGCCGCGCTCGTCCATGTCGGCGATCAGCAGCTCCGGATCGCAGATCGATGCGACCGACAGCGCGACCTCGACGTCGCCGAGGCGCAGCCGGTGCGGCGCCGTCTCGACCGCGACGATCCCTCTGGCCGTGGGCAGCGACAGCCCCGCCTCCGGCAGCAGGTGCGCGTGCAGGTCGACCGGGCCGTCGGCCAGCACGTCCGTCAGCCGCGCGGTCAGATGCACCGGCTTCATCGCGCACCTCCGACACGATCGCGGGTGGCGAGCGTCCCGTCGGCGAGCTGGGCGCGCAGGCGCTTCTTGTCGAGCTTGCCGGTGCTCGTGTGCGGCAGCGCGTCGACCGCGACGAAGCGTTCCGGTACCCACCATCTCGGCACGCGCGCCCGCAGGTGCGTTGCGAGCTCCTCGGCGTCAGGCGCCTCGTCCCCGGCCGGCACGATGCAGGCGAGCGGACGCTCGCTCCAGCGCTCGTCCGGGATCGCGACGACCGCCGCCTCCGCGACGAGCGGGTGGGCGACGAGCTCGCACTCGAGCTCGACGGAGGAGATCCACTCCCCGCCCGACTTGATGACGTCCTTCGCGCGATCGGTGATGCGCAGCCAGCCGCCCGCGTCGAGGCAGGCGATGTCGCCCGTGCGCAGCCAGTCGTCGGCGAACCGCTCCTCGGCATCGGGCTCGGGATCGAAGTACGCCCGCGCGACCCACGGCCCGCGCACCTGCAGCTCGCCCGCGCGCGCGTCGCCGGCCGGGAGCGGGGCGCCGTCCTCGCCGGCGACGCGCGCCTCGACGAGCGGCACGATCCGCCCGGCGCACGCCCGCAGCTCCCAGTAGCGCTCGGGGTCCGTGTCGCGCAGCCGCTCGGGCGGTCGCGAGACCGCGCACACCGGGCTCGTCTCGGTCATCCCCCACGCCTGCCACACGTGCGCGCCGTGCTCGGCCTCGAGCGCCTGCATCAGCGTCTTCGGCACGGCCGCGCCGCCGGAGATGCAATTGCGCAACGAGGAGAGGTCGGGGTGCGCCTCGCGCGCATGGCGCAACAGGTCCGCGAACAGCGTCGGCACCGCGTGCATGACCGTGCAGCGCTCGCGCTCGATCAGCCGCGCCAGCGGCTGCGGCGAGAGGAAGCGGCTCGGCATCACGAGCTGCGCGCCGCTCAGCGCGGCCGCGAACGGCACGCCCCACGCGTTCACGTGGAACATCGGCACGACCGACAGGATCCGATCCTCGGAGGAGATCGCCATCGAGTCGGCCATCAACGTGCCGGCGGCGTGCAGCGTGATCGAGCGGTGCGAGTAGAGCACGCCCTTCGGGGGCCCGGTCGTGCCGCTCGTGTAGCAGAGCGCCGCCGCCGCGCGCTCGTCGAGGCGCGGGTAGTCGCACGCCGGCGGCTGCGCGGCGAGCAGCTCCTCGTATCCGACGGCGTTCGGGAGCGCCGCCGCGTCCGCCGTCTCCCCCATCACGACCCAGGTCTCGACGGTCCGCGCCCGCGGAGCGATCTGCGCGAGCGTCTCGACGAGCGACGCGTCGACGAACACCACGCGGTCGCCGGCATGGTCGAGCGTGTAGAGGATCTGCTCGGCCGAGAGGCGGATGTTCGCCGTGTGCAGCACCGCGCCCGCGCACGGCACCGCGAAGTACAGCTCGAAGTGCCGCTGCGAGTTCCACGCGAAGGTCGCGACGCGATCGCCGCGCTGCACGCCCAGCGCCCGCAGCGCGTTGGCGAGCCGGTCCACGCGCTCGCACACCGCGGCGTAGGAGGACCGCGCGGTGCGGCCCTCCTCGTCCTCGAGCGTGACGATCTCCCGCGCGCCGAAGCAGCTGCGCATGCGCTCGAGCGGGTGCGCGAGCGTGAGCGGGAAGTCGTCCTGCATCAGGCCCGCGAGCACGGGCCCTGCGCCGGTCGTCGTGTCCATCGTCGAGGTCATCGCCTAGAGGTCGCGCGCGACCCAGGGGTCGAACGTCGTGACGGGGGCGAAGCGGCTCTTGCTGACGATCACGTCGATGACCGCGGGCCGCCGCTCGGCGAGCGCCTCGCGCAGCGCGGTGCGCAGATCCTCGGGGTTGTCGACGCGCGCGCCGTAGGCGCCGTAGTCGCGCGCGATCTGGCCGTGGTCGACGTCGATGAAGTCGCACACCTCGTCCACGACGTCGCCGTCGAAGATGTACTCGAAGCCGATCACCTCGTACGCGAGCGCGCAGTTGTTGAGCACGAGCGTGATCGCCGGGATGCCCATCCGCACGGCGCTCTCGAGATCGCCGACGTTGTAGCCGAAGCCGCCGTCGCCGACGATCGCGATCGCGCGGCGCTCGTCGCCGATCGCGAGCTGCGCGCCGAGCACCGACGGGAACGCCCAGCCGAGCGTGCCGGCGGCGCGCAGGAAGCTGCGGCCGGGAGTGCGGACGGGGTAGAGCACGCCGGCCCAGGCGCCCATGAAGCCGGTGTCCGCGACGACGACGTCGGCCGGATCGGCCAGCTCGTGGAGGATCTGCGCGACCGCCTCGGGGCGCACGTGTCCCTGCGCCGGCTCGGCGGCGACCGCGGCGAACCGCTCGTTCCAGGCGGCCACGCGCTGTGCGACCTCGTCGCGCCAGTCCGCGTGCAGCTCGTCCATCGGCTGCTCCGCGATCGCCGCCGTCAGCGCCCGCGCCGTCTCGCGCGCGTCGGCGACGACGGCGAGCGAGACCGGCATCGACGCGCCGAGCCGCTCGGCCGAGAGGTCGACCTGCACGATGTCGGCGTCCGGGCCCGGGACGCGGTAGCTGTCGGTGACGAGCGCGCCGAGGTCGGTGCCGATCGCCAGCACGAGGTCGGCCTCCTTCGCCAGCTCGTTGCAGACCTTGCGCGAGTAGCGGCCGACGACGCCGATCGCGAGCGGGTGCGACTCGGCGATCGCGCCCTTCCCGCCCATGCTCGTCATGACCGGGACCCCCGTGCGCTCGGCGAGCTCCGTCAGCTCGGCGGCGCCGCGCGCGAGCAGGACGCCGTTGCCGGCGAGGATCAGCGGCCGCTGTGCGCCGCGCAGGCGCTCGACGATCGCGCTCACCGCTTCGGGCGAGGGCGCGGGCGCCGCGGTCGTGTACGTGTGCGCGTAGCTGTCGCGCAGCTCGACCTCCTCGCCCAGCAGGTCGCTCGGCACGTCGACGTGCACCGGGCCGGGGGAGCCGGCGGCCGCGATCGCGACCGCACGCGCGACCAGCTCGCCGGCGCGGTCCGGCCGCGTGATGCGCGCCTGCCACTTCGTGACCGACGTAAACATCGGCGGCTGGTCGATCTCCTGGTACTCGTACTTGTGCTCGACCGCGGTCGAGACCGTGCTCGTGATCGCGACGACCGGGCTGCGCGCCCACCACGCGTCAGCGAGCGCGCCGGCGACGTTCGTCGCGCCCGGGCCCCACTGGCCGTAGACGGCCGCGGGTCTGCCGGTCGTGCGGGCGTAGGCGTCGGCCATCACGACGGACGCGGCCTCGCTGCGCACGAGGTGCATCTCGATGCCGTAGTCGCGCAGCGCGTGCCACAGCCACAGGTCCCCGCCGGTGACGAGGAAGAGGCGGTCGACGCCGTTGTCCTTCAACGCCTGCGCGATCGCGTGCGCCGCGCGCGGGGAGCGCTTGGGCGCCTTCGCCGGGTCCGCGGCGGGCGCTTCGGAGGTCGAGGTCATGCGGTGTGTCTCCTGTTCGTGTCGCAGCGGCCCGTCAGCGGGCCGTCGAGGGGAAGCCGAGCTCGACTCCGCCGTCGGCCGGTCGCGGCCAGCGCGTCGTGACGACCTTCGAGCGGGTGTAGAAGGCGATGCCCTGGGGGCCGTAGACGCCGCTCTCGGTGAAGGCGGAGTCCTTCCAGCCGCCGAACGAGTGGGCGGCGACCGGGATCGGGATCGGCACGTTGACGCCGACCGTGCCGGTGCGCACCTCGAGCTCGAAGCGCCGCGCCGCGCCGCCGTCGCGCGTGAAGATCGCGCTGCCGTTGCCGTACGGGTTCGCGTCGAGCAGCGCGAGCGCGTCGTCGAGCGTCGCAACGCGGACGACCGTCAGCACCGGACCGAAGACCTCCTCGCGGTAGATCGCGTGCTCGGGGCGAACGCGGTCGAACAGCGTCGGCCCGACCCAGTGCCCGTCGGGGTGGCCGGGGACGTCGGGGTCGCGGCCGTCGAGCACGAGCTCGGCGCCGTCCTGCGCGCCCTGCCCGATCAGCTCCGCGATGCGGTCGCGTGCGGCGGCGGTGATGACCGGCCCCATCTCGGCGGCGGGGTCGGACGCGGGGCCGACGCGCACTGCGCGCGCGCGAGTGACGATCTTCTCCACGAGCTCGTCGCCGATCGCCCCGACCGCGACGACGACCGAGATCGCCATGCAGCGCTGTCCGCTGGAGCCGTAGCCGGCGGAGACGGCGGCGTCGGCCGCCTGGTCGAGGTCCGCGTCGGGCAGGACGACCATGTGGTTCTTCGCACCGCCGAGCGCCTGCACGCGCTTGCCGGCCAGCCGCGCACGGTCGTGCACGGCGCGCGCGACGGGCGTGGAGCCGACGAAGCTGACCGCGTCCACGCCGGGGTGGTCGAGCAGCGCCTCGACCGTCGAGCGGTCGCCGTTGACGACGTTGAAGACGCCGGCGGGCAGCCCGGCCTGCGCCCACAGGTCGGCGACGAGCAGGGAGGCCGAGGGCACCCGCTCGCTCGGCTTGAGCACGAACGCATTGCCGGCCGCGATCGCGACCGGATGCATCCACAGCGGCACCATCGCCGGGAAGTTGAAGGGCGTGATGCCGGCGACGACGCCGAGCGGCTGGCGCAGCTGGCGCAGGTCGATGCCGGTCGAGGCCTGGCTCGTCGCCTCGCCCTTGAGCAGCTGGGGGATCCCGCAGGCGAACTCGACGACGTCGATCCCGCGCGCGACCTCGCCGAGCGCGTCGGCGAGGACCTTGCCGTGCTCGCGCGAGATCGCCGCGGCGAGCTGCTCGCGATTGGCGTCCAGCAGCTGGCGGAACGCAAACAGGACGGACGTGCGGCGGGCGAGCGACGTCGCGCCCCAGGGCCCGGCGGCGGCGCGCGCCGCGGCGACGGCGCGGTCGACCTCGGCCGGCGTGGCGACGCGCAGCGATGCGATCGGGCTGCCGGTCGCCGGGTCGGTGACGGCGATCTCGCGGTCGCCCTGCGGTTCGAGTCGCATGCCGTCGACCCAGTGGCCGAGGAGCGTGAGCGTGGAAGGGGAAGACATACGAGCTACTCTGCCGAATATATTTGGTCATGTCAACAGATCTTTGCCAGATGGATATATCCGGCGACCTGGCCGACTGCTACCCTCACCCCGCCATGGCCCTCGAAGGCGTCGTCCCACAGCTCGAGTCGCTCTCCGTCGTCGACCAGATCACGCGGATCGTCCGCAGATCGATCATCGAGGGCCGCCTGAGCCCCGGCGAGACGTTCGCGATCAGCGACCTGCGCGACCAGCTCGGCGTCAGCCACATCCCCGTGCGCGAGGCGCTGCGACGGCTCGAGAGCCAAGGGCTCGTCCAGCTCCAGCACCGCCGCAGCTGCATGGTCGCGCCGATCAGCGAGGCCGACCTGCTCGACATCTACCGCCTGCGGATCATGATCGAGCCCGAGCTCGCGGCGCTCGCCGTCTCAGAGCTGACCGGCGAAGACTTCGCGCGCCTCGAGGAGATCCACGAGCAGATGCGCGAAGGCAGCCCCGAAGACGACACCTTCTGGGAGCGCCACTACGAGTTCCACCGCATCGTGCTCCACCGCGCGCAGTCGGTCTGGTCCGACCGGCTGCTCGACCAGCTGTGGCGCGCGACCGAGCGCTACCACCGCCTGCTGCTGGCCGAGAACCTGATGACGCACGACCCCGAGGGCATGTACGACCAGCACGCGCCGATCCTCGACGCGGCGCGCCGCCGCTCGCGCGCCGACATCCGGCGCACCTGGTCGAAGCACCTGATGGCCGGCCGCGACGTGATGGCCCCCGCACTGCACGCGATGGGCAACGTCGCCGAGCGCAACGGCGGCGGACCGGCCTGAACGCCGTCAGCCGGCGCGCGGACGGGGAGCGCTACGGCTCGACGACCGCGCGGCCGACGATCTCGCCGGCCGCGAGCGCGGCGTATGCGTCGTTGACACGGTCGAGCGTGTAGCGGCGCGTGATCGTGCGGCTCACGTCGACGGCGCCGCGCTCGACGAGCCCGAGGATCGCCGGCATGTCGCGGGAGGCGCGCGCGCCGAACGAGCCGCGGATCTGCAGCTTGCGGCGCACGAGCCGCGTGATGTCGATCTCGCCGTGGACGCCGCGCGGGGCGAAGCCGACGATCACCGCGCGGCCGCCGTCGGCGAGCGCCTCGACCGCGCCGGCGAAGGTCGCCGGGCCGCCGAGCGCGTCGATCGCGACGTGCACGCCGGCGCCGCCGGTCAGCTCGCGAATCGCCTCGGCCGCGTTGCCGGCGCGCGCGTCGACGACATCGGTCGCGCCGAGCGCCGTCGCCGCCGCGAGCTTCTCGTCGGCGACGTCGACCGCGACGATCCGCTGCGCGCCGAAGGCGGCGGCGAACTGCACGAGGTTGGCGCCCACGCCCCCGACGCCGATGATCGCGACGTCCTCGCCGACGCGCAGGTCGGCGGCGTTGCGCAGCGCGCCGTAGGCGGTGAAGGCGGCGCAGCCGAGCACCGCCGCGTCGGCGAGCGCGATCGCGTCGGGCACGACCGTCGCGGCGCGCACGGGCAGCACGGCGAGCTCCGCCAGGCCGCCCATCGAGTACATCGAGATCGGGGCGCCGCCGGGCTCGAACAGGCGCGTCTCGCCGTCGTAGAGCGTGCCGCGCAGGCGGTTCTGCGCGAAGAACGGCTCGCACAGGTCCTCGTCCCCGCGCCGGCAGGCGGCGCAGTCGCCGCACGGCATGATGAACGTGCCGGCGACGCGGTCGCCGACCCGGTGCGACGTGACGCCCTCGCCGAGTGCGACGACCGTGCCGGCGACCTCGTGCCCGAGCACGCACGGCAGCGGGAAGGCGATGTGGTCCTCCTTGATGTGGAGGTCCGAGTGGCAGACCCCGCATGCGGCGACGCGCACGAGCAGCTCGCCGCGCCGCGGCTCGGGGTCGCGCAGCTGCTCGACGGCGAAGGGGGCGTGATGCTCACGCAGAACGGCGGCGCGCATGGGCGGCACGCTAGCCGCGGCTGCCCGGCCCCCACCACGGGCCAGATCGCCGCTGTCGGGGCGGTCGGACTGGAGGGTTCCGCCATGGCGCGGCGGGGGGCGCGGCGCGTTGAATCGCGCCCGTACGCATCACGAGCGAACCGGAGGACCCATGGACACCAGCACCGTCGGCGACGAGCGCCTGCGCACGCAGATCGACCGCTTCGTCGCCGCCTACAACGCGCAGGACTTCGCCGCGCTCGGGGAGCTGCTCGGCCCGCAGGCGCGCTACCAGCACCACGGCCAGCAGTTCAGCGCCGGCGACAAGCAGGAGCTGCTCGCGCTGATGGAGCAGATCGCGGCCGGCTTCCCCGACCGGCGCTTCGCCGAGGTGCGGCGGGTGCTGCCGAGCGGCTCGCACGTCGTGCTCGAGGCGGTGTGGACCGGCACCGCGGCCGCGGACATGCCGGGGTTCGCGAGCGCGGGCGACGTGGCGCGGCTCGAGTGCTGCGGGATCTTCGCGTTCGACGGCGAGCAGATCGTCGCCTGGGACGACTTCGGCTGAGCCGGCGCGGGCGCGGCGCGGCCTCCGCGGATGCGGGGGCCGCGCCCGGCGCTCAGCGCCGGCGCGCCGTGCTCACGCCGGCGCCAGCAGCGCCCGCATCGCCTTCTTGTCGAACTTGCCGACGCTCGTCTTCGGCAGCCCCTCGACGAACACGACGTCCTGCGGGTCGGGCAGCCACCAGCTCGGCACGAGCGGCGTCAGGTGCTCCCGCAGCGCGGCCGCGTCGCACGACGCGCCGGGCGCGCGTACGACGAACGCGGCGGGCCGCTCGCCCCAGCGCTCGTCCGCGCGCGCGACGACGGCGGCCTCGGCGACCGCGGGATGCGCCATCAGGTGGTTCTCCAGCTCGACCGAGGAGATCCACTCGCCGCCGGACTTGATGAGGTCCTTCGCACGATCGGTGATCGTGACGAAGCCGTCGGGCGTGATCCGCACGACGTCGCCGGTGCGCAGCCAGCCGTCGGCGAAGCGCTCGTCCGGGCCGTCCGCCGCGTAGTACTGCGAGGCGATCCACGGTCCGCGCACGTGCAGCTCGCCGGCGTGCTCGTCGTCCCACGGCAGCTCGGCGCCGTCGTCGCCGACGACGCGCATGTCGAGCAGCGGGACGAGGCGCCCGGTGCGCGAGCGGTAGCGGCGGTCGCGCTCGCCGTCCACGCCCGCCGGGGGCGTGGCGACGGCCGCGAACGGCGCCGTCTCCGTCATGCCCCACGCCTGCACCATGCGCACGCCGTGGCGGTCCTCGAACGCCTCCATCAGGCTGCGCGGCATCGGCGCGCCGCCGCACAGCAGCAGCCGCAGGCTCGACAGGTCCGTGCCGTGCTCGTCGGCGTGGCGCAGCAGCCCGTGCCAGACGGTCGCGACGCCGGCGGCGATCGTCGGCCGCTCTTCCTCGATCAGCCGCGCGAGCGGCTCCGGCGAGAGGAAGCGGTTCGGCAGCACCAGCTCGGCGCCGAGCAGCGCCGCTGCGTACGGGATCCCCCAGGCGTTCGCGTGGAACATCGGCACGACGGGGAGGATCCGCTCGCGCGTGCCGACGCCGAGCACGTCGGCCGTCCCCAGCATCAGCGAGTGGAGCATCAGCGAGCGGTGCGAGTAGAGGACGCCCTTCGGCTCGCCGGTCGTGCCGCTCGTGTAGCAGAGCCCGGCCGCCGCGCGGTCCTCGAGCGCCGGATAGCGCGGCGGCGCGTCCGCCTCCGCGAGGAACGCCTCATAGCCGATCGCGCCCGCGAGCTCGGGCCCCTCGTCGGCGTCGAAGACGACGATCCGCTCGACGCTCGGGAGCCGGTCGCGCAGCGACGCCAGCAGGCCCGCCAGCGAGCGGTCGACGAAGATCACGCGGTCCTGCGCGTGGGTGACGATCTGCTCGATCTGCTCGGGCGAGAGGCGCGCGTTGAGCGTGTGCAGCACCGCCCCGGCGCACGGCGCCGCGAGATAGACCTCGAAGTGCTCGCGCGTGTTCCAGGCGAGCGTCGCGACGCGATCCCCCGGCGCGATCCCGAGCCGCTGCAGGCCGCTGACCGCGCGGTCCACGCGCGCCGCGATCTCCCCGTAGCTCGTGCGCGTCGCGCCCTCGGCAGTCGCCGAGACGCACGTCGCCTCGGCGTGGAAGCGCCGCTGACGCTCCAGCACGTGCTGGAGCGTCAGCGGGTGGTCGTCCTGCATCAGCCCGCGCAGCATCGCGCTCACGTGGCCGACAGCTCCGCGATCAGCGTCGCCGCCTCCGGCGGTACGCCCGCCGGCTGGGCGAGCTGCCCGGCGTCGATCGGCAGCGCGATGCCGGTCACGTAGCGAGCGTCGTCGGAGATCAGCCACAGCAGCGCGTTCGAGACGTCCTGCGCCTCGATCCACTGGATCGGGAGCAGCTGCATCGTGCGCAGCGGGAAGGCCGCGTCCTCCGGCGTCGCGTTCTCCTTGCCGCCGGCGAACAGCGACAGCGTCGGCGGGTTGTCGACCATCGGCGTGTTGACCGTCGTGGGGCAGACCGCGTTGATGCGGATGCGGTGCGCCGCCAGCTCGGGCGCGAGCTGGTGCACGACCCCGACCGCGCCGTGCTTGGAGGCGACGTAGGGCAGGCAGCCGTAGTAGCCGCGCAAGCCGGCGGTCGAGGAGGTGACGGTGATCGCCCCCTCGCCGCGCTCGACCATGTGCGGGATCACCGCCTTGCATGCGAGCCAGACGCCCTTCATGTTCACGTCCACGACCGCGTCCCACTGCTCCTCGCTCACCTCCCACGAGCCGAACGCGAAGACGCCGTGGCTGACGCACAGCGCGTCGATCCGGCCGAGCTCCGCGAGCGCCCGCGCGACGACCGCGTCGAGCTGCTCGCTGCTGCGGGCGTCCGCCGTCATCGCGATGCAGCGGCGCCCCTCGGCGAGCACGAGCCGCTCGGTCTCGCGCAGGTCCGCCTCGCTCGCGAGCTCGTACGGCACGCCGTCCGCGTGCGGCTCGCAGGCGTCGCACACGACGACGTCCGCGCCCTCGCGCGCGAACGTCACCGCGTGCGAACGACCCTGCCCGCGCGCGCCGCCGGTGATCATCACGACCTTCCCGTCCAGTCTGCCCATCGCAGTCACCTCGTTCGTTCGCTTGCGGGTGGTGAGGAGCGCCGCTAGGCGGCGACCTGCGGGGCCGGGGCGCCGCGCTCCATGCGGGCCAGCTCGGGCAGCACGTCGGCCGCGAAGCGCTTCATGCTGCTGCGCGCGTTCTCGTGGCTCATCGAGCCGTAGTTGTGCCAGCTGATGACCTCGTCGTAGCCCGCGTCCGCGAGCACCTTGAGACGCTCGAGCACGTACTCGGGCGGACCGCAGATCGCGCTGGTCTCGAACAGCTGCTCGCAGAACGCCTCGGGGTCGCTCTCCACGAACGCGAGCCCCTCGAGCATGCTCGCCCACTGCGCGTAGCTGTCGGGCAGCTCGCCGCCGCGCTCGCCCGCCTTCGAGCCCGCGGGGTTTGCGACCGCCGCGACCGAGCGGAAGTACCACAGCAGCGCGGGCTTGGCGATCTCGCGCGCCTCCTCCTCGGAGTCGGCGACGAACACCTGGCGCAGCGCCTTGGTGGAGACCGCGCGCGGGTCGTGGCCGGCGGCCAGCATCGCCGCGTCCCACTCCCGGTGCGCCGCCACGAGGCGGTCGGCGCCCTGGAACTGGTCGGCCATGAAGGCGAGGCCCTTCTCCGCGACCCACTGGACCGACACGGGCGTCACGGCCGCGACGGCCACCGGCAGCGGCGACTGCAGCGGGTGCGGCTCGACCTTCACGTTGTCGATGTGCGTGTAGCGGCCGTTGTAGCTGACGGGCTCGTCGGGCCCGACGCTCCAAGCGGCGTCGATCAGCCCGAGCAGGTCGTCAACCATGTCGCGCGTCTGCGCGATGTCGGTCTCGAACGCCTTGAACTCGTGGCCCTGGTAGCCGCGGCCGAGGCCCCACTCGAACCGCCCGCCCGACATCAGGTCGAGCTGCGCGGCCTCCTCGACGAGCCGGAGCGGCTTGTAGAGCGGCGCGATGACGATCGAGGAGCCGATCCGGATCCGCTTCGTGGCGGCCGCCAGGTAGGCGAGCGTCAGGTGGATCGACGGGTTGATGCCGTAGCGCGAGAAATGGTGCTCGCCGAACCACGCTGAGTCGAAGCCGAGCTCCTCCCCCTCGATGAGCTGCGCCAGCTCGTTGCGGTAGACGTCCTCCTGCGAGCGGCTCTCCGGCCACTGCATGAGGGAAAAGGCACCTGCCTTCATGGTGAGTCCTCCTGGAACGGATGGATCGGTGTTGGATGCGGTCCGCGGGTCACTGCGCGGTGGCGCGCCTGCGGCGCGCGGATCGCCAGGCGCGCACGTCGCGTGCGCGCTCGACGTTTGTGAGGGCCAGGGCGGCCAGCAGGACGACCCCGCTGAACATGCTCTCCGCCCACAGCGGGGCGCCGACCACGGCGAGGCCGTTCTTGCCGGTGCCGACGAGCAGCACGGCGATGACCGTCCCCCAGGCGTTGAAGCGGCCGCCCAGCTGCGTGGCTCCGAGGAACACCGCGGCGTAGGCGTCGAGCAGGTAGGCCGGCCCGATGTCCGGCGTGCCGGAGCCGACCTGCGAGGTGAGGATCACGCCCGCGATCCCGGCCACGACGCCGGAGACGATCAGCGAGGCGAAGCGCAGCCTGCGCGTCGGGATGCCGGCGAGCACCGCGCCCTCCTCGTTGAAGCCGGTCGCGTAGAGGCGCCGTCCGGTGACCGTGTATCTCAACAGCACCCAGACGGCGATCGCGACGGCGAACATCACGAACACGGGCGTCGCGATGCCGCCGACGTTGGAGGTCGCGATCTTCGCGAAGCTGCCGCTCAGCTGGGGGCCGATGATCGCCTGCTCGTCCGTCAGCAGCGTCACGCCGGAGGCCATCAGCGCGCCCGTCGCGAGCGTCCCGATGAACGAGTCGATGCGCAGGACGACGACGATCGTCGCGTTCACGAGGCCGATCGCGACGCCGCCGAGCAGCGTGATCGCGATCGCGCCGGCGATGCCGACGTGGCGCTCCACGAGCAGCCACGCGACGAGGGCGCTGCACAGCCCCATGGCGTTGCCGACCGACAGGTCGAAGACGCGCGCCGACAGCGGCACGACGAGGCTGAGCGCGATGAAGCCCGGAATCGCGTTCTGGTTGAGGACCGTCTGCACGGTGCCCCACGTCGGGAACGTGTCGGGCGCCCAGATCGAGAAGACGACGATGATCGCCAGCCACACGTAGACCGCGCCGACGTTGCCGAATCCCAGCAGCGCGAGCCGGCGGCGCCACGCGGGGCGCGCCGCCTCGGGCGGCCGCGCGTCGGGCGAGGTCGGCGCCGCGGGCGTCGCCACCGCGGCCTCGGTGGTCTCGGACATCACTCGACTCCCTCCATCGCGGCCACGATCGCCCGCTCTTCGATCTCCTCGCCCTCGAGCGCGCGCGCGACGACGCCGTCGCGCAGCACCAGCACCCGACTGCAGAGGCTCACCAGGTCCTGCACGTCCGACGATGCGACGAGCACCCCGAGGCCCTCGCGCGCACGCGCCGCGATCAGCTCGTAGAGCTGGTGGCGGGCGCCGACGTCGACGCCCGCCGTCGGCTCGGCGAGCACGAGCACGCCGGGCTGCGCGGCCAGCCACCGCCCCAGCACGACCTTCTGCTGGTTGCCGCCGGAGAGCGTCGCGATCGAGCGCCCGAGCGTCTCCGCGCCGACGCCGACGCCCGCGACGATCCCGCGCGCGAGCCGGCCTTCGCGCGGCGGCGTCACGAGCCCGTGGCGGCGCGCGCCGGAGAGCGCCGCCAGCGTCGCGTTCTCGCGCACGGTGAAGTCGTGGAAGACGCTCTCGCGCGCACGGTCGGCCGGCGCGAACGCGAGGCCCCGGCGCTGCAGCTCGCGCAGTTCGATCCGCTCGACCGGGCGGCCGTCCAGCTCCCAGGCTCCGCCGACGCCGGCGCCCGCGGCGCCCGCGACCGCATACGGCAGCTCCTCGCGGCCCGAGCCCAGCAGCCCGGCGACGCCGACGATCTCCCCGGCGCCGACCGACACGTCGACGCCGCGCAGGTACAGGCCCTCCAGCCCCCGCACGCGCAGCGCGCACCGCGCGGACCGGGCGCCCGCGGGCGCGACGGGCTGCGCCGCCGCGGCGGCGACCTCGTCCGCCTCCCGCTCCGGCTCGCCGGTGATCCAGCGCGCGAGCTGCGGCAGCGTGACGTCGCGCAGCGTCCCGCCGCCGACGATCCGCCCGTTGCGCATGACGGTCGCCCGATCGGCGATCTCGAGCACCTCGTCGAGCCGATGGGAGATCAGCAGCACCGCGGTGCCGGTGGCGCTCACGTCGCGGATCAGGCCGAACAGCTGCTGCACCTCGCGGCGCGCGAACGCCGCCGTCGGCTCGTCCAGCACGAGCAGTCCGCGACCGGGCTCCGCGCCCGCGACGGCGCGCACGATCGCGACCGCGGTGCGCTCCACCGGCGTCGCCGCCGCGAGCGGCCGGTCGAGGTCGACGGCGACGCCGAAGCGCGCCAGCAGCTCGCGCACGCGCGCCGTCTGGCGCCGCCAGGCGATCGTGCCCAGGCGCGTGCGCCGATAGCCGAGCGCAAGACCGACGTTGTCGGCCGCGCCCAGCTCGGGGACGATGCCGAGGTCCTGATGGACGAAGCGCAGGCCGAGCGCCGCGGCGGCCTCGCCGGAGCCGAGCGTCAGCTCTTGGCCGTCGATCCAGGCGCGCGCGCCGGGATCGGGATGGTGGACGCCCGCGAGCAGCTTCACGAGCGTCGACTTGCCGCAGCCGTTGTGGCCGAGCAGCGCATGCACGCTGCCGGCGGCCACGTCGAGCGCGACGTCCCGCAGCGCGACGACGCCCGGGAAGGTCTTCGAGACGCCGGCGAGCCGCAGCGCCGAATGGCGCTGCGGCTGCGACGCGACTGTGCCGGTGGTGGGCACGCGATCCGCCCTACTTGCCCCAGAGCTGCCGGAACTGCTGCTCGTAGCCGGGGACGACGACCGGCAGCCCGCCCGGACCCGTCTCCGAGGGGATCGTGTCCTTCGTCCAGATCGCCCGCGGGATTCTCCACTGCTCGTCCGGCGCGATCGACTCGCCGGCGAACGTCCGCGCGAACGCATCGGCGGCGGTCCAGCCGAGCTCGACGTTCGGGTTGGGCCAGGTGGCGGTCTCCTGCCCGCTCAGCAGCGCCTGGACGTTCTGCTTGCCGGGACCGAGGCCGTAGACCTTCACGCCGGTCAGGCCGGCCTGGGCGAACGCCGAGGAGAGGCCGAGCGTGAGGTCGTCCGTCAGCACCCAGATGTATCTGATGTCGCGGTTCGCCCGCACGAAGTTGACGATCCGCTCGGGTGCGTCCTTGCCGATCGCCGTCTGCGGCAGGTCGAGCACCTTCACGGTGCACGACGGGCACAGCCGCGCCGTCGTGGCCTTGAAGGACGCGACGACCGGGCCGAGGATCGGGTACGCCGGCAGGTTCACGAGCCCGATGTGAGCGTCGCCGCCGGAGTCGACGATGATCTTCGAGGCGATGCCGACGCCCTCCGCCTCGTTCTGCTTGCCGTTGAGCAGGACGAGCTTGATGCCGTTGCCGACCGGGTCGACGGTGTCGCCGGCGATCACCGGCACGCCCGCGGCCTCGAGCTGCTTGAGCTGGCCGGCGAACGCTGCGGCCGGCAGCCCGAGGTAGGCGACGCCGTCGGGCTTGTCGCGCACCGCCTGGGCGAACGCGTTCTGGATCGTCTGCGGCGTGGCGCCCGCCTGCAGCACCTTCACTCTCCAGCCGAGCGCGGCGCCCGCGTCCGTCAGCGCCGCCCCCATGTCGTTGCACGGCGCGAGGCCGCAGGTGATGTAGTCGAGCGTCTTTCCGCTCGGGATCGCCTTCGAGATCGGCGCCGTCAAGCCGACGCTCGTCGGGGTCTTGAGCAGCGCGTCGACGTTCGCCTGCGCCTCGCGCAGACCGGCGGCGTCGGCGCTCGGCGCCGCGGTCTTCGCGCCGGAGTCGTCGCTGCTGTTCGAGCTCCCGCAGCCCACCGCGAACAGCGCGGCGACCGCCAAGAGGGACACGACTGACTTCACGAGGCTCTCCTCCTCTGTGGGGACACGACGACGCTACGACCGGTCCCGCACCGGTCGCTACGGCCTCGTCCTCCACTGTTCGCCCACCCCCGCTGGCGAGTGTCTCCACGCGCGCGGCGCAGCGCCGGACCGGCGCGTCGGCGGCCTTCTCGCCGATCGTGGCGTTCGCTACATTGGGCCGATGGAGCCAGAGCTCCGCCATCTCCGCCACTTCGTGGTGGTCGCCGAGGAGCTGCACTTCCGCCGTGCCGCAGAGCGCCTGCACATGGCGCAGCCGGCGCTCAGCCAGTCGATCAAGCAGCTCGAGCAGCGGCTCGGCGTCACGCTGCTGGAGCGCGACACGCGCAACGTGCGGCTGACGCCGGCGGGCGCCGCCCTGCTCGACGACGCGCAGCGGATCCTGCTGACCGTCAACGCGGCGATGCGCCGCGCCGAGGCGGTCGCCGGAAGCGCCGGCACGGTCCTCCACGTCGGCTTCATGGCGACCGCGGCGGGCCCGGTCACGACGCCGCTCGTGCAGTCATTCGAGGCGCGCAACCCGGACGTGCGCGTCGAGCTGCGCTACTTCGGCTGGGGCGAGCACATCGCGGCGGTGCGCGACGGCGTGGTCGACGTCGGGCTGGTCCGGCACCCCGTTCCGGACGCCGAGGGGATCGAGCTGCTGCCGCTGCTGCGCGAGCAGCGGCTCGCGGTCCTGTGGCGCGATCACCCGCTCGCCAGCCGAGCGGCGATCTCGGTGGAGGAGCTCGCCGACGTGCCGTGCCTCTTCTCCTCCAGCGCCGACCCGGAATGGTGGCGCTTCTGGACGGTCGCCACCCGCCCCGGGCTCGAGCCGCACTACAGCGTCGACGTCAACACGCCCGAGGAGATGTTCGAGGCGATCGCACTGCGACGCGCCACGATCATCACGTGCGCGTCGGCGCACGACGCCTACGCCCACCCCGGGCTCGCATGGGTGCCCGTGCACGACGTCGCGCCTTCGGAGGTCTCGCTCGCCTGGCGCAGCGGCCCGGTCTCACCGACGACGCAGCGCTTCATTGACGCGGCGGTCGAGATCCGCGACGAGCTGCGCTCGCTCGACTGGGCGATCGAGCGCGACGCGCTCCCGGCGCCGGTCTGACGTTCCGCGGCCGCGCTCAGCGCGGCCCGATCCGCCACGTCATCTCGCGGCGCCAGTAGAGCAGCGGCTCGACGCCGAGGGCCCGTTCGACGGCCTCCACGCGGCCGACGAGGATCGTGTGGTCGCGATGGTCGAAGGCCGCGTCCGTCTCGCAGCGCAGGTACGCGAGCGCGCCCTCCACGCGCGGCACCTCGCCATCCCAGGACCAGGCGACCGCCCCGAACTTGTCGGTCGACTTGCTCGCGAAGACGCGCGCGAGCGCCTCCTGCCCGGCGCCGAGCAGATGGATCCCGAAGCGCCCCCCGGCGCACAGCGGCGGGTGGGTTCGCGAGCTGTGCGCGACGGACAGCAGCACCGACGGCGGGTCGGCGGTGTAGGCCACCATCGACGTGACGAGCAGGCCGACCGGGCGGTCGCCGTCGCGCGCGGTCACGAGCGAGACGCCCGCGGCCAGCTCCGCCATCACGTCGGCGAAGTCCGCGGCGCCGTCGATGCCGGTCGCCGCGCTCATCCCCACAGCTCCAGCTCGAGCACGCGCGCGACCTCGCGGATCGAGACGAGCGGCGCGCCGAGCGCGGCGGCGAGCGCCTCCAGCTCCGTCGCGCCCGCCGGCGCGCCGCGCGCGTCGAGCACGTGGCAGAGAGCCGGCATCGGCCAGCGGGGAACGGCGTGCCGCCCGAGCGCGAGCGCCGCCTCGGGTGCGCCGCGCCGCTCGAACACGCCGCCCGCCGCTGCCAGCACCGGCACGACGTGCCCGGGCGTGACGAGCGCGTCGGCGCCCGGCGCGGTCGCCGCGACGCGGATCGTGTGCGCGCGGTCCGCGGCCGAGATCCCGGTGCTGCAGCCGCTGCGCGCCTCGACGCTCGCGAGGTGGTCCTCGCCGTTGGGCAGGTGCGGATGCGCCTGCGACCCCTGACGCCGCAGCTGCAGCCGTGCGCAGTCGGCGTCCGTCACCACGACGCGCACGAGCCCACGGCCGTGCGTGACCATGCGGTTGACCTCGTCGGCGGACAGCAGGTGGGCGAGCGCCACGAGGTTGCCGATCGGCGCCGCCCCGCCGTCAGGCGCGAGCACGATCGGCCCACCGTCCGCGAGCGCGGAGCAGGCCGCCTCGAAGCGGCCCCGCACGACGGCGGGCGGGACGAGCTGCGTCACGCTCATGCCGCTCGCTCCACGAGCCGGCCGGACAGCTCGCGCAGGCGCAGCGCGGCGTGCAGCTCGATCCGGCGGCCGGGCTCGCGCCAGTCGTCCCCGAGCAGCCCGTCGAGTCGCGCGAGCCGCTGGTAGAGCGTGTTCACGTGCACATGCAGGGCGCGCGCGGTGTTCGCCATGTGCCCGTTGCGCTCGAGGAAGACCTGCAGCGTGTGCAGCAGGTCGGTGCCGCGCTCCTCGTCGGCCGCGATCAGACCGCCGAGCGTGGCGGCGACGAAGCGGTCGAGGTCGCCCGGGGCGGCCCCGGCGAACAGCAGCCCGAACAGCCCGAGCTGCTCGCGCGTGACGACCGCATGCTCATGGCCGAAGGCGCTCAGCACGCGCACGCAGGCGCTCGCCTCGGCATAGGCCTCCGGCACTCGCTCGACGCCGTCGACCGGGCCGGCGCCCGCGGCGAGCACCGATCCGACGCCCGCCTCGGCGAGCTCCGCGGCGAGCGCGGCAGCGGCCTGCGCCGCGTCGGCGGCAGGCAGCAGGAACACGAGCCGCTCCTCGCGCGCCGCCGCGATCCCGCCCGCCGCGGCGGCGATGCGCGCGGCGCGGCGCGGGATCCAGGCGCCGCTCGTCGCGTGGCGCACGACGACGACGACAAGCGGCGCGGCCAGCTCGAGCCGCAGCCGGCGGGCGCGGCGGCCGAACGCATCGGGATCGACGCACGCGCCGTCGAGCAGCTCGCCGAGCAGCTCGCCGCGGGCGCCGAGCTCCGCGGCCGCGCCGGCGTTGGCGCCCACGAGCGCGAGCGCCAGCGCACACCCGACGCGCTCCAGCTCGAGCGCCGTGCGCGGCGGCGCGTCCCCGATCGCCAGCACGAGCCAGCCGAGCGCCTCGCCCTCGCAGCGCAGCGGCATCGCCAGGCAGCGCGGCAGCCCAGGCACGGCGGCGGCGGCGGGCATGCCTTCGGTCTCCGACTGCTCGAGCGCCGCGGCGAGCTGCTCCCGGTCCGCGGCGCACGCCTGTGAGAGACGCCCCACAAGCTCCTCCCCGCCGGCGCCCGCGAGCACGCTGCGGTCGGCTCCCAGCAGCGCCGCGGGGCAGTCCGCCCAGGCGGCGACCACGCCGAGCACGTCGTCGAGCCCGGCGCCGTCGAGCACCTGGCGGGCGATGCGGCTCTGGGTCGCCGCGCACAGCTCGGCCGCGGTCACGCGCTCGTGGACCGCGGCGTTCGACTGACGCAGCCGCTCGACGGCCCGCCGCGAGCTCTCGAGCAGCTCGGCGTTCTCGAGCGCGATCGCGGCGTGCGCGGCGAGCGACTCGACGAGCGCGACCTCGTCGGGCAGGTACTGGCGCCCGCCCCGCTCGCCGACCAGCAGCACGCCGACCACCCGTCCCGGGCGCCGCAGCGGCACGGCGAGCATCGCGCGCAGCCCCTCGCCGGCGATCGCACGGTCGACGAACGGCGCGTGCAGGAAGTGGGCGTCGGCAAGGTAGTCGTCCGTGGCGGCGGGCGTGCCGCGCTGGGCGACGAGCCCGCCGAGCCCCGTGCCGTACGGCAACCGGATCTCGTGGAACTGCTGCGTGACGATCCCGTCAGTCGCGCGCATGTAGGTGTCGCCCCGCTCGGGGTCATCGAGCGTGATCCAGGCGGCGTCGGACGACAGCAGCGTGCGCGCGCGGCGGCAGACCGCGGCGAGCACCGCGTCGACGTCGTGGAGCGCGGCAAGGTCGCCGGCGCTCGCGAACAGCGCGCGCAGCTCGCGCTCGCTGCGGCGGTGGCGCTCGAGCGCGTCGCGCACGTGCAGCGCCTCGGCGAAGCTGCGCTCGAGCCCCTCGTCGGCGACCCACTCCGAAGCGCCGCCGCCCTCGAGCACGCGCCGCAGCTCGTCGAACGCCTGCGTCGGGGCGCCCTCCGCGAGCAGCGTCAGGAAGCCCCCTTGGGTCACCGCGGTCTCCTCCACCGGCATGGTGACGATGCTAGTCACCAGCTCACCGATGTGAAGGTCATAATTCATCTCAATCATCGTCGCCGCCTATCAGTGCCCTCAGCGCAGCCGCGCAGCGCGCGAAGACCGCCTCCGACGCCTCCGACGCTCCGGGGTAGAGCGCTCCCAGCAGCAGGAAGTTGTGCGGCATCGCCGGCTGGCGCTCCACGCGCGCCGGCACGCCGGCCGCTCGGAGCCGCCGTCCGAACAGCTCGCCCTCGTCGCGCAGCGGATCCAGCTCGGCGGTGACGATCAGCGCCGGCGGCAGTCCGACCAGGTCGCGCGCCCGCAGCGGTGAGAGCAGCGGATCGTCGCGCCGAACGCCGGGCGCGTACTGCTCGATCATCCAGCGCATTGCACGGCGGTCCAACAGGAAGCCCTCGCCGTACGTCGCCGCCGACGGCTGGCAGGGGGCCGCGTCGAGGCCCGGGTAGAGCAGCAGCTGCGCGTCGACGCGCGGTCCGCCGCGATCGCGCGCGAGGCGCGCGACCCCGGTGGCGAGGTTGGCGCCCGCACTGTCGCCGGCGACGACGAGCCGCTCGCCGGCGCCGAGCGCGGCGGCATTGCGCGCCACCCACGCCGTCGCCGCGAACGCGTCCTCGAGCGCGGCGGGAAAGCGATGCTCTGGCGCGCGGCGGTAGTCGACCGCGACCACGAGCGCGCCGGCCGCGTGCGCCAGCATCCGGCACAGCGGGTCGTGCGTGTCGAGATCGCCGCGCACGAAGCCGCCCCCGTGCAGGAAGACGACGGCAGGCGGCCGCGAAGCCCCGGGCGGACGGTAGATCCGCAGCGGCAGCGGGCCGCCGGGACCCGGACACAGCGCCGCCTCGACGGGCAGGGCGGGCACCGCGACCATGGCCGCGGCGGTCAGGCGCCGCGCGGCCTCGCGGTACGCCTCGATCGTGTCGCCGCCCCACGGCTCGACGGCGGCCGCAGCGAGCCGGTCGAGCGCGGCGCGCGCCTCCGGCGCGACCGCCGGCTCGCTCACCGGCCGGACGGGAACGCGAGGCTCATGCCGGCCTGCTCGCGCGGCCAGCGCGCCGTCACGACCTTGTTGCGCGTGTAGAAGGCGAACCCCTCGGGTCCGTACAGGTGCTGGTCGCCGAACAGCGAGTCCTTCCAGCCGCCGAAGCTGTAGGAGCCGACCGGCACCGGGATCGGGATGTTGATGCCGATCATCCCCGCCTGCACCTCGCGCTGGAAGCGGCGCGCCGCCGACCCGCTCTCCGTGAAGATCGCCGCGCCGTTGCCGTAGGCGTTGTCGTTGATCAGCTGGATCGCCGCCTCGAGCGAGTCGGCACGGGCGACGCCGAGCACCGGGCCGAAGATCTCGTCGTCGTAGACGGCCATGCCGGGCGCGACGCCGTCGACGATCGTCGGGCCGACGAAGTGCCCCGCCCCGCCATTCGCATCCGCGCGGCCGTCGCGCACGAGGCGCGCGCCGTCGGTCACGCCGCGCTCGATGTAGCCGACGACGCGGCGCTTCGCCTGGCCGTTGACGAGCGGGCCCATCTGCGCCTCCGCGTCGCTCGCCGGGCCGATGCGGAGCGCGTCGGCGCGCAGGCGCAGGCGCTCGATCAGCGGCTCGGCCACGTCGCCGACGGCGACAGCGACCGAGATGGCCATGCAGCGCTGGCCTGTCGAGCCGAACGCAGCGCCGACGAGCGCGTCCGCCGCGCGGTCGAGGTCGGCGTCGGGCAGCACGACGAGATGGTTCTTCGCGCCGCCCAGCGCCTGCACGCGCTTCGCGGTGGAAGCGGCGCGCTCGTAGACGTAGCGCGCCACCGGGCTGGAGCCGACGAAGCTGACCGCGGCGACGCCCGCGTGGTCCAGCAGCGCGTCCACGACGACGCGATCCCCTTGCACCACGTTGAAGACACCGGCCGGGAGGCCGGCCTCGGCGAGCAGCTCGGCGAGCACGAGCGACGCGGACGGGTCGCGCTCGGAGGGCTTGAGCACGAACGCGTTCCCGCAGACGAGCGCCACCGGGAACATCCACAGCGGGACCATCGCGGGGAAGTTGAACGGCGTGATCCCCGCGCAGACGCCGAGCGGCTGCCGCAGCGAGTAGGTGTCGACGCCGCGCGCGACGTCGTCGGAGAACTCGCCCTTCAGCATCACCGGCGCCGAGCACGCGAGGTCCACGACCTCCAGCCCGCGCGCGACCTCGCCGGCGGCGTCCTCGCGGACCTTGCCGTGCTCGCGGCAGATCGCGTCGACGATCCGCTCCTCGTCGCGCTCGAGCAGCTGCGCGAAGCGGCGCAGGATCGCGACGCGCTTCGCGACCGGCGTCGCCGCCCATGCGGGAAAGGCGCGCGCGCCCGCCTGCACCGCGCGGTCGACCGTCCCGGCGTCGCCGTGCAGGACCGCCGCGACGACCTCGCCCGTCGCGGGGTCGTGCACCGCCGTGGCGGACCGCTCCTCCTCCACGAGCGCGCCGTCGATCCAGTGCCCGACACGGCGTTCGGCCTGCGCGAGCAGGATCTCGGCGGTGTGGGTGTGGTTCTCGTCGGCTCGGGTCATCGTCGGCTCCTGCGCTCACATGGCGCCCGCGGACCGCCCACGGGCAGGGCCGCTCCGACGCTAGCCACGCGACACAGCCGCGACGACGGCGATCTCCCACGCCCTGGAGGGAGCGGGACTGGAGGCTTGTTCCATTGGTGGCGGAGACCGCCGCACCTACGATCGTCCTCGCCATGACGATCGAAGCCCGCCTGGCACGCCTCGCCTACGAGCTGCTCGACGCGCACGGAGACACCGCGCGGCTGGCGTCGGCCCTGAGCGACGACCCGGATTGGCAGGGGCATCTGCGCTACCTGCGCGATCTTCAGCGCGCCGGTCGCGAGCTGCTCGCACGAACGACGACAGACGCACGCTGAGGAGATCCCATGTCCGAGATCGCGAACGAGTCGGCCCCGCCCGAGCAGCCGGCGCCGCCGAGCGTCGCTGCCCCGCCGGTGGACGCGCCGCTGGTCGAGTCCGACCTGCTCATCGAGGACGTCTCGATCGACGGCATGTGCGGTGTCTACTAGCGCCTGCGACCTCGACCGTCCGTACCGGCTCGGCCCGCAGGTGTCGGTGCGTCCCGAGCCGTTCGGCGCGCTCGTCTACGACTTCGACTCGCGGCGGCTGTCGTTCCTCAAGAGCCGCACGCTGCTCGACGTCGTGCGCGGGCTGGAGACGAGTGAGAGCGCGCGCGAAGCGTGCCGCGCCGCCGGCGTGCCCGCAGTGGAGGTTCCGGCGTACGCTGCGGCGCTCGACCGGCTCGCGGCGACGCGGCTGATCGTCCCCCGCGAGGTCGCCGCATGAGCGCGCTCGCCCCCGCCGCCGGCCGCCTCGTCGAGCAGTTCGAGCGCGGCCTCGACGCGCCCATCTGCCTCACGTGGGAGCTGACGTACGCGTGTAACCTCGCGTGCGTCCACTGCCTCTCCAGCTCCGGCCGGCGCGACCCGCGCGAGCTGTCGACCGCGGAGTGCAAGGCGGTGATCGACGAGCTGGAGCGGATGCAGGTCTTCTACGTGAACGTCGGCGGCGGCGAGCCGACCGTGCGCAGGGACTTCTGGGAGCTGCTCGACTACGCCGTCGCGCATCGCGTCGGCGTGAAGTTCTCCACGAACGGCAGCCGCATCACGCCGGTCACCGCACGGCGAATCGCAGCGACGGACTACGTCGACGTGCAGGTCTCGCTCGACGGCGCGACGGCCACCGTCAACGACGCCGTGCGCGGGCCCGGCTCCTACGAAACCGCGCTGACCGCGCTGCGCCACCTCGCCGACGCGGGCATGCGCGACGTCAAGCTGTCGGTCGTCTTCACGCGCGCGAACGCCGGCCAGCTCGATGCGTTCAAGACGCTCGCCGACGCGTACGGCGCGCAGCTGCGGCTCACGCGCCTGCGCCCCTCCGGCCGCGGCGCCGACGTGTGGGACGAGCTGCACCCGACCGCGGAGCAGCAGCGCATGCTGCACGGCTGGCTGCTGGAGCACGGCGAGCGCGTGCTGACCGGCGACTCGTTCTTCCACCTCGCCGCCTACGGCGAAGCGCTGCCCGGCCTCAACCTGTGCGGCGCCGGCCGCGTCGTCTGCCTGATCGACCCGGTCGGCGACGTCTACGCCTGCCCGTTCGCGATCCACGACCAGTTCCTCGCCGGCAACGTCCGCGGCGCCGGGGGCTTCAGAGCGGTGTGGCGGGACTCGCCGCTGTTCGCGCAGCTGCGCGGCCCGCAGTCGGGCGGCGCCTGCTCGGCGTGCGGTCACTTCGACAGCTGTCGCGGCGGCTGCATGGCGGCGAAGTTCTTCACCGGCCTGCCGCTCGACGGACCCGACCCGGAGTGCGCGCTCGGCCACGGCGAGACGCTGCTCGCCGCGCGCGATCTGACTGTGACGCCGCCGAAGCCGTCCGCCGACCACTCGCGCCGACGGCCTCGCCGACGGCGCCCCGACCGCGCCTGCGACGAGGACCCGATCGCCGCCTTCCTGCGCGACGAGGCGGCCGCGAGATGAGTGCCTGGTTCGAAACGGTCGCGGAGGCGCAGCGCCGCGCGCAGCGGCGACTGCCGCGCTCGATCTACAAGGCGCTGCTCGCCGGCACGGAGGCCGGCGTCAGCCTCGACGACAACCTCGCTGCGTTCCGCGAGCTGGGCTTCGCCCCGCACGTCGCCGACCTGCCCGCCGCACGCGACCTCTCCACCACGGTCATGGGCCAGCCGCTCGCGCTGCCGGTGCTGATCTCGCCGACGGGCGTGCAGGCGGTCCATCCCGACGGGGAGCTGGCGGTCGCGGGCGCCGCCGCCGCGCGCGGGACCGCGATCGGCCTCAGCTCGTTCGCCAGCAAGCCGATCGAGCAGGTCGTCGCATGCGGTGCGCCGACGTTCCTCCAGGTCTATTGGTCCGGCTCGCGCGAGCAGATCGCCGCGCGACTGGAGCGCGCGCGGGCCGCAGGCGCAGCCGGCCTGGTCGTCACACTCGACTGGACGTTCTCGCACGCGCGTGACTGGAACAGTCCCAGAATCCCGGAGCGACTCGACCTACGCACGATGCTGCGGATGACGCCCGAGACGCTGCGCCGCCCGCGCTGGCTGGCCGCGTGGGCGCGCGCCGGCGGCCCACCCGATCTGACCGTGCCGAACATGGCGCTCGACGGCGGGCCGGCGCCCGGCTTCTTCGCCGCCTACGGCGAGTGGATGGGCACGCCGCCGCCCACCTGGGAGGACCTGCGCTGGCTGCGCGAGCAGTGGGACGGCCCCTTCATGCTCAAGGGGATTCTGCGCGTCGACGACGCGCGGCGCGCGGTCGAGATCGGCGCGAGCGCGATCTCCGTCTCCAACCACGGCGGCAACAACCTCGACACCACCCCGGCGTCGATCCGCGCGCTCCCCGCGGTCGCCGCGGCGGTCGGCGACGAGCTCGAGGTCGTGCTCGACGGCGGCATCCGCCGTGGCGGCGACGTCGTCAAGGCGCTCGCGCTCGGTGCGCGGGCCGTGATGGTCGGCCGCGCCTACCTCTGGGGCCTCGCCGCCGACGGCCAGGCCGGCGTCGAGAACGTGCTCGACATCCTGCGCAGCGGGATCGACTCCGCGCTGCTCGGCCTCGGCCGCGGCTCGGTGCACGACCTGGTGCCCGAGGACGTCGTCGTGCCGCCCGGCTTCGCACGGCGGCTCGGCATGCCGGACCCAGCCGTTTCGGAAGCGGTGTGAGCGGCGGCGGGCGGCTCGGCGATCTCGTCTCGCCGGCGCTCGCCGGCGCGGGCGTGCTCGCGATCCCAGTGGGCGCGTGCGAGCAGCACGGGCCGCACCTGCCGCTCGACACCGACACGCGCATCGCGACGGCCGCCGCCGAACGGCTCGCAGCGGCGCGACGGGACGTCCTCCTCGCCCCGCCGGTCGCGTACGGCGCGAGCGGTGAGCACGAGGACTTCCCCGGCACCGTCTCGACCGGCGCCGAGGCACTGAGAACGCTGCTGATCGAGCTGATCCGCTCCGCGACGCGGACCTTCCCGCGCGTGCTGCTCGTCAACGCGCACGGCGGCAACGCCGCCGCGATCGAGGCGGTCCTCGTGCACCAGCGGGCGGAGGGCCGCGACGTGCGCGCCTGGCACGTCAACCTGCACGGCGACGCACATGCGGGCCGCGCCGAGACCTCCGCCATGCTCGCGCTCGCCCCCGAGCTGGTGCGGCTCGCGGACGCGCGCGCCGGCGCCCCGGAGTCGATCGGCGAGCTGCTGCCCCGCCTGCGCGCCGAGGGCGTGCGCAGGGTCAGCGCGAACGGCGTGCTCGGCGACCCGCGCGGCGCGAGCGCCACAGAGGGCGAGACGCTGCTCGCGCGCGCCGCCGCGGAGCTGATCGCGATGGTCGACGCATGGTGACCCATGCCGCCTGCGCGCCGCAGGAGGCCGCACCGCCCCTGCCGCGCGACGGGCTCCCGGAGGGCTTTCGCATCGGATTCGACTCGCGCCTGCGCCGTCTCGACGGCGGCCGCACGCTGCTCGGCGGCGCGCCGACGCGCCTGCTGCGCCTTACGCCCGCCGGCGCCGCCGCGGTCGACCGCTGGGCCGCCGGCAGCACACCGACCGGCGAGGCCGAGCGTGCGCTCGCACGCCGGCTCGTGACAGCGGGGCTCGCGCACCCGCTGCCGCCCGCCGGCCCGCTGCCTCCCGGCAGCGTGACCGTCGTGATTCCCGTGCGCGATCGTGCCGCGCAGCTCGCGCGCTGCCTCGACGCGCTGCACCCGTGCGGCGCGCGCACGATCGTCGTCGACGACGGATCGCGCGACGCTGCGGCGATCGGCCGGGCCGCCGCCGCAGCGGGCGCCGAGGTGATCCGGCACGCGCAAGCGCGGGGGCCCGCCGCCGCCCGCAACAGCGGCCTGGACCGCAGCGAGACGCCGCTCGTCGCGTTCGTCGACTCCGACTGCGTGCCCGAGGCCGGCTGGCTCGAGCGGCTCGCGGCCCACTTCGCCGATCCCAGCCTCGCCGCCGTCGCCCCGCGCATCGTCGCCGCTCCACCTGCGCGCCAGAGTTGGCTGGCGCGCTACGAGGCCGACCGCTCCCCACTCGACATGGGCGCGCGGCCCGGCGCGGTCGGCCCGGCGCGCCCCGTCCCCTACGTACCGAGCGCGGCGCTGCTCGTGCGGCGGGCCGCACTCGAAGGCGGCTTCGACGACCACCTGCGCGTCGGCGAAGACGTCGACCTTGCCTGGCGGCTGCACGACACCGGATGGACGGTGCGCTACGACCCCGCGGTCATCGTCGCGCACGAGCACCGCGAGACGCTCGGCCCGTGGCTGCGCCAGCGGTTCGCGTACGGGACTTCGGCGGCGGCGCTCGCAGAACGGCATCCGGAGAAGCTCCCCGCCATCGTCTTGTCGCCATGGAGCGCGGCGACGTTCGCACTGCTCGCAGCGCGCCGACCCCGAGCCGCCACCACTGCCGCAATGCTGGGGACGATGACGGTCCGCGTGCGGCTCGGGCGGTCGCTCCCACCCGCCGTCTCGACGCGGCTCACCGCGGACGTACTGGCCTGGACCACCCGCTCGCTCTCTGTCGCACTCACGCGCAATTGGCTCCCGCTCAGCCTCGCCGCAGCTGTCACCTCACGCCGCGCACGCCGCGGACTCGCACTCGCCGGCCTTCTCGCACGCGCGCCCGAGCTCCGCCGCGAAACGCAGCGGTTGCCGCTCCCCCTCGCACTCACGCTCGGCACCGCCGACGACGCCGCCTACGCTGCCGGGCTGTGGTCGGGCTGCATACGACACCGCTGTCCAGCGCCGCTGCTCCCGGCGTTACGACGTTAAACGCCGGAAGCCCCGCTCTCGCGAGGCTTCCGTGAAGCGCGCCCCAGAGGATTCGAACCTCTGACCTTCGGTTCCGTAGGCCGCAGATGAGCGTCTGATTGGCGCTGTTACGGGCAGTTGGTGCTTCGCAGAATGCCTGTTTCTGTCGGCTATCTCGCGAGTTTGGTACTCCCTGCGGGTACTCCTTTGCGCGGCTGGTACTCCCGTCCATTCTCGTGGTACTCCCTGCCCGGTCGCTCGCTAGCCTGCGGGCATGTCGACCGTCGCGCCCGCCATCGTCATCGCGCCCTCGAAGACCGGCGACGGCGCGTACTTCGAGGCGAAGTGGCGCGACTCGCGCGGCCGGCAGATCAAGCGCCGGCTCGGTCAGGCGTGGCTCGAGCGCGACGCGCGCAGCGGCGAGTGGCGCAAGCGCCGCGGCCACACGCCGCCGGGCTGGCTCGACCTGCGGACGGTGCACGTGGCGGCGGCCGAGATGGTCGAGCAGGTCGAGCGCGAGCTCGCCGCCGCCGCGAAGGCGGCGGAGCTGAAGGCGGCGCCGACGTTCCGTCGCGTCGCGCATGAGTGGATGGCGTGGCGGCGCGACGTCAAGGGCGGCTCGCCGGCATCGCTACGCGACAACCGCTCGATGCTCAAGGAGCCGGGCGAGGCGCACAAGCGCGGCCCAGGTGTCGCGCGCGGACTGATCATGGAGCGCTTCGGCGATCGCCTGGTCGCGGAGATCACGACGCGCGACGTGTCGAGATTCCTGCGAGACCTGGACGCCGATGGCCGGTCGGGTCGCAACGTGAACAAGCACCGCGCGCTGCTGCACGCGATCTTCAACTACGCAATCCGGCCGGACACCTATGGCGATCTCGTGACCGTCAACCCGGTGAGCGCGACCGACCGGCGGTATCAGCCGCCGCCGGCGCCGCTCAACCACTACGAGCGCCATGAGATCGAGGCGCTCGTGCGCGCGTGCGAGGCGGGCGCTCATCGGGCGATTCGGAACTACAGAAGACGCCCGGTCGTCGAGAGCGCCGAGGAGCTGGCCGTGCGCGCTGCGGAGGACCAGCAGGACGGGGCGGCGTTCTCGCTGATGTTCTATTCAGGCCTGCGGCTCGGCGAGCTGCTCGCACTGCGGTGGCGCCATGTGCGCTTCCTGCCCGACCTCTCCGGCGTGATCGTGATCGTCGAGAAGGCCGTGAGCGCCGACATCGAGAAGGCGCCGAAGAGCGGCCGCTCGCGCGACGTGCCGGTTGCGCGGCCCGCAGCCGAGGCGCTCGCCCGGCTCGGCCAGCGCGAGGAGTTCACATCGCCCGACGACTACGTCTTCTGCAACCGCTTCGGCCAGCGCCTCGACGGCTCAGCGCTGCGCCGGCGCTACAAGCGCGCCGCCGAGGCCGCCGGCCTCCGCCCCATCCGCCTCCACGGCCTCCGCCACGCCGCCGGCTCCGTCCTCGCCCGCAACGGCGTCTCCCTCGTCACGATCCGCGACTTCTACGGCCACGCGGACCTCGCGACGACGAACCGGTACCTGCATTCGAAGCTCGACGCCGAGGCAGTGGCGGCGATGAATGCGGCGCATGGGTTGGAGTCGTGACCCGATTCCTAAGAGCGGCCGTTCTGCTGGACAAGAGCCTCAATCAAGGCCTTGACCGGCACCCCTACTACCTTCTCTGATTCGACCTTCGTCGGCTCGGTGCGGATCGCCATCCACCGTCGCACGAACTCGGCACGCACGTCATCTCGCTTCCCGCCTTCTTCGGAGATCTCTTCGAGAAACGGTCCGATAGCCGTCAAGTCCAGCTCCAGCTGCTTGGCGGCTTCCTCGCGATGCCGGTGACGTGCAGATTGGGTCCCAGCGTATGCAGCCACCGTGCCGATCCCGACCGTCACGGCGAGCTTGGCAACAAGGTGCGGCCAGCTCTCGTCCGAAACCCGTATTACAAACGCTCCAAGGAAGGCGGTGGCGATGGCAAGCAAGCCGAGAACGACCGCGACTCGTCGCCACGTGTTAGCCGCTCTTCGCTCAACCTTGGCCTCATCATGGAAGGCTCCCGCCGTTCCCTCTTTGGCGATGATCTCGTAGAGGTCATCTACCTTGGCCCGGACCGTTTCCACCCGCGCAAGGCCTGATCTTGCGTCGGCTTCGAGCGTCGCCACAAGCGTTTCGACACGCTCCTCAGCCGCAGCGCTCGTAACCTCGAAGCGTTCTGCTCGCTGCGACTCAGCTTGGCGAAACTCATCGTCACGTGCTCTCTGAGCCGCGGCGAACTCGTCATCCACGCGATCCACCAGTGAACTCACACGCTGCGCGTGACCATCCGCAGAAGCGCCAATCGCCTCCAAGCGACCGGTCAGTTCGGATATGCGCGTTGCAGCCTCCGCGTCAGAAGCCTCTTTCGCCTGCTGAATCGCCGATCGGAGTTCGGCAAGCTCTCGCTCCGCAGTCGCGATCTCGTCGGTCAGAGCTCGCGTGCGATGGCCGAGGGAGATTCCGAATCCTCTAGCGACCTGACTCGCGGTTTCCCGTACGGCGGGCGTCGCGACCACCAGCGGCCCTGCCTGCGCGAATACCTGGTCAAGAAGCGCCGCAACGGTTCCTACGACAGCGACGTTCCCGGGAACCTGATCGACATGGCGCGCTGCATCTCGGAGCGGTGCCACCATCGGATCGAGAGCCGACGGACCCACAAGCAGTGGATCGACGATGTCGAGCAGACCCTCCACCCAGTCAGCAGTCGCTGCTGCGCGATCCAAGCTCAGGCGTGGCTCCGTCGCATTAGCTTCTTGAAGCAGATCTGGATCAAGCCGTCGAATTGCTGCCCGAAGCTCACCAGCCGCTACCCGCAACTCGTGATTGGCAATGCGCATGTGGGGATCGCCCATGAAGCGGTTGAGCCTAGGCGATGCACCGGATGTCTGCCTCGTGCTTGGCCCTCCTTGGGACGACCATCCGCACTCGTGTCAGGTGCGACTGATGAGCTGTGTGGCGGGCAGCTGTGCGAACCCACGCTGGCTCTCCAACGCCGCCAGCGCCCGCATCCCCGGCGCCTCGCTCCGCCGGATGTAGTCCCAGTCTCCGATCAGGTAGAGCCGTCGCTTGGTGCGCGTGAGCGCGACGTTGAGCAGCTTCGCGGCTGAGATGGCGCGATCGGTGCCGTGCAGGTCCGCCCTTCCGACCCAACGAGTTCTCTTGTCCTGCATGAGGTCGACGATGACCGTGTCGTACTGGCGTCCTTGGAAGGAGTGCGCCGTCCCACACTCGACTGGAACGCCGCCTGCCGTCTGAAGCCGGAGACGCCCTGCGCGCGTTGCCTGAGCGCGGTAGGGAGTGATAAAGCCAAGGCTCGTTCCGACACAGAGGTCCGGGCGCTGCGCGATCGCCCTCAGGAGATCCAGTCCGAGTCTGTTCCACCATGAGCCGTCGTCGCTAGTCAACTCTTGTTCAAAGTGCCCTGAGGTGTCGATCATGGTGACGATCGCGCCCGTGTCATCCTCATTCGGTCGTGTGGCGGTCTCGAGCAGCCCGCCGTAACAGAAGTCGTTCACGATGTCGGCGATGATTCTCGGGAAGCGATGCTGGCTCCTCAGGGCAACACAGCGGCTGTGCTCCTGCGCTGACCGGTGATCGCGGATGCCGGCGAGCGCGAAGATGTCGGGTTCCTGCCATGGTTGCGGCTTGGGCGCATCGGGGTCGTCGTCGGTCTCAGAGATCGGGGCGTTCTGGAGGAAGTCGCCGACCACCGCAAACGTCCGCTCCGCACGCGAGCCGGCAAGAACTACCGCCGGCGCCTCGATGCTTGACGCCTCGTCGAGGATCACGACATCGAAGAACCGCTCGCGCAACTGTGAGTCCATGCTGTACGCGGAGAGCGTGCAGCCCACAAGCCTTGCCTCGCGCAACAACCGTGCCCGTGTCTCAGCCTCCTCGGCCTCGATCACCTGGCGCTCAGCCTCCATCTTTCTGCGCTCCTCGTCGAGCCGATCGACCGTCGCGCTGACCCAGGCGAGCTTGTCGAGCGCTTTGAGCCAGCCCTTGTCCAGCGCCTCGTCGAGGATGGCTCGGGCCACCTCGGGAGGGACCCTCGCGGCCACCTCGGTCGCCGCCTCAATCTCCTCCTCGACGTACTCCCGCTGTTGCACAAGCTCCGTCCGCAGCTCAGCCAGTCGCCGCTCCTCTGCACGCTCGCGCGCGGCATGTTCCGCGCGGTCTTCCAACGCCGCCTGCTGAGAGCATGCGTCCTCGGCAGCGTCTCTGGAGCGGTCCAAATGGCGAGCAGCCTGATCACGCAGGGCGGCACACTGCTCGATCGTCCGGCTCACCTCGTCGTACTCGGCTTTCAGTGCCGCCTCGCGACGTGCCCGATGGAGTCGGACGGGCGGAAGCATCCGAGCGGCCCGTCCCCGAAGCGTGCCCTGCGCGAGAGCAAGCCGCGAGGCAATCGCGTCCCGGTCCGCATCCGCACCGGCCAGCGCTTGCGCTGCCGCGTTCCACCCGCGCTCTGCCTCGGCGAGCGCGAATTCGCTGCGCTGGATGTCGTCCGCGACGGCGACTCGCTCCGACTCCGTGACGTCGAGGACCGCAGCCGCTCTCGCACACGCCTCGATCTTCAGATCGAGGCCACTGATCCTCGCGTCGATCGTACGGCGCTGTCGCTCGTACTCAGCGACCTCGTCACGAGCGGCGACCGCGTGGCGGGCTCGCTCGATCGCAGCGGCATCAGCACCGACCAGCACCTCGTCGAGCGCGTCGCGCTCCACGCGAGCCGCGTCGGCCGCATTGTCATCGAGCCGCCGTTGCAGCGCCTCTCGACGTTCGACGGTGTTGTTGAGCACGGCCGCCGCGTCGTCGACGAGCAGGTGGCCATGCTCTCGCACAACGGCGGAGACTCTGTCCCGAGCCCGCGAGGTTGCCGCCCGGATGACCTCACCGCACTCGAAGTCGACGCCCGTGGCGGGATCGGCGACTCCCTCCAGCACGTTGTCTACCGCGACGTGGGTGTGCGAGGCAATGAGAATCGAGTAGTCCTCGGCGAGCATCCGCCGCACGGCCTCAGTGATGACCGTCGTCTTCCCGGTGCCGGGAGGCCCCCAGACGAACCACCCGCCGGGGCTCGTCATCGCCGCCAGCGCGGCTTCCTGACTCTCGTGGAGGGGAAACGCCGTTGGCTGCTCCGGGAGTGGGTCCAGCATCGCGCGACTACTCGCATCCCACAGCTGCGTCACGGCTTTCTCGGCCGGCGCTCTCTCGAGCAGATCCTCCAGCGCGCGCTTGAGCTTCAGCTTGATGTCATCGACGAAGTAGACGCGGACGCTGTGCACATTGCGCAACGCCGCCCGTGTCTCATCCGAGAGCCGAAGATGGAGCTGATTCGCTCTGTAGCCAGCATATGTCGCGGGATGCCGGTGCGCTGACGGCTGCCCTCTAAGGTCGGCATCGATTACGAAGAAGAGCTTGTCTCGCAGTCTCACCGTTGGTTTCGTGCTGAGCGTGGCTGTGAGCAGATTGGCGTCTCGCGAGACCGCCACGGGCTCCCTCGGCGTCAAGCAAATGCCCGTTCCCTTGCGAAGGATGGTGGCGATGTCGGCCCTGACGCCGTTCAGCGCCAATGCGCGCAGCTCTCCCCATGTAGGCAGCCCTTGCCCCGTCTGCGACCTTCCCGCCATGCAGCGAAGCTATCGGCGTCGCGTCGAAGCCGCTTGAACGTTCGTCGTCGGTTGCGGCGTTCGCTCTGGCGGTCAGGTACTGGTGGAGTCTCTGATCTCCAAGACGTCACCGAGCCGCGTGAGTTCACGCCGGATCTCCCGCAGCTCGGACAGGATCTCCTCCTCCAAGCCGCGTCTCCCGGGATCACGGCCTGCCAGCCGAAGCAGCTCGATCCGATCGGTCGCGAGGACCTCAGCGATGCGCTCGATCACCTCGTCCGACGGCGGGCCGTAGTCGCCCGTCTCGATGCGCGAGAGGTGCCCCGCGCTGATCGGGATCTGCTCCGCCAGCTCGCGCTGAGTGATTCTGCGCTCTCGACGGAGCGATCGCACGCGCTCGCCGAAGGCGCGGGCGCGCTCGACCTGGGAAGGCGGGCGGCGAGCTGGCATCGGCGTCTTCTACGTCCGGGACGGTTCCTATCCTTGATGCATTGCGCAAGACACGGCATACTGTGGCATAAGCAATCAATCAATCAGCCCGCTCGGCTACGCGAACAGTGGAGCGGCGCCCCGAACCAGGGAGGGTGATCTTCATGGGACCGACCGGACGCGACCTCGCCCATCCGACTCGGTAAGCCGAGTCGACGCGATGGTCCCGTCGAACGCCACGGGCGAAGCGGCCCGGTCTTGCTGCAGCGGGCACGTGCCCGCCAACCGTACAAAGAGGGTGCCCCCGCGACGCGCGAACGTCCGGGGGCGTGGCACCGAAGGAGTGATCTCCGATGCATGCACACCGTATCGAGTGCAGGACGACAGACGCTGATGTGATCGCCATCCGGCGATCCGGCGCGCCGCGCGCTCGCAAGCAGTCCGCTGAACACCTTGCGCTCGGTCTCACCGTCCGCGGGCTCCGCGGCCAGCAGGGCCTCTCCCAGGAGGAGCTCGGCCACCGTGCCGATCTCCACCGCAACTACGTCGGCGCGATCGAGCGCGGCGAGATCAACCCGACGTTCCGCGTCCTGCTCAAGCTGGAGCGCGGCCTCGACGTTCCACTCGTCGAGATGATGGAGCTGCACGACCGCCTCCGATCGAGACGAGGCGAGCGGTGACCACCGCACACCGTGCATCTAGTCTGCGCTGCCTTTGCGGTTACCGCGAGCCGTGTGCGGCTCGCGGTCGACTCTCTGTGAGGTCGAGCCGACGCGCGGCCGGCCGCTTGGAGGCTCGGCGCTGGTGGCCTATCCTCTGGTCGATGTCCGAGCCGCGCGAGTTCGAGTATGTGCTGGAGCGCCAGTCCGATGGCGGCTTCCTGATCTACGTGCCCGAGCTGCCCGGCTTGGCGACCGAGGGGGACACCCGGGAGGAGGCGATCGCGATGCTGCGCGACGCGCTCCCCGCCTACCTCGAGAGCATGCGCGCACACGACCTGCCCCTTCCGCAGGTCGAGCGCGGCATAGTCGCCGCCGCGTGAGCCCACGACTCCCGGCCGTCCGGCCGCGGCAGCTCATCCGCGTGCTCGAACGCAAGGGCTGGCGGCTGGACCGCACCTCCGGCAGCCACCAGGTCTTCGTCCACGACGTCGTCCGCCACGTCGTCGTCGTCCCGATGCACAACAAGGACCTCGGCCGCGGCCTGCTCGCGCGCATCCTCCAGGACGCCGAGATCCCCCGCGACGAGTTCCTGAAGCTGCTGTAGCTCGCCAGCGCCGGCCGAACGCCGCGCCCTTGCCGAGCTGACCCGCCGCAGAAACGGGGGGGGTATGGAGCGGCCGCTGCAACGTCTCCCTGTTCCGAACGCTCTCGCCAAGTCGGGGGGGCATCGCGCGGCGGCTGGGCCTGACTACGGAATAGAGGCCCGAAAACGGAACGGACAGGGATGTCGAAGCGCAGCAGTGACGAAGTCGTCGGGATAGCGATCGCCGTCGTCGTGGGCGGATTGATCGTCTACGCGGCGATCGCGATCGTCGTCGTGGAGTGGGCGACGCTCCTGTGGACGACCGTGCGGCTTCGTCCGGCGCTGCTTCCCGCCGGTGAGGTCAGCCACGTCGCGATCCACGCGCTGCTGTGGCACGACGCCGATCCGCCGCACTCGTGGGACGGCGTCGCGCCGCCGCTCTCGGTCGGCGTCTTCCTGACCCTGCTGCTCGTCGCCGTCGTCGCCTTCCTGCTCGCGTCGGTGTGGATGCGCTTCGAGATCTGGAGCGGCCGCGGCCGCGCGGGCCTGCACGAGAGCGACCCGCGCCGGAAGGTCAAGCCGCGCGCGTTCGCGAAGCCGCGCGACTGGTCGCACCTGCAGCCGTCGGCGAGCGAGGCGCGCAACAGCTCCTTCGTGCGCTTGGCGAGCGGCGCGGTGCGTCCGCTGGCCGGCGAGAGACGCCGCCCGGCGCCGCGCGGCGGAGACGGCTGGAACATGGGGCTCCTGCGCGGGCGCGAGGTGCGGTCGGCGCCCGAGCAGAACCTGCTGGTCGTCGCGCCGACGCGGTCGGGCAAGTCGACGCGCGTTGTCATCACGGAGGCGTACGAGCACGGCGGCCCGCTCGTCGTCACGTCGAACAAGCTCGACGTCCTGCGCCACACGATCCACGCGCGGCGGCGTCGCGGCCCGGTGTGGGTCTACGCGCCGATGAGCCCGCTCGGCCACAGCGTCACGTGCGCGGGCTGGTCGCCGCTGCGCTCGTGCCGGGACTGGCCAGGCGCGCTGCGGATGGGCCAGTGGCTCCACGACGCCGACCCGAGCGCCGGCGCGGCGGCGAAGGGCGACGGCGCCGCGCACTTCTACGACCGCAACGCGGTCGAGCGCGCGCTGCCGCCGGTGCTGCACGCGGCCGCGCTCAGCGGTCGAGCGATGGCGGAGGTCTACGACTGGCTGCTGGTCGGTGCCGATGCGCTCGACGAGCCGCGCGAGATCCTGCAGTCGCACGACGCCGACCGTGCCCTCGTGGCATTGCGGGCGCTGCAGCAGATGGACCCGAAGGCGCAGGGGTTCGTGCTGATGAGCGCCGCGCAGCTGCTCGGCGCCTACCGGCACCCGCAGGTGCAGGCAGCCGACCGCGACGAGTTCGACCCGGCCGAGCTGCTCGCGCGCAATGGCACGCTGTACCTGATCGCGCCGGAGAGCGATCAGGCGGCGCTCGCGCCGATCTTCGGCGGGCTGCTCGGCGCGCTTCTGCGCGAGTGTGAGGAGCGTGCGGCGACGGTCGCGGATCCGCGGCGGCTGCCGTTGCTGAAGCTGCTGATCGACGAGGCTGCGCACCTCGCCCCGCTCGGCAGATTGCCGGCGTACATGTCGGTGTCGGCAGGGTGGAACGCGCGCTGGGCCGTGATCTATCAGTCGTACGCCCAGCTGCGCTCGCGCTACGGCGTCGACGCCGACACGATCATCGCGAACGCGCTCTGCAAGCTCCATCTCGGGCCGATCCACGACAAGGCGACGCGTGAGGAGCTGGTCGCCTTCCTCGGCAACGAGTACGTCGAGGTCGAGTCCGAGACGACGGACCGGTGGAGCGGCGGCTCGACACGGACGACGCACGAACAGGCGCGGCCGAAGCTCGCGCCGGAGCAGCTCGCTCAGCTCGGCGACGGCGAGGCGATCGCGATCCACGGCCGCGACCTGCCGGCGATCGTCAAGCTGCCGTACTGGTGGGAGTGGCTTGGCTGCGCCTCCCCGAACGAGGCGAACGCGCTCACCCGGCGAGGTACGGCGCGATGATGACCGCCGCGAGCATCGGTGCCACCTCCGCGCGCGGCTATGCGGACTACCTGGAGAGCCGCACGGTCGCGCCCGAGCAGGGCGACTACTACCTCGGCCGCGACGGCGCGCCTGCGGAGGCGCCGGGACGCTGGCTGACCGATCCCGCAGCGCTGGCGCGCGTCGGGGTCGCGCCCGGGACGGTCGAGCCCGACCATCTGCGCGCGCTGATGGAGGGCCGCCGACCGGGCGCCGGCGACCCGGCGTGGCTGCGCGCCGCCGGGCCGGACGGCACGCGCGCCGGCGGCATCGACGTCACGTTCAGCGCGCCGAAGAGCGTGAGCATCGCGTGGGCGCTCGGCGATCAGCGAGCGGCGCTTGAGGCCGCGCACCACGCGGCGGTCGAGGCGGCCGTCGGCTATCTGCGTGAGACGGTCGAGCTGACGGTCCGCTACGACGCGGCGGTGGGCTCGGCGGTCCCCGCGCGGGCCGCGGACGTGCATGCGGCGGCGTTCACGCACACGACCGCGCGCGGTGTCGGCGCGGAGGCGCCCGACCCGCAGCTGCACAGCCACGTCGTTCTGACGAGCGTCGAGCGCGAGGACGGCTCGGTGGCTGCGGTGCGCTCGCGGCCGGTGCTGCGCGCGGCGCGCGAGGTCGGCGCCTACTACCGTGCACATCTCGCCGGCGAGCTGCGCGCGCTCGGCTACGCGATCGAGCCGGCGGGCGAGGACGGCCGCTACTTCCGCATCAGCGGGATCTCGGAGCAGATGGAGCGCGCCTTCTCGGCTCGCACCGAGGAGGTCCAGCGCGCGGCGCGCGAGTTCCGCACGAGGCATGGGCGCGAGCCGGAGCGGGGCGAGCTGCGCGACCTCGCGGTGCGCACGCGCGAACGGAAGGCGCTGCCGCGCGATCGCGGCGAGCTGGACCGCGTGTGGGAACGGCGCGGGCTGGAGGCCGGCGTCAACCGCGAGGTGGTCGACGCGCTACGCGCCGCCGCGAGCAGGGTGCGACGGTCGACCGCGCGGTCGTCGTGACCGGCGGCTGGCAGACAAGCCGCGAGAGCGCTTACGTCGAGGCCAGCCGCGCCCGCGACGGCGTCGACTGGTTCGTGGCCCGCGACGAGCTCGAGGCCGACTGCGACGCCGACCGGATCGATGAGCTTGCCGCACGCATGCGCGCGAGCCGCGCGCAGGTGCCGTCGCTCGCGCAGCCGCTCGCCGACTTCACCCGCGCTCCGGGAGATCCGGACCGCGCGTTCCACGTCGAGCATCTGCAGCCCCCGGCTCCGGCGCTGCCCGCGCCCGAGCCGGCGCTGGAGATCGCGCCATGACCGCCCGGCGAACTCCCCGCATCGCGATCGTCCTCGCACCCAGCGAGCGCGATGCGCTCCGACAGCTCGCGGCCGAAGACGACGAGCCGGTCTCAACGACGGCGGCCCGACTCGTGCGGTCGGCACTCGCCGAGCGCGGAGCGAAGCTCGAGGCCGCGCGCCGCAACCGGACGCGAAACCGCGCCGAGCGGGGAGCCCAGTCGGCATGGCTGCCACCAGCGGCCCGAGCCGCCGCGATCGTCGCGCTCCGGAACCGCTACCCCGACGAGCTGCGCCATCTCCCACCGGATCCGCTGCACGACCCGATCATCGCCGAGCCCCTCGCCGCGCTGACCGTCTGGCGCGACCAGCTCGACGACGGCGCCCACGCCGACCCGCGCATGGAGATCGCCTTCGCCCACGAGCTCCGCAGCTTCGCTGCATGGCTCCAGACCCAAGCCCGCCGCCACCGCTGACCGCATGGAGACGCACCCGCTCGAACCCGTCCCGCCATCGAAGCCGCCATCCCAGCGGCGCCGCCACCTCACGCGCGAAGACGTGATGACCGCAGCCGAGGTCGCCGCCCTTCTCGCCTTGCCGAAGTCGACGGTCTACGAGCTGGCTCGCCGAGGAGACTTGCCGTGCGCGCGACTTGGACGGACCATCCGCTTCATCCGAGACGATGTGGGAGAATCGCCTGCGCGCAAGTTGAGACCATGTCCGCCTCGAGCAGCCCATGTCTGCGATTCCATATCCCACACCGTCGCTTAGAGGCCGCGTTGTCACACTTCGGCCTTGGGCCGCGGGGGACTTGCCCGCGGTGACCCATGCGGGTCAGGATCCTCTGATAGCTCGGTACGTGGCAGCTCTTCAGGCCCCATCAGCAACAGCGCAGGAAGCATGGCTCGCTCAGAAAGAGTCCATGCGGAAAGCCGGCACAGGGCTCGAACTCGCAATAGTGCGCCCGCATGGCCCATCTCTTGCCTGCGGTTCGGTGGGGCTTCTACGAGTCGTGCAGCGCCATAAGCGGGCAATGATGGGTTTTTGGATGGCACCGGAATATCGTGGAAAAGGCATGGCCAGTGAAGCCGTACGGCTGCTCGCTGAGTGGGCCTTTGCGACGCTCGCGCTTGAACGCATTGAGATATTTACGGAGCCTCAGAACCTGGCATCTCAGCACGTCGCAGAGCAGGCTGGTTTCGTACGCGAGGGACTGCTCAGGTCGCGATGGCTGAGTCAAGAGGGCCGACGCGATTCCGTGGTCTACGGCCTGCTCCCCAGCGATCTCCGCTAGTCAGAGGAACCCTGTCCGACGCCAACAGTTCCAAGGCCCAGCTCAGCAAGGCTCGGGAGTCGTTGATCAACGAGGAAGGTGTTCCATCCGAGCCTCTCAGCTGGTGCGATGTCATCGCCCACTTCATCGCCAATCATCCACCGGTCTGCGAACGAACCTTCACCAATCGCGACAAAGGCATCCGGCTGAGGTTTGCGCGCTCCTCCATCACTCGAGAACGCAGCTCGCTCGATGAAGCGCTCCAGGCCGAGATCCCCGAGTACACGTCGCATCAGCGATCCGGGGAGAATGCATGTCGACAACACTCGGACCGCGTGTCCCATATGGCTGATCCCATCCAGCAGCTCCCTGGCGCCAGGCACGCAGCGATATCCTGCTGCGCTGGTGCCGAGGACATCCCAGAGGGCTTTCTCCACCGTTGCGTTGTCCACCTCACCTCCGGCTGCGGCGACACGCTCATGAATGACAGAGATGGTGGCGAGCTGCGGCTGGCCCACGTCGAGGAACGACACCGCGAGTCTCTCGTATATCTCTGAGGTGACCCGAGACGCGGTCTCCAGATCTATAGCGACGTGTCTTCGGATCGCTCTGACGAACTGATCCGGGCCAGGAAATACCGCATCGCTTACCGCAAGCGTGCCGAAGCAGTCGAATACAAAAAGCGTTCTCCCCGAAACGCCGCCCATCGCTTCCCCCTCCATGTGGCAATCCAGCGACTATACCGCGCTAAGGTGCCCTGGTGTCTGGCCAGGAGATAGCCCGCTTCGAGGTCGTAGCGACAGGTTCCCGCGTCGCCAACAGGTCGTCAGTCCTGCCCATGCTGACCGAGGTGCTGGACGACGCGCAAGTGCCAAAGCTGGCCACCGGCGGACGCACCACCTGGGTGGAACTTCCAACGCCACTCGCGGCCAATGGGCCTGTGACCACTTGCCGGGCCCTCAAAATCAAAGGCATCGGATCACAGGCCTTGATGTCGTCCCCGGCGACCTACGTCGCGCGGCCGGGCTACCCACCCCACGGTCATCTCGGCTTTTCCGCCAATGGTCATTTCCGCCTTGCCACGAGCACGGCTGCGCCTCTGGGCGGCTTGACTCTGGCCGCTGCTCGCACGGAGTTCGAGCTGCCCGAGCGACTTCTCAGCCGCTCCGTGCCGGCACTCGTCCCGATTGCGCTGCTGAGCCTGCCCGGGCAGCATTTCGGCGGACAGCCGCTTGGGATCGTCGTCAGCGGTTCTCCGAACAAGGCGCCGCATCGGCCTAACGCCATTCTCGAGACGACATCCGCTTCAGCCCAGCCCACCGCAGGCTTCGTCTCTCGTCTGGCCAGTGATCTCGGCGTGGCTCTCCACGGCGCATGGGGCCGCGAGCGCTTGATGTTGATTGCAGAGGTCTACGCGCGTTTCGGTCGCGCTCTGCGTCGCTTTTCTACGGCTGGGTGCCACCGCTATTCGGGAGCTAGTGACAATCTGCTCTACAGCTTCGATCATCGCGAGGTGCTCTTGGTCGACCTCGACAGTTCTGGGGTTCTTAAGCGCCTTCCGCATCTCTCGGCTTCACTGGAGATTGTCCGCGACGTGATGAGCGGTATGTTTAATCTCGCATGCGAGCTGATCCGGCCGGATCAGATTCACCTCAGTACCCGTTCAGACATGCTCGCCGTCGATCCCTATCACCGCTTTCTCGCTGGCTACTTTCCAGAAATTAGAGTTCTACCTGAGCTGACCTCGCCGTTTCAAGCACACGTCGCTGAAATCTGGGAGCGTATCCATGGCCGGAGCCCCGATATTCTTGAGGATCCCGTCGCTGGGTATGACCTCTATCGCTCACTGCGCTTCAACACTCGCCTCATATACATGGCGCTGTTCCGCCTTGCGTATCAGTTGTACTCCGCTAGCTCGGTCGTCGAAGCGTTTCCACTGCCGTTCGATCTCCAAGCCCTCGACACGCGGATCGCTGCGTTCGCCGGCGTCGATGTCCTCGGGCTAGCACGCCGCCTCTCTTCGATATCAGCACCGCTGTAGGGGAACCACCAATTCCACCGCCCGAGGAGCACAACGCTCGCCGGGATCAAGACGCACCGCACGACGGTGACGTCGATAAGGATGGCGATGGCGACGCCAAGACCCAGCTGCCGGAATGCCGGGAGCACCGAAGTAGCGAAGCCGATGAAGACCGTTGCCAGAGTAATCCCAGCGAGCGTGATCGACCGAGCACTCCGCACCAATCCCAGCTGGACCGCCTCTTGGTTTGAGCGCCCGCTCAAGACCGCCTCACGAATGCGACTCAGCAAGAACACCTCATAGTCGATAGAGAGCCCAAAGACAATTGCGAACAGGAGGAGGGGTACGAAGAACTCCAGGCTTGCGCCTCCATTCGGGTCAGGGAACAACCGCGCCACGATTCCGATCGTGGCCGCAACGGAGAGCAGGGTTCCGATCACTGCTTTGATGGGGATCAGAATCGATCGAAGGCCTACCGCGAGAACAAGCGCCCCAAGCGTGATTGTAATCACGACCACCAAGCGTGTTCGGTCCTGAATGCGGTTAAGAAAGTCCAGGCTGGCGGCCGGAGCGCCGCCCACGTATGCTCGCCCGGGCGTTTCGGCGAAGAGTCTCCGCAACCGGACTACTGCACGACGGGCAGCAGCGCTGTCCGGACGTGTGCCGAGTATCACCTGAAGCGCAAACCACCCCGCTCTTCCATCGGTTTCACCCCACGTTTGAGCCACAGCCGGGTCGTCCCAAAGTCTTCTCGGGATCTGGCCTTGCGTCACCACGTCGATCGGGCCAGACGAGCCGGGATGGAAAAGGTGGGCCATCCGATCGGCCTGTTGCCGGACCGGATCGCTCACCGGCAACGCGTCGACCGTATGCAGGGCCAGGTGGAAAGACCTGATCGGCGCAGCAGCGATAAGAAGCAGTGCGATTGAGGTAAGCACGCATGCCCCCGGATGCCGGACCACAATGCCCGCTACGTTGCGCCAGACGGTTCCGCGAGCTGCCGCCTGGGCGATTCGATCAACACGCAGTCTGTTGATACGGGGTCCCAGCAGATAGATGACTGCCGGAAGAAGGGTCAGCGCTGCAAGGGCGGCGACGACCGTCGCGAGGGTAGCGCCCACCGCCATCGATGAGAACAACTCGACTCCCACCGCGAACAACGCGAGCAACGACGTTGCGATCGTCAACGCGGAGAGGGCCACCGCCCGCCCTGTCGAAACCATTGTTTGAGTGAGCGCATCGCGCACTGAACGCCCCTCCAACTCCTCTCGAAACCGCGTGACCATGAAGAGCGAGAAGTCGACGCTGAGCCCAAGCGCCAGCACGGAAGCCGTGTTGGTGACGAAGACACTAAGGCCAGCGTGTCGTCCCAGCAGGTACAAGCACGCAAATGTTGTGACAAGACCAACAGCAGCGAGTATCAAAGGCAGTACCGCTGCCAGGACGGAGACGAAAGCCACCAGCAACACGACAAGCATAAAGGGAAAGGCGATCCGCTCAGCCCGGGCCAAGTCGTCCCGCGCAATGGCTGAGTATCGCTCTGACAACACGATTCCACCAAAGAGTCCTGTGCGGGTTCTTGCGTCTGCCGCAGCTGCGAGAGCAGCGCGATAGGCGGGCACTCGTCGCTCCGTTGCCGCAGGTTCAGCGTCGATGTGAAATGAAACCACCACCGTTCCGTTCGCATGCGACGCGACTCTTTGGACATCGAGCAAACCATCTACGTGGCGCAGAGCGTTGCGGACAAACTCGACTGCCACTTCTTCTCTCCATCCGTGTCTCGCAACCACGGCGAAGACCTCGGTTCCCCGGTGTCCAGGAATCTCGTTGGCCATGACGTTCGCGGCTCGTTCCGACTGCGAACCGGGCACGAAGTACCCACGATTGGAGAGTTGACCGAACAGGCCTGTAGCAATGACTACGCCAGCCAGGCCGGCAACCGCCCAGCATGCTACGACCACTCGTGGTCTCGCAATGATAATCGCGGCCAGTCGCCCGAGAAGGGTCGGTCCGGGCGGCTCCGGCTGTCTACGGACCTTACGTCGTCGCAATTTCTGTCAGGTCCCCCACACATCTGGCCTGCTCGGCCGAGCGTGGATCCAGTGGAGCTCCGAGCAACTGCTCCAAATGAACGAATACCTCTACGAGGTCGAGGCTGTCGAATCCAAGCTGCTCGAAGCTCGTATCCGCATCTACGACGATGTCCGTTGCGCCTCGGCGATCGAGGACCCGTCCGACGGCCTGGCCGACCATCTCCAATGTGGGCGCAGGCGGATTCACACGGACACCCGCTCGATCGGAGACAACTCAGCTCGGCTGACGAGCGTCCGGCAGCGATAGCGCTGCACCTTCCCACTTGGCGACTTGGGGAGGCTCCCGCGGTCGAGGAAGATGCACTCGGAAAGCCGGATACCGGCGCTTGCCGCCGCCAGCCGCCGGATTGCGTGAGCGGTCGGTCGACGTGGACCAGTAGAGTCGCTGACCTCGACAAGCGCCACGAAGAGATTCTTGTCGCCTGAGATGACATCAACCAAGGCCAGCCCCCGCACGGCGACCTCAGGTGCACCGAGCACGGCGGCCTCGACCGCCGCAAGATCAACGTTCCGTCCCCCAATTGACACCATGTCATCGAGACGCCCGACGACATAGAGGTGTCCGTCATGCACGAACCCAACGTCGCCAGTACGCAACTCACCGCTGGCAAACCGCGTTGCAGTCAGCTCTGGCTGGGCCACATATCCGCCGCTAAGACTCGGCGACCTGACGGCGATCTCGCCAACACCCCCGCTAGCGCTGTCGATCCGGACCGTCACGCCGGCAAGCGGAACGCCTGAGGAGACCAGGCGACTTGCGCCCTCCGCGTCGGCTTCAACCTCGTGTACCTCGCCGTCGAGCAGCCGACCCGAATCAACAGTGAGAGTCTGCGGACCGCCGTCGGAGCTAAACGTGACGGCGAGCGTAGCCTCGGCCAATCCGTAGGCAGGACAAAAGGCCGCCATGTCCACGCCGTAGGGAGCGAAACCCTCAGCAGCGGACGAGATGATCGGCCACTCGAGGCGGTCCGAGCCGACGATCCAACGGCGTATCGGAATGGCCCCGGCGGGAGCCCTGCTCTCAAGACCCCGCAACGCCATGCTGAGCGCGAAGGTCGGGCCGACAGTCAACGTCGCACCGAATTGCACACAGTCCTCGAGCCATGTGCGGGGCGAGGCGAGGAAGCGTTGTGGCGTACTCAGTGCAGCATCGATGCGGTTCCAGAACGCGAGCAGGATGCCGCCAAACAGCCCCATGTCATGCGACATGGGCAGCCACATCACTCCACGGTCGCGCTGCGGGTCGATATCCGCTGCGCGGGACAACATCTCCAGCTGCGCCGCCATAGCGCCCGGGCTGAGCATGCACCCCTTTGGCTCGGCCGTCGTGCCAGACGAGAACTGGATCAGTGCGACGTCGTCATCGCCTGGAGGCGAGAGAGACCCGCTGCCGCCGCCGATGTCGTCCGCGCCGATCACCCGCACGCCGGGAAACACGTCGTCCGGCAGCATCGCAGCAAATTGCTGCTCGATCACCATCAGTCTTGCGTCGACTATCGCCATCAATTCGCGCAGCTGTGTGGCGTAGTCCATGATCGGCATCCCGCGCGCCGGAGTCGGGAGCGAGACGACCACACCACCAGCAAGCCAGATCCCGATCATCGCCGTGCCGACGTCGAACTGGTTGGTGAGGACGCAGGCCACCGGCTCCCCAGCTCCCACGCCAAGCTTCTTCAGGCCGGCAGCCTTTGATGTCGCAGCTACGATGACCTCGGCCCAACTGGTTCTGCGATAGCCGCCGTCTTCCCAAACGTGCAGGCTGCTGTCTGAGCCGCCCGGCCTAAGCAACACCTCCCAGAGGGAACCGCGGCCACTCACATCCGCAACGCGCACCCGCGCGCCTCCACTCGCTTGACCCGCCGCGTCACCGTGAGCAGATCGCCCGTTCGACCGCAGGAGCAGCGCACCGCGTGTTCGACGCTCCCGAGGTCGTCGCTGAGCACGAACCCCGGGTAGCTCGCCGCAGTCGCGTCGAGGTAGGCCAGGATCCCCTCCTCGCCGGTGGGCAGGACCGCGAGTGTCCGGGGGTCCCGAGCGCGCGCGTGCAACCATGGAGGCAAGTGCTTGCGGTGCGACTCGCACTCGAGCACGACGCTGTTGAGCTCGACCATGCTGAAGGCGTCGCGGATGTCGCCCTCCGAGATCCGCAGCGACGATGCGATCTCCGCCTGGAATGCGGCGCGCGCGATCGTCTCGCCGCCGCGCACCTTCCAGCCGCCGATCGACACGACCATCACATCCCGCCGCCGATGATCGCCGGCCATCGCGCAGGAGGCGGCGCGGGCGAACTCCAGCAGCAGCTGTGGTGGTCCGACTACCACGGCGCGGTCGGAGGTCGCGAGCAGGTCCGCGCACGCTCGCTCGATGTCCAGGACGCCATCGCGCACGTAAGAGCGCGACGGATGGAGCACCGCCGCCCCAGCCATCACGTAGGAGATCCAGAGCGCTCTCGCCTCGCGCGCGGAGGGACCGAGGTTGAGGATCAGCGCGTTTGCGTTCTCGCCGCGCAGCAGCTCACGCACGACGGCTGCGAGGCCGGCGTAGAAGCGCGTCAGAGTTGCGTCGTCGCGCGGCACGACGCTGACGCCGCCCATCGTCCCGCTGCTCGTCGTCAGAAGCACGTCTTCGCCCTCGGCTGGCTCGCCCACGCCGTGTTTGAAGATGCGGCTGGGCAGCAGCGGGATGTCGGTGAGCGTCCGCTCGGCCGCCAACCGCTCCGCGTCGAAGCCCTCGCGCTCGCAGTAGCGGGCGTACGTTGCGTGCCGAGCGACCACCCGCGCGAACGCGTCCAGCAGGAGCGCAAAGCGCAGATCCTCCAGCTCGGCCGTTTCCAGCCAGAAGAGGTCGTCGCGCGCGAGCACGCCGTCCAGCTTCGAATCGGAGCGAGCGGCCTCAATCATGGAAGAAGAGGTCACGCTCCGCCCCTTCCGCGTAGGGCTCGTCGAGATACTTGTAGTAGTGGTCAATCGGCCGCTCAACGCTTACGAACCGCACAAGCGAGTTGAGCGCGCGCAGCCCGTCATGGCTGAAGCCCTTGCGGGGATGACGCGAGAGTCCGAGCTCCACGATCCGCGCAATCCCCCGCCGCGCCCACGCATCTCGATGCGGCAGTGCGATGTGCCACGGGAAGACGCCGACCGTCTGGACAGTCTCGTCGAGATGCTCGGCGACCTCGTCGAGCGAACCGACAGAGTGGATGTAGAGCGTGCGACCCAGTGGGTGCTCGCGCACATCATTCGGGTCGGGCGCCTCGATGATCGTCCAGTCGCGGCCGCACGTCAGTGGCCAGCCGCGGTAAGCGGCCTCGAGGCGGGCGAAGCTCACATGGGCATGAGCGTCGGGCTCGGCCGTCACCTTCGGCGCACATTGCGCCGCGATGTCGAGGAAGCGGCGGAGCGGGTCGCGCAGGCGCTCGTAGTCGCCCTTCAGGAACAGCCGCTGCGGACTCACGCAAGCTTCCTGCTCATAGAAGCTGACCTCAGTAGCCAACCGCATCGCGACGACCTCCGGGTCGGCCGCGTCGAGATCGATGACGGCCAAACTCCGCTTGGGACCGAACTCGAGCACGGGTGCACCGGGTCGCGCGTTGGCACGCATCGCTGCAATGCCCTCATCACCTCCCCACAGGCAGACAGCGTCGCCGAGGCACGTGGCACGCTCACCAACCGGGTCTGAGTGCTCCCAGTACCCGATCGAGAGACCGCGGACGAGCGGATGCTCCGAGTCGACCTGTGCACACACCTGGGCGAAGAACATCGGCGAGAGAGGGTCGCGCGCCGCGACCTTCGCGAGGTTCATGTTGCGGGTGATAAGTCCACGCGCGATCGATGCAATCCCGGCCACAGGCGTGTTGCCGACGAGGCCATGTACGACGATTCCGCGCGGATAGGCGCGGACCGTGGAGGCTTGGACGCGACGCCACTCGTCCATCGCCCACTCGTCGCCGAGCTCAACGGCGAAGAGGTCGTACACGTAGGCGCGATGGGACAATGCATGGCCGATCGCGCGGTAGTCCTGCGCGAGCATCTCGACTGGCAACTCAGTTGTGCGAGAGACGTGCTCCAGCACGCCCGTACGAGCCGTCTCAAGCGAGCCGAGCCACGCGCGTCCGACGGCTGCAAGGAAGAGCGTCGTGTCCTGGATGTCGAGGTCCATCAGCGCACTCAGCGTCTGCTCCCGGGCTGACGCGATCGCGACGAGGTCACCGTCGGTGAAGCGTGCGAGACGCAAGGTCAGCCCGTCGGCCGTTCGGATGATGATCGCGTCCTCATCCGGTGCGACGATGCGGCCGAGCACGACCTTCGGGACGTTCACCAGCTCGGTGCTCGGCGTCGTGGCGAGGCGGCCGGCCATCACCGCGCTCCGCTCCCGAATGCCAGCTCGCGTGCCGCGACGATCTCCGCGAACGGCGGCCGATGTGTCTCCCCGGACAGTCCAAGGACATCACGTACCTCATGCACGGCGGCACTGAAGTAGCGCGCTCCAACGAACGGGTTACGTTGGAACTCGTGCGTCGCCTGCGAAACGACCGTCAGCCGCGCATTGACCAGACGCGTCGCGACGGCACGAATGTCCTCGAGGTCGACCCACTCGTCGGCGTCGCTGGCGATGATCCGCACCGGGCACGAGATCGCGGCTGCGTTGGCGAGGATCTCCTCTTCCCCAAACCCGTTGCCCAGGCCGTCCGCGACGAACGCGCCGCGGATGGTGAACCCCGTGATGTCGATCGACTCCGGCACGGCCTGCCCCGTCTCGTGCCGCGCTTTCCAGTCCGTGCCGGTCACGCGCTCCAAGGTGCGGAAAGGCGCAACCACCGGAACGAGCAGCACCGCGCCCGTGACGTCATGCGTCGCCAGCGCCCGGAAGGTCGGAAGCGCCCCCATGCTGATCGCGAACAGCACAGGCCTGAGGTGGGACCAGCGGTCGAGCACGGCACACAGGTCGCGGCAGTGCTCGGTGATGGTGTAGTCGGCAATGTCGCCGTCGGATCGGCCTGGGTGGTTGGTCGGGTCGTATTGCAGGACGGCCAGCCCGTTGCTGAGAAAGAAGTACGTCGGGAAGAAGAGCTCGTCCATCGTGCGGGCGAGCGGCGACGAGAAGAGCACGGTGCCTCGAGCGACATCGCACGGCGCGACCAGGCGGCCACGAACGGTGCGTCCGTCGCGCTGCAGCGAGAAGTCCTCCGTCGAGAAGCCCAGCACCCTGCCTCCTATGCGTAGAACCGCTTCGGCTCGTCGAACCGCATCCGCCACAGCGCGACCATCGTGAGCACGACGGCGAACGCCGTGAGAACCGCGACGTTCACGCCGATCGGCTCGCCGGTCACGATCACGCGGTGGAACCCGTCGAGCGCCCAGTAGGGCGGCAGGGCGTGGGCGACCGCCTGCACGGGCGTCGGAAACCGGTCGAGCGGGGCGAGCGCCCCACTGATCCCCGCCAGCAGCACGCCGGCGATCGTGCCGAGCGCGTTCACCTGATTGATGGTGCGGCAGAAGGCGGTCAGGCAGAGCCCGAGCGAAACCTCCACCGCGACCAGCGCGAGCACGAGCAGCATCGCCCAGCCCAAGCTCCCGCGCCAAGACATCCCGAGCACGAAGCGACCCGCGAGCAGGAGGGACGTCTGCTGGACGAGGAACAGCGCCGCGAGCGGCAGCACCTTCGCGACGATCAGCTCGCGATGATGCAACGGGCTCGCGCGGAAGCGGTCCCAAGTCCCCCAGCCGTGATCGCGGAAGAACGCGAGGCCGATCGCCGTTACACCGACGAGGCCGAACAGCAGGCTCAGCCCGGGGATCGCGCGAGAGGCACCGCCGACGAAGCCGTCACTCAGCAGCAGTGCGGCACACACGGGCAACACGAGCAGCATCACGATCGGCGTCGGATCGACCCCCATCAGGCGCAGCTCATTGCCTGCGACGAGCGTGATCCGCCTCATTTGCCGAGCACCCCGCCAGCGTCGATCGACGCGTCTGTCAACCGGCCGAATACGGCCTCGAGTGAGGGCCGCACGACGCGCACCGCGTCGACCGACCCGTTGCCGCCGACCGCAGTGAGCGCGGTCATCACGTCGCTGCCCGGGTGCACGACGGTCTCGCCATCAATCGAAATCTCTACGCGTGGCGCACCGTAGCGCTCGATCAACTCGCTCACGGCACCCGCCGCCACGACGCGGCCACGGTGAACCAGGGTCACGGTCGAGCAGTGCGCCTCGACCTCGGACAGATGATGCGTCGCGAGCAACACCGAGGCGCCTTCGTCGGTGATGGTGTGCAGCCACGCCAGCAGCGCATTCCTCGCATCGGCATCGAGGCCCGCCGTCGGCTCGTCGAGCAGGACAACGCGCGGATGGTGGACGAGTGCGCTCGCCACATGTACCAAGCGCTGCTGCCCGACCGACAGCGTGACGACCGGTCGTTTGAGCAACCGCTCCAGCCGCAGCGCACTGACGAGCCGGTCGAAGGCCGTCTGCTGCACCGGTCCGCCACCGCCGGCGACGCGGGCGAAAAAACGCAAGTTCGCCTCAACCGACAGCCCGCCGTAGAGCGCGACACGCTGGCTTGCGATGCCAATCTCTCGCCGGGCTGCGACTCCGTGCCGAGCCGCGTCAACGCCACAGATCCGAATCGTGCCGCGATCGGGACGGGTCAGGCCGCCGACGCACGACATCGTCGTTGTCTTGCCGGCTCCGTTCGCCCCGACCAAGCCTCCGAACTCCCCCGGGGCGAGCGACAACGTCACGTCGTCCACGGCTCTTACGGTGCCGTACGTCTTCGCCAGCCCTCGCACGTCGAGATTCCCCCCAGCTTCCCCGTGCATCCCCCAAATCCCCAGTCAGCGTCCGTCCCCGCCTGTCAGCCAGTCGCAGGCGAGCGTATCCTCTGCTCCGTCGTCCTGCAATTGATGCTGCCTGCCCACACATCGCGCAGCGCCGTCAGCGACGGCAGCCTGAACGGCTCGTCGCTTCCCATCATGTTCAGGACAGCAGCGGTTGCTCGGGCAAGGAATTGCAGAGACACGACTGCGCTTCCTTCGATGTCGGCGACGGTGACCACTCGCCCGTTTGGGAGGACCTCGGCGAGCCGTCGGATATCGGCGGGATCGACCCAGCCGCCCTGCTCATCCGCGATGACGTCCACTTGCGTCAGCACGGAGGCACAAGCGATGAGCAGCTCCTCGTCAGCATAGTCCCGGCGCTCCGGGTCGCGCAGCAACGCAGCTCCAACCTCGTTCTCGACCGCTGCGGAAGCGTGCGCGCCACTGTCGCGCATCGCGGCGCGCCAATCCCGCCCGGTGATCGTCACCAACGTCCGCAGGATCGCGACGATCGGCGCCACCAGAACAGCGCCTCGGGTTGGCTGCGCCACCAGCGCCCGCAGCGTGGGCAGCGCCGATACGCCGAACGACATGACAACGGGGTC
>Ga0070659_100000031_pt1 | contig 125048 bp, 116 predicted proteins | sample KBSC23metaG_FD_64666 | JGI IMG/M metagenome (GOLD analysis project Ga0070659, IMG submission 64666) | Corn rhizosphere microbial communities from Kellogg Biological Station, Michigan, USA - KBS C2-3 metaG | ecosystem: Host-associated > Plants > Roots > Rhizosphere > Soil ... | reverse complement strand
GGCATCATCGTCTGCTGATCCCAGCCGAGCAGGCCGCCGGCGGCGTTCAGGTCGGCGATCTCGGCAAGCCGCTCGCGCAGCTCGGTCAGCATCGCGATCGCATCAGGCCGGGACGTGCGCTTCGGCCGGGGATCCGACCGGTCCCGTGGCGAACGAGATGCGAGCGCTCGCGAGCGACTGCGCGACGGCGCCCAGCCGCTCGCGCGGGGTGTCGGGCGGGATCGAGCGATCCATCGGAACAGCGAGCGTCAGCAGCCGCCCGTCGAGCTCGACCGCCCAGGCGTTGGCCACGAAGCGCTCGACGATCCGGTCGAACTCCCGTTCCGGCAGATCCGTCTCGGCGCGCAGGTTGCGCAGGACGGGGCCGTCCTGCGCGCGCTGGTAGAGCTCCAGCTCGGGTCCGGTCAGCACCGCCTCTTCGCATGTGGCGATCTCGCGCGAGTCGAACAGGCACAGGCCCTCCTCGGTCATCACCGAGGTGAAGGCGACCTGGCCCATCTGCCGATGCCAGGCGACGACGGCCTCGTCGACCGGCCGCACGTACGCCTCGTCGGGTGGCTCGTCGACGTACGCGTGGTCGAAGTAGTACGCGATGCGCGCGGCCGCCTCCGGCTGGACCCCGAGCGCGACCGCGTAGCCGGGGAGCGGACCGAGGAGGCGGAGCCCATGGTCCTCCGGCGCGGTGTGCAGCGGGCTGAAGCGATCCACGCGCACGCGGATGACGTGCGGGTCGCTCGGAGGGAAGAGGTGCGCGAGCGCGGGGATCAGCCGCGCCATCGCCAGGTAGTCCTCCGGCTGCTCCCCCGCGAAGCCCCACAGCAGGTTCCACACGACCCCGACCTCGTACTGCGCGCAGAAGCGCAGCAGGCGCACGTTCTGCCAGGCGGCGACGCCCTTGCGCATGAGCCGGAGCACTGGCGTGCTGAGGCTCTCGATGCCCGGCTGGATCCACGTGATGCCGGCCGCGGCGAGCAGCGCCACCTGATCCTCCTTCAGGTTCGCCTTCGTCTCGTAGAACATCGGGCAGGGCGGATCGAGCTCGGCGAGCCGCGGGAGGACCGTCTCGAAGTAGCGGTGGTCGAGGATCGTGTCGGTGCCGAACATCAGCGTGATGTCGCGCTCGCGCGCCAGCTCGATGAGGTGGCCGTACGCCGCGAGCGCGCGGTCCGGGCTCATGCGGCGGAACTCCATGTCGTCGCCGTTCAGGCCGCAGAACGTGCAGTGGGTCTTTGCGCCGTACCAGCATCCGCGAGAGGTCTCGAACGGCAGCATGCGATGCGCGCGGTTCCAGAGGTCGCCGGGCTGCAGCTGCTCGAACCAGTCGTCGTGACGCGGCTCGGGCAGGCTGTCGAGCGTGCGCGGCACGCCCGCCTCCCCGTTCACGTGCAGCCCGCTCTCGTCGCGCCAGATCAGGCCGGGGATGCGATCGAGCGTCGGCGTGCCGCGCTCGAGGTGGCTCAAGAGCGCCGTCAGCAGGTTCTCCCCCTCGCCGCGCGCCACGTAGTCCAGCCAGGGGAAGGCCTCGGCGATGCCCAGCCCCATCTCCGCCTGCGTGTGCGGGCCGCCGATCACGACCGGCGGCGCCGACGGCTGGGACGTGATCGCCCGCGCGAGCGCCAGGGGAGACGCGATGCCGAACATCGCAGCGATGCCGACGAGATCCGCCTCCAGCACGTCGGGCCGCTGCGCCGCCTTCCTGTAGAAGGCCGCCGCCTGCGCGCTCAGCTCGGGGAACTCGTCGCCGAGGAAGCGCCGGACGGCCGCGCCCATCTCGCCGTCGCCGAGGTCGTGGCGGGCGAGCAGGTCCGCGCGCGCCTGCGCATCCGGCGCTTGACCGTGGAGCGCCTCGGCGAACAGCAGGTCCCCGAGCAGCAGCTCCGGCAGCGCAGTGTCGATCGCGCTCATCGCCCATGCGGGGAACGCGCGCGTGAACTCGAGGTTCGCGTACCACACGGTGCAGGCGTGCCCGCGCTCGACGAGGACGGCCTTGAGCAGGCTGAGCGCGTAGTGCGGCCGGCTCTTCTCGAAGACCGGGGGAGCGACCAGGAGCACGCGCATGGCGGGCCAGGCTAGCGGACACAGCCAGCAAGTTGTAGATATGAGGGACATTTCATTTGTTCAACAACTAAGCGTGTTAGGGTCCGGCCCGTCCACCACAAGGAGGTACGGCATGGCCGTCATGCAGTCGCCCGTCATGATCGAGGAGCTCGAGGTGACCCGCTTCGAGGAGAGCCTCGAGACGCTCGCGCCGAAGCCGTCGATGACCTGGCAGTGGAAGCTCACCCAGGAGGATCAGCCGGCGAACATGTCGCTCGAGGGCGTCCCGGCCCGCCAGGGCTGAATCGCGACCACGCGCCGCTCCGTCCCGGCAATGGACCAGTCGCTTGGCACCCAGGCCGCGGACGCGAGCGGCGCGTCGCAGTACGGCGACACGCTCGCGCCGATCTTCGACGTGCATCTCGCGCGCCCCGGAGCCGATGCGTGCGTCGCGTTCCTGCGGCAGGTCGCGGGCGAGCCGCCCGCGACCTGCCTGGAGCTGGGTGTCGGCACCGGCCGTCTCGCGCTGCCGTTGAGCGCAGCCGGCTACGAGGTGACCGGCGTCGACGCCTCCGCTCGCATGGTCGAGGCGCTGCGTGCCAAGCCCGGCGGCGATCGCCTGCGGGTGATCGTGGGCGACGTCGCGACGGCGGCGCTCGGCGACTCCTACGCGCTCGTGTACGCCGCCGACTGCGTGCTCGCGGACGTCGACGGCGCCGGCGAGCTGCCGTCGTGCCTGCGCAACGTGCGCGCCGCGCTCGCGCCCGATGGCGCCTTCGTCTGCGACGGCTTCCTCCCTCCGCGCAGCGAGCTCCACCGCCGTGCGCTCGTGGTGCGCGAAGCGCTGCCGGGCGGCGGCCGGCTCGTCCACGACTGGGAGCACGATCCGGACGAGTGCCTGCTGTGGGGTCAGACGACCGTCACCGCTGCCGACGGCCAGGTCTACAGCTTGCCCAGCCGCGTGCGCTACCGCTGGCCGCACCAGCTCGACGCCGTGGCGCGCGAGGCGGGCCTCGCACTGGTCGACCGTTACGCCGACTGGTCGCGCAGACCGCTCGACGACGCCTCCGGCACGTGCGTGTCGGTCTACCGTCCCGCGTGAAGGAGTCAGCGCGGGGGATGCGGATCTTCGATCGCGAGCTGTCGGCGCCGAAGGGCTTCTGGGACGGCACGCACCGCACGCGCAGCCCGGCCCAGACGCTGGCCGCCTACGGGCCGCGGATGGGCGAGCTCGGCGTCACGCGGTTGGCGGACGTCAGCGGGCTCGACCACCTCGGCGTGCCCGTCTTCACGGCGATGCGCCCCAACTCGCGCAGCCGCGCGGTGTTCGAGGGGAAGGGGATGGATCGTGACGCGGCGCGTGCCTCGGCCTTGATGGAGGCGATCGAGGGCTGGCATGCGGAGCGGGTGGAGCTGCCGTTGCGGCACGAGTCGCTCGCGGCGCTGCGACGCGCCGGCGAGCCCGTCTTGGACATCCGCAGGCTCGCGCTCTATCCCGGCGCGGTGCTGCGCGAGGAGGCGCCGCTGCTGTGGGTACAGGGGCACGAGCTGATGTCCGGCGCCCCCTGCTGGGTCCCGTTCGAGTGCGTGACCACGAACTGCGTGCGCTCCCCGCAGCTGCCGCCGACGTTCGGCGTCACGACGAACGGCTTGGCCTCCGGGAACCATCTGCTGGAGGCGATCGTCCACGCCCTCTGCGAGCTGATCGAGCGCGACGCGTGTGCACTGTGGCAGCTCGCGGGCGGCGCGCAGCGCAAGGATCTGCAGCTCGAGCTCGCGAGCGTGCGCGATCCTGCGGCGCGCGGCTTGATCGAGCGGCTGCACGACGCCGGGCTCGAGGTCGCCGTCTGGGAGGCGACCTCCGACATCGCCGTGCCGGCGTTCGAGTGCCAGCTGTTCGAGCGCCCGGAGACGATGCCCGTCGCCCCGAAGGGCCTGCACAGCGGTCAGGGCTGCCATCTCGACCCGGCGGTCGCGCTGATGCGCGCGCTGACCGAGGCGGTGCAGTCGCGCGCCGGGGCCAGCGCCGGTGGACGGGACGACGTGTTCGACTACGAGCCGGCGGTCGATCTCGACGAGCTGCGGGTCCTGCAGCGTGCGCTGGCGGACCCGCCCCCGACGCGTCCGTTCCCCCATGACGCGCGCGTCACGGACAGCTTCGAGGGCGACGTGGCGGTGATCGTCGAGGCGCTCGCTTGCGCGGGCATCGAGCAGGCGGCGGTCGTCGACCTGACGCGGCCGGACGTCGGCGTTCCGGTCGCGAAGGTCGTCGTCCCCGGCCTGGAGCGCGCTCGCGACCCGGGTGACAACGCGCTCGGCGCGCGCGGCCGTGCCGCCGCGGCGCACGTGGTCGGGTGATGCGCGAGATCGACTACGGCCCGGTGGCGCCGAAGCTGCATCGGGCAGGCACGCACCGCACGCGCAGCCCCGCGGAGACGCTGGCCGCCTATGGCCCGCGGATGGGCGAGCTCGGGATCACGCGGTTGGCCGACGTGACCGGCCTCGACCACGTCGGCCTGCCCGTCTACATGGCGGTGCGGCCCAACGCGCGCAGCCTGTCGGTCTCGCAGGGCAAGGGCATCGATCGCGACTCGGCCAAGGCGTCGGCGCTGATGGAGGCGATCGAGGGGTGGCACGCGGAGCGCGTCGAGCTGCCGCTGCGCTACGAGTCGCTCGCCGCGCTGCGTCGCGCCGGCGAGGCCGTGCTCGACGTCCGTCGCCTGCAACTGCATCCCGGCGCGACGCTGCGCGACGAGGCGCCGATCGCGTGGGTGCATGGGTACGAGCTGATGGCCGATCGTCCGTGCTGGGTCCCGTTCGAGTGCGTGACGGCCAACTGCGTTCCGGCGCCCGGCGCGGCGCCGCTGTTCGGCGCGAGCTCGAACGGCCTGGCATCCGGGAACCACCTGCTCGAGGCGATCGTCCACGGCCTCTGCGAGGTGCTCGAGCGCGACGCCTGCTCGCGGGCTGCGCCGCGCGAGAAGGCTCGCCAGGTCGACCTTTCGACGGTGCGCGACCCGAGCGGGGTCGAGCTGTTGGAGCGCCTGCAGCGAGCCGAGCTCGTCGTCGCCGTGTGGGAGACCACCTCCGCGACCGGCATCCCGACGTTCGCGTGCGAGCTGCTGGACCGCCCGGACCGTGCGCGTTGGACGCTCCACGGCCTCTTCTCCGGCCAGGGGTGTCACCTCGATCCGGAGGTGGCGCTGCTGCGCGCGCTGACGGAGGCCGTGCAGTCGCGGCTGACGTCGATCGCCGGCAGCCGCGACGACATGTTCGCGTACGCGACGCAGGCAAACCCCGACGACCTGGAGGTCATGATGCGCGCGATCCTGGATCCGCCTCCGCGCCACCCGCTCTCGACCGACGACCGCAGCACGGACAGCTTGGACGACGACCTCGACGTGCTGCTGGAGGCGATGCGCGGCGCAGGGCTCGAGCAGGCGGCGGTCGTCGACCTCACGCGTGAAGACGTCGGGGTGCCGGTCGTCCGCGTCGTCGTCCCCGGCTGTCGCAACGACGTCGCATGAGCGCGTTCGTCTTCCTCGGTCCCAGCCTGCCGTGCGAGCACGCTCGCCGCGAGCTGCCGGACGCGACGTTCCTGCCGCCGGCGCGCCGCGGGGACGTCTACCGGCTCGTCGCGAGCGGCCGGCCGACGGCGATCGGCTTGATCGACGGACTCTTCGACACCGTTCCGGCGGTCGTGCACAAGGAGATCCTGTTCGCCCTCTCCCGCGGCGTGCACGTGTTGGGCGCGGCGAGCATGGGAGCGCTGCGTGCGGCTGAGCTGTGGCCATACGGGATGGAGGGCGTCGGGCGCATCTTCGAGCGCTTCCGCTCCGGTGAGTGGGATGCCGACGACGAGGTCGCCGTCCTGCATGGCACGGCAGACGTCGGCTGGCGCTCGGGCTCGGTCGCGCTCGCGACGATTCGCCTCGCGCTCGAGGCGGCGCAGGCGGAGGGTTGCGTCAGCGCGGACAGCGCCGCGACGCTGGTCGCGGCGGCGCAGGCGCGGTTCTACCCGGATCGCTCATGGGAGGCGCTCGACGCCGACGGGGCGCAAGCCGGCGTGCCCGCCGCCGAGCTGGCCGCGCTGCGCGCATTCGTCGCGCGCGAGCGGCCCGACGCCAAGCGCGACGACGCGCTCGCCCTGCTGGCGCGCCTGCGCGAGCTGACGGCGGACGAGCCGGAGCCGTTCGTCGCCGCGTTCGACTTCGAGCCGACGATGTTCTGGGAGCGGATCGTCGCCGAGGCGCATGCGAGCAGCGTCGACGGGGACGCACCGGAGGGCGGCGTCGCGCACGACGAGATCGCGCGCCACGTGCGCGTGGGGCGCGAGAGCGAGGAGCTGACGCGCGGAGCGGTGCTGCTGCACCTGCTCGCCGCGGAGGCGCGCCGGCGCGGCGCCTCGTTCGAGCCCGACCAGCTGCAGGCGGCGCTCAACCGTCTGCGCCGTCGCCATGGGCTGCTCGACGCGGAGCGCACGCGCGCATGGATGAGCGCCCAGGGCCTCGACGAGGCGCAGCTGACGCGCCTGCTCGAGCTCGAGCTGGTGCTCGCAGCCGTACGGCAGGAGGCGGCCGGCTCGGTGCGCGGCATGCTGGCGCTGGAGCTGGCGCGGCGGGGCGAGCTCGCGGACGTCGCGACCGCGGTGGCCCGCAAGCGCGCGCTGCTCGACGAGCGCGGCGTGAGCAGCCTCACGCCCGCGGACCTCGGGATCTCGTTCGAGCAGCTGCTCGGCTGGTACCAGGCCGAGCGGGGATCGATCGAGGGCTCGCTGGAGGCGCATGCGCAGCAGCTCGGCTTCGCATCGGTGCGCGAGCTCGTGTCTGAGCTGCTGCTGGAGCGCGCCTTCGCCGACGGCGAGGCGACCCCGAGTTCGTAGATAAGTTGCTCAGTTGTTCAACAATCTGTATTCTCACACCCCATGACCGCTTCCTGTGCCGGCGTGGACGTCGGAGGCACGTTCACCGATCTGGTGTTCGTGGCTCCCGACGGCACCATCGCAACTACGAAGGTTCCGTCGACCCCGGCGGACCAGTCCGTCGGGGTCGCCGACGCGCTCACCGCCGCGGCGCTCGATCCTGACGTCGTCCTCGCGCACGGCATGACCGTCGCGACGAACGCGCTGCTGGAGCGGCGGGGCGCGCGCACCGCGCTCGTCACGACCGAGGGCTTCCGCGACGTGATCGAGATCGCCCGCCAGAACCGCCCTTCGCTCTACGACCTCGCCGAGCGCCGCCCGGAGCCGCTCGTCCCGCGCGAGCTGCGCTTCGTCGTGCGCGAGCGCGTCGGCCCGGAGGGCGTCCTGACGGCGCTCGACGAGGCGTCCGTGCACGCCGTCGCGGAGCAGATCGCCGAGGCAGACGTCGAAGCGGTTGCGATCTGCCTGCTGTTCTCGTTCGTGCACCCCGAGCATGAGCGCCGCGTCGCGGAGATCCTGCGCGAGCGCCTCCCGGAGGTCCACCTCTCGATCTCCAGCGAGGTGCTGCCCGAGTTCCGCGAGTACGAGCGCACCGCCACGGTCGCCGCCGACGCCTATTTGCGCCCGCGCATGGTCAACTACCTGCGCAACCTCGTCGACCGCGTCGCCGGCTGCGGCATCGGCGCGCCGTTCGTGATGCGCTCCTCCGGCGGCGTGACCGACGTCGAGGGCGCAATGGGCCAGCCGGCCGGCTGCGTCCTCTCCGGTCCCGCCGGCGGCGTCGTCGGCGCCGCCACCGTCGCGGCGGCCAGCGGCTTCCCGAACATCCTCACGCTCGACATGGGCGGCACGAGCGCCGACGTCGCCGCGATCGTCGACGGGCAGCTCACGACGACGACGGACGCGGTCGTCGCCGGCGTCCCGCTGCGGCTGCCGATGCTCGACGTGCACACCGTCAGCGCCGGGGGCGGCTCGATCGCATGGGTCGACGCCGGCGGCGCGCTGCGCGTCGGGCCGCGCTCGGCGGGTGCCCGTCCTGGACCGGTCTGCTACGGCCACGGCGGCACCGACCCGACCGTCACCGACGCGAACCTCGCGCTCGGGCTCCTGCAGGACGGCGCCACGCTCGGCGGCTCGGTGCGGCTCGACCGCGACGCGGCGCTCGCCGCGCTGGAGGCGCTCGGTGCCGCCATCGGCATGGACGCGCTGGAGACGGCGATCGGCGTGCGGCGCGTCGCCGACAATGCGCTCGCACGCGCGCTGCGCGTCGTCTCGGTCGAGCGCGGCCTCGACCCGCGCGACTTCGCGCTGCTCGCGTTCGGCGGCGCGGGCGCGATGCACGCCTGCGCGGCCGCGCGCGACCTCGGCGTCGGGACGGTGCTGGTGCCGCGCGCGAGCGGCGTCCTGAGCGCGCTCGGCCTCGCGATCTCCGACCTGCGCAGCGACGCCGTCGCCGCACTGCTGCTGCCGCTCGACGAGGCGGATCCCGCCGACCTCGACGAGCGCTTCGCCGCGCTCGAGCGCCAGCTCGAGCAGGATCTGCCAGGCGCGACCTTCCGGCGCCAGGCGGACCTGCGTTACCGCCGCCAGTCGTTCGAGATCACCGTCGACGCGTGGCCGCCGGAGCAGATGGCGGAGCGCTTCGGGGCGGCGCACGAGCAGCGTTACGGCTTCCGCAACGACGAGCGGATCGACATCGTCAGCCTGCGCGTCGTCGCGACGAAGGTGCGCACGAACGTAACGCTGCGCGAGGCGCGCGGACCCGAGTCGCCGCCCTGCACGGCGCGGCAGGCGAACCTCGGCGAGGGCTGGGCGCAGACGCCCGTCTACGCGCGCGACGCGATGGGCGCGGGCTCATGCGTCGAGGGGCCGGCCGTCGTCGAGTTCGACGAGTCGACGTGCGTGGTCCCGAACGGCTGGCGCGGCGTCGTCGACGCCACGGGAACGCTGATCCTGAAGGAGGGCTCGTGACGGCGACACAGGAGATCGACGCGGTCACGCTGTCGGTGCTCGAGAGCGCACTGGCCGGCATCGCCGAGGAGATGGGCATCGTGCTCATCCGCAGCGCCTACTCCTCGAACATCAAGGAGCGGCGCGACTTGTCGGCGGCGCTGTTCGACGCGCAGGGGCGGATGGTCGCCCAGGCCGAGCACATCCCGACGCACCTCGGCGCGATGCCCGAGGCGGTCGCGAGCGTGATGGAGCACGATCCGGCTCCGGGGGACGTCTTCATCCTCAACGACCCCTACACCGGCTCGACGCACCTGCCGGACCTGACGCTCGTCTCGACCGTCGACATCGACGGCGAGGTCGTAGGCTTCGGCGTCACGCGCGCTCACCACGCCGAGGTCGGCGGCATGCGGCCCGGCTCGATGCCGAGCGACTCGCGCGAGATCTACCAGGAGGGGCTGATCCTGCCGCCGACGCGGCTCGTGCGCGGCGGCGTGCTCGACACGGCGATCCTCGCCCTCATCTGCGCGAACGTGCGCACGCCCGAGATCTGCCGCGGCGACCTGCGTGCGCAGATCGCCGCCAACCAGGTCGCGCAGACGCGCCTCGAGGAGCTGTTCACGCGCCATGGCTCCGCGCTCATGCTGGGCGCGTTCGACGCCGTGCTCGACTACGCCGAGCGGCGTGCGCGCGAGACGGTCGCGCAGCTGCCGGACGGCGTCTACGAGGCCGAGAGCGAGCTGGAGGGCGATGGCACGGAGGACCGCGACATCCCGATCCGCGTGCGGGTGCGGATCGACGGCGACCGCGTCGTCGTCGACTTCGCCGGCACGAGCGGCGCGGTGCCCGGCAACGTCAACTGCCCGCTCGCCGTTACGCGCTCCGCCTGCCTGTTCGTGCTGCGGCTGCTGCTGCCGCCGGACGTCCCCGGCAACGGCGGCACGCACCGCGTGATCGAGGTGCTCGCGGAGCCCGGCAGCCTCGTGCGCGCACAGCGTCCCTCCGCCGTCGTCGCCGGCAACGTCGAGACCTCGCAGCGCGTCGCCGACACCGTCGCGCTCGCGCTCGCCGACGCGGTGAACCTCGCGCAGGGGCAGGGCACGATGAACAACCTCATCATCGGCGGTCCCGGCTGGAGCTACTACGAGACGATCGGCGGCGGCCAGGGCGCGAGCGCCCGCGGCGACGGCGACTCCGGCGTCCACGTCGGGATGAGCAACACGCTCAACACGCCGGTCGAGGCGCTGGAGCTCGAGTACCCGATGCGCGTCGAGCGCTACGAGCTCAGCGGCGGGCGAGGCGGCGACGGCCACCATCGTGGCGGCGATGGGTTGGAGCGGACGATCCGGGTGTTGGAGCCCGCGAGCGTCTCGATCCTCTCGGACCGTCGCCGCCATCGCCCCGCCGGCGCCGACGGCGGCGAGCCCGGCGAGTGCGGCGAGAACCTGCTCAACGGCAAGCCGCTGCCGCCGAAGATCAGCTTCGAGGCGGCTGCGGGCGATCTCGTGACGGTGCGCAGCCCAGGCGGCGGCGGCTTCGGTGCGAAGGCGGGGGCGGCCTCATGAGCGCGCTTGCTCCGCGTGCCGTCGACGAGCAGGACGCGATGTTCTGGTGCGTCGTCGAGCAGCTCAAGCTGTCCGAGCGCGAGGTCGCGCTGCTGCTGTCGCCCTACCGCGAAGTGCTCGTCTCGCTGCCGGTGCGTCTGTCGGACGGCGCGATGCACACCTTCAGCGGCTACCGCGTCCAGCACAACGGGGCGCGCGGCCCCTTCAAGGGCGGCCTGCGCTTCCACCCCGGGCTCGACCTCGGCGAGGCGCGTCAGCTCGCGCGGCTGATGACCTGGAAGGCCGCGCTGATCGACATCCCGTTCGGCGGCGCGAAGGGCGGCGTCGACTGCCCGGCCGACCTGCCGGCGCGGGACCTGCAGGCGATCGCGCGCGCGTACATCGCGCGGATCGAGCGCCTGATCGGCCCGACGCGCGACATTCCCGCGCCGGACCTCGGCACGAACAGCGCCGTGATGGGCTGGATGATGGACGAGTACGCGAAGTTCCACGGGCCGACGCCGGCGATCATCACCGGCAAGCCGGTCGAGCTCGGCGGGCTGCCGGCGCGCGAGTCGGCGACGGGCCGCGGGCTCGCGCATATCGTCGCCCAGGTGGCCGCCGACGAGCGCCTTGGGCTCGACGGCACCCGCATCGCCATCCAGGGCTTCGGCAACGTCGGCTCGTGGGCCGCGCGTGACCTGCACGCGCGCGGCGCTCGCATCGTCGCCGTCAGCGACGTGCACGGCGCGATCCGCAACGAGCGGGGGATCGACCCGCGCAAGCTGCTCGAGCACGTTCGCAGCGAGCGCTTGCCGAGCTACCCCGAGGCGGAGGCGATCGCTCCCGACGAGCTCGTCGACGTCGACTGCGAGGTCTTCATCCCCGCCGCGCTCGGGGGCATGATCACGACCGAGGACGCGGCGCGGCTGCGCTGCCGCATCGTCGCCGAGGGCGCGAACGCGCCGTGCACGCCGGCGGCGGACGAGCTGCTGATCCGCAACGGCGTCACGGTCGTCCCCGACATCCTCGCCAATGCGGGCGGGCTGTTCGCCTCCTACCTGGAGTGGGTGCAGAACCTGCGCCACCAGCGCTGGCGGCCGGGCGAGGCGGAGTCGCTGCTGACGGAGACGCTGACGCGCGCCTACGACCAGACCTCGGGCCGGGCGCGCCATCGCGGCATCTCGCTGCGGATCGCCGCCTACGAGCTGGCGGTCCGGCGCGTGCTCGACGCGATCGAGGCGCGGGGAGTCGGCGCATGAGCGGCTCGGTGTCGGCGGAGGTGCGCGAGGTCGAGCTGCCGTCGCTCGGCGAGTCGGTCGCGGAGGCGACGATCCTCGCCGTGACGGTCGCCCCGGGCGACGCGATCGCGGCCGGGGACCCGCTCGTGGAGGTCTCGACCGACAAGGTCGACGTGGAGGTGCCGAGCCCGCTCGGCGGGACGGTCGTGGAGCTGCTGGTCGCGGAGGGCGACGCCGTCCCGATCGGCGCCCCGCTCGTGCGCGTCGACGTCTCGGGGGCCGGCGGCGGCGCCGCGCCCGCAGAGGCGGCGGACGCGCAGCCGGACGCCGCGGATGTGCCGGCGCCGGTCGCGCCGGCGCCGGCGGCGCCGGCGCCGGGCGATGCGGACACCCCGATCACGCCCGTGGCCGCGCGCGTCGCGGCCGCGCACGGCGTCGAGGCAGGGGCGGTCGAGGGCTCCGGCCGCGGCGGGAAGGTCACGAAGGACGACGTCGTGCGGCACGTCGCCGCCGGAGCGAACGGCGGCACGGCGGAGCCGGTCGAGACGGCGATGCGAGGCGGCGAGGCCGCGCTCGTGCGCTACATGCAGGAGAGCCGCAGCGTGCCGACCGCGACGACGATGCGGATGGTCGGCGCCGGTGCGCTCGTCGCGCGCCGCGGCCAGCTCAAGGCGGCGGGGCAGAAGCTCTCCTACACGCACATCGTCGCCTGGGCGCTCGTGCGTGCGGTCGATGCCGTGCCTGCGATGGTGCATCGCTTCGTCGAGCGCGACGGTCGGCCGACGCGCGTCGACGACCGGGCGGTGAATCTCGGCGTCGCGATCGACGTCGAGCGCAAGGACGGCACGCGCACCGTGCTCGTGCCGGTGCTCAAGGGCGCCGACCGGCTGAGCTTCGCCGCGTTCGTCGCCGCCTACGACGACCTCGTCGCGCGGGGCCGCGCCGGCGCGCTCGACGCGAGCGAGCTGGGCGGCGCGAACCTGACGCTGACGAACACCGGCGGCTTCGGCTCGACGACTGGCATGCCGCGGCTGCTCGCCGGGCAGAGCGCGATCATCGCGGCCGGCGCGATCGAGGTGCCGGTCGGCTTCCGGCACGTCGCCGAGGAGCTGGGGATCGAGCCGACGATGTGGATGGCGTCGACGTATGACCACCGCGTCATCCAGGGCGCCGACTCGGGTCGCTTCCTCGGCGCGATCGACGGTCTCCTGCAGGGCGGCGACGGCTTCTATGAGGACCTCTTCGCCCAGCTGGGCGTGCCGCTCCCGCCGATGCCCGTGCCGCGCCGCCTGCAGCTCGCCGCCGCCGGCGACGGTGCCGGCAACGGCGCTTCCAACGGAGCCGGGCATGGCGCCGAGGCGACGGCGCGCGACGCGATCGCGGCCGCGGGGCTGCTCGCCGCGCTGCGCGCGCATGGCCACCGCGCGGCGCATCTGGACCCGCTGTCGCCGGCACCGGAGCCGCCGGCGCCGCTGACGCCCGCCGGCCATGGCCTCACCGCCGAGGCGCTGCGCGCGCTGCCGGCGCGGCTGCTCGGCGAGCAGCTCGCCGCGCACGGCGACGCCGGCACGGCGCTGGAGCGGCTGCGCGCTGCCTACTGCTCGACGATCGGCTTCGAGTTCGAGCACCTCGCCGACGCCGAGCGCGTCGCCTGGTGGCGCGCGCAGGTCGAGGGCGCTGCCGACGAGGCGGGGCTCGCGGGCCCCGACGCGCGTCGCGTGCTGCGGCGTCTCGTCGAGGTGGACGATTTCGAGCGCCACCTGCAGCGCACCTGGCTCGGCCAGAAGACGCTGTCCGTCGAAGGGCTCGACGTGACCGTCCCGATGGTCGAGGAGCTCGTGCGCCTCGCCGCCGGCGACGGCGACGCGGAGCTGGTCGTGGGGATGGCGCACCGCGGCCGGCTCGCGTTGCTGACGCACGTCGTCGGGATGCCGTTGGAGCGGCTGTTCCGCGAGTTCGACGGCTATCTCGACGCGAATGTCGTCTCGCCGATGGGCACCACCGGCGACGTCAAGCAGCACCTGGGCGCGCAGGGCCGCTACGCCCGCGAGGACGGCGCCGAGATCGCCGTCCGGCTGCAGCCCAACCCGAGCCACCTCGAGTTCGTCTCGCCGGTCGCGCTCGGCGTCGCCCGCGCGCTGCGCGCGGCCGACGCGCAGGACCGGCCGGTGCGGACGGTGCTGCTGCACGGCGACGCGTCGTTCCCCGCGCAAGGGGTCGTCGCCGAGACGTTCAACCTCGCGGCGCTGCCGGCCTACGACGTCGGCGGCACCGTCCACATCGTGCAGAACAACCAGATCGGGTTCACGACGCTCCCGCACGACGGGCGCGGCCACCATCACCCGACCGACGCCGCCCGCAGCGCGTCGGTCCCGGTGCTGCACGTCAACGGCGAGGACGTCGATGCGTGCCTGCGCGCGGCTCGGCTCGCGCACGCCTATCGCGTCCGCTTCGGCGGCGACGTGATCCTCGACGTGGTCGGCTACCGCCGCCTCGGCCACAACGAGACGGACGAGCCGGCCTTCACGCAGCCGCAGATGTACGAGCGGATCCGCGCCCGACAGCGGCTCGTCGAGCGCTACGCGCAGGATCTCGTGGCGGCCGGCGTCGTCTCCGACGCGGAGCTGAAGGAGTGGAGAGCGGCCAGCCGGCGCCGCCTGGCGGACGCCGTGCAGGCTGCGCGCGCCGCCGACGGCACGCCGTCCCGCCAGACCGCCGGCGTCGAAGCCGCGCCCGCGCTGACGGCCGACGAGGCGACGCTCGTCGCGCTCAACGCCGAGCTGCACGCCCTGCCGGAGGGCTTCACCCCGCACCCGAAGCTCGCGACGCTGCTGACGCGGCGCCGCGAGGCGTTCGCCGCCGCGAGCGAGCCGGGGATCGAGTGGGGCCATGCGGAGGCGCTCGCGCTCGCGGTCGCCGCGCGCGCCGGCTGGCACGTGCGGCTCAGCGGCGAGGACACGCAGCGCGGCGCGTTCACGCAGCGTCACCTCGTGCTGCACGACGTGCAGGACGGGAGCTCGCATCTCCCGCTCGCGCAGCTGGCGCGGCAGGGCGGCCGCGTCGAGGTCGTCAACAGCCCGCTCTCCGAGCAGGCGCCGGTGGGCTACGAGTGGGGCTTCAGCGCCACGCACCCGCGCGCGCTCGTGCTGTGGGAGGCGCAGTTCGGCGACTTCGCGAACGTCGCGCAGGCGCTCGTCGACAACTTCGTCAGCGCGGCGCACGCCAAGTGGGGGATCGACTCCAGCCTCGTCATGCTGCTGCCCCACGGCTACGAGGGCGCCGGGCCCGAGCACTCCTCGGCGCGGCTGGAGCGCTATCTCGCGCTGTCGGCGGAGGACGGGCTGCGCGTCGCCTATCCGACGACCGCCGCCCAGCACTACCACCTGCTGCTGCGGCAGGCGACGTCGCGGCGCCCCCTCGTCGTGATGACGCCGAAGTCGCTGCTGCGCGCGCCGCAGGCCGCCGCCACCCCCGCGCAGCTGATCGCCGGCCGCTTCGAGCCCGTGCTCGTGGACGGCGACCCGGCGACGGCGAAGCGGCTCGTGCTCTGCAGCGGCAAGGTCGGCCACGACCTGCTGGGCGCGGAGCAGGCGGCCGATGCACGTCTCGCGGTCGTCCGCGTCGAGCAGCTCGCGCCGTTCCCGGCGGATGCGCTGCGCGACGTGCTCGCGGCCTGCGGCGCCCTGCGCGAGGTCGTGTGGGTCCAGGAGGAGCCGCGCAACATGGGCGCGTGGGCCTACGTCGCCCAGCACCTGCCCGAGCTGCTGCCCGGCGCGCTGCCGCTGCGCTACGTGGGGCGCCAGGAGCGCGCCTCGCCGGCGGAGGGCTACCCGTCGATGCATGCGATCGAGCAACGGCGCATCGTCGCCGAGGCGCTCGAGCTCGGCGGCGGGGGCGGACGATGAGCTTCCTCTCCGAGCGCGCCCGCACGCTCCCGCCGTACCTGTTCGCGCGCCTCGACGAGGCGGCCGAGCGGGTGCGCGCGCAGGACCGGCGCGTGATCTCACTGGCGCTCGGCGACCCCGAGCGTCCGGCGTTCCCGGACGTGGTGGCGGCGGCCTGCGGTGCGCTCGAGCAGCGCGGTGCCTCGCGCTATCCGACGACGCGCGGGCTGGCGGACCTCCGCATCGCTGTGGCCGGCATGTATCGGCGCTGGTTCGGCGTCGAGCTCGACCCCGAGCGGGAGGTCGTGCCGGTGCTCGGCGCGAAGGAGTGCCTGTTCCATCTGCCGCTCGCGGTGCTCGACCCGGGCGACGTCGCGCTGGTGCCGGATCCCGGCTACCCCGTCTACGAGACAGGCGTTACGTTGAACGGCGGCGTCGTGCGCCGCGTCGCGCTGGAGGAGCGGCTCGGCTGGACGCCCGACCTCGACGCGCTGCCGGTCGACGCGCGGCTGCTCTACCTCAACTACCCGAACAACCCGACGGGCGCCGCCGCGCCGGACGGCTTCTTCGCCGACGCCGTCGCGTGGGCGCGGCGTACCGAGACGCTGCTCGTGCACGACAACCCCTACGGCCAGCTCGTCTATGACGGTCGCATGCCAGCTTCGCTGCTCGCCGCCCCCGGCGCGCGCGAGACGGCCGTCGAGCTGTTCTCGCTGTCCAAGGGCTACAACATGGCCGGCTGGCGCATCGGCGCGCTCGTCGGCAACGCCGAGGTGCTCGACGGCTACTGGCGCCTGAAGAGCAACGTCGACGCGGGCGCGTTCGAGGTCGTCCAGCGGGCGGCGGTCGCGGCGCTCGCAGCCGAGACCGACGCAGCGGTGCGCGAGCAGTCGCGCCGCTACGAGGCGCGGCGCGACCGCACGTGCGAGCGCCTGCGCGCGCTCGGGCTCGACTGCGCGGCGCCGGGCGGCGGGCTGTACGTGTGGATCCGCGTGCCGAGCGGCTTCGATGGCTCGGTCGCGTTCAGCGAGCAGGTGCTGGAGCGCACCGGCGTGCTGCTGACGCCGGGCGTAGCCTACGGTCGGGCCGGCGACGGGCATGTGCGCGTCGCGCTCACGATCGAGGACGACGACCTTGCCGAGGCGCTCGACTGCCTCGGCCCGATGCTCGAGGAGGTGCTCGCATGAGCGAGCTGGTGCCCTGCTATCAGGCGACCGAAGGCAGCCCGCTCCAGGTCGACCGCGAGCGCTACGGGCGCATCGGCGCCGAGGCCGGCGCTCGCACGCGCGTGCATGCGCACGTGATCCCGCCGCGCTCCGGCTACGCCTGGCACGTCCCGGCCGGGCATGTGTGCCGCGTCACGACGGTCGAGGGGCCGCAGGTGGGGGACCTCTGCATCTGGTCGGCCGCCAACCCGCGCGAGCGCCTCTGGGCGAGCCGCACGCGTCAGCTCCACCGCGCGCACGTGACGACGTTCGACCGCCTGTGGTCGACGCTGCCGTACCTGCGCCCGCTCGCGACGATCGTCGCCGACTCGATCGCGTACGGCGTCGACGAGGACGGCGCGCGCTGCCACGACCTGCTCGGCACGCGCTGCGACCCGTACGTCAACACGCTGCTGACCGGCGAGCAGTACGACTTCCACTGCCACTCGAACATCGTGCGCGCGGTGCTGCCGTTCGGCTTGCGGGAGGACGACGTGCACGACGTCATCAACCTCTTCCAGGTCACCGGGCTCACGCCGGACGGCGACCAGTACTACGTCAAGCCGTGCCCGGCGAAGGCGGGCGACCACATCGAGCTGTTCGCCGAGATCGATCTGCTGATGGCGCTCTCCGCCTGCCCAGGCGGCGACCTGTCGGTGCCGATCTGGGGGCCGGATGCAGGCCCGTCGCCGTGCCGGCCGCTGGGCGTCGAGGTCTTCCGGCTCGACGAGCGCCTGCTGGATGGCTGGAGCTCGCCGCCGGTCGCGGCCTACGCCGGGCTGCACGGGATGACCGTGCCGAGCGGCGCCGACGCCGCGTAGAGCGCCGCCGTACCGACGCTCGTCAGCCCTACGCGGCGGGCGCGCCGGGGTCGGTCAGGTGCTCGTGGAGCTCCTTCTGGGAGTCGCGCAGGTACGCGCGGAGCGTCCTGCGCGCACCTTCGCGGTCACCGTCGCCGAGCATCTCGACGATGCGGCGGTTCTCCATCAGCCAGCGCCCGGACGCCTGCCCCTCCATCGAGGAGAGGCCCAGGCGCAGCTCCGCCAGCAGGCCCGCGAACGTCGCGCTCATGCGCTCGCTGCCGGCGAGGTCGACGATCGCCTGATGGAAGCGCAGGTCTTCGCTGAGCGTGGCGCGGGCGTCGCCGCGGCCCGCCACCGCGGAGGCGGCCTCCAGGGCCGCCTCGAGCGTCTGGAGCTTGTCTGCCCGCGCATGGCGCAGCCCCTCCAGCTCCAACAGCGTGCGGAAGCGATAGAGGTCGTCGAGCTCCTCGGGCACCAGCGTGCGCACCATCACGCCGCGGTGCGCCTGGTGCACGATCAGGCGGTTGCGCTCGAGCACGCGGAACGCCTCGCGGATCGTGTTGCGCGAGACGTCGAACGCGGCGGCCAGCTCGACCTCGCGCAGCGACGTGCCGGACTGCAGCTCGCCGAGCGTGATGCGCTCGCGCAGGTGCGCAGCGACGCGCTCCGCCGTCAGCGAGCGGCCGAGGTCGATCGGAAAGTCGCCGAGCGCGGTGCCTTTGGTGGTGGCCATGTGACCTCAGTAGGAGCGCGGGAGCCCGAGCTCGTGGTGGGCGATGTGGGCGAGCACGAGGTTGTTCGAGATCGGCGCGGTCTTGTAGAGCCGCGTCTCACGGAACTTGCGCTCGACATCGTATTCCTCGGCGAACCCGTACCCGCCCAAGGCGTCGATCGCGGCGTTCGCCGCCTCCCACGAGGCCTCGGCTGCGAGCAGCTTTGCGGCATTCGCCTGCGTGCCGCAAGGCTCGCCGCGATCGAACAGGTCGGTCGCGTGCCGGCGCGCGAGATCGGCCGCATGCAGCGACGCCCACGCGCGCGCGAGCGGGAACGCGACGCCCTGGTTGGCGCCGATCGGGCGGCCGAAGACGACGCGCTCGCGTGCGTACGCGCTCGCCCGCTCGAGCAGGAAGCGCCCGTCGCCGACGCACTCCGCGGCGATCAGGATCCGCTCGGCGTTCATGCCGTCGAGGATGTGCCGGAAGCCCAGTCCCTCGGTGCCCACGAGCGCGTCCTCGGGCACGACGAGGTCGTCGATGTAGAGCTCGGTCGTGGCGTGGTTCATCATCGTCTTGATCGGCGTGATCTGGATCGCCTCGCCCGCCGCGCGCAGGTCGACGAGGAACACGGAGAGACCCTTCCAGCGCTTGTCGACGTCGTCGATCGGCGTCGTGCGCGCGAGCAGCACCATCAGGTCGGAGTGCTCCGCCCGCGAGGTCCAGATCTTCTGGCCGTTGATGCGCCAGCCCTCGTCGGTGCGCACGGCGCGCGTGCGGATGCCGGGGGTGTCGGAACCGGCGTCCGGCTCGGTCACCCCGAACGCCTGCAGTCGCAGCTCGCCGGACGCGATGCCGGGCAGGTAGCGCTGCTTCTGCTCGTCGGAGCCGTGCCGCAGCACGACGCCCATCGTGTACATCTGCGCGTGGCAGGCGCCAGCGTTCGCGCCGGAGGCGGAGATCTCCTCCATGATCGCGGCGGCGGCGCGCAGGGGAAGGCCGGCGCCGCCGTACTCTGCCGGGATCAGCGCCGCGAGCCAGCCGTGCTCGGTGAGCGCGTCGACGAACTCGCGCGGGTAGCGGTCGGGCTCCAGCGCGCGCCAGTACTCGCCGGGGAATCCGGCGCACAGCTCCTTGACGGCGCTGCGGATGTCGGCGATCTCGGCGTCGGTGACGTCGCTCATGGGTACGGCGGCTCCTTCGATCACGGGTGGCCTCATGCGGACGGGACCTCCTCGCCGACGACCCAGGGGCTCGCCGGCTCGGGGAAGCAGGACTGCATCTCGGGCGCATCGCGGCGATAGGCCATGAACGTGCGCTGGTACTCGATCACCGTCTCGCCGCGCTGGTTGATCCCGCGCGTGCGGATGTGGACGATGCCGACGTTGGGGCGCGAGGCGGACTCGCGCAGGCCGAGCACCTCCGACTCGGCCCACAGCGTGTCGCCCTCGAACACCGGGCTCGGCAGGCGGATGTCGGTCCAGGAGAGGTTCGCGGTCGCGTTCTCGCTCGTGTCGGGGACGGACAGCCCGGTGACCAGCGAGAGCGTGAAGCACGAGTTGACGAGCCGTCTGCCGAAGCGCGTGCGCTCCGCGTAGGCGGCGTTGAAGTGCATCTGGTTCGTGTTGTGCGTCAGCGCGGTGAACGCGACGTTGTCGGTTTCGGTCACCGTCCGCCCGAGGCGGCTTCGGTAGACGTCGCCGACGTGGAAGTCCTCGAAGACGCGGGCGTGCAGCTCGTTCGTGTCGGTCATGCGGTCGACTCCAGGATCGATCGGGCTCGGGTGATCACGGGCAGGTCGACCATCTGGCCGTCGACGGCGATCGCGCCGGCCACGACGTCGCCGGTGAGCTCGACGGCGTCGAGCACGTTGCGCGCCCACGCGAGCTCCTGCTCGGTCGGCGCGAACGCGTCCCGGACGACGGCGACCTGACGGGGGTGGATGCACGCCTTGCCGCCGAAGCCGAGCGCGCGCGCGGCGCGGGCGGAGGCGGCGAGGCCGTCCTCGTCTGCGAGGTCGGCGTGCACGCCGTCCCACGGCGCCGGCAGGCGGGCGGCGGCCGATGCCAGCACGAGGTCGGTGCGCACGTGCTCCATCAGCGGGCTGTCGGGTGCGACGCCGAGCTCGGCGGCGAGGTCGAGATGGCCGAGCTGGAGGCGCTCCACCCAGGAGAACGAGGCGATCTGGTCGAGCTCGCGCACGCCGCGCGCGGTCTCCACGAGGGCGATGACCGGCGTCTCGAACGGCCAGCCGCGCAACGAGCGCACGTCCGCCTTGGAGACGACGACGGCGTCGCAGCGCGTGAGCGGCAGCTCCGCGAGGTCCTCCAGTCCGGCTGGGGTCAGCAGACCGTTGACGCGGACGAGGCGCGTCGTCTCGGCAGGGGCTTCGAGCCACGCGCGCACGCGCTCGCGCGCTGCCGCCTTCGCGCCGGGCGCGACGCCGTCCTCGAGGTCGGCGATCACGGCGTCGGCGCCGCGCGCCGCCTTCTCGAGCAGGCCGGGACGGTCAGCCGGTGCGAACAGCGGCGCGGCACGCAGCGAGGAGGTCATCCCCCTACGGTAGCGAATGCTCAGTTGTTGAGCAATTCTATGAGCGCAAGGCGCTCAGCAGGGTGCCGAGCTCGGTGGACGCGGACGGCGCGTCGATGCGTCGCAGCGCGTCCCAGATCGTGACCGCGTTGCTGCTGATGACAGGCCGCTCGAGGCGCTGCTCCAGTTCGTGCAGCAGCGGCAGCGTCGGCAGGCTCGTGCAGCTGAGGAAGACGGCGTCGGAGGGCGTCGCGCCGACGCGCAGCGCGAGCGCGACGACGTCCTCGCGGGTGAGCGCGCCGATCTGGCGGTCGCGTTCGAGGCCGAGGCCCTCGATCTGCGCGACCTCGATCCCGATCCCCTCCAGGAAGCGGCGCTCGGAGGCATTCACCTCGTCCGGATAGGGGGTGCCGACGACGAGGCGCTGCACGTCGAGCTCGCGCAGCGCGGCGACCAGCGCGGTCGTCGTGGTGCTGGCGGGGATCCCGGTCGCGGCCGTGATGCGCGCGATCAGCTGCTCGTCCCATCCGGGACCGTGGATGAAGGAGCCGCTCGTGCACGCGAACGTGATCACGTCGACGTCGGTGTCGGCAAGCTGCTCGGCGGCGGTCTCCAGCTCGCGCGTCTGCAACATCGCGTCGAGCGCGGCGACCGACACCTCCTGGCCGGGGAGGCGGATGCACGCCCGGAACACGACGACGTCGCGGGTGACGGCGAGCGGGAGCTCCGCGCTCAGCGCGACGCAGGAGCTGATGTCGATGACTCCGATGCGCCCGGCGCTGCCGTACATCCCGGCCCCGCTCCGGCGCGTGCTGGAGGCGGTGTGACCTTCTCCGTTGCGGTCTGCGCGGTGGTCGTCCTGGCGTGTCATCCCGGCCTCCGGTGATCTCGGCGCAAAAATAGGATTGCTCAACAACTGAGCGTTCTGTACGCTACCGCAATGCCGATGTGCGCTGACGTGGAGAGCGGTGCCGTCCCAGCCGGATGTCGTTCCGGCGGCGTAGCCCGCCGCGTTCGTGACGTGTGCCCCGGCGTACGGCCGGTGACACAAGCGAGTGACATCGGGGGAATCGTGTCTCCAACGGGCCTCGACGCATGGATCAGGTCGGCCTGCTGCCCGTCGGACCGGTCGCGCACGCCTGACAGGGAGAGAGGAACCACATGACCGCAGGAAGCAGTGCTCCGTCCCTCCGAGGCCGGGACGCGCTGACGTGATGGCGTTGAAGCGGCGCAATCGCGGGGAGACGGCCGAGCACCCGCCGGCCGGCGACGGGACGGTCGACAGGGTCGCCGCCGTCTTGCCCGCGCCGCCGCTGTCGCAGGCGGGCGAGCCGCGAGCCGCCGGAGCCCCGGTCGTTCGGCTCACCGACATCGCCAAGCGCTACGGAGACCACGTCGTGCTCGACGGCGTCAACCTGGAGGTCCGCGAGGGGGAGGCGCTCGCGATCGTCGGACCCAGCGGCGCCGGCAAGAGCACGCTGCTGCGCTGCGTCAACTTCCTCGAGCAGCCGGATCGCGGGCGCATCGAGGTCGCCGGCCACGCGATCGGCGTCGACGAGAAGCCGTCGAGCCGCCGCCTGGCCGAGCTGCGCCGCAGCTCCGGCATGGTGTTCCAGGCCTTCAACCTGTTCCCCCACTACACGGTGCTGCAGAACGTCTCGTTCGCGCAGCGGCGCGTGCTGGGACGCACGGCGGAGGAGGCCGACGCCTGTTCGATGCAGCTGCTCGAACGCGTGGGCTTGAAGGACAAGGCGGCGCAGTACCCGGCGCGCTGCTCGGGCGGTCAGCAGCAGCGCGCGGCGATCGCGCGGGCGCTCGCCCTGAACCCCAAGGTGATGCTGTTCGACGAGCCGACCTCCGCGCTCGACCCCGAGCTCGGGCTCGAGGTGCTCGCCGTCATGCGCCAGCTGGCGGACGAGGGGATGACGATGATCGTCGTCACCCACGAGATGAACTTCGCCAAGAACGTGGCCGACGAGGTCGCCGTCATGTGCGACGGCGGCATCATCGAGCAGGGCGATCCGAAGCAGGTGCTCGTCGACCCGGCGCACGCGCGCACGCGCCAGTTCCTGCGTGCGGTCCTGGAGCGCTGACATGGACGCCTATCGGGAGATCCTCGGGGGCTTGCCGACGACGCTGATGCTCGGGCTGCTCGCGCTGGCGATCGGCGCGATCGGGGCGCTCCCGCTGATGTTCGCGCGCCGCGCGCGGTCGCTGCTGCTGCGCGTCCCGGCACGCGCGGCGATCGACCTGTTGCGGGCGGTGCCGCCGATCGTCTGGCTGTTCCTGGTGTTCTTCGGGCTGACCGAGTTCGACGTGACCCTCCAGCCGTTCACGGCATCCGTGCTCGCGCTCGGCGTCGTCTCGTGCGCGTATCTCGCGGAGATCTACCGCGGCGGCTTCATGGCGATCGACCACGGCCAGGTCGAAGCCAGTCAGGCGCTCGGGCTGCGGCGACGCGACGCGCTGCGCTTCGTGCTGGCGCCGCAGGCGCTGCGCGTGGCGCTGCCGGCGATCGTGACCTACGCGCTCGCGCTCCTGAAGGACACCTCGCTCGCCTACACGATCGGCGTGCGCGAGGTGCTCTTCCGCGCGAACGAGGAGACCCAGCTCGGCGCTGCCTCGCCGCTCTCGATCCTGCTGTTCACGGCGGCGATCTACGCCGTCCTCAGCATTCCGACGGCGCTGCTGGCGCGCCGGCTCGACACGGCCCTGCGCTCGAAGGTGGCGCGCTGATGCTCGCGGAGTGGGGCGATTACCTGCCGTCGCTGCTGTCGGGCCTCGCGATGAGCCTGAAGCTCGCGGGGGCCAGCCTGCTCGTGGGAATGCCGCTCGGGCTCACGCTCGCGCTGATGGTCCAGGCGCCGCTGTGGGTCGTGCGCTGGGTCGCGATCGCGATCGTCGAGCTGGGCCGCGCCGTCCCCGCGCTCGTATTGCTGCAGCTCGCCTACTACGGGCTGCCGACGATCCACATCACGCTGACCTCGTTCCTGGCGGCCACCGCCGGGCTCGGCTGGATCACGGCCGCCTACTCCAGCGAGATGTTTCGCGCCGGCGTCGCGTCCGTCCCGGAGGGACAGCACGAGGCGTCCGCGGCGCTCGGGCTCGGCAGGATCGACACGTACCGCTCGATCGTGATCCCGCAGGGCGTGCGCGTGGCGCTGCCGGCGCTGCTGGGGCTGGCGATCCAGATCTTCCAGGCGACGGCGCTCGCGTTCACGATCGGGCTCCCCGAGCTGCTCAGCCAGGCATATGACATCGGCAACGAGACGTTCCGGTACCTGAGCGTCTTGACCCTCGCCGGCCTGCTCTACGCGGCCGTCGTGCTGCCGGCCGGCGCGCTCGTCCGGGGGATCGAGCTGCGCCTCGGCCGGCACCTCGCACCGGGGCAGCGATAGGACGTAGTCAACGAAGGAGGAGTGGTGATGAGAAGCATCCGACTGGCCGCCGTGGCGGCAGCGGTGATCGCCGTGCTGCTGACCCTCGCGGCGTGCGGCAGCAGCGGCAGCGGCAGCAGCGACACGGTCGCGAAGAACTGCACCCCGAAGTACGACGTGACGACGCACAACAGAGGCACGCTGACCGTGGCGGCAATTCAATACCCGCCGTACTCAGAGGTGAGACCCGGGTCGAACGAGGTCGGGGGAATCGACGGCGCAGTCATCACCAAATTCGCCAGAGACGCCTGTCTCGACGTGAAGGTCATCACGACGACGTTCGCGGCTGCCGTCAGCAGCGTCACCTCGGGCCGCGCCGACGTCGCGCTCGGATCGATCTACCGCACCGCTGCCCGGGCGAAGGAGGTCGGACTGTCCGACCCGATCTACCTCGACCAGCTCGGAATCGTCTCCAAGGACGGCTTCGACACGATCAAGGCGATGGAGGGCCACAAGGTCGCGACCGTCCAGGGCTACTACTTCCAGCATGACGTGCAGAAGGTCTTCGGCGACGACCTCAAGCTGTTCCCCAGCAACGTCAACATGTTCCAGGACCTCGTCGCCGGACGCACCGAGGCCGGTCTCGACAGCTACGCGGCCGCGGTCGCGTACTTCAGAAGCCGCGGCATCGACGACTTCCAGGTGAAGGTTCCCCCGGTCGATGCGCGCGTGCCCGCGACGGGCGCGCATGCTGCCCAGACGACGTTCCTCTACGACAAGAGCGCGAGCGACCTGGGCGACGGGATCAACCGGTTCCTCGCGACGGAGCGCAAGGCCGGGACGCTCGGTGACCTGCTCGAGGGTCAGGGCCTGCCGCGCAGCGCCGCCGACGTCGGCGCGCCTCGCCTGCTCTAGGCAGTCGTCCTCACGGTGGTGGGAGCGGTTGGCGGCCGCTCCCACCACTTCTCTCCTCGCGCCTCGCCGAAGTCGCTCGGCGTCACGACGCCGCCATGAGGCGGCCATGCAATGCCCTTCTCCGTACCATCTCTGGGAACGGCCGCAAGCCACGTCCACCTCAGACCCCTGGAGACGCGTCACGACATGGTGCAGCTCAGATCGCAGGATCCCAGTAGTTCGGCCGCCCTCGAGAGCTCGCTCTCGCGCGCGTACCTGGAAGCGGCCGGGCAGGACGGGATCCACTACGGCGCGCTGAGCTTCTACGCGGCCCTCGACCAGGTCGCGGTCAACTCGCCGGACGTCGCGCAGGCGATCATCCGCGAGCTCGCCGCGCAGCGCTCGAACGTCAAGCTGATCGCGAGCGAGAACTACTCCTCGCTCGCGACGCAGGTGAGCCAGGGCAACCTGCTCGTCGACAAGTACGCCGAGGGGTTCGTCGGTCACCGCTTCTATGCCGGCTGCGAGAACGTCGACGCCGTCGAGCGCGAGGCGACCGATCTGGCGCGCGCGCTGTTCGGGGCCGAGTACGCCTATGTGCAGCCGCACTCCGGCGCCGACGCCAACCTCGTAGCGTTCCTCGCGATCCTGCGCACGCGGGTGGAGGTGCCGGAGCTGGAGCAGGGCGGCTGGAGAAGCCCGCTCACCGTCCCGGCCGAGAAGTGGACGGCGTTGCGCCATACGCTCGGCAACCAGCGCCTGCTCGCGATGGACTTCTTCTCCGGCGGACATCTGACGCACGGCTACCGCTTCAACTTCTCCAGCCGCCTGTTCGACGCGCACACCTACACGGTCGACCGCGAGACGAAGCTCGTCGACCTCGACGCGCTGCGCCGGCAGCTGCACGAGGTGAGACCGCTGATCCTGCTGGCCGGCTACAGCGCCTATCCGCGGCGCCTGAACTTCGCCAAGATGCGCGAGCTGGCCGACGAGGTGGGGGCGGTCTTCATGGTCGACATGGCCCACTTCGCGGGCCTCGTGGCGGGCAAGGTGTTCGAGGGCGACTACGACCCGGTGCCGTTCGCGCACGTCGTCACCTCCACGACGCACAAGACGCTGCGCGGTCCGCGCGGCGGCATCGTGCTCGCCAAGGAGGAGTTCGCGGAGTCGATCGACAAGGGTTGCCCGATCGTGCTCGGCGGTCCGCTGCCGCACGTGATGGCGGCCAAGGCGGTGGCGTTCCGCGAGGCCTCGCAACCGAGCTTCGCCGACTACGCGCACCGCATCGTCGAGAACTCGCGCGCGCTCGCCGCCGGTCTCATGAAGCGCGACGTCGAGATCGTCACCGGCGGCACCGACAACCACCTCGTGCTCGCCGACGTCGCGCGCTCGTTCGGGCTCACCGGCTGGCAGGGTGAGGGTGCGCTGCGCGAGTGCGGCATCACCCTGAATCGCAACACCCTGCCGTTCGACGAGATGGGCGCGTGGTTCGCGAGCGGCCTGCGGCTCGGCAGCGCCGCCGTCACCTCGCTGGGCATGGGCACGGACGAGATGGACGAGCTCGCCGACATCATCAAGGACGTGCTCGCCGGGACGAGGCCGGCTGCGGAGGAGGGACGTGCGCGCAAGGCTGAGCACGTGCTCGACACCGGCGTCGCCGAGCGCGCCCGCGCGCGCGTGCACGAGCTGCTGGGCGCCTACCCGCTCTACCCCGAGCTGGACCTGGAGCTGATCCGCTCCACGCCCGTCGGCGCGGCCGCGCTCAGTCCGGCCGAGGGCTAGGCCCGGTCGGCAGGCTCCGCGCGCAGCAGCGCGCGGCGGATCTTGCCGCTGGAGGTCTTCGGCAGCTCGTCGCGGAACTCGACGATGCGCGGGTACTTGTAGGGCGCGGTCTGCGCCTTGACGTACTCCTGCAGCTCGGCGGCGAGCGCGTCGTCGCCGAGCTGCCCGTCGCGCAGCACGACGACCGCGCGCACGACGTTGCCGCGCTCCTCGTCGGGAGCTGCGACGACGGCCGCCTCCGCGACGGCCGAATGGCTCACCAGCGCCGACTCGACCTCGAACGGGCCGATGCGGTAGCCGGCGCTGATGATCACATCGTCGGCGCGGCCCTCGAAGTACAGGAAGCCGTCCTCGTCCTGGTGCACGCGGTCGCCGGTGCGCCAGACGGCGGCTCGGTCCTGCGGCTCCGAGCCGAGGTAGCCGAGGAAGAACGTCGGCACGGTGCGCGGGTCGACGACCAGCTCGCCGTCGTCGACCCACATGCGCACGCCGGCCAGCGGCCGTCCCATCGAGCCGGGGCGCGCGGGCTCGCCGGGCAGGTTCGCGGTCATCTGGCCGGTCTCGGTCTGGCCATAGCCGTCGCGCACGTCGAGGCCGGTGCCCTCGCGCCAGGCGGCGAGCACCTCGGGGTTGAGCGCCTCGCCGGCGGCGACGAGCCCGTGCAGGCGCTCGAAGCCGCGCAGCGTCGTGCGCTTGGCGATGATGCGGTACTCGGTCGGCGCCATGCAGAGCACGTCGACCCGCTCGCGCTCGATCAACTCGAGCCGCTCGAGCGGATCGAAGCGGGCGTCGTGCAGCAGCCCGGCAGCGCCGCGCACCCACGGCGCGATGAAGACGTTGCGCGCCGACTTCGACCAGCCGCTCGCGGCCGTGCACCAGACGAGCTCGCCGGTGCGCGGTGCGAGCCAGTGCTCGGCCTGCAGCTGCTGGCCGGTCAGGTAACGCTGGCCATGCAGGACCGGCTTCGGCTCGCCCGCCGAGCCGCTCGTGAACGTGATCAGGCAGGGATCCTCGGGCGAGAGCTCGGCGTGCGGCGGCGCCGCGTGGCGGTAGAGGGCCTCGTCGGGGATGGTCAGCACGGCGATGTCATCGCGCCCGGCGAGCGCCTCCTCCAGCACTGCGCGGTTGCGCTCGTCGGCGACGACCACGCGTGGGGCGACCGCGTCGAGCCGCAGTCGCAGGTCCTTCGCGCGCAGCTGCTCAGTGCACGGCAACGCGATCGCGCCGACGCGAAAGCACGCGACCATCGTGAAGACCCACTCCGGTCGATTGCCGATCAGCGTCATCACGACGTCGCCGCGGCCGGCGCCGTGGACGGCGAGCGCGCCGGCGAGCGCGCCGCTGCGCTGCGCGACCTCGCCGAAGGACCACTCGCGCCGCCCGCCGTCGCGCGCCAGCTCGACGAGCGCGCGCGCCTGCGGGTCTGCGCGCTCGACGACGTCGCGGGCGAAGTTCATGGCTGCGAACGCTATCGCTGCGCGAAGCCCCGCAGCAGCGCGCGGATCGCCACGTCCCAGCGGCGCTCGATCGCGGCGGGCGAGCTGCCGAGTCGTCTCGCGGCCTCGGCGGCCGCGAGGCCGTGGACGAGCGCCACGCACGCGTGCGCGACGTCGGTCGGGTCGCCGTGCAGCGCACCGGCGGCGATCGCCTCGCGCACGGCGCCGACGAGCCGCTCGCGCACGGCCGCGCCGGCGGCGGACTCCTCCGGCGCCGGGTCGAAGCTCGCGAACGGACGCGAGAACATCACCGTCGCGAGCGCGGGGTGCTCGACGATGAAGCGGCGGTAGCGCTGCGCGAGCGCGACCAGCCGCTCGAGCGGGTCGGCGCCCTCGTCCGACGCGCCGAGCGCCTCGCCGAGCTGTGCGAAGCCGGCGAAGAACAGCGCCCGTACGACGCCGGCCTTGTCGCCGAACAGCTCGTAGACGGCCGCCGGAGAGGTGCCCGCCTCCTGCGCGAGCCGGCGCGCGGTGAGCGCCGGCACGCCCTCGGCGGCGAGCAGGTCCAGCGCCGTCGCGAGCACCTGCTCGCGCAGCGCCGGCGTGCGTTGCTTGGGCTTTGGCACGGCGCGCAGCCTAGCACTCGGAACAACGTTTCAAAACGACGATTCGAAACGGTGTTACGATTGCCGCCATGACTTCTCTCACCACATACGAGCTGGTCGACGGGATTGCCACGATCACCATGGACGACGGCAAGGCCAATGCTCTCTCCGTCGACATGCTGGCCGCGCTGTCGGCCGCCTTCGATCGTGCCGAGGCGGACGCTGCGGTCATCGTGCTGACCGGGCGCGAGCGCACGTTCTCCGGCGGCTTCGACCTGCGCACCGAGCCGGCCGGCTGGCCGGCGATGGTCGCCGCCGGGGCGCGCCTCGCCGAGCGGCTGCTGTCGTTCCCCCAGCCGGTGCTCGCCGCCTGCAACGGCAACGCGGTCGCGATGGGGGGCTTCCTGCTGCTGGCGTGCGACGTGCGGATCGGCGCGGCCGGCGACTTCAAGCTCGGGCTCAACGAGGTCGCGATCGGCCTCACGGTGCCGTGGTTCGGGATCGCGCTCGCCGAGCACCGCCTCGCGCGTCCCTATGCCGACCGCTGCGTCACCACCGGCGCGCTGCTCGATCCCCAGGAGGCGTGCACCGCCGGATTCCTCGATCGCGTCGTCGCCCCCGAGGCACTGTACGGCGAGGCGCGCGCCGGGGCGGGAGCGCTCGCGGCGATCCACCGTACGGCGCACGCCGCCACGAAGCTGCGCATCCGCGAGCGCGCGCTCGCCGGCGTCCGCGCGGGCCTCGAGCGGATCTCGCCCGACACCGCCGGCGATTGGTAGCACCATCCCCGTGAGAGCGGGGATGCGCCATAAGTGGCGACGGTTCCCGCTTGCGCAGCAGCCGACCGCTCAGTAGGTTTTCGCTTATCTAACTTAATGTGAATCGGGGGGTCGGCGAGACGTGACGACCAGTCGGGCGCAGCGGACGAGGAGGTCGTCGTGAGCCTGCTCGCGCTCGAGCACGTCACGAAGCGGTTCACGAGCGGACAGCGCGAGACGCATGTGCTGCGCGACGTCACGCTGGCCCTGAACGCCGGCGAGCTCGTCGCCGTCTACGGCCTGCGCCGGTCCGGTCGCACGACCCTGCTGCGGGTCGCCGCCGGCATCGTGCCGCTCGACGCGGGGTCCGTGCGCTTCGAAGGGCGAGACCTCGGCGGGCGGGCCGGTCGGGCGCTGGGCGTCGAGATCGGCTACTGCAGCCCGCTGTTCGATCCGACGCATGGCGGCAGCGTCGCCGACCAGGTCGCGGTCGGGCTGCTCGCCCGCGGCATCGGCAAGACGCGCGCCCGTGCGCAGGCGGCGGATGCGCTCGAGCGCGTCGGTGCCGGCACCTGCGCCCAGCTCGATCCGCGCGATCTGCAGCTGGACGAGCTGGTGCGAGCGGGCATCGCTCGCGCGCTGGTGACGGCCCCCCGCGTGCTGCTGCTCGACGAGCCGACGAACGGCGTCGACGTGCGCGAGCGGGACGCGCTCCTGGCCCTGGTGCGCGGTCTCGCCGACAACGGCATGGCGATCCTGATGACGGTCGGCGAGCCGGTCGCCGGCCCCGATCGCGTGCTCGTGCTCGATGGCGGCCGGCTGTCCGCGGAGGCGGCGCCCGACACGAAGGACGTCATCGCCCTGCCCTCCCGTTACGTGGAGCCGGCCGGATGAGCGGGCTCGAGCTTCACGGCGTCGTCAAGCACTACGCGAGCGGAGGCGAGCTCGTGCGCGCGGTCGACGGCGTGACGCTCTCGATCGAGCCGGGGGAGGTGCTGGCGCTGTGGGGGCCGAGCGGCTCGGGCAAGACGACGCTGCTGCTGCTCGCCGCCGGCCTGCTCGCTCCCGATGCGGGCAGCGTGCGCTTCGACGGCTGCGACCTCGGCGGGCTGAGCGACGAGCAGCTGGCCGAGTACCAGCGGCGCGAGGTCGGCTTCGTCTCGCAGTCGTTCGACCTGATGCCCGGCGTCCCGGCGATCGACAACGCGGCGGTCAAGCTGCTGGCGGATCGCGTCCCGCTGCAGGCCGCCCGCCGGGAGGCGATGCCGTGGATGGAGCGTGTCGGGCTGACGCGCCGCCTGTACCACCTGCCCGCGCAGCTGTCCGGTGGCGAGCGGCAGCGCGTGGCGATCGCCCGCGCCCTCGCGAACGGGCCGCGGCTTCTGCTCGCCGACGAGCCGACCGGCAACCTCGACACGCAGCGCGGCGCCGAGGTGCTGACCCTGCTGATGCGCGTGAGCCGCGAGCACGACACGGCGGTCGTGTTGGTGACCCACGATCCGCTGGCGGCGCAGATGGCCGATCGCGTCATGGGGCTGCGCGACGGCAGGCTCGCGGCGTACACGCACGAGCAGCCGGCCCGCACCGGCGCGGTGTCGCTCCTGCGGCACGGGTAGGCGAGCGATGCGCGTCCAGACGCTCCTCTACTTCTACGGCCGGCGACTGCGGACGCATCCGATCCAGGAGCTGCTCGCAGGGCTGGGCATCGCGATCGGGGTGGCGCTGGCGTTCGCGGTCCTGGTCGCCAACGGCTCGATCACCGGATCGGCCGAGACGATCATGCGGGCCGTCGTCGGGCGCGCCGATCTCCAGCTGCAGGCGCACAGCGCCGACGGCTTCGACGCGCGCGTGCTGCAAGAGGTGCGCCACGTGCCGGGCGTCCGTCAAGCAGCGCCGCTGCTGGAGCAGCGGGCCACGCTCCGCGGTCCCAACGGCCGGGAGATCGCGGTCGACCTCGGCAGCCTCGACCCGCGGCTCGCGGCTCTCTCGGGACGGTTGGCAGGCAACTTCGTCAGCGGCGGCTTCCGCGTCCTGCGCGGCGCGCTGCTCCCGAGCGCGACTGCCGATGCGCTCGGCCTGCCGGACCCCGTCGACCAGGCGATCGTCAGACCGCTTCCGCCCGTGCAGATGACGCTGCGCGGCACGGTGCATCCGGTTCGGGTGGCCGCCGTGCTCGGACGCGAAACGATCGGACCCGTATCCGACGCGCGTGTCGCGATGCTCTCGCTGAGGCAGCTGCAGCGGCTCGCGGGCATGGACGGACGCATCACGCGGGTGCTCGTCGAGCTCGCCCCCGGTCAGGAGACGCAGGCGCGCGCCGGGCTTGCGGCGATCGCCCGGCGTCACCATCTCGCGCTGACCTCCGCCACCGCCGAGGCCGGACTGCTCTCCCAGGCGCTGGGCCCGAGCGACCAGGCGACCGGCTTCTTCGCCGCGATCAGCGCGCTGCTCGGATTCCTGCTTGCGTTCAACGCGATGCTGCTGACGGCGCCGGAGCGTCGGCGGATGCTCGCCGAGCTGCGCATCCAAGGCTTCAGGCCGCGCCAGCTGATCGGGCTGATGCTGTTCCAGGCGCTCGTGCTCGGGCTCGTCGCGTCGTTCGTCGGCCTGCTGGTCGGGGGCGTGCTGTCGCACAGCGTCTTCGACGCCACGCCGGACTACCTCTCGCCGGCGTTCACGCTCGGCACGGGCACCGTCGTCGGGGCGTGGCCGATCGCGCTCGCGCTCGGCGGCGGGACGCTGGCCTGCTGCTTCGCGGCGGCCCCGCCGCTGCTCGACCTGCGCCGCGGTCGCGCGGTCGACGCCGTCTTCCACGCCGGCGGCTCGCCGGGCAACGCGCTCGAACCGCGCACGCGTCTGCGGCTGCTCGCGCTCGCGCTCGTGCTGCTGGCGCTCGCAACCGTCGTGCTGGTGCTGTGGCCGTCGGGCGCGTTGGCGGCATGCGGGCTGCTCGCGCTCGCGACCGTCCTCGCGATCCCGATGACGTTCTCGGCGGTCGTGTCGTTCGCCGAAACGCTGACCGCGCGGTTCGACTGGCTCAACATGCTGTCGGTCGCGCTGCTGGCACTGCGCGCGACGACCGTGCGCTCGCTCGCGCTCGCCGCCACGGGCGCGGTCGCCGTCTTCGGCAGCGTCGCGATCGGCGGCGCGCGCCACGACCTGCTGCAGGGCATCGCGCGCTACACGGACGATTACGTCGGCACCGCGGACCTGTGGGTCGTCAACCCGCTCGACAACCAGGCGACGAACGCGATCGACGCCGGTGGGCGCGTCGCGCGCATCGCGGCGGTGCCGGGCGTGGCGGCGGTGCGTTCGTATCGCGGCGGCTTCCTCGACGTCGGCGGCCGGCGCGTGTGGGTGATCGCGCGCTCGCCCGCCGACCGCGCGATCGTGCCGCCGAGCCAGCTGGTGAGCGGCAATCTCGGCCGTGCGGACGAGCGACTGCGGGCCGGCGGTTGGGCCGTGGTGTCCGAGCAGATCGCACGGGCGTACCGCGTCGGGCTGGGCGATCCGCTTGCGATCCCAACGCCCACAGGCGCGCTGCGCGTGCGGGTGGCCGCGACGACGACGAACCTCGGCTGGAGCCCGGGGGCGATCATGCTCGGGGCCGCCGACTACCGCCGCGCGTGGGCGACGACGGCGCCGTCGGCGCTGGAGGTCGACGTCGCCCCGGGGGCGAGCCCCGGCCTCGTCCAGCGCGGCGTCGCGCATGCGGCCGGCGGCGGGGTCGTCGTGCAGACGGCGGCCGAGCGGGCGACCGGCATCAACGCCTCGGCCCGTCAGGGGCTCGCGCGCCTGGGTCAGATCTCCGGCCTCCTTCTGATCGCCGCGGTGCTGGCGATGGCGGCTGCGATGGGCGCGGCGATCTGGCAGCGGCGCGCGTCGCTGGCGGCGCTGCGCATCCAGAGCTTCAGCCCGCGCCAGCTGTGGCGCGTGCTGTTGCTGGAGACGAGCGTCGTGCTCGGGGCCGGCTGCCTCACCGGCGCGCTCGTCGGCGTCTACGGCCAGGTCGTGATCAACAGCTATCTGCGCACGATCACCGGCTTCCCGGTGGCCTCCACGCTGGCCGGGTGGTCGACGCTTGAGATCGTGGCGCTCGTGGTCACGGCCGCACTCGCCGTGGTCGCGGTACCAGGGTGGTTCGCCGCGCGCGTGCCACCGCAGCTCGGACTGCAAGATCGGTGATCCAGCGAGCATGGATCGCCCACTTAACGGCTAGGCAAAGTAACTCTAAAAAACGGAGTTAAGCAGTATCAATCTTATGGCTCGGCAGGTAAGGAGGCGCGGTGCCTCCACGGCGGCCGCCGTCGCGCTGGTGCGGGCAAACGCACGCTTCTGGCCGACGGTCTTCCCCGAGGTGCGGCGCGAGCTGCGTGGCTGGGATCGTCGTGCGCAGGCGATTCCCGACGCGGCGCTGCGCGCGCACGCGCTCGCAAAGCTGCGTCACGAGCGCTTCAACACCGAGGTCGCGGCGACGCTTGCGACGCTCGTCCCGCCGGTGCGCCGTCGCGATGCGACTGAGGCGATCGTCGCGCTCGAGGTGATGTACGACTACCTCGACGCGATCAGCGAGCACCCGGGCTCTGACCCCCTGGCCGACGGTCGGCAGCTCTATCGCGCCTTCACCGACGTGCTCGTGCCGACCGGGCCGCTCGCCGACTACTACCGCGACCATCCGCAGCGCGACGATGGCGGCTACCTCGCCGCGCTCGCCTCGGCCGGCCGTCGCGCGCTGTGGTCGATGCCGGCGGCGCCCGTCGTGGCGCCGGCGCTGCACGCGGTGCTCGCGCGCTGCGGCGAGGCGCAGACGCGCACGCATGCGATCGGCCAGCTCGGGCCTGCTCAGCTGCGTGCGTGGGCGGCGACGCAGCCGGAGGCCGAGCGCATGCGCTGGTCTGAGGTCGCCGCCGGCGCCACGGCGTCCGTGCTCGCCGCGCACGCGCTGGTGGCGCTCGCCGCCGAGCCGGCGACGAGCGCCGCCGATGCCGAGCGCGTGGCCGCCGCCTACTTCACGACCTGTGCGCTCACGACGCTGCTCGACAGCTTGGTCGATGCCGACGCGGACGCCGTCACGGGCGCACATCCGTACCTGACCTACTACGCCTCCGAGGCAGAGGCGACCGAACGGCTCGGGGTGCTGGCGCGCGAGGCCGTGAGCGCCGTCGAAGGGCTCCCGCGCGCAGCGCACCACCTGATGACGATGGCGGGCGCGGTTGCCTTCTATCTCTCGGCGCCGGGAGCGCGGCGGCCGGAACGACGTCGGCTGACCGCGCCGATCGTGCGCGAGCTGCGTCCGCTGCTGACGCCGTCGCTGGCGATCTTCGCCGCCTGGCGCAGCGCGCGGCGCGATGCATTCCCGCCGCGCCTCCGGCTCGCGCGGACGTCGTCGTCTTTGTCTCGCACGCAGCTCGGCCCGGTAATGACAGCGCCCGGACTGCGGCGATCTACGGAAGCATGAAATCCCGCATTCCGGGGACGATGGGCGCCATGAAAACCGTCACCCCGTCACCCGCCCCCTCCTTGGGCCGCGCCTCGCTCACCGCCTCACGCATCGCGGCCGCGCGACCCGTCGCCGGACGCACGACGACCGCTCGCTCGACGGCGGGCCGCACGCTGGGCCGCCAGCTGGAGCGCGACCGGCTCGAACAGCGCGCGATGCGCGTGCGTCAGGTGATCCACGCGCTGCGCGAGCGGGCTGAGGCGAGGGATACGGCCGGCGGTGCGCCGCGCCCGTTGCGCGCTGCGATCGAGGACTTCGGCCGCGAGCTGGCCGAGCTGGAGCGGCGCCTGAGCCATCACGGCTGACCCCCGTCAGCCGACGCCCGCGAGCTTGCGCAGCAGCGCGTCGAACTGCCTGCGCTCGGTGGAGCTGAGCGGGCCGAACAGCTCGTCGCCGAGTCGCTTGGCCTGCGCGCGCCCGCGTCTGAGCGCCGCCTCGCCGTCGGCCGTCAGGTAGATCGCGCGCTTGCGGCGGTCCTGCGGGTCGATCCGCCGCTCGGCGAGCCCGCGCTGCTCGAGCCCGTCGAGCGTTGCGACGAGCGTGCTGGTGTCGATCTCGGCGGCGGCTGCCAGCTCGTGCTGCGTGAGCCCTGGTTTCGCGGCGACGATGTTCAGGGCAGCAAACTCGCGCAGGTGCAGATCGATCTCGGCCAGCGCCGCGGCGAAGCGCGTGCGCGAGCGGGCGGCGACCCAGTTCAGCAGGAAGCCGGAGTACTGGGCCAGCTGAGGTGGCGGTCTCTCCCCATCGACCATCGTCATCGGTAACGCAAAATATACGCGGCACCATTCATTCGTGATACAAACGACCTTATGACCGCTCTTACCCGCTGGGTTCTCGCCCACCGCAAGCTCGTCGTCGCCTTCTGGCTGATCCTGACCGTGATCGGCATGGTCACCGCCGGACCGGCCTCAAGAGCCATGAACCAGAAGTTCTCCGTCCCCGGCCGCGAGGGCTGGGAGGCCAACGTCCAGATCCAGAAGCTCTACAGAGGCACGGGCGGCAACGCCGCGCCGCTGATCCCGGTCGTCCAGCTGCCAGCGGGCAGAACGGTGCAGACGCCCGCCGTGCGCGCGGAGCTGCGCGGCGTCGAGGACAAGCTCAGAGCGGCGCTGCCGGGCGCGCGCGTGACCGGCTACGGCTCCACCGGCGACACGGCGTTCGTCTCCAGAGACGGCCGCACGGCGTTTGCCGTCGCGTTCGCGACCCCGGACCCGGACCAGCCGTTCGGCGACAACCCGAAGGCCGAGAGAGCGGCGCGCGCCGCGCTCAGAGGGGTGCAGGTCGGCGGTGCGCCGGTGCACCTCACCGGCTACGACGCGCTCAACGCGCAGAGCGGCGACTCCGACGGCCCCGGCGTGCTGCTCGAGGCGCTGCTCGGCGGCCTCGGCGCGCTCGTCGTGCTCGGCTTCGTGTTCGGCTCGCTGCTGGCGTTCGTGCCGATCCTGATGGCGATCCCGGCGATCATGACGTCGTTCCTCGCGGTCTACGGGCTCACGCAGCTCACCGGCGTATCGCCGATCGTGCAGTTCCTGATCGCGCTCGTCGGGCTCGGCGTCGCGATCGACTTCTCGCTGCTGATCTCGATGCGCTGGCGCGAGGAGCGGGCGCACGGGCGCGAGGGCGACGAGGCGATCGTGCGCGCGATGGAGACGGCCGGCAGAGCCGTCGTCTTCTCCGGCACGACGGTCGCAATCGGCCTGTTCGCGCTCGTCGCGCTGCCGCTGCCGTTCCTGCGCTCGGTCGGCTACGGCGGGCTGCTGATCCCCGTGATGAGCGTCGCCGTCGCGCTGACGCTGCTGCCCGTCGTGCTGCACTCGCTCGGTCGGCGGCTCGACTGGCCGCACAAGCGCACAGAGGACGAGGCCTCGCGCTTCTGGACGCGCTGGGCGCGGAGCATCGTCCGGCATCGCGCGATCGCCGCGGGCGTCGCGCTGCTGGTGCTGGGCGCGCTCGTCGTCGCGGCGACGACGATGCACCCGGGCCTGTCGGATCTCGACACGCTCGCCAAGTCAGGCGACGCGAAGGTCGGCCTCGTCGCGCTGGAGGACTCCGGCATCGGCGGCGGCGCGCTCGTGCCGAACGAGGTGCTCGTGAGAGGGACGGCCCCCGAGGGCGTCGCGCAGGCGCTTTCCGGCGTCGACGGCGTCTCCGGGGCGATTGCGCCGAGCGATCCGGCGTGGCGTCAGAACGGCAGTTCGGTCGTGCTCGCGTTCCCGGTCGAGGACGGCTCGTCGGGTTCGTGGCGCAGCACGGTCGACGACGTGCGCAGCGCGGCGCACGCCCAGGGCGGCAACGTCCAGGTCGGGGGCCAGCCGTCGCAGAACAAGGACTTCATCGACGCCGTCTACGGCAACTTCCCGCTGATGCTCGCGCTGGTCGGGATCGTGACGTTCCTGCTGCTCGCGCGCGCGTTCCGCTCGGTGCTGCTGCCGGCGAAGGCGGTGATCCTCAACGTCCTGAGCGTCGCGGCGGCCTGGGGCGTGCTGGTGCTCGTTTGGCAGCAGGGCCACGGCTCGGAGGCGATCTGGGGGATCCCGGCGTCGGGCTCGATCGAGTCGTGGATCCCGCTGATGGTGTTCGCGTTCCTGTTCGGCCTCTCGATGGACTACGAGGTCTTCATCCTCTCGCGCATGCGTGAGGAGTACGACAACACCGGCGACACGAACGAGGCCGTGGTGACCGGCATCGGTCGCACGGGCCGGCTCGTGACGAGCGCCGCGCTGATCCTGTTCCTCGCGTTCATGTCGCTCGCGTCGAGCCCCGGCACGCAGGTGAAGGTGCTGGCGACCGGGTTGGCGGCGGGCATCCTGCTCGACGCGACCGTGATCCGCGCGCTGCTCGTGCCGGCGGCGGTGTCGCTGTTCGGCAAGGCCAACTGGTGGCTGCCCGAGTGGTTCGCGCGCCTGCTGCGCGTCCAGCCCTCGCACGCCCACGAGGGCGTTCCGGCCGGAGCGCGGCCGGCGACGGAGACGGAGTAGCTCAGGCGCGCATCGGACGATCGAACGTCTCGCGGTTAGACGTTCGATCGTCCATCTGCCCGCCACTGTTCCGAACACCGATACACTGCGGCGATGGCCGAGCCGCACGCCTCGCCGCTCTCCCGCGCGTCCGTCCCGGACCAGGTGTTCGGGCGGCTGTGCGAAGCGATCCTGTCCGGGCGATACGAGCCCGGCGAGCGGCTGCCGACGCAGCGGGCGCTCGCGGCCGACCTCGACGTCAACATCGCGACGGTCCGCGAGGCGATCAAGCGCCTTGAGCAGCTGCGGCTCGTCGAGGTCCGCCACGGCGACGCGATGCGCGTGCGCGACTGGCGCACGTCCGGCGGGCTGGATGCGCTTGCGCTGTTGACGAGCGTCGACGGGGACGTCGTGCGCTCGCTGTTCGAGGCGCGCCGGCTGCTGCTGAGCGAGGCGGCTCGGCTCGCCGCGCAGCGTGCGAGCACCGCGCAGGCCGACGCGATCGCCGAGCTGGCGCACGCGATCGCGACCGCCGGCGACGACCACGGGGCGCTCTTGGCCGACTGGCACTTCATGGCGGCGGTCGTCGACGCCGCCGGCAACCTCGTCTTCCAGCTGATCATGAACTCGGTGCGCGAGCTGTACCTGCCGCGGATCGGCGCGTTCGGCGGGATCGTCGCGCACCGCGACGCGTGGGCGCCGACCTACCTGCAGGCGGCCGAGGCGGTCCGCGCGGGGGACGGCGATGCGGCCGCGGCGGCGATCGCGGAGCTGGCGGTCGCGCAGGAGCGCGCGATGGTGGGGGAGGCAGGGCGGTGAGGAAGCCGGCCGATCCGGTGCGGCGCGGCCTCGACGTGTTCGTCGACGCTGCGCCGCAGCCTCAGCGCTCTGGCCTGCGGCTGCTGATCGCGCTCGAGCGCCGCCCGCGCGGCCGGCGCCTGCTCGGCCGCACGCACGCGATCGACCAGCTCGCGAACGGACTCGTCGCGATGGGGCACTATGAGGATCCTGTCAACGCCGTGCCGCTCGGCTGGGACGCCGACGCGATCGCAGCCCGCGGCCGCGCGCTGCGGCGCGAGGAAGGGCGGCTGTGACCGGCGCCCGGTCTCACGGCCGCGGGCGGGCGGCCCGGGTCCGCGCGATCCACGCGGACGTGTGCGTGATCGGCGCCGGCGCCGGCGGCGCCGTCACCGCCGCAGAGCTGGCGGAGGGCGGGATGCGCGTGGTCGTGCTCGAGCAGGGCCCGCGCCACGACGCCGACCGCTTCAGCGCCCGTCCGCTCGAGATGCTCGCCCGCCTCTATCGCGACGGCGGGCAGACGACGACGCTCGGGACGCCGCCGATCCTGCTGCCGCTCGGACGCGGCCTCGGCGGCACGACCCTCGTCAATTCCGGCACGTGCTTCCGAACGCCGCCCGCCGTGCTGGAGCGCTGGCGCGATGAGTTCGGCCTGGAGGCGCTCGCCGACGAGGCGGCGCTGAAGCCGTGCTTCGAGCGCGTCGAGCAGGCGCTCTCGATCAGCGAGGTCACCCCCGAGCTGGCCGGCAGGAACGCCGCGATCGCGCGGCGCGGGGCGGAGGCGCTCGGCTGGTCGCACGGGTTCCTGCGACGCAACGCGAAGGGCTGCATCGGCTCCGGGGTGTGCGCGTTCGGGTGCCCCACCTCGGCCAAGCAGCACGTCGGCATCACGTACGTGCCGCGCGCGGAGGCAGCGGGCGCGCAGGTGATCGCCGGCGCCGACGTACGCCACGTGCTCGTTGAGCGCGGCCAGGCGCGGGGGGTGGAGGCGCGGCTGGCCAGTGGCGGGCGCCTGGAGGTGCGCGCACGGATCGTGGTCGTCGCGTGCGGGACGATCCACACGCCGCTGCTGCTCGCGCGCAGCGGGCTCGGGCGCGAGTCGGGGCAGCTCGGCCACAACCTCGCGCTGCACCCGGCGACGGGCGCGTTCGCGCTGATGGACGAGGTCGTCGACATGGCGAAGGGCGTCCCGCAGAGCTTCTACGTCGACGAGTTCGCGGCCGAGGGGATCATGTTCGAGGGCGTCGCCGGCCCGCCGTCGTACGTCGCCGCCTCGCTCCCGCTGAGCGGCCGGCGGCACGCGGACGCGATGGCCGAGTACCGCAGACTCGCGATGTTCGGCCTGATGGTGAGCGACGGCTCGCGCGGCTCCGTGCGCGCGCTCGCCGGCAGGCCGGTGATCCGCTACGAGCTGGCCGAGGCGGACGTCGCGCGCTTCCGCAGAGGGCTCGCGCGGATCGATGAGCTGTTCCGCGCTGCCGGCGCGCGCGAGGTCTACCTGCCGCTCCCGCACGGCGTCGAGCCGCACAGAGCACGCGCGCGCGACCTCAAGCTGATGGCGTTCCACCCGCTCGGCACCGCGCGCGCGGACGCGGGCCCGCAGCACGGCGTCGTCGACGGCGATTTGCAGCTGCACGGCGTGCGCGGTGTCCACGTCGCCGACGGCTCGGTTGTGCCGAGCTCGCTCGGCGTCAATCCCCAGCTGACGATCATGGCGCTCGCCACCCGCCTCGCCTTCGGGCTGCTCGGGCAGGACGTGCCGCAGACCTACGAGGAGATCGCATGTCCTTCCTGATCGATCCCGCCCTGCTCTACGCCGGCGGGCGCACGTACGCGGCGACGACGCCGCCCGAGGAGCGCACGCTCACGAACGACCTCAAGGCCGCTGCGCAGACGATGGCCTTCTTCTACGCGGTGAGTGTCGGCCTCTACCTCGATCAGGAGTGGACGAAGCCGATCTGGCGCGCCTGCCGCGCACAGTCGGGGCGCGACTGGATGCTCAACTCGGGCGTCACGAGATTCGATGCGCGCAAGGCAGGTCCGCGGACGCACAAGCTGGCGGCCGCGATGTTCGCCACCTACCCGATGTGGCTTTGGCTGGGGATGCGTGGGTAGGCGAGCACGGAACCCAACGTTCAGGAGGGATCCCGTGTTCGAGCGGCTCAACACCCCGCAAGAGGCCTACAACTACAAGCTCGGCGCCGCATTGAAGATGGAGCAGACGGTGCTCGACATGCTCGACAAGAACGCCGACGAGGCGCAGGACGAGCAGATCCGGCAGCTGTTCCGCCATCACCAGGACGAGACGCGCCAGCAGATCGCCAACATCGAGCAGGCGTTCGCGCTGTTCGGCTGGGACGTCGACACCTCCCCGTGCCCCGCGATCGAGGGGCTCGACAAGGAGGGCAGAGCGAACGCCAAGAAGACCGACGACGCGATCGTCGACGGCGTGCTGCTGCAGGGCGCGGCCGAGGTCGAGCACCACGAGATCGGCGTCTACGAGAACCTCATCATCAACGCGAGAGCGATGGGGAGACCGGACGTCGTGCGGCTGCTGGAGGAGAACCTCGAGCAGGAGCGCCACACGCTGAGAGAGGTCCTGCAGGCGGAGGAGCGCCAGGCCGCGCTCCTGTAGACGACGGACGCTTCCAGGAGGGTTCGGCGTGACCCGCGCGAGCGGCTGGTGGATGGGCGACCAAGCGGGGCAAGGACGCAGGGAGGCGAGCAATAGCAGCGCTATTGCCGCCTCCCGAGGACGCAGCATCCGCGCAGGTCGACCGCCGCCAGGCGCCGTGGGGGTTACACCGAACCCTCCTAGGATGGAGGGGTGCCGACGCGCCTCTCCGTCCTCGACCAGTCGCCGATCGCGCACGGCTCGACGGGTGCGGACGCGCTGCGCAACTCGCTCGAGCTGGCGCGGCTGGCGGACCGGCTCGGCTACCACCGCTACTGGGTGGCCGAGCACCACGGCGGGCCGATGCTCGCCTCGCCAAGCCCCGAGGTGCTGATCGGCCCGATCGCGGCGGCGACGGAGCGGATCCGCGTCGGCAGCGGCGGCGTGATGCTGCCGCACTACAGCCCGCTGAAGGTCGCGGAGTCGTTCAGCATGCTCGCCGGCTTGTATCCGGGCCGGATCGACCTCGGCATCGGCCGCGCGCCCGGGACCGATGCGCGCACGATGTTCGCGCTGCAGCGCGACCGCCGCCAGGCTGCGCCCGACGACTTCCCGCAGCAGCTCGCCGAGCTGCTTGGCTATCTCGACGGCGAGCTGCCGGCGGAGCATCCGTTCCGCGGGCTGGCGCGCGTGCTGCCCGGCCGGCCGCAGACGCCGGAGCCGTGGCTGCTCGGCTCCTCGCCGCAGAGCGCGCTGTGGGCGGCCGAGCTCGGCCTGCCGTACGCGTTCGCGGACTTCATCAGCGCGCAGGGCGCGCCGATCGCGCAGGACTACCGCCAGCGCTTCCAACCCTCCGCGCGGCTCGAGGATCCGCAGGTGGCGGTCGCCGTGTGGGCGATCGCAGCCGAGACGGAGGACGAGGCGCTGCGGCTCGGCGCGAGCGGCAAGATGGCGTTCACGCTGCTGCGGCGCGGGCAGCTCGTACCGGTGCCGCCGGTCGAGACGGCGCTGGCGTTCCTGGCGAGAGAGGGGATCGCGCTCGACCATCGCGGCACCGGGCGCCGCACGATCCTCGGCACGCCGGAGCAGGTCCGCGCCGAGATCGAGCAGGTCGCTCGCGACTACGGCGCGCAGGAGGCGATCGTCGTCTCGATCGTGCACGACCACGCCGCGCGCATGCGCTCGTACGAGCTGATCGCGGAGGCGTTCGAGCTGGGAAGCGGCGCGCCAGTGACGACGGCGCGCGATCATGTGTGAGTGATCGCACACTCTGTGCGTGAGCGGATCTGAGAAGGTCGGCTGGCTGCGTAGCCAGGAGCCCGGCGTCGGCCGGCGGGCGGCGAACCCGAGGAGGCCCCGTGCAGACCGTCATGCTTCGCCTCGATGCGCTGATCCGCCGGCGCCGCCGGCTGTTCCTGATCGCCTGGGGAATCGTGTTGCTCGCGGCGCTGCCGTTCGCTGCGCGCCAGTCCGAGCACCTCAGCGGCGGCGGCTTCGACGTGCCGGGCTCGCAGTCGGTCGCGGTGCAGCACGCGGTCGAGCAGGACTTCGAGCGGGCGCAGGGCGCAACGCTCGCGGCGGTGCTCGTCCCGCACGGCAATGCGAGCGCCGCGCAGCTGCGCGCCGCGCTCGGCGAGGTCGGCGCGGCAGCCGATGACGTGAGCGACGTGGCGCTCGCGCCCGCCGCTCGTGCGCAGGCGCTCGCTGAGCTGCGCGCCGACGGCCCGCGCACGCTCGTCGTCCCGCTCGCGACGCAGGTCGGCGACTCCGACGCGATCGACGTCGCCGTCGACCTGCGCAAGCAGCTCGGCATCGGCGACCAGGCGGTCGACGCGCCGGTCGCCTTCCACCTCGTCGGCCAGGGGGCACTGTGGGCCGGAATGCAGGACCTCTCCAAGGACGACCTCAGAAGCGCGGAGTCGATCGGCTTCCCGATTGTGCTGCTGATCCTGCTCGCCGTGTTCGGCTCGCTCGTGGCGGCGCTGCTGCCGGTCGCGCTCGGGCTCGTGGCGGTGATGGTCACGGGCGCGCTGATCTATGCGCTCTCGCTCGTGACCGGCATGAGCGTGTTCGTCACGAACATGGCCTCGATGATCGGGATCGGCGTCGCGGTCGACTACTCGCTGTTCGTGCTCGCGCGCTACCGCGAGGAGATCGCCGGCGGCCGTGCGCCCGACGATGCGCGCGCGATCGCGCTCGCCACCTCGGGCGTCGCCGTCACGTTCTCCGGGCTCACCGTGATCGTCTCGCTCGCCGGCCTCTTCATCGTCGACACGATGTCGGTGCGCTCGATGGCGCTCGGCGCGATCCTCGTCGTCGCCGTCTCCGTGCTCGCCGCGACGACGCTGCTGCCGGCGCTGATCAGCCTTGCCGGCCGGCGCGCGTGGGAGCCGGGGCGGATGGTCGGCAGCGTGACCGGCTGGGCGCTGCGACGGCTGCCGCGGCGACGGCGGGCGACCGCGTCCGAGCGAGGCGCGTTCTGGGCGCGCTGGACCGGCGCGATCATGCGCCGCCCGGTGATCGCGGCTGTCGGCTCGGCTGCCGTGCTGCTCGCGCTTGCGGTCCCGGCGCTCCAGCTGCACATGAGCAACGGCGCGCTGCAGCAGTTCCCCGACAACCATGAGACGCGCGTCGGCTTCGACGCGGCGGCGAAGGTGATCGGCGCCGGCGCCGCGAGCCCGGTCGAGGTCGTCGCGCCGCGCGGCGAGCTCGCGCAGGTGCAGCGTGTCGTGCAGCAGGACCCGGAGATCGTGCGGCTCGAGCCGCCGCTGATCTCGCGCGACGGCACGAGCGTGCTCGTGCGCGGCATCCCGCGCCACGACGGCGAGTCAGGACCGGCGCGCGCGATGGTGCAGCGGCTGCGCGACGAGCTGCCGTCCGGCGCGCAGGTCGGCGGCTCGCCCGCGTTCGGGAAGGACTTCGCCGATCGCATCTCCAGCAGCATGGGGCTGATCGCGCTGTTCGTGCTGGCGCTGTCCTACCTCGTGCTGTTGCTCTTGCTGCGCAGCGTCGTGCTGCCGCTGAAGGCGGTGCTGATGAACCTGCTGAGCGTCGGCGCCGCGTACGGCGTGCTGGTGGCGGTCTTCCAGCTCGGCTGGATCGACGGCTTCCTCGGCTTCCAGTCCGACGGCTACATCGACGCGCTCACGCCGCCGCTCGTGCTGGCGATCGTGTTCGGCCTCTCGATGGACTACGAGGTGTTCCTGCTCTCGCGCATCCGCGAGCGCTGGGCCGATCACGGCGACTCGCGGCGCGCGGTCGCCGAGGGCCTGCAGGCGAGCGCGAAGACGATCACAAGCGCCGCGCTGATCATGTCGTGCGTATTCGGCGTGTTCGTGCTGACGGGCGTGCCGTCGATCCAGCAGCTCGGCGTCGGCTGCGCGGTCGCGATCGCGCTCGACGCGACGCTCGTGCGGCTCGTGCTCGTGCCGGCCGCGATGGAGCTGCTCGGCGACTGGAACTGGTGGCTCCCGCGCCCGCTGGCGCGCGTCATCCCCGACGTGGCGGTCGAGCAGGCGCCCGTCGCGGCGCTGGCCGCCACCGGCGGCTCCTCTCCGCGCTGAGCGCGCGGAGAGGAAGGCCGGTCTGCGGATGTGCGCTTCGCGTCGGCCTACGGAATGCCGAGCGCTACGTCGTTGACGATCGACATCGAGTTGTTGCCGGCAGCCGAGGGCAGCCTGAGCCTGAGGTTCACCAGCGAGTTGATGAGCCCGAGCCCGAGGCCGCATTCGGTGGCGCCAGGAACGGCGAACGAGTTTTCGACGTTCACGTTGCCGGTGATTGTCAGGGTTCTGCCATCGAACGAAGGCGTGCCGACTCTGCCGGATATCGGAGTGTTCGGCGGCGGCGGTTCGGTCGTCCCCGTGATCAGGTTGAGGTTGACCGGGTTGCTGTTCGTGCCGATGTGACAGTCCATCCCGAGCAGAAGGTTCACCAAGCGAACCTTTATGGGGAGTCTGACCGTTCTGCCGAAGACGTCGATCTTGATCTGCGACGGCGAGCCGGCGAGCTCGGTGATCGCTAGCACGGTGTTCCCCGGCAGCCATTCTATGCCGAAGATCCCGCCCGGAACGGGGACGGCTCTGGCGAAGAATCCGGTCGTGCCTCTGGGCGGGACGAAGTTGAACCCCCGCTCCCGTCCGGGAGCAACGTGCCGCGAATCTCGAGCGATTCACCCAGCGGAACGTTGAAGCCCTTTATGTTGAAGTTCGCACTGCGGTTCTGGATGTCTATGCATCCTTCGTTGGCGATGTTGGTCGCCGTGCAGCCGGTGAAGTCGGGGAACACCGCACTGGCGGCCTGCGCCCCGAATGCCACGGCCATCGTGGCAAGCGCCGACGTCAACGCCAGCGCGAGCTTGCGTGATCGCATGCTGTCCTCTCTGCCTTTCTCCGCGCTTCGAGCGCGGATCGACGGAAGCCGGCTCGGGGCTCCCTCGACGCACAGAGGTCGCATGCAGCGGCTCGCGAACGCGAGCCTCGGTCCCTTCCCCCCATGTGTCGCGGCAGGCGAGCCGGACACGCGAAGTGCGGACGCGCCAGCCAGCGCGATGCTCCGGCTACGCTTGCGCGGGGATCCACGATGGCGGGACGCGAGACACCGGCGACGCGCGCCGCGCTGGCGGCGCGGATCGAGCATGCCGTCCACACGTACACGCACGACCCCGCGGCCGACTCGTATGCACTCGAGGCGGCCGAGGCGCTCGGCCTCGACCCCACGCGCGTGTTCAAGACGCTCGTCGTAGCCGATGGCGGCGGCAGGACCGGCGACGGCCTCACCGTCTGCATCGTGCCCTCGGACGCAACGCTCGACCTCAAGGCCGTCGGCAAGCGCGCCGCGATGGCGCCGACCGAGCGCGCCGAGCGCGTCACCGGCTACGTTGCCGGCGGCATCAGCCCGCTCGGGCAGCGCCGCGCGCTGCCGACGCTCGTGGACGACAGCGCGCTGGCGCACCGGACGATCTTCGTCAGCGCCGGCCGCCGCGGGCTCGAGCTCGAGCTGGCGCCCGCCGACCTCGTGGCGCTCACGCGCGCCGAGGTACGGCGCCTCCGTCGACTCTGAAGTTGGTAGGCTCGCGGGCGCAGATCGCGCCGGGGGAGGCGTGGTCGCGACCAACGAGGGGGACGGACGCGTGCGACGCGCGATGGCATGCGTGCTGCTGCTGGTGCTGGCGCTCGCCGGCTGCGGCAGCGACAACTCCAAGGACGACCAGGCGGCCGCGGCCGCTGCACGCGCTCGCGCGAAGGCCGCGCAGCACGCGAGACTCGTAGCCGCCGGCAGGCCCGTCTTCCAGAAGAAGTGCGCGCTCTGCCACACGATCGAGGGCCGGATCGCGCACCCGACGTTCATAGAGTCGACGATCCCCAACCTCGACGAGGTCAAGCCGAGAGCGGAGTACGTCAGAGAGCGCGTCGAAATAGGCGGCATGGACATGCCGACCATCAAAGGCGAAATCTCCGCGCACGAGTTCGACGCCGTCGTCGCCTACGTCACCGAGGTGTCCGGCAGCAGAGTCACCGAGCCCGAGGCCGACGCTCGGCAGCTCGCGATGGGCAGAGGCGTCTTCGAAGGGCACTGCGCCGCCTGCCACGCGATCTCCGGCCGCAGAGCCACCAACGACGGCGGCATACCCGGCACGGACTTCAACCGCGTGAAGCCCAACGAGGCGTTCGTCATACGTCAGGCGCTGAGAGGCATAACGGACACGATGCCGTCTTACCGCGGCAAGCTCACGCGCGCGCAGCTGCACGCGGTCGCGGCCTACATCACGACGAACGCGGGCGAGTGAGCGACCGCTGAGCCCGGCGCTGACGCGTCGCGCGCCGTCGCCGTCACGCGCGCCTCGGCGTAGAGCGCCCAGCCGTCGCCGCCCGCAGCCTTCGCGTCGTACATCGCGATGTCGGCTGCGGCCAGCACGCTCTCGGGAACGCTCGGCGAGCGCTCGTCGAAGGCGATCACGCCGATGCTCATCGTCACGCCCTGGGCGTCACCGGTGAGCGCCTGAGCGCGCACGGTCTCCGCCAGGCTGCGCGCGACCGCAGCGGCGCCCGCGCCGTCGACGCGCGGGAGCAGGATCGCGAACTCGTCGCCGCCGATGCGCGCGACGATGTCGCTCGCGCGCAACCGCTCGCGCAGCACGCCCGCCACGCACGCGAGCAGGCGATCGCCGGCGGCGTGGCCGAAGGTGTCGTTGATGGGCTTGAAGCCGTCGAGGTCGAGCACGAGTGCGGCGCCCTCCGGTCCGTAGCGGCGCATGTGCGCGAGGTGCCGCGCGAGCTCCTGCTCGAAGCGGCGCCGGTTCGGCAGTCCGGTGAGCGCGTCGTGGTCGGCGAGGTGGCGCAGCTCGGAGGCCGTCGCGAGCAGCGAGCGCAGGTCGCGCTGCGCGTCAACGGTGCGGCGGCGCAGCGCCGCGAGCGCGAGCAGGCTTGCCGCGAGGGCCACGAGCAGGGTGAGGTTCAGTGCGCTCACGGCCCTCGTGATCGACCGCCGTGCAGCGGACTTGACCCGCTGCACGGCGTCATTCAGGCGGGGCGGCGGCCTATATTAGGCTCAATGTCACGCGGGTCGACGAACTGCCTTGGACGTACACTTCGCCGCTGCCGGCGAAGATCCCGAACCTGGGGCATTCGAAGTTGCCGGTGATCGGTATCGCGAGTTCCGGAAGCGGCGCCAGGGACGTGATCCGCCCGTTGGCATCGCGGGTCGCATCTCCGGCGGCCGGGAATTCTCTGCTCGTTCTCGCTAGGCAGCGGATGCCGAGTCCCGGTTCCACCTGGAAGGCGGCGTTGAGCAGCGAGTAGCGAATGCTCGTTATGTTCGGTAGGGCGCCGGTGAACGACTGATACGTGACTTCCCACGGCTCCGTTTCGGCTAGGATCGTGGCGTTGCCTTCTCTGCAGGTTCCGACGGTCGCTCTGTTGATTCTCGCACTGAGCGCGTCTCTCACCTTGGTTGATGTTCTTTCAAGGAAGCTGCCTTCCAAGGTGACGGGGCACGTTATGGAGACGCCGCCTTCGGCAGCCGAGAAGCTGAGCGTCGACCACATTATTCTGAATTCTCTGGCGCTGTAACTGAGGTTCCTGGCCGCGGCCGGGATTGACAGCGCGAGCAACAGCGCAGCGGTGCAAGCCGCGACCGCGGTCGTGAAGTGAATCTTCATGGCTGATCCTTTGGTCGTATCAGGGTGCGAGCGCTTACGGCGCGCGCTTCAGGCGAGGGCGGACGTGACTCCTCCAGGCACGGTTCCCCTTTCTTCTCTGCTGGCCGATGTCCCGAGCTCGAGTCGGAGGCGGTTGGCCGGGACCCGTCCCCGCGGGCAGTCGGCAGTCGGGGCGGGTGCTTCGCTGGCTCTCCGAGAGCTTGAGGAGGACTTTACACTCAGGTATATGGAGTGTCAAGATCTAACTTTCTGGCTAACGGCTGGCCGTTCTGGACAAGGCAGCTTGCGGCTTGCGCCTAGAGCCATTGCTGTTTACAGTTAAGAGGTGAGGCGAGGCACCGCGAAGCGGATCCTGTTCGCCGGCGCGCTGGCGTGCGCGCTCGCGAGCGGCACGGTGCATGCGACGTCGCTGGAGCCGCGCGCTTGGGAGCTCGTCTCGCCGAGCGAGAAGCACGGCAACGACGTGATCGCCTCCAGCTCGCGCACGCACGCCGCAGCCGCGGAGGCGCCCGGGCTGCCGGCTGCGGTCGCGTTCGCGTCGCTCGGGGGCTTCGCCGACGCCGCCGGCGGGGGCATCGCGACCGAGTACCTCGCGCAGCGCACCGCGCAGCCCGGCACCAGCGGCTGGACGACGCACGCGATCACGCCTCCGCAGGAGCCGATGTCCCTCACGGCGGCCGCGCAGCAGCTGGACCCGGCCTATGAGCTGTTCTCGCGCGACCTCTCGAAGGCCATCTTCCGCGCCTGGTCCCCGTTGACCGACGCGCCGAACGCGGCCGGGGTCGAGAACCTCTACGCGCGCGACGACCTGCGCACGCCCGGGCACGGCTCGTATCGACTGCTGACGAACGCGTCCTCGCCCGTGCCGCCGATCACGAACGGCTCGCAGCGCCCGTTTCTCGCGGCGGCAACCGACGACCTCGCGCACGTCCTGTTCGAGTCGGTGCTGCCGCTGACGGCGGACACAGCCGGCGGCAATCCGGCGCTCTTCGAGGTCGACGATGGCGCCCCGCGGCTGATCGCCGCCGGCGGCGACTGCCCTGCCCTCCTCGCCGTCCCCGGCCAGCCGTGCTCGGCCGCCGGAGACGGGGCGACGGCGCTGCATGACGGGAGCGATGCGCTGTCTGCTGACGGCAGCCGCGCCGTGTTCACAACGCCGGTGACGTTCAACGGCAACATCAGCACCGGCGCGACGCCCAGCCGCCTCTACCAGCTCGACGATCGCGGCACGCCCACGACCGCCGACGACACCCTCGTCCAGCTCAACGCGTCCGAGCTGGCGACGCCGGAGCAGGCGCTCGCCGCGCGCTTCCAGGCCGCGAGCGCCGACGGCGAACGCGTGTGGTTCACGAGCGCCGAGCGCTTGACCGAGGACGCGCCGCCGGGGGGCGGCCTCTATCGCTGGGAGCGCGTGGCCGATGGCGCGGGCCGTCATCTGACGTTCGTCGCGCCCGGCGGCCTCGGCGTGCTGGCGCTCGGGGCCTCGCGCGACGGGCGCCGCGTCTACTTCGCTGCGCCCGGCCAGCTGGTCGACGGCGGTCCGCCGGTTGCGGAGGACGGCGTGTATCTGTGGCAGCAGGACCCGCTCGGCACAGGCGGTGCGCTGTCGTTCGTCGCGTCGCTCAGCGTCTCGGACGCGCGCGCGAACGCCGACTTCTTCCAATGGAACCTCACGCCCCGCACGTCGCGCGTGACGCCCGACGGGCGCACGGTCGCGTTCGAGGTCGCCGACGAGATCGGCGTCGGCGCGGCGCACGCGCACGGGGCGTGCACGGAGAACCCGAGCAACTCGTCCTCGCGGATCTGCGGCGAGCTGTATGTCTACCGGGCCGATGCCTCGACTCCGCTCGCGCCGGCGCTCGCGTGCGCGTCGTGTCAGCCCTCGGGCGCCCCGACCGGCGCCAACGCGTGGACGACCGCGCGCTCGGGAACCGGCGCGGCTCAGGTCACGGCGCATCGCAGCCACGCGCTGTCCGACGACGGGCGCCGGCTGTTCTTCAGCAGCGCCGCCGCGCTCGTGCCCGAGGACGCCAACGGCATGGTCGACGCCTACGAGTACGACGTGCCGAGCGGGACGCTGCGCCTGCTCTCCAGCGGGCGCGACACGGCCGACTCGTGGTTCCTCGACGCGAGCGCGGACGGCGGCGACGCGTACTTCGTCACGCGCGAGCAGCTCGTCGGCTGGGACGTCGACCGCGCCTACGACCTCTACGACGCGCGCGTCGGCGGTGGCGTCCCCGACCCGCCGTCGCCACCGCCCGCGTGCGGCGGGGACGCCTGCCGCGGTGTCGGGCACGCAGCGCCGCCGGCGCCGACGCTCGGCAGCGCGACGCTCGTGCTGGCGCCGCCGAAGCACGCCAGCAGCAGACGGCGCGCCGCGAGACGCTGCAGACGCGGCTTCGTGCGGCGCAGGCTCCACGGCAGAGCGCGCTGCGTGCGCAGACGGCATGCGCACCGGCGGAGACGGCGCCGATGAGGCGCGCGCTGCTGCTCGGCCTCGCGCTGCTGGCGGCGTGGACGTCGGCGGCGTCGGCCGCGGCGCCTGCCTGGCGGCTCGACGTGCAGGCCGACACGGCGGTCGCGCCCGGCGGCACGCTGACATACGTCGTGCAGATGACGAACGTCGGTGACGCGCCGGCCGATCCCGTGAACCACCCGCTCACGTTCACGGCCACCTTCCCGCCAGGCGTGACGGCGCTCGGCGGGCTCACGGCGCCGCCGATCTTCCCGCTGCCGGCGAATGCGGGCTGGGACTGCTCGAGCCTCGTCGTCGGCGCGCCGACGCTCACGTGCGAGAACGACGTCATGACGGTCCCGCCGGGCGCCGCCGGCTTCGCAACGTTGACGCTCGACGCGGCGGTCGCGCCCGATGTCGCCGGCGTCGTGACGAGCGCATTCACGCTGTCGGGCGGCGACCCATCAGAGCCGAGCGCGAGCACGGTCGAGCCGACGACGATCTCGAGCGCGCCGCCGTCGTTCGGCGTCGCCGCGTTCGACGGCACGGTGCTCGACGCGGCCGGCGCGCCGTTCCGCCAGGCGGGCGGGCATCCGTATGCGGCGACGGTCTCGCTCGACTTCACCACGACGACGAACCCGGCGCCGCTGAAGGGCCGGTTGTGGCCGCTGGAGCCGGTGAAGGACGTGCTCGTGGATCTGCCGCCGGGGCTCGTCGGCGACCCGACCGCGGCCGAGACCTGCACGGCCGACGAGCTGGCGGCCGGGGGTTTGCAGGCGAAGGTCGAGTGCCCGCCGAGCTCGCAGGTCGGGGTCGCGCTCGTGCGCGTCAACGCCGTCAACGCGCGCAGCGTGCTCGGGCCGGTGCCCGTGTTCAACCTGGTGCCCCCGCCGGACGTGCCGGCGCGCTTCGGCTTCAACGTCTCCGGAACGGTCGTCACGCTCGACGGGGCGCTGCGCAGCGACGGCGACTATGGGCTGTCGGTGCGCGTGCGCGACGTGCCGCAGGGGCTGGCGATCGCGGGCACGACGCTGACCTTCTGGGGGGTGCCGGCCGATCCGGTCCACGATCCCGAACGCGCATGCCCCGGGCAGCTTGCGCCGTGGCAGGGCGGGAACCCGTGCCAGAGCGGGGGCGCGCGCAAGGCGTTCCTGCGCAACCCGACATCGTGCACGCCCGAGGACGTGGGGCTCCCGGTCGACGTGGCGCTGGACTCGTGGACGAGACCGGGGGCGTTCTCGCGTGCGCGGTTCGTGAGCCACCTGCCGAACGGGTACCCGTGGGCGCCGGCGGACTGGGGGCGCCAGGCGGGTACGACCGGCTGCGCGGCGGTGCCGTTCGACCCGGGGCTCGCCGTGACGCCGGCGTCGCGTGTGGCCGGCGCCCCGTCCGGCTACGTGTTCGAGCTGACGCTGCCGCAGAGCGACAGCCCGGATCCGATCGGCCAGGCGGACGTGCGGCGAGCCGCCGTGACGCTGCCGGACGGCGTGCGGGTGAACCCGGCGGCGGCAGATGGGCTGGCGGGGTGCTCTGGGTCGCAGGTTGCGTTGAGATCGCTGGCGGAGCCGTCGTGTCCGGACGGCTCGCGCGTGGGGACGGTGTCGATCGTCACTCCGCTGCTGGACGCGCCGCTCGAGGGAGCGATCTACCTGGCGCAGCCGCACGTGAACCCGTTCGACTCGCTGCTGGCGGTGTACGTGGTGGCGAGAGGGCCGGGGTTGATCGTGAAGCTGGCGGGTCGCGTCTCGGCGGATCCGCTGAGTGGGCGGTTGACGGCGGTGTTCGACGACCTGCCGCAGCTGCCGTTCTCCGACGTGCGGCTGACGTTCGACGGCGGGGCGCGGGCGGTGCTGGTGAATCCGCCGGTGTGCGGTCGGCAGGTGGTGGGCGGCGAGTTGACGTCGTGGAGCGGCGCGGTGCGGGCGGTGGCGTCCTCGTTTGACGTGGACGCGGGGTGCTTCGCTGTGGGCGCTCAGCCGTTCGCGCCCGGGTTCGCGGCCGGGGTGGAGAGTCCGGTCGCGGGCGGGAGCTCGCCATTCCACCTGCGCGTGACGCGCTCGGATGACGAGGAGGAGCTGCGGCGCGTGACGGTGCGGCTGCCGCGGGGCTTGTTGGGGCGGCTGGCGGACGTGGTGCTGTGCTCGGAGGGCGATGCCGCGGCCGGGACGTGCCCGAACGGGTCCCTGATCGGGCATGTCGTCGCGGGGGCGGGGGCCGGGCCGCTGCCGTTCTACATCGGCGGGGGGCGGGTGTATGTGACGGGGTCGTACGGCGGCGCGCCGCTCGGGCTGTCGGTCGTGGTGCAGGCGGTTGCGGGCCCGTTCGATCTGGGCGTCGTGGTGGTGCGCGCGGCGGTGTTCGTAAATCGCCGCACGGCGACGCTGCGCGCCGTGACGGATCCGCTGCCGCTGGTGCTGCAGGGGATCCCGCTCCAGCTGCGCGACGTGCGCGTGGCGATCGACCGGCCCGGATTCATGGTGCTGCCGACGGGCTGCGGCGAGAAGCGCGTGCGGGGCGTGCTGGAGTCGGCGGCCGGGCGGGTCGCGGGCGCTACGGCGCGGTTCCAGGTGGGAGACTGCGGCGCGCTGCCCTTTGCGCCCCGACTGCGGCTGTTCGCCGGCTCAAGAGGGCACACGCACGCGCGATCGTCCACGCCGGTGATGGCGGTGCTGACGCAGCAGCCGGGGGAAGCGGGCATCCGAAGGGTGACGGTGACGCTGCCATCGGTGCTGAGCGCCCAGCTGCCGGTGATCGAAGACGCCTGCTCGCCGGAGGAGTTCGCCGGTGGGCGCTGCGAGGACGCGCGCATCGGGACGGCGGTGGCGACGACGCCGCTGTTGCGCGATCCCCTGCGCGGCGGCGCGTATCTCGTGAGACCCGCCGGCCAGCACCTGCCAGATCTGGTGGTCGCGCTGCGGGGACAAGTAAATGTTGACCTGGTCGGGAGAGTCGCAATACCGGGTGGGAGGCACTTGTCGGCGACGTTCGCCAATGTGCCCGACGTCCCGATCAGACGGTTCGTGCTGCGGTTCCATGCCGGGCCGCGGGGCGTGGTGGGGTTGGCGCGCGGGCTGTGTGGCTCGCGCTCGGGCGCCGCAGCGCGGGTACGGCTCGCCAGTCAGGCGCAGTCGGCACTGCATCCCCACCCACGGCTCGCGATCCGCGGGTGTTCAAGCAACCGCTAGCGCACCGGCGGATCGCACATCGCGCGACCCGCCGGCAAGCAATGATCCCTATATTAGGGTGATCCTGATCCTGGTGTTGCTGTTTAGTAGCGTCACCACGCCCCTGTCGTTGACTTCGGTAACCAGCCTTGGGGCTCCTGGACAGAAGGCGGTGCCTTCTATGAGGGTGAAGCTGTTGCTGCCTTCCACCGGCGTGAGGCTGGTAATTTCGCTTCCCGTGAGGCCTGCGGAGAAGATGAGGTTGTCGGTTGCGTTGCCGTATTCGCAAGTGGAGAGTCCAGGTGAGATGAGTAAGAAGCGAAATCTTGAGATGCCGATGCGTGCTGATGTTATGTTGGGTAGCGCTCCGGTGAAGCTGTCGTAGGTGACGTGCCAAGGGAAGGGGCCCTTGGCCTGGGCCTGGCCGCCCGTGCAGTTTTCCTTGTCGATGTCAGGCCTGGTGATGGCGCCAATTAGGGAGCCCCTGCTCTTGACGATGGACCTTGCGTGGAACGAGCCGTCGAGGGTGAGTCTGCACCTTATAACCAGGAACCCACTCGGTTCCCGGAATTCCCACCTAGACCAGAAGACTAAGAATCTCTGGTTGCTGAGCGAGAGGTTCCTGGCTGAGGCGGTGTGGATGGCGGTGGCGAGGAGGAGCATCGCAGCTGAGAGTGTGATGCAGGTGCGCAGCAGTGTGCGGGTGATTGACATGGCGGCCCCTGTCTGTGTTAAGAAACATTGGGGGGGTCGCACGGTGGTGCGACCCCCCCATAGGTACTGCCGAATGTTTTGGCGCGGTTATATTAGGGTGATCCTGATCCTGGTGTTGCTGTTTAGTAGCGTGACTACGCCCCTGTCGCTGGCTTCGGTGACCAGCCTTCCGGCTGCTGGGCAGAAGGCGGTGCCTTCTATGAGGGTGGTGGTGTTGCTGCCTTCCACGGGCGTCATGCTGGTGATTTCACCTCCGGTGAGGCCCACCGAGGCGATGACGTTGTCGGTTGCGTTGCCGTATTCGCAGGTGGCAAGGCCGGGCGCGATGAGTAAGTAGCGGAATCTTGAGATGCCGATGCGTATTGTGGTTATGTTGGGTAGTGCGCCGGTGAAGCTGTCGTAGGTGACGTGCCAGGGGAAGGGTCCCTTGGCGAGGGCCTGACCACCGGTGCAGTTGTTCTTGTCGACGTCGACCCTGGTGACGGCGCCGATTAGGGAGCCCCTGCTCTTGACGATGGTCCTTTCATGGAACGAGCCGTCGAGGGTGATTCTGCACCTAAGGCTGACGAACCCGCCATTTTCCCTAAATTCTATCTTGGACCAGAAGACTAAGAATCTTTGGTTGCTGATGGAGAGGTTCCTGGCTGAGGCGGTGTGGATGGCGGTGGCGAGGAGGAGCGACGCGCCTGCGAGTGCGATGCAGGTGCGCAGCAGTGTGCGGGTCATTGGCATGGCGTCCCCTGTCTCTTGAGAAACATGCGTGGAGGGTCGCACGGTGGTGCGACCCTCCACGGGTACTGCTGAGTGTTTTGGCGTGGTTATATTAGGGTGATCCTAATCCTGGTGTTGCTGTTTAGTAGGGTGACCACGCCCCTATCGCTGGCTTCGGTGACCAGCCTTCCGGTTGCTGGACATGGGCCGGTGCCTTCTATGAACGTCGCGGTGTTGCTGCCTTCCACCGGCACGAGGCTGGTGACTTCGCTTCCGGTGAGGCCCACCGAGCCGACAACGTTGTCGGTTGCGTTGCCGTATTCGCAGGTGGCGGCACCGGGTGAGATGAGTAAGAAGCGGAATCTTGAGAGTGCGATGCGTACTGTGGTTATGTTGGGTAGTGCGCCGGTGAAGCTGTCGTAGGTGACGTGCCAAGGGAAGGGTCCCTTTGCGAGGGCTTGGCCGCCGGTGCAGTTGTTCTTGTCGACGTCGACCCTGGTGACGGCGCCGATTAGGGAGCCCCTGCTCTTGACGATGGTCCTTTCGTGGAACGAGCCGTCGAGGGTGACTCTACACCTGACGACGAGGAACCCGATCGGTTCCCTGAATTCCAGCCTGGACCAGAACACTAAGAATCTCTGGTTGCTGATCGAGAGGTTCCTGGCTGAGGCGGCGCCGACCACGGCGGAGAGCATCATTGCTGCCAGCAGGGCGGTCAGGCCGAGCTTTGCGGATGTGCGCATCAAGTAATACCTTTCACGTGCGTGCCAGAGTGTTCAGCACGCTTGAGTAGTCCGTGCCCGTGGCGGGGCCAGCGCTATCACGGTGCACAGCGATCCGTCGAAGTTCTCGTCGCGAGAGTCCCCCTTTCGCGAGCTGGCGCGGTGCGGCCGAACGGGGTGGCCATCAGCCCCGGTCCGGACGCTCCTAAAGGCTAGCACACTACAAAAAGGAGTGTAGCACAAAGAGGCGAGTTGCCCTTGTAGACAGGACCAGCTATAAACCGGTGTATCAGACGACGCCGAAGAGGAGAGTGGCGACGGTGGTACGCAATGGAGCCCGTGTTGCGGTGCTGGGGCTGGTGCTGGCGTGCGGGGCGGTGACCTCGGCGGCTGGTGCGGTGCTGCCGGATGGGCGCAGATACGAGTTGGTCTCGCCGGCGGCGAAGAACGGGGTCGACGTGATCCCGCAGACGGACAAGACTCATGTGGCCCCGGATGGGAACGCTGTGACGTTCAGCGCCCTGGGTGGATTCTCGAGTTTGCAGGGCTCGTCATTCGACTTCGAGTACCTGAGTCGGCGTACCGGGCAGCCGGGGACACCCGGTTGGGCTACTCGGGGGATCAACCCGCTCGCGCGTCCAACAACGGTAGACGCCGCATCCGCGAACGCCTCGACCTATGTAGACGGGTTCACCTCTGATCTTTCAGCGGGGATTTACCGTGCATGGCGGCCTTTGGTCGACGCCCCGAACGTGAGCGAGGTCTCGAACCTGTATCGCATCACCGGTTTGGCTGGCGGGCCGAGAACGGTGCAGCTCATGACCGATTCCGTCAACACGATTCCTGGGACCTGGCTTCCGTTCTTGAAGCGACTGATCGTGCCGCAGTTCGCGGGGGCGTCAACGGATCTCAGACATGTGGTGTTCGAGTCGACGCTGAACCTCACTGCGGATGCGCCTCCGCAGCCGAGTCCGTACTGTGTGTTTTTTGGGGCCCTGTGTCCGATAGCGCTGTATGAGAACGTGAATGGCGTGGTGCGGCTTGTTGGTCGAATACCGAACGCGCCCGACGAAGAGTGCGATGATGCGGCGGGGCCTGCGTGTGTGACGGCGGCCAGCTCGCAGACCGGCCTTGGGGCTACGGCCGCGTTCCTGTCGCAGTTGGCGATCTCTGCTGATGGGCGGCGAATCGTCTTCCAAGTGCCAGCTGGTGACCCATCGGGTGCGCTCTACCTGCGTGAGGATGGGGTGCGCACGTTGCAGATCGCGCAGAACGGCGAATTCTGGGCGGCGTCGACCGACGGCGGGCGCGTGTTCTTCGTCACGAGCGACAGTCTCACGCTTGCCGACACAGACGGCAGTCCCGATCTCTACATGTACGAGCGCGATGCACCGGCGGGATCGCGGCTGACGCTCATCTCGACCGGCAGCGCGGGGATCGACGGATACGTGGAGATGGTCGTGGGTTCGAGCCCCGATGGGCACTACGTGTACTTCGTCTGCGATGGTCAGTTGATCGCTGGAGAGGCACCAGCTCCCGTGCTGGGCCTCTATGTGTGGCATGACGGGCAGCTCAGATTCATCGGCGCATTCTCAGACCTCAATGATGCGGAATTCAACGGGCCACGGAGAAATTGGGGGATCGCCGGTGCACGCATGCAGGCGCGGATCGGTCCGGATGGGAAGCATCTCCTGTTCCTCACCTCAAACAACGCCGGTTTTGTCGGCCGTGGCGGCTTCGCCGGCTATGACCAGGCAGGCTACACCGAGTACTACCTGTATGACGCTGAGACCGGCACCCTGGCGTGTGCCTCGTGCAACCCGAGCGGGAGACCTGCCACGACCGGCGCGTTCATCGGCATTCGTGACAACGCCTCGACCTCGGCGCTGACGTCTGACGCGGCGAAGGCGCTCTCGGACGACGGCCGCCGGGTGTTCTTCAACACGGCGGAGCCGCTCGTGCCGGAGGACACCAATGGGAGAGTCGACGCCTACGAGTACGACGCCCAGGCGAGAGCCGTGCACCTGCTCTCGAGCGGCAAGAGCACATCGCCCTCATACGTTCTCGACTCGAGTCCGAACGGCGACGACGCCTTCATCGTCACTCGCGAGCGGCTGCTCGGCTGGGATGTCGACGGCGCCTACGACCTCTACGACGCTCGCGTGGGCGGTGGCTTCCCAGAACCACCCACACCCGCCCCTGGTTGCACTGGTGAGGCCTGTCTCACCAACGCGACTGCACCGCCTGCTGCGACTGCTGTGGGGAGCTCGGGCTACAGAGGCGCAGGCGACGCGAGCGCCAAGCTCAAGAAGCACCGCAGATGCGCGCGCAGATCGGTGCTGCGCACCGTCAGAGGCAAGCGCAGATGCGTGAGGCGCAGATTGCATCGACGAGCCAAGCGAGCCGTGGTCCGGAACGAGGGGGGCGTGCGATGACGACCGCCAGACGCAGGGAATTCGCGTCAAGCCTGTTTCACACGGTCGCCGCTGCTGCGATTGTCCTGGCGTTGTTGCTGTCCGTCTCGACACAAGCTCACGCGAGCGCGAGATGGCGTCTGACCTCGTTGTCGGACACGACGGTGCAATCGGGCGCTCAGCTCACGTATCACCTCGAGTTGGCGACGGTCGGTGACACACCGACCGATGGAAGCGCTGTCAATCTGACAGTTAACCTGCCGGGTGGGTTGACCGGCGTGAGCGCGGACACGAGCCAAATCAGCGGCGGTTTCAGTTGCCCGACTGTCTCGGGCGCCACGGGCACGTTCGTCTGCACCGGCACGCCCAGCTTCAACGCGAAGGACAACAAGCGGATGATGATCACCGTCGCGGTTGACGGTGGATTGCCCGACGAGCTCACGATCCTTACGACCACGTTCGACCTGGACGGTGGGGGCGCTCCGGATACCGTGCACACGGCGGATCCCACGATCGTCACGTCCGCCGCGCCGGCGTTTGGCATCGACGGGTTCGACGCGACGGCCACGACGCTGGGTGCCCCGACCACGCAGGCGGGCGGGCATCCGGATGAGTTGAAGGTTGCGCTCGACTTCGCGACGCACACGGATCCGAACCCGATGGTCGGCGACGTGTGGCCCAACGAGGACGTGAAGGACGTCACGCTCGCGCTTCCCCCCGGGCTGGTGGGCGATCCCACCGGCCTGGCCGAGTGCACGCAGGCGCAGCTGGCGAACGGCGACTTCTTGCCCGTCCCGCTGTGTCCGTCGGACTCGCAGGTCGGGGTGGTCGACGTGCGTCACGGCGTGGGTGTCCTCGGGCCCATCCCCGTGTTCAACATGGCGCCTCCGCCGAATGTGCCGGCTCGCTTCGCGTTCAACGTGAACGGCAGCATCGTCGTGCTCGACGCGCACGTGCGCACGGGCAGCGATTACGGGATTGACGTGACCGCGTCGAACGTACCCCAGGGTCTGGCGATCGTCGGCAACACGGTGACGATGTGGGGCGTCCCGGCAGACCCGAGCCACACCAGCGAGCGTGGTTGTCCCGGGAGCCCATATACCTACGCGGGCGGCCAGACGTGCCCGAGCGGGGCGGATGCCACGGCGTTCTTCCGCAACCCGACGTCGTGCAGCGCTGCGGGCGATATCACGACCACGATCAGCCTGGACTCCTGGCAGCACCCGGGCGTCTTCAGATCGCAGACGATCGCTCCGCACGAGGCGCCGGGCTATCCGTTCGCGCCCGCCAATTGGGGCGCGACGCTCGGGATCGGCGGCTGCGAGAACGTGCCGTTCGACCCGAGCTTGAGAGCCCAGCCGCTGGCTGGATCGAAGGCCGGGTCGCCGTCGGGCTTCGCGTTCGACGTCGCGATTCCCCAGAGCAGCGACCCGACGGACCTGGCGGCCCAGTCTGACCTGAGAAAAGTCACGGTCACGTTGCCGGCCGGCGTGCGGGTGAACCCGTCCTCGGCGGACGGCCTGGGCGCGTGCAGCTCGGCTCAGATCGCGTTGAGAAGCGATGCGATGCCGACGTGCCCGGACAACTCGAAGCTCGGCACCGTCACGATCGACACGCCGTTGCTCGATGTTCCGGTGACCGGCCACATCTATCTGGCGAAGCCGTTCGACAATCCGTTCAATGCGTTGGTTGCGGTGTACATCGTGGCGAGCGCGAAGGGTGTGGTGGTCAAGCTGCCGGGTCTCGCGGTGATGGACCCGAGCACCGGGCAGATCTCGGCGACGTTCGATGACAACCCGCAGCTGCCGTTCTCGAACATCCACGTGGAGTTCCGCGGTGGGCCGCGTGCGCCGCTCGTGACGCCGAAGACGTGCGGCACGTTCACGACGCACGCGGAGCTGACCGGCTGGAGCGGCAGAACCATCTCCTCGGACAGCAGCTTCACGTTGTCCGAGAACGCGAGAGGTCAGCCGTGCCCGTCGACGTTCACGCCTGGTTTCTCCGCCGGGACCGAGAGCAACGCGGCCGGCTCGAGCTCGCCGTTCGCGATGCGCTTCACGCGCGATGACGAGGACCAGGAGCTCAGCGGGCTCACCGTGCACATGGCCAGAGGCCTCACCGCTCGCATCGCCAAGGTCGCTCTGTGCTCGGACGCGCAGGCGAGAGCGAACGCGTGTCCGGCTGGGTCGCTGATCGGCAACGTGACGGTCGGTGCCGGCGCCGGGAGCAGCCCGTTCTTCATCACGAACGGGAAGGCGTACATGACGGGCCCCTACAAGGGCGCGCCGTACGGTGCCTCGATCGTGGTGCCGGCGGTTGCCGGGCCGTTCGATCTCGGGCTCGTAACGGTGCGTGCGGCGGTGTTCGTCGACAAGCACGACGCGACGGTGAGAATCGTCAGCGATCCGTTCCCGACGATCCTGCAGGGCATTCCGCTCGATGTCCGCGACGTGCGGGTGAAAATCGACAAGCCCGACTTCTGGCTGAACCCGACCAGCTGCGCGGAGAAGACGATCTCCGCCACGCTCACCTCCACCCAAGGCGTGAGAGCGGACGTGTCGGATCGCTTTCAGGCGGGCGACTGCGCGAGCCTCGGCTTCAAGCCGAAGATGACGATGCGCGTGGGTGGCAAGGGCCATACGCGTGCGGGTCAGACGTCGCCGTTCACGACGACGCTGACGATGCCGCAGAGAGGCCAGACGAACCTGCGGTTCGTGCGGGTCACGTTGCCGAGGACGATCAACGCGCGCCTGAACACGATCCAGGACGCGTGCACGCGCGCGGAGTTCGAGTCCGACATCGCGAAGTGCGCGCACGCGAAGGCGGGTTCGGCAGTGGCGGTCACGCCCCTGCTGAGAGATCCGTTGCGCGGGAGCGTGTACTTCGTCAAGAACGGGCACGCGATCCCGGACCTGTTCGTGGCGCTCCGTGGTCAGGTCGACTTCGATCTGATCGGAACGATCAGCATCGTCAACAACAAGCTGTTGCGGACGACGTTCGCGACGGCGCCTGATGTGCCGATCCGCTCGTTCACGCTGCGCCTCCTCGGCGGTCCGAGCACGGCGTCGATCGGTGCGGTGAGAAACCTGTGCTCGAGGGCCAGCAGAGGCGCCAAGGCACAGGTCGACTACATCGGCCAGAACGGCAAGGTGCGCCAGGTCGATCAGGCACTCAAGGTCGGCGGCTGCGGGAACAGCCACCGCAAGCACCGCAGACGCTAAGCGGGCGCGCGGGGGATGCGCGAAGAGGCCGGCCTCCTCGGAGGTCGGCCTCTTACGCGTCACCACCATCGCGCGCTCCGCCGCCTCTCAATAGCATCGCCGCTCGTGACGACTGCGACCAGCCCGCTCGAGCAGCTGCAACACCACGCGCACTGCTCGTTCCCCGCGCTCGCGGCCGCCCGCCGGCGCACAACTGACCGCCTCGCCGAGCGCGCGGCGCTCCTCGACGGCGTGCAGCTCCATCAGAACGCCGCCGTCGTCCTGATGGGCTCCTGGGGTCGTCACGAGCTCACGACCGGCTCGGACGACGACTACCTCGTGCTCGTCCGCGGGCCCGCGCCGCACGGCGGCTGGAGCGCCGAGCAGGAGACGGCCGCGAAGGTCGCCGAGCGCTTCGCGCGGGACCCCGGCGGCTTCGGCGCCCCCGGCCGCCAGGGCGTCTTCGCCGAGGTCGTCTACTCCGGCGACCTGCTGCGCGTCGGGCTCGACGACGACACCAACACCAACCTCACCCGCCGCATGCTGCTCGTGCTGGAGTCGGTCGCCGCCTGCCACGCGAACGTGCTCGCCGGCGTGCGGCTCGACGTCATCCAGGACTACCTCAGCGACGCGCTGCGCGATCACCGCCCGCCCCGCTTCCTGCTCAACGACCTGGTCCGCTACTGGCGCACGATCGGCGTCGACTTCGTCGCCAAGGACCGCGACCGAGGCGGCGCCGGCTGGGGCCTGCGCAACGCGAAGCTGCGCACCTCGCGCAAGCTGTTGTTCGCGAGCGGCCTGCTGCCGGTGCTGCGCTGCCATGAGCTGCGCGCCGAGCAGATCGCCCCGTTCCTCGCCGAGCAGTTCGCGATGCCGCCGACCGACCGCGTCGCCGACGCGTTCCTGCGCTACGACGCGATCGCGCACGGCGCCGACGCGCTCGCCGCCTACGACGCCTTCCTCGCCCTGATCGACGACGACGATGTCCGCGCCGAGCTGCAGGGGATCGCCGGCCGTACGGCTGCCGACGCCTCACCGCGCTGGCGTGAGGTGGCCGAGCTCGGTGCCACGATCGAGCGCGCACTGCTCGCACTCGTGTTCGAGACCGAGCTCGGACCGATCACGCAACGCTACGCGGTGCTGTAACTCATATTAGGGTGAGCGCTATGCGGGTCGTCGTGCCCTGCGCCGCCACCTGGCCGGTCCCGAGCACTTCGCCCCTCGGCGGACACAGGAACCCGCCATCCCTCCTGAACAGCGTGAGCCTGTTGCTCGCCGCGACCGTTTCGACCGAGGTGATCCTGCCGCCGGCTTCGCGGTTGAAGCCCAGTCGCAGCCGGTCTTCGGCCGTGCCGTACTGGCCGGTGCAGAACCCGCCCGAGTCCCTCACGCCCCATCTGTTTCTGCTGAGCTCCAGGTAGACCGCTGTCACGTTCGGTAGCGTCCCGCTGTAGGCGAAGAACGTGTAGTGGCCTGGAAGCGTCTGGGGGGCGGTGCCGCCGTTGTACGGTTCTGTGCCGTTGAACGCGGATACTCTGCCGCCCACGCAGGCTTCCTGTTGCACGTTGGCCCCGAAGACGGCGCCGATTAGGTTGCCGACCGTCTTGCCGAAGCCGTTGGCGTGGAAGGAGCCTTCGATCGTGACCGGGCATCTGATCGTCCCGAATTCAGCTCTGAATTCAAGCGAGGCCCACGTCGCTCTTATCCCACGGTGGCTGATCGAGAATTCCCTCGCCGAGCTCGATCCGACGGCGCATGCGACGGCGAGTGCGGCGACCAATACGGTGAGCCGGTGCGTCACGAACGTGCGCATGGAGATACCCCCTGTTCCCCGGTAGGCGGGGCCTGAGGAGCAGGCCCCTCACCGTCAGTGTACCGAAAAGAAGTAAGAAAAGCTCGCGGAGAGACTGCTCTACGCCGCAGGTGCCTCGAGCACCCACGGCACGCCGACGCAGCGCTCCAGCACCGGCAGGAACGCCTCGGCGTCCGCCGCACGCAGCGGCACGTGGTCGCCGTCAGGCTCGATCGAGGAGAGGTGCACCTCGGCGAGCCGGTCGCCGAAGGCGTCGAGCAGGTCGTGCGCCAGGCGCAGGCTCGGGTCGTTCAGCTGCGCGTGCGCCACGTCGAAGCAGAAGCGCGCGTCCGGCAGCAGCGCGAAGTAGCGCACCAGCTCGCGGACGTCCCGCGCATCCTGCTTGCGCGCGTCCATGTTCTCCAGCCGCAGCCGCGCCCCGAGCACGGTGAACGCCTCGACGTCACCGAGCGTCTCGGGGTGCAGGACGATCCCTTCGACGCACGCCGGGATCGCGCCCAGCACGCCCGCCAGCGTCGCCGGCGTCCCGTCCCAGCCCTTCGACGGGCCGTGCACGGAGATGTGGCCGAACGGCAGTCCCGCCGGGGCGGCCTCGTCGAGGAACCGCAGCAACCCGGGCAGCTCCTCGGCCGACAGCGACGACAGCTCCACCACGTCGAGCGAGCAGCTCTCAGCTGCGGCCACGAGCCGCGGCCAGTCCCCGCGCGCGCCGACCATGTAGCCGGTCGACGGCCCCACCAAGCCCGCGTTCAGCTCCAGCAGCTCGCCGACGGCGCTCATCGCTGGGAGGGCTTCGACGGTGACGGGCACGGGACCGACCCTACCCGCTGCGCGCGACGGAAGTCGGCCCTCCGACGCTACGCCGCTCGGCGCGCCTGACCGACGGCGTAGCGGAAGGCCCGCTCCCAATGCTCGAGGTTGCGCGAGAGCCGCTGGCTGAAGCCCCAGCTGCCGGCTCGCTTCGCGAGCTTCTGACGCGTGCGCTCGTCGCGCACGAGCGCGTCGAGCTCCTCGAACCAGCGGTCGTCGGCCACCAGCCGGCCGCCCTCGCGCTCGCCGAGCCGTTCGTACGGGCCTATCGGCGAGGCGAGCCACGGCAGGCCCAGTGCGGCGTACTCCTTGACCTTGATGCTCGACCGGTTGTGGTTTATCCGCAGCTGCGACGCCAGCGGCGCGAGGCCGATGTCGAAGGTCGCGATCTGCTGCATCAGGTCCAGCGGCGGCATCCGCTGCAGGTGCCGATAGCGCTCGCTCCTGAGCCCGGGAAGCTCCACACCGATCGTCGTCACCTCCACGTCCGGATGGACCTCCAGCAGGTCGTCGATGGCGCTCACGAGCGGGATGTGCTCAAGGTCGAGCTCGTGCTCGGTGAGTGCAGGCCAGCCGATCCGGATGCCGTCATGCGGGCGGCGCGGCGACAGCATCCCGTCGAGCACGTAATTCTCGATCACGAGCACGTCGCGCGCGCCGTCGGCCTTGAACACCTCGGCCAGCCGCTGGTTGGTCGTCGTGACCAGGTCGGCGATCCTGAAGAGTCTCCTGCGTGCTGCGAGCCGTATCGAGGCGTCGCGCCCCCGCATCAGCCTGCCCTTGGTGGCGCCCTCCTGGGGGCGCAGGCTGTCGTCGTCGTCGTCCCACACGACTGCGGCACCGGACGCCTTCGCCGCGTGCGCCAGCTTCACGATCTCCTCCTCGCACCAGCGGTGTATGTGCAGGACGTCGCACCACCTCGCCAACGCGCGTGCGGCGGGTCTCTTGTAGTCGGTCTGCTGGATCTCGTGGCCGCGGTTGGCCAGTTCGAAGAGCGGCACTATCGAGCGGTACGCCGAGTTCACGCTCTGGCCGTGTGGCACTAAGGCGATGCGCATGGTCCCCGTTCCCCCGTTGGACTGCTCCCGGTCTGAACCACTAAACCAGAAACCGGGCTATCTCCGTCACGCTGCGGTGGCCGCTGCCTTCGTGCGTCCGACCGCTCGCTCGAACGCCCGCTCCCACTGCTCTACGTTGCGCGAGAGCAGCTGGCTGCGTCCCCATCGCTGCGCGCGCTTGGCGAGCCTGCGGCGTGCGCGGTCGCCTCGCACGAGCGCGTCGAGCTCCTCGAACCAGCGGTCGTCGGTCACGAGCCGGCCACCCTGCCGCTCGCCGAGCCCGGCGTAGGGCCCTATGGGCGAGGCGAGCCACGGCACGCCGGCGGCCGCGTACTCCTTCACCTTCACGTTCGAGCGCGCCACGTTCAGCGGGAGCACTGGGGACAGCGGGGCGATGCCGATCGCGAACCGCGCCACCTGTCCGAGCAGCTGCGGCAGCTGCACGGAATGCACGTGCTCGTAACGGTCGCCGTCGAGCTCGAGCCTGATCCCGATCGTCGTCACGTGCACGTGCGGGTGCGCGTCGAGCAGGCGCTGGAGCGCCTCTGCGATCGGGATGTGGTCGAGGTCGAGCTCGTGCTCCCTGCCCGCGACCCAGCCGATGCGCAGCGGCCCGCCGGACGGGCACGGCCGCATGAAGTCGTCGATCACATAGTTCTCGATCACGCACGCCTGAGGCGCGCCGCCGGCGAGGAACGTCTCGGCCAGGTGGGCGCTCGGCGTCGTCACGAGGTCGACCGAGCCGAACATGCGCGTGCGCGCCGCGAGCCGTCTGCGGCCCTTGGCACCCCCGGCTTCGGCGTAGCCGGGCGTGCCCTTCGGCACTCTCGTCACGTCGTCGTCGTCGTCCCACACGACCGCTGCGCCGGCTGCCCTCGCCGCCCGCGCGAGCTCGACGGAGCCGCCGTCGCAGACGCGGTGCACGTGCAGCAGCTCGCACCAGCGCAGCATGTCGTGCCATGCGTCGATCCTGCTCAGCTCGAGCTCGCGCACGTCGTGGCCGCGCGCCGCGAGCGCCCTCATCGGTCCCAGCGACCGGTATGCCGTGTTGACGGTGCCGCCGTCGGGCAGGTACGCGATCCGCACCGATCCCCCTCGGTCGAGATTCCCGCGCGACAGTATTCCAGTTTTTAGATCAAAGTTGACCGGCGTCGTCGCCCGGCCACCTGCCGGTGCGGTCGAACTCGCGGCGCGCGGCATCCTCGCGCGCGCGGTCGCGATCGCCCGCGACGCCGAAGCGGAACAGCAGGTTCACGAGCAGGACCGACAGGCCGGCGCCGATCAGCGCCATCGCGCCCTCGAAGTTGTCGCTCGGGTCGGCGATCAGGAAGCCGAGGCCGACGAGGCAGATCACCGCAGGGAGTCCGTAACGGATGGCTGGGAGAAGTCGAGCGCGCGTCACGAACGCCACAGTATCGCCGCCGGTGAGGCGGCGCGGCTCGGCGCCGCGCCGCCTCGTTCATCGGCAATCCCGTGGCCTATATTAGTCTGAGCGTGACTCTCGTCGTCGTGCCTAGTAGCGTGATAGGTCTTGATTGACCCGAGAGTCTTGCGAGTCGAGCGCAGAAGAGGGTGCTCATCGCCGGGCCCCTTATTAAGTGACCGGCCGCGGGTTCGAGGCTGCTTATCGCTCCGCCGACTTCGAGCGTGAACACCCATTGTCTTGATTCGAGCCTTTCGCCGTAGACTTCTAGGCAGCCCAGCGGGTAGAACACCGTCATGACCATCCCCTGCATTTCGATGGTCACCCTCGTTATGGCCGGTAGCGTCCCCGTGAAGCTGCTGTAGAAGATGGGCCAGGGGAGGGTTGTTTCCGGTATTCCCCTTAGCACCGTTTCCGAGCCGTTGTGGAAAGAGAATTCATTTCCACCGGCTTCGCAGGGATGGTTGGCATGCGCCCTGGTGATGACGCCTATTAGCGAATCCCTCGTCTTCGTGAAGGTCCTTGCGTGAAACGACCCTTCCAACGTGACAGGGCAGCTTATCTGGTTCATCCTCGTCGGATCTTCTATCTTCGATTCAAACCTCAGCCCGCTCCAGGTCGCTCTGAAGTTCTGATTTGAGATCGAGAGGTTCCTGGCTGAGGTGGTTGCGACGAGGCTACACAGCAGCAATGCGGCTGCGAGCCCTAAGAGGACCAGCCTGGCGCGTGTGCGCATGGCGGTATCGCCTTTCCCTTGGCATGGTGGGGCGGGCAGCCCGAGATGCCGAACGACCCTCCCCCGGTGTCGCTATGGCGCCGTGTCGCGAGTCAGTGCGCTGACAGAGTAAGCGTAACAGTCACCGTCAAGCGTCCCCCGCGCCGCCGCCGCGCGGCACCACCACCACCGGGCACGTCGCGTCGCGCAGCAAGTGGGTCGAGACCGACCCGACGAGCACGCGCCGAAACGGACCCTTGCCGCGCGAGCCGGTGAACAGCAGGTCGTCCGCCCGCGCGTCCTCGAGCAACACCGCGACGATGTCACCGTCGAGCACGGCCCCCTCCGCATGCACATCGGGCCCCAGCGCGCTGATCGCCTCGTCGACCCGCGCTCGCGCCTCCGCGCGCGCGATCCGCCCGAGCTCCTCGTAGGAGGCGACGTCGAGCGGGGGCGGGGGGTAGATCCCCGCCGCGGCGCTGTTGACCGCCGTCACGACCCGCAGCCGCGCGCCGGCGCCGCGCGCGAACGACGCCGCCACCTCCAGCGCATGCTGCGCCTCGGCCGAGCCGTCGAACGCGACCGCCACCTGGCGCACGCCCGCCGCCCCGCGGACGGCGTCGCGGTACCCGTTGGGCGCGACCGCCACCGGACACGGCGCGTGGTTCAGGACGGCATCCGGCGTCGAGCCGGCGAGCAGCCGCAGCGCCTTGCCGTGATGCGTCGCGCCGACGACGATCGCGAGCGCGGCGGAGGTCTCCGCCAGGTCGTGCAGCACGTGCGACGGCGAGGCGCCGGCGACCGCCTGCAGGCTCGCGCCATCCGCATCGGCGCCGAGCCATGAGCGCGCTCGCTCCAGCTTCCCCTCGGCATCCTCGCGCAACCCCTGCGCGACCTCGACCGCCGCCGCGCTCTCGCCCAGCGGATCGTCGGGGTACGCGCACGCGACGAGCAGCTCCGCGCCGGCGATCCCTGCCAGCAGGCGTCCGAGCGCGAGCGCGTCGTCGCCGTGGTCGGTGCCGTCATAGCCGACGACGATCGTGCGGGTCATATCGAGCCTCCTGGTGGGGCAATCGGCCGTGCAGCGCTCATGCAATCAGGGAGTTTTGACGATCTCTTCGAATACCGTCGTGAAACCGCTAGGCCGAGACCTTTTGCGCGCGCTCGTCGTCCATCGAGATCCCGAAGCTGCCGCCGTCCTCGTGGACGCGCTCGGCGACGTCTCCGCGACGGCGCTGCTGGACCCTTGCATGCTCGCGGGCGTGCTCGGCCGCGGCGAGACTGACGCGGTCGTCTGCGGGCTGCCGCCGGCCGACCCTGCGTTCATCGCCGTCCGCGAGACGTGCGAGCTGGGCGGTATCGCGCTCGTGCTGACCGACCCGCACGCGCACGCAGGTCCCGGCGCTGTCGCCCACGAGCCCGACCGGACCCGTCTGCAGGCCACCGTCGTGCGCGAGCACGCCTACGCGCAGGACCGCAGCGCCGCCGCCACCGCCCAGCGTCTGCTGTCCGCCCAGCAGACGATCGCGGACCATCTCGCCGCCGATCTGCCGCCCGACGGCCTGCTGAAGGAAGCACTCGGCGTGCTCGCACAGCTGTTCGGCGCCGCCGGCGGAATCGCCTGGGAGCAGCGGGCCGACCGAACCGACATCGAGCTGATCGCGCGTGCCTCCTACGGCGACGCCGAGCTGCCGGCCCGGACGCCGGCACAGCCCGAAGAGCACCTCGCCGGGCGCGCCGCGCTCGCGCAGGCGACCGTTGCCGACGGTCCGCACGTCGCCGTCCCGCTCGTCGCCGGCGGCGCCTGCGAGGGCGTGCTGGAGCTGCGGCTCGCGCCCGGCGCCCGGCCCGACGCGCGCCTGATGGCCGACGTCGCCGCGCTTGCGAGCCAGCTTGGGCTGCACCTGCGCTACCGCCGCGGCGCCGCGATGCTCGACCTGCACGAGCGCGCGCTTGCGGCCACCAACAACGGCATCGTCATCGCCGACCACGATCCCGCGACGGGCGGCTGGCCGGTCTCCTACGTCAACGAGGCGTTCGAGCTGCTCACCGGCTGGCGCACCGAGGACGTCGTCGGCCGCTCGCTCGGCGTCCTGCAGGGGGAGGAGACCGACCCCGTCACCATCGCCGAGATGGCGGCCGCGCTGCGCGACGGCGAGGAGTGCTGGGTCACGCTGCGCAACTACCGCCGCGACGGCTCGCCGTTCTGGAACGAGGTCTTCCTCACGCCCGTCCACGACGCCGACGGCGTCGCGCGCCGCTACATCGGCGTGCTGCACGACGTCACCGCGCGCGTCACCTCCGCCGTCGAGCTGGAGGAGGCCGAGGCCCGCTACCGCACGCTGATCGAGACGATCCCCGCCGTCACCTACATCGCCGACTGGGACGAGATGGGCTCCTTCCGCTACGTCTCCCCGCAGATCGAGGAGCTGCTCGGCTACCCGGCGAGAGACTGGCTCGGCGCCTCGACGCTGTGGGAGGAGCGGCTGCACCCCGACGACCGCGAGCGCGTCGTCGCCGAGACGCGCTACGCCTTCCGCGAGCAGAAGGCGTTCGACTGCGAGTACCGCCTGATCGCCGCCGACGGCCGCGTCGTGTGGGTGTGGGAGCGCGACACCGTGATCCGCGACGATCACGGCGAGCCGCACCTGACGCAGGGCATCATCACCGACGTCACCGCCACGCGGATCGCGGAGGCCGCCCTCGCGGAGAGCGAGGAGCGCAACCGCGGCGTCGTGCACGCGCTGGAGGAGGGCCTCCTGATCTACGGCGCCGACGGGCGCGTGCTGTCGTGCAACGCGGCCGCGACGCGGATCCTCGGGCTGCCGGATGAGGAGCTGCTCTACCGCGCCGCCGGCGAGTGGCCCGTGCAGATCCTGCTCGAGGACGGCACGCCGCTCGCGCGCGACGCGATGCCCTCGCAGCGCGCGCTGCAGAGCCGGCTGGCGCAGCGCGACGTGGTGCTGAAGATCGTCCGCAAGGACGGCACCGAGGTGTGGACGTCGGTCTCCAGCCATCCGCTCGTGCGCGAGGGGGAGACGCAGCCCTATGGCGCCGTGACGGCCTTCAGCGACATCACCGAGCGCCGCCGCGCGCAGGAGCAGATCGCCTTCCTCGCCTACCACGACCCGTTGACGAAGCTGCCGAACCGCGCGCTGCTCGACGAGCACCTCGCGCTGGGCCTGGCGCGTGCGCGCCGCTCGGGCGCGGCGGTCGCGCTGCTGTACGTCGACCTCGACGACTTCAAGGCCGTCAACGACTCGCTCGGCCACGCGGCCGGCGACGAGCTGCTGCGGCGGATCGCCGTGCGGCTGCGCGGGGTCGTGCGCTCGACCGACCTGCTCGCGCGCCAGGGCGGCGACGAGTTCCTGATCCTGCTCAGCGACCTCGAGTCCGATCCGCGCCTGGCCGCCGAGGCGGTCGCCAAGCAGGTCGAGCAGGCGCTGCTGGAGCCGTTCTCGATCGCCGACGCGGAGTTCGAGATCGGCTCCTCGATCGGCATCTCGATCTACCCGCACGACGCCAACGACGCCGACCAGCTGCTGCGCCACGCCGACGCGGCGATGTACGAGGTCAAGCAGGCGGGGCGCGGAGGGATCGCGTCCTACGGCGGCGATTCGCGCCACACGCTGGCGCGCTTGTCGTTGACGTCGAAGCTGCGGCGCGCGCTCCAGCGCGACGACTTCGTCGTGCACTACCAGCCGCTGGTGGTGCCGGCGACGGGGGACCTGGTCGCGTTCGAGGCCTTGGTGCGCTGGCAGGACGCCGAGCGCGGGATCGTCGGCCCGAACGAGTTCATCCCGCTCGCCGAGGACGCCGGCCTGATCGAGGCGATCGGCGGCTGGGTGCTGCATGCGGTGTGCGCGCAGCTGCGCGTATGGCGCGCGGAGGGGCTGGAGGCGCATGTCCACGTGAACGTCTCGCCGCGCCAGCTGCGCCGCCCCGACTTCCCGACGACGGTGCGCGAGGCGCTCAACGCCGAGGGGCTCGCGCCGGGCTGCCTGACGCTGGAGATCACCGAGTCGGCGGCGATGCTCGACTCCGAGCGCGCGAACCCGGTCGTGCGGGCGCTGCACGAGATGGGCGTGCGATTGGCGATCGACGACTTCGGCTCGGGGCATTCCTCGTTGGCGCGCCTGCGCGACGTGCCGGTCGAGGTGCTGAAGATCGACCAGTCGTTCCTGCGCGGCGTGCCCGACGATCCGCAGGCGGCGGCGATGACGAGAGCGATCATCGAGCTGGGCTCCGCCTTGGGGATGCTGACGATCGCCGAGGGCGTCACGAGCGAGGCGCAGCGGCTGTTCCTGATCGAGCAGGGCTGCCCGCTCGCGCAGGGCTTCCAGTTCGCCCGCCCGCTGGTCGCGGAGGAGGCGACGGAGCGGCTGCGGGCGCTGCTGGCGTCGCGGCGCTAACGCAGCGCGAGCAGCTCGTCGCGCGCGGCGCGCAGCTGCGGGAGCGTCTGGAACACGGCGACCGCCCCCGCCTGCTCCAGCTCCGCGCGGCTGAAGCCGCCGGAGAGGATGCCGATCGGCGTCATGCCGGCGTTGCGGGCGGCCTCGCAGTCCCACGTGGCGTCGCCGATCATCAGCGCGGCATCGGGGTCGAGGTCAGGGGCGGCCCGATCGCGCGCGAGCTGGAGCACGTCGGGCGCCGGCTTGCTCGTCTCGACGTCGGATGAGCTGACGACGGCGTCGGGGAGGCCGTTCGCGTCGAGCAGATCGAGATAGCGCTCGATCTCGTCGGGGCGCCCGGAGGAGGCGAGCGCGATCCGCCAGCCGTCGTCCTTGAACGCGGCGAGCAGCTCATGCGCACCCTCGAGCGGCTGGACCTCCGGCAGCAGCTCGGCGTAGAGGTCGTGTTGCAGCTCGCGCAGCTCGTCACCGGACGCGCGCTCGACCTCCTCGCCCGCAAGGTCGGGCACGAGCCGGTCCCCGCCCTTCCCGATCTCGCGGTGGATCCGCCACATCGGGATCGTCAGCTCGTGCCGGCGGAACGCACGCTGCCACGCAAGCGCGTGGTGGTAGGTGCTGTCGACGAGCGTGCCGTCGACGTCGAAGATCGCGAGGCGGGCAGGCATGCGGGGGTCACTACCCGCCCCGCGCCATCACTAGCCCGGCAGCGGCTCCTGCGCGCGCGGGCCGGCGCTGTACTGCTCGGCCGGCTCGAGGAACTGCTTGAGCTGCTCGCGCAGCTCGGGCGTGTCCTCGTGCCCGTGCACGGACGCCGCATGCTCGGCTGCCGCGCGCACGACCTCGTCCTCGTCGCCGATGATCACCAACGAGCAGTTCGTCTCGCTCGGCCAGCGGCGGCAGTCCGCCATCTTGCGTGCCATCTGCGCTCCTCTCATCTGGGGAACGAACGCACTCCGATCCTCCCGCCGCGAGCGGTGCGCGTCAACCGGGCCGGCGCGTTCACGCCAGCGTGCGGGCGAACGCCTCCTGCAGCCGCGGGTCGCGCCAGCTCCCGTCGACGACCGCCTCGACGCGCACGTGCGCGCGCTCGCCGTCGAGCGTCAGCGTCGCGATCTGGTTGGCATACGCGGGACGCTCCACGACCCGCCACCCGAACGGGACGCCGACGACGCCGAGCGCGCGCGCGAGCCGCCGCGCCAGGCGCCCGGCGAGCGGCACGTGACCGAGCGCGATCACCGCGCGCTCGTGCGGTCTGAGCTCCTTGCGCAGCCCGGAGCACACCGCCTGCCACACCGGGCTGTGCGGGCCGCTGCCGGGAGCGAACCCGACCTCGGCGAGGTAGCAGTGATGGACGTCGCCGGACAGCAGCACGATCGAGGCCGGCGCGTCGCCCGCGCGCCCGTGCGCGACGTCGTCGATCAGCTCGGCGAAGCGGTGGAAGCTCCGCTGGAACGAGGCCCAGTGATCGACCACCGCGAGCCGTCGCAGGCGCTCTCCGAGCAGCTCGCCGACGCGTCCCCACGCCCCCTCGGTGAGCGCCTCGTCGGCCGCCTCGAGATGGTGCAGGCCGGGCGCCAGCAGGAGCGGCACGGAGCTGGCCAGCAGCAGGTGGCGCGCCGGTCGCCGCGCCTGCTCGGCGACCCACTGCCACTCCTCGCCCGGGATCATCTCCCGTCGGCCCGGCGTCACCTGCCGGCCGGCGCGGGAGTCGATCACGACGAGCAGCGCGTCGCCGAGCTGGCGCACGAAGCTCCAACGGCTGTGGCCGGTCTGATGGCCCTCGGTGTCCATCTGCGCGGCCAGCAGCTCGGCTGCATCGGAGGTCGTGCGCACCTCGTCGTAGAGCTCGCCGGCGGCCAGCTCGTCCGGCGACAGGTTGCCGATGTGCTGGAAGACCCAGTAGGCGGCCAGCCCGGCGCGGATGTGGCGGTCGAACCAGGGCTCGGCGTTCATCTCGTCCAGCCAGCCCTGCGAGATGCGCCACTCGGCGTGGATCTCGTGGTCGTCGAAGACCATCGCCGTCGGGACCGTCGAGAGCAGCCAGCGGATCGCCGGCTCGCCCCACGCTTCGCGGTAGGAGAGCGCGTAGTCGCAGAAGTCGGCCAGCTCGTCCTCGGGCGCGTCCGCCGGCCGCTCGTGCGCGCGGTCCGCGAGCGCCTGCACGAGCGCGGGCGAGGGCTGGTCCGCGTAGATCTGGTCGCCGAGCATCAGCAGCATGTCGGGCAGCGCGCCGGTGTCGCCGCCGCCCGCGCCCGCCGCCCGCAGCGCGTAGGCGCGCAGCGCGTCGACCCCCTGTCCCTTCGGGTGCTCGCTGGCGCGCAGCGCGTAGGGCGGCTCGTGCGGCAGCGCCGTGCGGCAGGAGCCGAACGCGATCTCGCGCCGCGCCTGCGGGTCGAGCAGGCGGATCGTGCTCGGCGGGAAGGACGACCCCTGCTCGGGCCAGACGAGCTCCCCGTCGAGCCGCACCTCGTAGGGGTGGTCCGCGCCGGGCGTCAGCCCGTCGATCGCGACGAGCGCGAAGTGCAGCCCGTCGACGCACCACGTCTGCTCGCGCGCGCCGAGGATCTCGACCTCGCACGCATGGTCGGTTTGCGCCCAGACGGTCGCCACGTGCTCGTCCACGTAGCGCAGGATCGGCCCGAGGACGAGTTGCGGCACCGGGGCAATCTAACGGGTAAGGGTTGGCGAAACCCGCGTGAGCGGCTGGCGGGGGTTTCGCCAACCCCTCCTGTCACACCTTGCGGTAGCGGGCGTCGGCAATCGAGTAGGCCGCGAAGCCGACGAGCCCGGCGGCGACCACGCCCAGCAGCACGGGACCGTACGACGCGTCCGCCAGCTTGCGCAGCGCGCCGTCGAGCCCGACCGCTCTTTGCGGGTCGTAGTCGATCGCGGCCTTGATCAGCCCGTAGCCGATCAGCCCGAACACGACCGCCCGCGCGACGTGCCCGAAGACGCCGAGCGCGGTGTAGCCCTTGCGAACGCCCGAGCCCATCTCGCTCGTCTTCGCGTCGTCGAGGAACTTCTTCGCGAGGCCCTTGTACGCCTGGTAGAGCGCGACGCCGATCATCACCACGCCCGCGATCGCGACGAGCACGGTGCCGCCCGACCATCCCAGGACGCCGGCCGCCGGCTCCTTCGGCGTGCCGGAGCCGGTGCTCGCGCCAGCGAGGATCTTCACCGCCGTCACGAAGACGATCCCGTAGCCGATGCCGCTCGCCAGCGCCGCGACGCGGTCGGAGCCGCTGTCGCGCTGCTCGGCGCCGTGGCCGACCGCCGCGCGCAGCAGCCGCCAGAGCGCGTAGCCCGCCAGCCCGATCGCGACGAGCACGAGCAGCGTCTTGCCGAACGACTGGTCGGCGATCGTCTTCAGCGCGCCCTGCTGGTTGGTCGCCTTGCCGCCGTCGCCGAGCGCGAGCTTGAGCGCGAGCACGCCGATGATCAGGTAGACGACGCCGCGCGCCACCAGGCCGGCGCGAGCGAGCCAGCCCATCCACGGCGCGTCAACCGCGTCGTCGCCGTGGCGTCTCGCCTTGCCGACCAGCCCTTCGGATCCGATGCTCACGTTGGTCCTCATCTCGCTCCACTCCCCTCTCGTGCCGTGCGCGGGACGCACACGGTGATCGCGCCGGCCTCGACATCGACCTTGAACGCCTTGACCTTCGTGCGGTCGCCGCCGTCGAGCTCGTACGGAACCTTGCGGTCGAGCTTCACGCGCACCGAGCGCGCCTGCGTGACGCGCACGAACGGCGACTTCTCCGCGCTGCCGACGGCCGTGCGCGCGACCGCGCGCGCGAGCTGCACGGGACCCTCGGAGGTGAGCACGCCGACGTCGAGCAGGCCGTCGTCGGGCTGCGCGTCGGCGAACACCTGGATGCCGCCGAACAGGTCGCCGACGTTGCCGAGCAGGATGCAGCTCGCTGGCCCCTTGTACCAGCGGGAGCCGTCGATCTTGATCTTCGCCTCGAAGCTCTCGGTCCTCAGGTTGGCGGCTCCACCGAGCACGTAGGCGGCGCGGCCGAGGCGGTCCTTGAGGTCGTCGGCGCCCTTGATCATCGCCGCGTCGAAGCCGGCCCCGGCCATCACGGCGAAGCGCTCGCCGTTGAAGCAACCGACGTCGAGCCGGCGGCGGTCGCCGTTCAGCGCGACCTCGACGGCCTTGGCGATGTCGCGCTCGATGCCGAGGTTCGTCGCGAACAGGTTCGACGTCCCTGCCGGGACGATCGCGAGCGCGACCGGCGTGTCCTTCAGCGCGTCGACGCAGCGCTGCACCATCCCGTCGCCGCCCCAGGCGAGGATCAGCTCGGCGCCTTCCTCCACGGCGCGCGCGACGGCTCTCGGCGCGCGCTTGCTCTTCGGCACCTCGATCCACAGCGGGTCGGCGACGCCGTTGTCCTTGAGCGTTCGGCGCAGCTCCGAGAGCCCACCGCCGAAGGTCTTGCCGGCATGCGCGACGACCGCGAGCCTCATGCGCGCTCGCGCCTCTCCGCCACCGCGCCGGCTGTGCGGCAGGCGAGCAGCAGCAGCAGGATCGCGCCGATCCCCACGAGCACGCCGCCGGCGACGTCGAGCGGATGGTGCATGCCGCGGTACATGCGCGAGAGCGCGACGAACGTCGTCAGCAGGATCGCGCCGGTCCACGCCAGCGCCTTCGAGAGGGTGCTGGTGAAGCGGGTGGTGAGCAGCAGCACGAGGCCGGAGTAGACGGCGACCGAGGCAGCGGTGTGGCCGGAGGGGTAGCTGGCGTCGACGGGCAGGCCCTCCAGCCGGTGCACGTGCGGGCGGTCGCGCGGGACGACGAGCGTCGTGACGCGGTAGGTGGCCGACTCAGCGGTCAGCACGAACACGGCGAACGCCGCGACGAGCCAGCGGCGAGCGATGGCGCAGGCGATGCCGATCAGCCCGACGAGGATCGGCAGGACCGGCGCGCCGCCGACCTGCGACCCGATCTCGGAGAGCGTCGTGAGCGTCCCGTCGCGGTGGCGGGCGAGCGTCTCGTTGACGCTCTCGTCGGTGCCGGCGAGGCCGAGCCCGCTGCTGCTCGCGAGCACGTGCACGACGAACAGGCCGAGCAGGACCGAGGCCGCCGCCAACAGCAGGAAGCCGCCGAGCAGCACGATGAAGAAGACGAGCGCGGGGTGGTGCGAGCCGAGCGCGCGGGCGAGCCGTTCCGCCGGGCCGCCGGGCCGCGCGACGAGCGCTGGGAGGACGGACCGTCCAGATGACGACGGGTCGGCGTCAGGCTCGGGGGCGGTCTCGCTCGGGCGCCGCATGGGGGTCGCCCGTGGTCCTCCCCGCAATCGCTCGCCGACGGTCACGGGAGTGAACACTTCCCCCTTCGCGGGCATACCAAGCGCCCGATGCCCCTGCTTCTGCTCCTGCTCGTCGCCGTCGTCGCGGGCCTCCTCGCCGCCGTGCTCACGCGGCGCTATCCGCACCGCACGGTTGCGCCGCCCGTCGTCGAGGTGGCGCTCGAGGCCGGCCGGCATGCCGGCGGCGGGGCGGGCAGGCGCGCGTTGCGCGCGGCGCGGCTTGACCCCGAGAAGGCGACGGGGCTTGCGCTCACGCTGGCGCTGCTCGCGATCCTCGTGGGCGGCGTGGTGCTCGCCGTGCTGGCGGTCGTCGTGCGCAGCACGGACGTGCTCGCCGGCGTCGACAGCAGCGTGGCGGAGTGGGGCAACCGCCACGCGAGCGCCGTCTCGCACGACGGCCTGTCGCTCGTCACGGATCTGGGCGAGACATGGACGGTGATCGTCATTGCGGTCGCCGTTGCGCTGGCCGAGATCGCGCGCACGCGCAGCCGCTGGGTCGCGCCGTTCCTGCTCGCCGTCCTCTTGGGCGACAAGCTGTTGACCGAGACGATCAAGCAGCTCGTCGACCGCACGCGCCCGGCGCTCGAGCCCGTGGCCGCGACGCTCGGCCCGTCGTTCCCGAGCGGCCACACCTCCACGGCAGCCGCCTGCTGGGCGGCCTTCGCGCTCGTCGCCGGCCGCTGGTGGGGCCGCCGCGCGTGGCCGGCGCTCGCCGGCGCCGCTGTGGGCATCGCGGTGGCGGTCGCGGCCAGCCGCGTACTGCTCGACGTCCACTGGCTCACCGACGTGCTCGGCGGCCTCGCGCTCGGCTGGGCCTGGTTCGCCGCCTGCGCAGTCGCCTTCGGCGGGCGCGTCCTGCACTTCGGCGCCGCCGCCCAGGCCGCTGGACGGGGTGGGGAGGAGGCCACGGCCCTCGCCCGCGCGCCGCGGGACCTTTGATTCACCTCTCTAGACTCAGGTGGGGCTCACGCGGGCAAGGCCGCCCGTCGTCATCACCGCAGAAAGGGGGTCACCGGCGCAACGCGCACTCCGACGATGTGCGCGACCGATTCGTCGTTCATCTATCTGAGAGGTGTAGTCATGAGGCTCAGCAAGCTGCTCCTCGCCGCGGTTGGCGCCACGGTGCTCCTCGGCGCGCTTGTCTCCTCCGCTTCCGCGAGGAACCTGTCGACCTCGTCCCAGACGATCAGGATGTTCTGGAGCAGGATGGACTTCAGAGGCGGCTTCGGCACCGTCGAATGCGAACTCATCCTGCGCGGCTCGCTCCACACGAGAACGTCCACGAAGACCCTCGGCTCCCTAATCGGCTTCATCACCGAAGGCAACGTGCCGAGGTGCGCCAGGGGCAGCGCCACCATCAGCATAGTCTCGTTTCCGTGGCACCGCAGGTACCGCGGCTTCACCGGCACGCTACCGAGCGTGAGCACCGTCTCGGACACGATCACCGGCGCCGAGTGGACGATCAGAGAACCGTTCGGCATCACCTGCGGCATGGCGCGAGAAAGCACGTCCACGATAGCCACTTATGCGCTCACCATAGGGATAGTGAGCAGCGCCGCCCTCAGCGGCGAAGGCACATGTGGCGGCCTCGTCATGGCGTTCTCGGGTTCGACGACGAACGTCGTCGACGGCTCGGGCACCAGGCTCACCGTCACCCTAATATAGTCATGAAATAACTGCGATTAAGTGGCGGCGGCGCATGAGCGCCGCCGCCGTCGCTTCCGTGCTCGTCGACGACCGGCGATGCGGCGCGATCACCTGCTGCACGGCCCGGCTTGCGCGCCGGTGCGATCGGGCGGCGCTGAGAGCCGTCCGCGGGACTCGAACCCGCGACCCCTTCCTTACCATGGAAGTGCTCTACCAGCTGAGCTAGGACGGCAGTCGCGCGTATTGTAGGGGCTCGCCCGGGGCGGCGTCCGACCTTGGGTCCGATACCCCTCGACCCAGGAGCCGAGCCTACGATGAGCGCCTCAGCCACGACCCCCGTCACCGGCGTCGACTTCGTCAACGTCCCCATCACCGACCTCGACCGCGCGCGCCGCTTCTACGGCGAGGTGCTGGGCCTGGAGGAGTCCGCCGTCTACCAGCGCGGCGACGCGCCGGCGATGGGCGCCGAGTTCGAGACCGGCACGGTCACGCTCGCGGTCGTCGACGTGCAGGCGATCGGGCGCGAGTTCCGCGCGAACTCGGTGCCGATCGCGTTCCGCGTCGACGACGTCAGCGCCGCGCGCGCGGCGCTGGAGGCGAAGGGCGTGACCTTCGCCGCCGACACGCTCGACACCGGCGTCTGCCACATGGCGTTCTTCGAGGACCCGGACGGCAATTCGCTGATGCTGCACCGCCGCTACGCGCCGAAGGGCGTGCAGAGCGGAAGCTAGCGCCGCGGCAGCACGCCGGCCGCAACCATCTCCGGCGTCGCGCCGGGGCCGGGGTGGATCTCCACCTCGCTCGGCTGCAACTCCTCGCCGCAGTGGGCGCACACGTGCACCGGCGTCGTCTCGTGCCCACAGGCCGTGTGGAACATCACGCGCGGTGGGCCCTCGGGCCCGCTCGTGTGACGGTCGCCCCACTGCATCAGCGCCTGGAGCACGTGCGCGAGCTCGGCGCCGGCGCGCGTGGGCCGGTATTCGAAGCGGTCCGGCCGCTGCTCCAAAGGCTCGCGTCGCAGGATCCCGTGCTCCACGAGCGTGTTGAGCCGGTCGGTGAGGATGTTCGTCGCCGCGCCGGTCGAGCGCTGAAGGTCCTCGAAGCGCCGGTTGCCGAGCAGCACGTCGCGCAAGATCAGCAGCGTCCAGCGCTCGCCGATCAGCTCGAGCGTGCGCGCGATCGAGCAGGTCTGGTCATAGGGGCGAAGCGGCATGCGACCCAGTGTAGGGCCTTTGACTTGCGTTTTGCAAGCGAGTGCTCTACGCTCGTCGCCACCTGCCTTGCATTTTGCAACTGACCGACCGAGACGCCAGGAGGACCCGCCATGACACCCGAGTCGATCCCCGAGCTGGACACGAAGGCCTTCCGCCGCGCGATCGCCGCCGCGCTCGGCCTGCCGATCGAGGGCGAGCCGCCGCGCGTCGCCGCACGCCGACCGGCCGCCGCCTGGGACCCGCTCGGCTCGGTCGAGCAGGATCACGAGCCGGCGACCGCGCCGATCGAGTTGCGGCGGGCCGCCTGATGTCGCGCACCGCCAAGGTCGCCGCCGTCGTCTGCGCGGCGATCTTCATGTCCTCACTCGACCTGTTCATCGTCAACATCGCCTTCCCGCAGCTCGCACAAGACTTCGGCGGGACCTCCCGCGCTACGCTCTCGTGGGTCCTCAACGCCTACGCGATCGTCTTCGCCGCAGTGCTCGTCCCCGCCGGCCGGCTCGCCGACCTGATCGGCCGCAAGCGCGTCTTCCTCGCCGGCCTCGCGCTCTTCACCGCCGCCTCGGCGCTGTGCGCGGCCGCGGACAGCGTTGAGCTGCTGATCGCCGCCCGCGCGCTCCAGGCCGTCGGCGCCGCCGCGCTGCTGCCGACCTCGCTCGCGCTGCTGCTGCCCGAGTTCCCGCCCGCCAAGCGCGGCGCGGCCGTCGGCATCTGGGCTGCGGTGGGCGGCGCCGCCGCGGCCGCCGGCCCGCCGCTCGGCGGCCTGCTCGTCGAGGCCAGCTGGCGCTGGGTCTTCCTCGTCAACGTGCCGATCGGGATCGTCACCGCAATCGCGGCGGTCCGCGTCCTCAACGAGACGCGCGAGCCGGCCGGTCGCCGCCTCCCCGACCTGCTCGGGGCGGCGACGCTGATGGCGACGATCGCAACGCTCGCACTCGCGATCGTCGAGGGTCAGCGCTGGGGCTGGGGCTCGCCGCGCATCGTCGCGCTGTTCGCCGCCGCCGCGCTCCTGCTCGTCACATTCGTCAAGCGCTCTGCCCGTCATCCGTCGCCCGTCGTCGAGCTGGGACTCCTGCGCGAGCGGCCGGTCGCCGCGGCCAACGTCGGCGCGCTGCTGTTCTTCGCCGGCTTTGGCGCGAACATCCTCGGCAGCGTCCTCTTCCTCACGCAGGCTTGGGGCTGGTCGACGCTGCACGCCGGGCTCGCGCTCGCGGTCGGCCCGACGATGGCCGCGCTCAGCGCCGCCCCGGCCGGCCGCTTCTCCGACCGCTACGGCCAGCGCGCCGTAGGCCTTCCCGGCGCGCTGCTGCTCGCTGTCGGCTGCGCCTGGTGGATCGCGGCGCTGCATGACACGCCGCAATGGGCCACGCACCTGCTGCCCGGCCAGCTGCTCGCCGGGATCGGCATCGGCATGATCCTGCCGACGCTCGGCAGCGCCTCGGTCGTGACGCTGCCGCCGGAGCGCTTCGCGACCGGCACCGGCGTCTACGGCACCTCACGGCAGGTCGGGACCGCGATCGGCGTCGCGCTGATGGTGGCGCTGCTGGCCGGCACCGCGGACGGCGCGCTCGACGCCGCCGCGTTCGTGCCGGTGTGGAGCCTGTGCGGCGGGCTCGCGCTCGCGACCGCACTCGCGTTCGGCGCGATGGGGCGGGTGCGGGCGCGCGGCGCCGCCCAGGAGGCGGCGCCGCAACCCGCCTTCGCTATCTCCGCCGGCTCTGCGTGACCTGCGTCGTGAGGTTCACGCTCGGCTCGCCCGAGCCGATTCTCGTCGCGCGGACCTTGAACTGGAGCTTGCCGCGCGTGAGGTTGGCGACCTTCACGACGAGGAAGGTCGAGCCCTTGCGCGTGGTAAGTCTCAGATGACGCTTGCGCGAGGCGACCGCGACGACTCTGCCTCTCTTGACGATCCGCAGCTTGCCGATCGTGAAGCTGTCGAGCGGGCTCGACCACGACAGCGTCAGCTGCGCGCTTCTCGCGGCGCTCGCGATCGAGACGCCGTGCGTTCTCGCCTGACCGGCCTTCGTGAACGCGTCTCTGAACGCCTTCGGCGGCGACTGGCACGTGAGCGTCGTACCGATCTCGTTCATGACCGCCTGCAGGCTTCTGTCGTCGGTCTGCAGGAACGCTCTGCCGCCGGTCTCGCTCGCGATCGTGCGCAGACGGTCGCCGTCCTCGCCGGATGTCGCGCCGCCGAAGCCGATCACGTATGTCGGCGGACCGCCGCGGTGGCCGTTCGTGTACTCGCCGTTGTCGTGGCCGCCGTCGGTGAGGAAGATGCGCGCCTTCGCATTCGGGTTGTCCTGCTGGGCTCGCGCGAACGCCGCGTTGTAGTCGGTCAGCCCGTTGTCGGCGTCGATTCTGGCTGCCAGCGCGGTCTTCATCGCGGCCGCGTTCGCGCCGATCGGCTCCGGCGGGAAGACCGTGTCGGCGGCCGGCGGCTCGCCTGGGAAGCCGAGCTGTCCGCCGAACTCGACGGCGCCGAGCGTGATCTTCTCGTTGCCGGGCGTGTCGATCAGCAGCTCGAGCGCGGACACGCGCAGCTTGTCGGCGTCCGTGAAGCTCATCGACCCCGAGTCGTCGATGATCGCCTCGATGTTCGAGACCGGGGAGCAGCTTGCCGCAGCGAGCGCGGTTGGGTCGGCGATCGCGCCGGGGGCGAGCGCCAGCGCTGATGCGAGCGCGACGACTCCTCCGGTGCCCGCCAGGGCGATGCGACGTGAGTTCATGCTGGGGGATTCCTCCCGATCGTGGTTGGCGCGCACCCAATCATGCGGTCCGGTCGAGGTCAACGCCGGTCGGCGGCCGTCGTACTCCTGCCGGCGCTTCCGGATTGTGGGAAGATCGCCGGCCGGGGGATTCGCATGGCGCGTGGGGGAAGATCGAACGGACGAACGCTGCGGCTGGCCGTGCTGCCGCAGCTCACCGCGAACGGCCGCTATCGGGCGATCGTCCCGGGGCAGGAGCTCGCCCGCCGGGGACATGCGGTCCACTGGCCGGCTGACGCGTCGGTCCTCATGCTGCGCGACGGCTCCGTCCCGCCGCCATCCGCCTGGGACGTGCTGCATGTGCAGCAGATGCACGACGCGGAGGCGCTCGACATCATGCGCCGCGTGCGCGACGCCGGCTTCGCGCTCGTCTGGGACACTGACGACGACGTCGGCGCGGTCACGCGCGGCAGCCAGGCGTGGCATCGGCTCGGAGGACGGCGCGGCGTCAGGAGGCACTTCGAGCGCACGCTGACGGCCGCCCGCACCGCGCACGTCGTCACCACGACGAACGAGCATCTCGCTGGCGTGTATCGCGACTACGGCTGCGAGCAGGTGGTGGCGATCGAGAACTATCTGGCGCCGGAAGACCTCGCGCATCCGCGCAGGCGTCACCAGGGGATCGTGATCGGCCTGGTGTGCGCCGGCGAGCATGAACCGGACATCAAGCGGCTGAGGCTCGCTGCGACGCTCGAACGGCTGCTGGAGCGTCACGACGGCGTGCGCGTGGTCGCAATCGGGGTGGACCTGAGGCTGCGCAGCGAGCACCGCTACGAGTACGTGTGGGGATGCGAGATCGAAGAGCTGCTCCCGCTCGAGTCCGAGTTCGACATCGGCCTCGCGCCGCTGCGCGACACCGCCTTCAACCGCGCACGCTCGAACGTGAAGCTGAAGGAGTACGCCGCCGCCGGCGCGATGTGGCTCGCGTCGCCGGTCGGCCCGTACGTCGGGATGGGGGAGGAGCAGGGCGGCCTGCTCGTCGACGACGACGCGTGGCTGCCGACGCTCGAAGCGCTGCTGACCGACGACGACCGCCGCCGCACGCTGACCGACAGAGCGCGTGCGTGGGCGCGTACCCAGACGATCAGCGCGGGAGGCGCCCGCTGGCAGGCGGTCTTCCGCGACGCGATCGCGCGGGCGCACGGCTGACGTTCACCATGCGTCGACCATCGTGCGCCGGCGCCTGGTCGCGGGGTCCGGCGGCGGCACCGGCGTCGCGTCGAGCGTCTGCACGAGCCGCGCGCGCGTATCTGCGGGATCGATCACGTCGTCGAGCTCGAAGTACGTCGCGGCGTTGAGCGCGGTGCTGTTCGCGCGCACCTGCGCGACGAGGTCCTTCACGCGCTGCTCGCGCTCGGCCTCGTCCGCGATCGCCGCCAGCTCGTTTCTCAGCGCCAGCCGCACGGCGCCCTCGACGCCCATCGCGCCCAGCTCGCCGCTCGGCCACGCGAGCGTGATCGCGGGCGCGTGCAGCGAGCCGCCCGCCATCGCCTGCGCGCCGAGCCCGAACGCGCGGCGCACGATCACGCACAGCAGCGGCACGCTGAGCGTCGCGGCGGTGACGAACATGCGCGAGGTGTGGCGCACGGTCGCGGTCCGCTCCGACTCGGGCCCGACCATGAAGCCGGGCGTGTCGACGAGGCTCAGCAGCGGCAACCCGAACGCGTCGCACAGCTGCATGAAGCGCGCGGCCTTGTCGGACCCGTCCGCGTCGAGCGCGCCGGCGAGGTGCCTCGGGTCGTTCGCGATCACGCCGAGCGGGCGGCCCTCGATCCGCGCGAGCGCGGTGATGACGGTGCGGCCGAACTGCGGGCGCAGCTCCAGCACGGAGTCCTCGTCGGCGAGCGTGCGCAGCAGGTCGCGCGCGTCGTGGACGCGCTTGGTGTCGGCGGGGATCGCATTGCGCAGGAGCGTCTGGTCGGCGCAGGACCAGTCGGCGGGCGACCCGTCGAAGTAGGACAGGAAGCGCTTGGCGGCCGCGACCGCCTCCGCCTCGTCGGCGGCGAGCACGTCGATCACGCCGTTGGCCTCCTGCACGCTGACCGGCCCGACCTCCTCAGGCGCGAAGCTGCCGAGTCCGCCGCCCTCGATCATCGCCGGCCCGCCCATCCCGATGCTCGCCTCCGGCGTCGCGATCACGACGTCGCAGCAGCCGAGCAGCGCGGCGTTGCCGGCGAAGCAGCGGCCGGAGACGATCCCGACACGCGGGACCAGGCCGCTGAGCCGCGCGAACGTATGGAAGCTCGGCACGATCAGGTGGAACAGCTCCGAGGAGTCCGTGTCGCCCGGGCGCCCGCCGCCGCCCTCGGCGAACAGCACGACCGGCAGCCGGTGGCGCTCGGCCAGCTCCAGCAGGCGGTCGGTCTTTCTGTGATTGCGGATCCCCTGCGTGCCGGCGAGGACCGTGTAGTCGTAGGCGAGGATCGCCGTGCGGGCGCCGCCGACCGTTCCGACGCCCGTCACGATCCCGTCGCCGGGCGTCTTCTCGATCAGCTCCTGCTCGGAGCGCCGCGCGCGCTGGGCGGCGAGCGTGAGCGCGCCGTACTCGTTGAAGGAGCCCGGATCGCACAGGTCCGCGACGTTCTCGCGCGCGGTGCGCAGGCCGGTCTGATGCCGCCGCGCCACGGCGTCGGGTCGTGCGGCGTCATCGGTCGCGAGGCGTCGGCGCTCCAGCACCGCGGCGAGGTCGGGACGGATCGCGTGCTCGTCGCGCGCCGCCTCCTCCGGCGCCTGCGCCTCGTCGACGTCGCCCATCTCCACGCGGAACAGCCGCTGGCCCTCCTCGACCTGCTCCCCCACCGCGACGGCCAGCTCCCGCACCACACCTCCCGCCGGTGCGACCACCTCGTGATGCATCTTCATGGCCTCCAGGACGAGCACTGCGGCACCGGCGCGCACGCCCACGCCTTCCTCCGCCAGTACCTCGGCGACCACGCCGGTCAACGGCGACTCGATCAGCACGCAGCGGACTCTATTCCTCGCTGAGAGCTTCTACGCCGGCTCGACTCACGGCCATACATATGCGGTTGCGATAAGGCGCCGCGGAACTAGAATCGCCATCCGCTCCTCCTATATTCGCCAAATGCATATATGGTAATCGCCATCTGCAAAGCACCTATTCGCCATTTGCATGATGCTTGACGGGAGATCGGCGTCGCCGCAGATTGCGCTTCTGCCACGCCACGCGCAGAGCCGCGTGACCGACGCGCTCGATCACCGCCCGGCGGTTCTGATCATGGGTGCGCGCCAGGTCGGCAAGAGCACCCTCGCCGAGCAGATAGCCGCCTCCCGGGGCATCTCCCACTTCCTCAGCCTCGACGAGGAAGGGCCGCTCCAAGCGGCTCGCAGCGATCCCGTGGGGTTCCTCGCCGGCATGGACGGGGGGATCCTGATCGACGAGGTGCAGCGGGCGCCGAACCTGCTGCTGGCGATCAAGCGCGACATCGACAGAGCGCGGCGGCCCGGACGCTTCCTGCTGACCGGCTCGGCGAACATCCTCTCGGCGCCGAAGGTGCTCGATGCGTTGCCTGGCCGACTGGCCCTTGTGACCCTGTGGCCCCTGGCTCAATCGGAGATCGAGGGCAGTCGGCGCAACATCGTCGACGCGCTGATGGCCGGCGACATGCCGTGGATCTCAGGTGCGACCGTCGGACGCCGCGCCTTCGTGCGGCGCACGGTCGAGGGCGGCTTCCCGGAGGCGCGCCTCGCGACGCCGCAGCAGCGTCACCGCTTCTTCTCCGACTACGTGACGGCGGTGCTGCGACGCGACCTGGCGCCGCTCTCGGATCTGCGGAAGATCCACGCGGTGCCACGCCTGCTGCGGCTGCTGGCCGCTCGGGTCGGCGGCATTCACGTGGCGCGCAATCTCGGAGCGTCGCTCGAGCTCAACCACGCCACGGTTCAGACCTACGTGATGCTGCTCGAGACCGCGTTCCTCGTGCGGATCGTGCCGGCATGGCGGCCGGGAATCGGCAACCGCGAGATCCACGCGCCGAAGGTGTACTTCGTCGACAGCGGTCTGCTGGCGAGCCTGCTCGGCGCGGACGAGCGCCGCGTCGCCGCGGACGACCAGTTCACCGGCCGGCTGTTCGAGAACTTCGTCGCGATGGAGATCGCCAAGCACGTCGACTGGGCGGAGACGATCGTCACGCAGTACCACTACCGCTCGGGGAACGACGAGATCGACGTCGTGCTCGAAGCCAACTCGGGCGAGATCGTGGCGATCGAGGCGAAGGCGAGCGCGACGTTGGGACCGAGAGACTGGCGTGCGCTCGCGAAGCTGCGCGACGCGCTCGGGGAGCGCTTTCGTGCGGGAGTCATCGTCTACGCGGGCGAGCAGACGATCCCGCTCGGCGACCGGCTCCGCGCCATGCCGGTCAGCGGGCTCTGGGCAGGCGACTGAGTCGCCGTCCGTAGGCTCAGCTGCGCGCGGCGGCGAGCGACGCCAGCCGCGCGCGGTGCTGGCGGGCGCCGCCGAGCAGGGCGGCGTCGAGCTGGGCGCGCTTGTAGAGCCAGTGCACGTCGGCCTCCCAGGTGAAGCCGATGCCGCCGTGGGCCTGGATCGCGCTCGCCGTGACGGAGCGTCCGCCGTCGGCCGCTGCCGCCGCAGCCAGCGCCGCCGCCTCGGGCAGCCGCTCCGGCGCAGCATCGGCTGCCCATGCGGCGAAGTAGGCGGTCGAGCGCGCCGACTCGGTCTCGAGCAGCATCTGCGCGCAGCGGTTCTGGACCGCCTGGAAGGAGCCGACCGGCACGCCGAACTGTCTGCGCTCCTTCACGTAGGCGAGCGTCATCTCGAGCGCGCGCTGCGCGACCCCCACCACCTCGGCGGCGATCGCTGCGCGGATGCGGTCGCCCGCGGCGACCGCTCCGGCGCCGCCGCTGCCGAGCGGCTCAGCGTCGCCGCCGCTGATCGTCGCGTAGCGGCGCGTGGGGTCGATCGCCTCCAGCGGCGACGCCTCGGCGCCCGTCACGAGCATCGCCTCGCCGGACGGGCGCTCGAGCAGCACCAGCACCGCTGCGCCGACCCCGTCTGCGCACAGCGCGCGCGTGCCGATCCCTGCCGTCGCTTCGCCGCTCGCCAGCGCCGGCAGCCAGCGCGCGCGCTGTGCGTCGGACCCGCACGCCTGGATCGCCGCGGCGGCGGCCGCGGTCGACAGGAACGGCGTGGCCGCGCATGCGTAGCCCAGCTCCTCCAGCAGCACCGCCAGCTCGACCGCGCCGAGCCCTTGGCCGCCGTGCTCCTCGGCGACCGCGATCCCGGGCCACCCGAGCGACCGCAGCTCCTCCCACAGCGCCGGGTCGTAGGCGCCGCCCTCGGCCGCCTCGCGCACGCGCGCCCACGAGGAGCGGGCGGCGAGCAGCTCGCGCGCGACGCGCTTGATCTCCTTCTGATCGTCTGTGAGATCGAAGTGCATCAGCGCAGGCGAGGGAGGCCGAGCACGCGCTCGGCGACGATGTTCTTCAGCACCTCGGTCGTGCCGCCCTCGATCGAGTTGCCGCGGGCGCGCAGCAGCTCGAAGGCCCACGGCGCGCCGTTCGTGAGCGCCTCCGGACCGAGGATGTCGGCGGCGAGCTGCGTGAGCTGCTGGTTGGTGTCCGACCACATCCACTTCGTCAGCGAGCCCTCCGGTCCGGGCTGGCCGTAGGTCTCGATCGCGGTCAGGCCGCGGTAGGCGGTGAGGCGCAGCACCTCGCAGCGCAGGTGCAGCTCGCCGAGCTTGTCGGCGACGACCGGGTCGTCGAGCAGGCCGCGTTCGCCCGCCTCGCCGATCAGCTGGTCGAGCAGCTGCCGCATCCGCACCTGCAGGAAGAACGCGAGTCCGGAACGCTCGTTCATCAACGTGGTGAGCGCGACCTTCCAGCCGTTGCCGACGCCGCCGAGCACGTTCGCGTCCGGCACGCGCGCGCCGTCGAGGAACAGCTCGTTGAACTCGGACTCGCCGGTGATCTGCTTCAAGGGCACGATCTCGACGCCGTCCTGCTCCATGTCCATCAGGAAGTACGTGAGGCCTTGGTGCTTCTTCGGCGCGTCCGCGTCGGTGCGCGCGACGAGCATGCACCACTTCGCGTACTGCGCCATCGAGGTCCACACCTTCTGGCCGGTGATGACCCACTCGTCCCCGTCCTTCACCGCGCGCGTCTTCAAGGCCGCGAGGTCGGAGCCGGCGTCGGGCTCGCTGAAGCCCTGGCACCAGATCTCCTCGGCGGTGAGGATCGGGACGAGGTGGCGCTCCTGCTGCTCGGGCGTTCCCCACGTCATGATCGTCGGGCCGGCGAGCAGGAGGCCGAGGACGTTCGCGGGGAGCGGGGCTCCGGCGGCGGCGAGCTCCTCGTAGAAGATCGCCGACTGCGTGAGCGTCGCGCCGCGGCCGCCGTGCTCGCGCGGCCAGTGCACGGCTGCCCAGCCGCCGTCGGCCAGCCGGCGCTGCCAGTCGCGGCGCCAGCCGTAGTGCGCGTCCTCGTCGCCGTGCGGCGCGGTGCCGGCGGGATTCGCGGCAAGCCACGCGCGCAGCTCGTCGCGGAAGGCGGTCTCCTCGGCGCTGAAGGTCAGGTCCATCGCCGCGCACAATAGGACCCGGCGCGCCCGTCACGCGCCGGGTCCATGCGCCGTCGCCTCAGAAGGCGACGTTCTCCCATGAGAAGACGTCGGGTGAGCTCGGGTCGACGCGCAGCCGCAGCCACTCGTGCGGCACGTTCGTCGAGCCCTGCACGGTCACGCGCACGAGGTTCGGCACCGGCACGGTGACGCCGTAGAGCTGCGAACCCCAGCCGCTCGGGTCAGCCAGTGGGCGATCCGACTCGTACACATGCGAGTCGCCGTTGAGCAGCAGGACCGGCTTGCCGAACGCGTGCGCGCGGCGCGCCAGCTCGCGCACCAGCGTGCGGTAGCCGTCGACGCCGTCGCCGGCGACCGCGGCCGGATCCCACATGTCGGCCTGGATGCCGATAACGACCGCGGCCGCATGCTCCGCCGCGGCACGGTCGAAGGCGCGGTTGAGCCACGCCAGGTCGGCGGCCGTGCGGGCCGCGACCTCGTCAGCCTGCTGCACCTTCAGCGCGTCGGTCTCGGCGGCGCCGAACCACGGCACCTGGTCGTTGTTCGAGCCGGGCACGTTGAGCGTCGCCCACACGACGCCGGCCTGCGACCAGCGGACGTTCTCGGGGAACGCGTCGCTCTGGAAGTCGACCGGCTCGCGGTCTTGGCCGAGCGTCGTGCCGTGCTGGTCGAAGAACAGCGTGCGGATCGTGTTCAGCCGCGACGGCTCCTGGCCGGCGGGCGTCGGGCCGGCGGGGATGTAGCCGCCGTTGTTCGCGCGGTGGCAGTCAGTCCACTCGTTGTCGCCGGGCGTGTAGACGAGCGGGTCGGCGAAGCCGTCGAAGTCGCCGCGGATCAGCTGGAAGTAGCTCGTGTCGCAGCGCGTCGAGCCGTTCTTGATGTCGCCGAGATGGATCACGCGGCTGACGTTCGGGTCGGCGTTGATCTCGCTGATGTCGCTCGGGAACTCGTTGATCAGCGGCGTGCCGTACGGAATGTCGCCGATGACTGCGAGGGTCGCCGGCTGGGCGGTGCTCGGCGGCTGCGCGTAGGCGGTCGGTGCGAGCACGAGCGCGGCCGTCGTCATGACGGCCGCCGCGAGGGTGCGGCGCATGCAGGGCTCCTTCGTGAGCTTGGCGGTGGTCGGCCGGCACGCTGCCGTCCCGCCGCCGCGCGCGTGTGACCGCGCTGTGGCCGTCGTGTGGGATTTCTGTGATCGCTTTCGCCCGCAGGTCACCGCAAGCGGCGATCTGCGGGCGACGTCACTTGACGTCCAGGACGACCTTGCCGGTCGCCTGGCGGCCGTCGATGCACTTGAGCGCGCCGGCCGCGTTCTCCCAGTCGAAGCGCGCGCCGATCAGCGGGCAGACGTAATCCCGCTCGATCAGGCGCTCGAGCGCGGCGCCGACCTCGCGCACGTAATCCGGCTTCGGCATCGCGTAGGCGCCCCAGCCGGCGCCGATCACCTCGAGGTTGTTGAGCAGCAGGCGGTTGACTCTCACCTCGGGGATCGCGCCGCCGGTGAAACCGACGACGACGAGGCGCCCGCCCTCGCGCAGCGCGCGCAGGCTGTCGGTGAAGCGGTCGCCGCCGACCGGGTCGAGTACGAGGTCGACGCCGCCTCCGCTGAGCTCCTTGGCCTCGTCCTTCCAGGCGCCGTCGGAGCGCACGACGTGGTCGGCGCCCGCCTCCTGCGCGATGCGCGCCTTCGCCTCGGTCGAGACGACGGCGATCGTGCGCGCGCCCAGCCCGCGCGCCACCTGCAGCGCGGCAGTGCCGACACCGCCCGCCGCGCCGTGCACGAGGACCCACTCGTCCTCGGCAAGCCGCCCGCGCGTCTTCAGCGCGAAGTAGGCGGTGTGGTAGTTGAGGACGAGCCCGGCGCCCTGCGCGAGGTCGAGCTTGTCGGGCAGCTTGAAGGTGAAGAAGGACGGCGCGACCGCCGTCTCGGCGAACGCGCCGAGCGCAGTGAAGGCGGCGACGCGGTCGCCCGGCGTGAGGCCGTTGCCGGCCGGCGCGCTGCGCACGATCCCGCCGACCTCGGAGCCCGGGACGAACGGCAGCGGCGGTCTGAACTGGTACTCGCCGCGCGTCTGCAGCACCTCCGGGAAGGAGACGCCGGCGGCGTGCACGTCGATGACGACCGCCTCCTCGCCATTCGGCGAGAGCGGGTGCGTCGGTTCGGGGTCGGGCAGCTCGACGTAGCGCAGCGCGCTGTCGGGCCCGCTCAGCTCAGCGATCTGAATGGCGCGCATGCGCGCAACCTATTCCTCGTCCGCGCCGCGCGCGCCAGCTCCCGCGGGCGCGCTCAGCTTCGATGCCGATAAGCTCGCGCGATGTCCTTCTTTTCGGAGGAGAACGAGCGGCGCCGCTCTCGGCTGGGTGTCGCCGAGAGCAGCGCGGCCCTGACGGCGGTAGGTGCGATAGCCAGCGTGGGACTGCTGATCTCCGGGGCCGGCCTGCTCACCGTCGACGATGGGACGACCGCGGCGCTCTACGCGGGAGGACTCGGCGCCGGACTCGTCGCATTGCTGTGCATCGGCGTCGTCACGGGGGCGCGCGGCCAGGCGCCCGCCGATGCGCAGACCGAGGAGCGGCTGGCGCAGCAGGTGGAGATCCACGCCGACCGCATCGAGCGCGTCGCAAGGTCGTTGGGAGGCGAGCACCAGTGGGAGCGCGATGCACTGCTCAAGGAGATCGAGCTCGCCGAGAGCGGCTATGACCTCGCCGTCGAGCTGGGCGCGACCGAGCACGCTCACCGGCTTTCGAGCGCTCTCGCGTATGTCAACGCGCGAACTGGCCTGAAAGCGGAGCCGAGATCACGTCGCGGCGTCCGCCGCCAGACGATCTGAGCAATGCTGCGGTCGCGTACCGTCCAGGCCGCGTTCATCGGTGCGCTCGTCTCGGCGCTCGGAAGCGTCGGCGCCGCGCTCGTCGGCGCCGTGATGCAGGCGGACGCGTCGGCATCGGACCCGCCTGCGATCGTCCGGTCCGTCATGACCGGCGGCTCCGACTCGTGCGTGGCCATGGAGGACGAGGTGCTGCGCTTCGCGGCGCGCTATCCGGGCGTTGCCCGGCGGTACAAGGCGGTCGGCGATGCGACCGGCATGCCGGCGCTCGCGACGCGCGAGCAGATCGCCAGCTGTGGGAATCCGGAGCGCTTGGTCGAGGCGCTCTACCGCTGATCGCGGCTCAGCCCGCCGTCGCACCCCTGATCACCGTGAGCAGCGCGTCGGCGGTGCCGGCGGCGGCGTGCTCGCCGGTGCCGAGGCGGCGGACGCCGAGGCCACACAGCAGCGCGACGACCGTGCGCGCGTGGCGCTCGGGCTCGGGAACGCGGAGCGCGCCCAGCGCCGCGGTGGCGAACGACTCGTAGGCGGCAAAGCAGCGGCGCGAGGCCTCGTGCAGCGCCGGGTCGCGCGAGGCGTGGAGATGCAGCTCGAGCTCGGCGATCTCCTCCGGCCGGCCGGCGTTGCGCGCGGCGACCTGCTCGACGACCGCCGCCGCCTGCTCGGCGCTCACGCCATCGCCGCCCGCAGCCGCGCGCCGCAGGTCGGCCGCGAGTCCCTCCAGGCGCGCCACCTCCTCCTCGGCGTACAGCAGCAGCGACTCGCGCAGCAGGTCCGTCTGGCTGGGGAAGTGATACGTCAGCGAGCCGAGCGCGACGCCCGCCTCGGCTGCGACGCGCCGGTTGCTGACGGCGGCGATGCCGCCCGCCGCGATCACGCGCAACGTCGCGTGGAGGATGCGCACGCGCGTGTCCGACGCGGGTGTGGGGGATGTCAGAGCGCCGGAGATCTGACGCATGGTAGTCGGCATTCCCCTATCGTTCGTTCGAACGACCGAACTGGGGAGTCGGATCGAAGATGTCCGCTGACGACGACGACGCCTTTCTCGGCCTCCGCGCGCAAGCGGCGCTCATCGCGTCGGGCGCCGCCTCCTCACGCGAGCTCGTCGACGCGGCGCTCGCCCGCGTCGACGCGAGCCAGCCCGAGCTGAACGCCTTCCGCTGCGTGCGCGCCGACGCTGCGCGTGCCGAGGCCGACGAGGCGGACCGCCGCCACGCCGCCGGCGAGCGGCTGCCGCTGCTCGGCGTACCCGTCGCGATCAAGGACGACATGGACCTCGCCGGCGAGTCGACGAACTTCGGATGCCCGGGCACGTTCGAGCCGCGGCCCGACGACGGCGAGGTCGCGCGCAAGCTGCGCGCCGCGGGCGCGGTCATCGTCGGCAAGACGAACACGCCCGAGGTCGGGCAGTGGCCGTTCACCGAGGGGCCGGCGTTCGGCGCCACGCGCAATCCCTGGTCGCTCGACCACAGCCCCGGCGGCTCCTCCGGCGGCTCGGCGGCTGCCGTCGCCGCCGGCCTCGTGCCCGCTGCCGTCGGCTCCGACGGCGCCGGATCGGTCCGGATCCCCGCCGCCTGGACGCACCTCGTCGGCATCAAGCCTCAGCGCGGGCGCGTCTCGACCTGGCCGTTCGCCTCTGCCTTCAACGGTCTCACCTGCATCGGCCCGCTGGCGCGCACGGTCGACGACGCCGCGCTCATGCTCGACGTGCTCGCCGGCAACCGCCCCGAGGATCCGCACCGGCCGCCGCCTCCGCCGGAGCCGTTCGCGGACGCGGCCCGCCGCGAGCCGGGCCGCCTGCGCATCGCGCTCTCCTTGAAGGTGCCCTGGTCGATTGTCCCCGCCCCGCTGGACCCGGAGGTCCGCGCGCAGGTCGAGCGGCTGGGGCGCACGCTCGAGGGGCTCGGGCACCACGTCGAGGAGGCCGATCCCGCCTACGGCCTCGTCGGCCTCTCCTTCATGCCTCGATCGACGGGCGGGGTACGCGAGTGGGTCGAGCTGCACGTGACTGATCACGTGCAGCTCGACCCCCGTACCCGCGGCACGATCAAGCTCGGCCGCACGCTCGCGCCGCTGCTGCGCCTGGCGCATGCGATCGAGCGGCCGCTGCATCGCTACGTCGGCCGCATCTTCCGCCGCTTCGACGTCGTGCTGATGCCCACGACCGCGAAGCCGCCGGCGCCGATCGGGTCGATCGACGGGCTCGAGGCGTGGCCGACCGACAAGACGATGGTCGGCTACTGCCCCTACACCTGGCCGTGGAACGTGCTCGGGTGGCCGGGCGTGAACGTCCCCGCAGGCGTCACGTCCGGCGGCCTCCCCGTCGGCGCGCAGCTGCTGGGGCCGGCGAACAGCGAAGGACGGCTGCTGGGGCTCGCCGGGCAGCTCGAGCGGATCGAGCGCTGGGCGCAGCGCCGCCCGCCCTACGTGGCGACCGCGACTGCCGTCGCTGCCTGACCGATACCGTCCGCCGCATGCGCGCTGCTGTCATCGCGCGCGCCGCGTTGTGGCTGACGGCCGCCAGCGCTGCCGGCGTGGGCGTCCTCGCTGCGTTCGCGCCGCGTACGTTCTACGACGACTTCCCCTACGTCGGCCACTGGGTCGACCGCCTGCCGCCGTACAACGAGCATCTCGTCACCGACGTCGGCGCGCTCTACCTCGGCTTCGCAGTCGTGCTCGCCTGGGCGGCCGCCACGCTCGCGCGCCAGCTCGTGCTCGCCGCCTGCTGGGGCTGGATCCTCTTCAGCGTCCTGCACTTCACCTTCCACGCGCGCCACCTCGAGCGCTTCGGCACCGGCGACGCCGTCCAGGAGCTCGTCTCGCTCGGCGTCGTGATCGCGCTGCCGTCGCTGGCGCTGTGGTGCGTCAAGGCGTGAGCCGGAACGGCGGGTAGGCGTCGGTGACGAGGATGAGCGCGTACGCCGTCACGCGGTTGTGCCAGCGGATCACGCCGACGACGTAGTCGAACAGGCCGCGCGGGTAGCGCCCGGTGAAGAGGATCGCGAACCACGCGAAGATCACTGCGAAGAGCGCGCCGATCGTCAGGAAGAACAGCAGGATGTAATGGGGGATCGCGAGGAACCACTTCACCAGCGGCAGCCAGCGGTTGAGGTCGCGTCTCGCGTCCGGTCGCGGCAGCTCGAGGTGAACGGCCTGCTGCTCGTCGGTCGACGGGTACCGGTCGTCGAGCAGCGCGAGGTAGGCGACGACCCGATTCGTGAAGCGCAGCAGCTCGCGGTTCCAGTCCTGCCACCACAGCGGGTACTTCCGGCGGAACAGGATCATCAAGAGCGGACCCGCGAACAGGAGCCCGCCGGCCGCGATGACGGTTGCGCCGTGCTCGGTGGTGCCGACGTGGAACGATCCGCCGCCGACCACCCCGAGCAGGATCGCGATCGGGATGGCCGTGAAGATGCGAAACGCCGTCGTGACGCGGTTCAGCGCACGGTCGGGATAGTCGACTGCGAAGTCGACGGGGTAGTCGTCGCCGGACGGCGAGGACGGAGGGGGGCCGGCCGGTGGCTGCCCCGCAGGTGGTGGAGCGTCGAACGTAGACATGGACCCGACCGTATGCCGAAGCTGGCGCGGCGCCATCCGCCCCACGCCGCGGTCGCGCGTCCGTAGTTCGCCGCGACGCGCTGCTCGCCGGCGTCAGCCCGACGGCTCGACCCGCGGCCGCTTGAACGGCACGACTGCAGCGGCATGGCGTACGGCCTCTCCGTGCAGCGCCCCGTCTTCGAGCGACAGCACGCGATCCGCGCCGGCCGTCCCGGCCGCCTCGGACGCCGTCAGCAGCACGGCGACGTGCTCGTCCTTGGCCGTCACGTGCAGCGTCGTCAGCAAGTCGTCGCGTTCGAGCCGGTCCACGCCGCTCGTGGGCTCGTCGATCAGCAGCAGTTGCGGCTGCTGCAGCAGCGCGCGCGCCAGCACGACCCGGACGAGCTCGCCTTGCGCAAGCTCGTGCGGTCGTGTCTCGGCACACGCGCCGGCGCCGAGGCGGTCGAGCATCGCCTGCGCGCGCGTGCATGCGCGGTCGATGCGCGTCCCCGTCGCGAGCAGCGGCACGGCGACGTGCTCGACCACGAGCTCCGCGTGCGCCGGCGCGAAGCTTGCGTGGCAGTACGCGATGCGGCGGCGCAGGGTCCCCTCGGGATAGTCGGCGACGTCGATGCCGTCGAGCAGCACGCGCCCGCGGTCCGGCGGCTCGAGCCCGGCGGCGATTCGCAGCAGCGTCGTCCGGCCGGAGAAGCGGCGTCCCCACACGCCCACGACCTCGCCGGCGTTGACCTCGAGCGAGATGTCCTCCAGCGCGTGCAGCCTGCCCCGACCACGCTGATACGTCTTCGAGACGTGTTCGATCGCCAGCAGCGTCACCGCACCAACCTGCGCTCCCCGAGACGTCGGCGTTTCCAGTGAGCGTAACGACGCTGACCTGGCCGATCAACCGCTTCGCAGGCCGGCATCCGCGGATGACCGTGCGCGGTTCGCGGCGAAGCACGGATCCGGCAAAGGCATGCACACGGAGGCCGGCGGCAGCGCGCATGCGTAGATTGCGCCACATGGTGCGCAAGGTTCTGGTGGGTGTCGACGGCACGCCGAGCGGACGCGACGCGGTCGTGCTGGCGCGCGTGCTCGCGACCGCGGACGACGCCGACCTCGTGCTCGTCGGCGCCTACACGGATCCGCTGCTGCCGTTTCCGCCGGGCCTGCGGCGCGCTGCGCATCTCGGCGGCGATGTCGAGCGTCTGCTGCTCGGCGTGCGCGCGGAGCTCGCGCCGCACGCGCGCACGCGCGTGAAGGCGGACTCCTCGCCGGGGCGTGCGCTGTGTCACGCGATCCCGGACGAGCACGCCGACCTGCTCGTGCTCGGCTCCTCGCGCCGCGTGCCGGACGGCCGTGCCGGCGTCGGCCGCACCGGCCGGCAGGCGCTGCACGGAGCCGGCTGTGCGGTTGCGCTCGCCGCCCACGGCGTCGGAGACGCCCTGCGGCGGATCGTCGTCGGCGTCGACCGCTCGCCCGAGGCCGACGCCGCACTGGCGCTTGCGCGCTCGCTCGCCGGCGCCTCCGGCGCGCAGCTGACAGCGGTGTCGGTGGTCGACGATCGGCTGCCGGCGACGATGGCACCCGCCGGCATGGCCGTGGAGCTCGTCCACTGGGACGAACTGGTCGCCACCCATCGCGAGCAGACCGAGCGACTGCTGCGCGAGCTGACGGAGCACGAGCCGAGTCTGGTGACCGAGCTGCGCGTCGGCGACCCGGCAGAGGAGCTCGCCGCCGTCGCCGCCGACGCCGACCTGCTGGTGCTCGGTTCGCGCCGTTGGGGGCCGTTCTCGCGGCTGGTCGTCGGCAGCACCGGCGAGGAGCTCGTGCGCGAGGCGCCGTGCTCGCTGCTGCTCGTGCCACGGCCGGCGGAGCAGGCGGCGAGCGCCGGTGCAGCCGGCGACGGTTGATCCTGCAGCGCCTGCGCAAACCTGAGATGCTCACCGACGGCTCGGGCCGCCTGCGTCGTGACGCGTGGTGCCCGACGACGGGGGATCGACCGGAATCGAGGGGGACGGGATGCCGAAAGGGATTGACCGCGGGCTGCTGCGGCGCAGGGCGCCGCCACTGCTCGCATGCCTGCTGATCGCGCTGGTGACGGTTGCACTGGCAGCCGGCTGCGGCAACAGCGGCAGGTCCGACTCCGGCTTGGGCTCCGGCTCGACCTCCGCCGCCGCGAGCACCACCTCCGGCGAAAGCACAGCGAGCGGCGAAGAGGAAAGGAGGGTCGTGCCCGTCAGGCCCGTCAAGCAGGACCGCTTCGCCTTCGCCCGCGCCCGCTTCGTCGAACTCTGTGCCGGCTGCCACACGCTCGCCGACGCCGGCGCGACGGGCAGGCGCTTCAACCTCGACCACGGCGGCGGCACCGACGAGACGCACGTCCGCGCCACGATCGCCGGCGGCGAACCCGGCATGCCGGCATGGAGAGACACGCTCTCCCCGCGCGAATTCGAAGAACTCGTCGCCTACATCACCACCGTCGCCAGGAGGACGCCCGGCGACGATTACTGGCGCGATCAGATCATGTTGCGCGGCGAAGGCGCCGTCTGGACCAGAGCCGACACGGAGCGCCTCGAAGCGTACGCGCACAGGATCGTCAAGGAAAGGATGAGATCGGACTAGTAGGGATTCTGCCGGCGCCGCGCGCGCGGCCGCCGCGTAGAGTCCGGCGCCGATGCCGAACGCGCTCGTCGATCGCTCCTGGCCGCTGCTGACCCGTCTGATGGGCGCGCATGTCGCGCTCTATCGGCGCAGCGGCGGTCGCCTCGGTCATCGGCCGCCAGGTCTGCCGCCGATGCTGCTGCTCGATCATGTCGGCGCGCGCAGCGGGGTCAGACGCACGAGCCCGCTCGTGTACACGCGCGCTGGCGACGACTACGTGCTGGTCGCCTCCAAGGGCGGCTATCCGAGACACCCGGCCTGGTTCCACAACCTCAAAGCGCACCCGGACACGACGATTCAGGTCGGGCGACGGACGCTGCAGGTGCACGCGCATGTGGCGAGCGACGAGGAGCGCGCGCGGCTGTGGCCGCTGTGCGTGGCGACGTACCGCGGCTTCGCGGGCTACCAGGCGCGCGCCGGGCGCACGATTCCGCTCGTCGTTCTCGCACCGCGCGGCTGACCGCTCGCCGCTCGCGAGCTCGCTCGGCGTCTGCACGATTACGCAATATTCGGTTCACCAATCAAACCACTTTGCGGTTGATGCCGATGCGCGCTAGCGTGGCGGGCGCGACGGAGGACATCGGGGAGCGAGTGGAGGCGCAGCGGCATGGCAGAGCCCTATCTGGGTGAGATCCGCATGTTCGGAGGGGACTTCGCGCCACGTGGGTGGGCGCGCTGCCACGGACAGCTTCTGCCGATCTCCGAGCACGCGCCGCTGTTCTCGCTGATCGGCACGACCTACGGCGGCGACGGGGTGGACACGTTCGCGCTGCCGGACCTGCGCCAGGATCAGGTGCCGGCCGCCGCGCTGCCGATCACCTTCATCATCGCGCTCGCCGGCGTGTATCCACCGCGGCCCTAGGCATTGCACGCCAATTGTCCTGACCGGTCACGCCGGTTGTGCTATTTAACGGCGCACGGGCCCGTGGGGCCGGCATCAGAAGGGGCGAGGCGATCACCAGCGAGGAGCTCGATGAGCAGCGGTTGAGTCGGCTCATCGAGGTCGGTCGCTCGCTCGTGTCCGAGCGTGACCTCGAGACGCTGCTCGCGCAAGTCCTCGACGTCGCCCGCGAGCTCACCGGCGCGCGCTACGCGGCGCTCGGCGTGCTTGACGACTCGCGCCAGTCGCTCGCCCGCTTCGTCACGCGCGGCATCGACCCGCAGACGCATCGCGCGATCGGTGACCTGCCGCACGGCCGCGGCATCCTCGGGATGCTGATCCAGGAGCCGAGACCGCTCCGCCTGCGCGACCTGCGCACCCATCCGCGCTCATACGGCTTTCCGGTGAACCATCCGCCGATGCACAGCTTCCTCGGCGTGCCGGTGCTGATCCGCGGGAACGCGTGGGGCAACCTCTACCTCACTGACAAGGAGGGGGGCGACTTCGACGCGGCCGACGAGCAGACGGCCGTGATCCTCGCCGACTGGGCTGCCGTCGCGATCGAGAACGCGAGCCTCTACCAGCGCCTTCAGGTACGCCGCGACGAGCTCGAGCAGGTCGTCCAAGGGCTTGAGGCGACGACCGCGATCGCCCGCGCGATCGGCGCCGAGACGCAGCTCGACCGTGTCTTGGAGCTGATCGTCAAGCGCGGCCGCGCGCTCGTCGACGCGCGCGCGATGGTGATCCTGCTGCGCGAGGGCGACGAGATGGAGGTAGCCGCGTGCGCCGGCGAGGCCGAGCCTGGCGTCGTCGGACGGCGCATCCCGATCGAGGGCTCGACGTCGGGCGAGATCCTGCGCGGGGCGCGGCCGGAGCGCATCCGCGACGTGGCGAGTCGCCTGCGGATCTCCTCCGACCGGCTCGGCGTGTCCGACGCGCACACCGCGCTGCTGGTGCCGCTCGAGTTCCGCAGCCGAGCGCTCGGCGTGCTCGTGGCCTTCGACCGCATCGGCGCCGAGCAGGAGTTCGGCGCCGAGCAGGAGGCGCTGCTGCAGTCGTTCGCCGCCAGCGCCGCCACTGCGGTCGCGACCGCGCAGACGGTCGAGCACGAGCGTATGCGCGGCACGATGGCCGCGGCCGAGCAGGAGCGCCGGCGCTGGGCGCGCGAGCTGCACGACGAGACGCTGCAAGGCCTCGCCGGCTTTCAGGTGCTGCTGAGCTCGGCGCTGCGGCGCAGCGACGCGGAGTCGCTGGAGCGGGCGGTGCGCACGGCGGTCGAGCAGATCGGCACGGAGATCGAGAAGCTGCGCATGCTGATCACCGAGCTGCGCCCCGCGGCACTCGACGAGCTCGGCTTGCAGCCGGCGATCGAGTCGCTCGCGAGCCGGGTTGCTGCGGTCGAGGGACTCGAGGTCGAGACCGAGGTCGCGCTCGGTGCGGACGACGAGCGCCTCGAGCCGGAGCTGGAGACGGCCGTCTACCGGCTCGTGCAGGAGGCGCTGACGAACGTGATCAAGCATGCCGACGCCAGAAGCGTCGCGATCGAGATCGTCGCGCACGACGGCCACGTCGACATCGCGGTGCGCGACGACGGCGCCGGCTTCGACCCGAGCCTTCCGCGCGAGGGCTTCGGCATCACCGGCATGCGGGAGCGCGTCGGCCTGGCGAACGGCACGCTCGCGATCGAGAGCGCTTCCGGCGGAGGCACGACCGTCACCGCGCGCCTGCAACGCCAGCCCGTGAGCGGCGGCCAGGCGGCAGCGTAGGCCTACGTCTCTCTGCCGGCCTCGATCAGCCCGTGGTCGAGCGCGTAGCGCACGAGCTCCGCCCGCGAGGAGCGGCGCACCTTCTGCTGGATGTGCGCGCGGTGCGACTCGACCGTGCGCACGCTCAGGTACAGCTGCGAGGCGATCTCGCTGTTCGTGTGCCCGAGCGCGATCAGCCGCAGCACCTCCAGCTCGCGCTCGGTGAGATCGTCGGGCGGGCCGCTCGGCGGCGGCTCGGCCGCCATCCGCGCGCCCAGCTCCGGATTGAGGTAGGTGCGGCCCTCGGTCGCCATCCGCACGGCCTGCACGAGCTCGGCGTCGGCCGCCTCCTTCAAGACGTAGCCACGCGCACCGGAGCGCAGCGCCTCGCGCGCGAAGGCCGGGTCCTGCTGCATCGTCAGCACGACGATCGCGGTCTCCGGCGCCTGCTCGATGAAGCGCGGGATCGCCTGCAGGCTCGGCTCGCCGGGCATGTTGAGGTCGAGCACGAGCACGTCCGGGTGATACGCGCGCACCGCGCGCAGCGCCGCTTCCACATCGCCCGCCTCGGCGACGACCTCGATCCCCTCCTCGGCGTCCAGCACCATCTTGAGGCCGGTGCGGACGACGGCATGGTCGTCGGCGATCACGACGCGCGTGGTCGCGGGTCCGGTGGCGGGCACGGCGGACTGCTCCTCGACGCTCATGAGCGGCGACGATAGCGGCCTGCAGCGGCATCGCGCCACCGCAGACCGCACGGCGCGCGATCCGTCGTTTCCACGGATCGGCTGTGTGGTGCGGCTCCGATGAGCAGGACCCGGTGCCCTCGTAGCGTGCGTCGTTCTGCCTGCCGCGCACGGATCTGAGGGGGATCGCACGAATGCATCGCATCGTCGTCGGCTATGACGGCTCGGCGCGAAGCGCCGACGCGCTCATGCTCGGTCGCATGTTCGCCGAGCTGCTGCAGACCGGCGTCGCCGGCACCGACCGAGCGATCGATGTCGCCGTCGCGCTCGTCTACCCCGACGGGTCGATCGGCCCGAGCGGTCAGCGTACGCTCGACGGGAACCACCGGCGGCAGGCCGATCGCACGCTCGACGGCGCCCGTCGCCTCTGCCCGGAGCTGCCGCCCGGCGCGTTCCGCGTCGTGCAGGCCGGCTCGCCGGCGGAGGGCCTGCGACGAATCGCTCGCGAGCGCGATGTCGACGTGCTCGTGCTCGGCGCCAGCCACCGCAGCCTGCCCGGGCGCGTCTTTCCCGGCAGCGTGACCGAGCAGACGCTCCACGACGCGCCCTGCTCCGCGCTCGTCGCACCCGCTGGGTATGCCGCCGGCTACGCGGCCGGTCGTCCGCTGCGACGCCTCGGCGTGGCCTACGACGGCTCGCCCGAGGCGCGCGCGGCGCTGGCCGAGGCGGAGCGGCTGGCGTGCGGGCGCGGGGACGTGAGCGTCGTGGCGATCGACGCAGGCGATCCTGTGCACGAGCTGCTGGATGCGAGCCACGAGCTCGACCTGCTGCTGCTCGGCTCGCGCGGCCACGGGCGCTTCCGCAGGGCGCTGCTCGGCAGCGTCAGCACGCCGGTGGTGCGCGGCGCCGCCTGTCCGCTGCTGCTGCTGTCGCACGGTTCCGTAGTCGTCCGCGAGCGAGGTCGGCACACCCCCGATGGCGCGACGGTGACCGGGTCATAGCCTCGCTGCATGACCCGCACACTGCGCCACTCGCTCCGTCCGCTCCATGTCGTCGTGGCCGGCGGCGGCATCGCCGGCGTCGAGGCGCTGCTCGCGCTGCGCACGCTCGCCGGCGAGGCCTTCTCGCTCACGCTCGTCACGCCCGCGGAGCGGCTTCACTACCGCCCGGCCGCCGTGCTCGAGCCGTTCAGCATGCGTGCCACGCGTCACTTCGACCTCGACGAGATCTGCGCCGACCTCGACGTGGCGCGCCGCCGCGACGCGATCGCAGCCGTCGACGGCGGGGCGCGCGAGGTGCTCACCGAGGGCGGCGAGCGGATCGCGTATGACGCGCTCGTGCTCGCGCCCGGCGCTCGCGCCGGCGTCGGCCTCGAGCGGGCACATACGTTCTTCGCCGACGCCGATCCGGCGAGCCTGCACTGGGTGGTGCAGGAGCTCGAGCAGGGCATCGTGCGACAGGTCGCGTTCGTGATCCCGCCCGGCCAGACCTGGCCGCTGCCGCTCTACGAGCTGGCGTTGATGACGGCCGCCCGCGTGCGGGAGGCCGGACTCGACGACGCCGAGCTGACGCTCGTCACGCCCGAGGACGCGCCGCTCGGTCTGTTCCAGGGCGCCGGCAGCGCGGCGGTCGGCGAGCGTCTCGCGTCAGCCCGCGTCCGCTTCATCGGCAACGCCTACGCGCACGACTACGATGGCCGGACGCTCGCGCTCGCCCCCGGCGAGCGCCGGCTCGACGCCGAGCGGGTCGTCGCGCTGCCCGTGTTGAGCGGTCCCTCGATCGGCGGCGTGCCCGGCGATCCGCACGGCTTCATCCACGTCGACGAGCGCGGCCGCGTTCCCGGCCTCTCCGACGTGTACGCGATCGGCGACGCGACGACGTTCGCGATCAAGCAGGGCGGCATCGCCGCGCAGCAGGCCGACGCCGTTGCGACGCTGATCGCGCAGACCGCCGGCGCCGGCGTGCCGGAGCCCTCCACGCGGCCGCTGCTGCGCGCGGTGCTGTTCACCGGCGAGGGTCCGCTCTATCTGCGGGCCACGCTCGCCGGCGGCGAGAGCGTCGTCTCGAGCGCCTCGCGGCATTGCCCGTGGTGGCCGCCCCACAAGGTTGCGGCGCGCTACCTCGCGCCGTATCTCGCCGACCGCGACGAGGGCGATCGCGTCGCCGCGCGACGCCACCTGCGCGTCGTGCCGCCAGGGCGGGAGGGGTTCGGTCCGAATGCGGTCGTCCATCGCGACGGCGACCCGAGCGGCATCGAGCTGCTCGGTCACGAGCGGCGGTGACGATGTCCGATCCGCTGCGCCGCGTGGACGCCGCCGGGCCGCCGCGGGTGCTCGTGGTCGGCGGCGGGGTCGGCGCGCTCGAGGCGGTGCTGGCGCTGCGCGCGGACGCCGGCATGCGCGTCGACATCGAGCTGATCGCTCCGCACCCCGACCTGCGCTACCCGCCGCTCGACGTCGTCGAGCCGTTCGGGCTCGTTCCGCCGCGACTCGAGCTGGCGGGTGCGCTTGCGCCGCTCGGCGTCGCTCACCGGCTCGACGAGATCGAGGACATCGATGCGCTCGGCCACTGGGTCCGCACGCGCGCGGGCGCCGTCCTCCACTACGAGGCGCTCGTGCTTGCCGTCGGCGGGCGTCGCGAGCGGCCGCTCGCGGGGGCGCTCGTGTACGGCGATCCGCACTCGCGCGTCGACTTCGCGCGGATGCTGGCGGCAGCCGAGGCCGGGCATGCCGAGCGTCTCGTGTTCGCGATCCCCGACGGCGCGCGCTGGTCGCTGCCGCTCTACGAGCTCGCCGTGTTGACGGCTCGCCGGCTCGCCAGGCCGCGCTTTCCTCGCATCACGCTCGTGACGCCGGAGCGGGCGCCGCTTGAGCTGTTCGGCGGACGCGCAAGCGGGCGCGTGCTGGAGTACCTGGAGCAGCTGGGTATTGCCTTCCTCCCCGCGGCGCGGGTCGCGCGCGTCGGACGCGGCGAGGCGATCGTCGAGCCCGGCCCGCGCGGATTGCGCGCCGATCGCGTCGTGACGCTCCCGCTGCTGCGCGGCCCGGCGCTCGGCGGCCTGCCGCGCGATGCGAACGGCTTCCTGCCGGTCGACGCGCACGGCGCGGTGCGCGGCGTCTCGGACGTGTACGCGGCCGGCGATGCGACTGACTTCCCGATCAATCAGGGCGGCATCGCGACCCAGCAGGCCGACGCGGTCGCGGCCGCGATCGCCGCGCGGGCCGGCGCGCCGCTGACGCCGGCGCCGTTCCGGCCCGTACTGCGCGGCATGCTCGTCACGAGCGAACGTCCGCAGTACCTGGAGACGGACGTGACGGGGCCCGGCGCCGCGCACGCCGCCGACACGCCGTTGTGGTGGCCGCCGATGAAGGTCGCGGGCCGCCATCTGGCGCCGTTCCTGGCGGAGCGCCTGGGCGCGCGGATGCCGGCGCCGCAACCCGACGAACGCTGGCTGGAGGGGGCGATCCCATGCGAGATCACGTTGCCGATTCCCGATTCCACGCAGCTTCCCGTCGCCCACGCGTCCTGATCGCCGGCGGCGGCGTCGCGGCGCTTGAGACGCTGCTGGCGTTGCGCGAGCGCGCTGCCGAGCAGCTCGAGCTGTGCGTGCTCGCGCCGGCGACGGAGTTCGTCTACCGCCCGCTCGGCGTGCTCGAGCCGTTTGCGCCGGGGTCGACTCCGTCGCTGTCGCTTGATGAGATCGTCGCCGAGCACGGTGCGGAGCTGATCCCAGGCGCGCTTTCGGCCGTCGACGTGGGCGCCGGGATGGCCATCACCGCCGCCGGCGAGCGGATCTTCTACGCCGACCTCGTCGTGGCGGTCGGCGCGCGGGCGAAGCCGGCGGTAGGCGGTGCGCTCACGTTCGGCGCGCCGCGGGACACGGCGGCGATCGCGGACGTTGTGCGCGGCGTGCGCGCCGGGACGGTCCGGCGCGTCGCCTTCGCGGTGCCCGAGGGCGTGGCGTGGACGCTGCCGCTGTACGAGCTGGCGATGCGGATGGGCACCGAGCGCGATCCGCAGGGGCGCGCGCCCGAGCTGCTGGTGGTGACGCCCGAGCACGAGCCGCTGGAAGCGTTCGGGACCGACGTCGCGGCCGCCGCGCGCGAGGCGCTGGAGGGGCGCGGCGTCCAGCTGCGGCCGGCGGCCGGCGTCGAGGTCTACGAGGACGGCCTGCTGTGGATCGCGCTGGAGGGCGCCGTCGAGGTCGACGCGCTGATCGCGCTGCCGCGACTGTTCGGTCCGGCGATCGCCGGGCTGCCGGCGGACGCCGACGGCTTCGTCCCGGTCGACGGCTTCGGGCGCGTGCGGGGCGAGGACGGCGTGCACGCGGCCGGCGACGCGACGACGCAGCCGCTCAAGCAGGGCGGCCTGGCGGCGCAGCTGGCGGACGTCGTCGCCGGCGACATCGCGCACCGCCTGCTCGGCGTGCCGCGGCCGGCGCCGTTCGAGCCGGTCCTGCGCGCGCTGCTGTTGACCGGCGGCACGCCGCGCTTCCTGCGCGCTCACCTGACGCGCCGCGGTGAGGAGCACGACGGCGAAGAGGTCGCCGAGGAGGCGCTGTGGTGGCCGCCGGCGAAGATCGCCGCGCACCACCTCGCGCCCTACCTCGCCGAGCGGCTGCTGCGCGACCCGGCCTGAGCGTCTCGCCGCCTCAGTCGTCCTGGTCGCCGCCGCCGTGCCGCTGTTCCCGGCGCTCCTCAGGCGTGCGATTCGTCGTCGTGCCGCGATCCTCGCCCGGCTCACGCGTGCGGCGCGGCGCGGTTCTGCTCGCTCCGCCCTTCGGCGCCAGCTCCTCGCCGGCGGAGGGCGGCTCGGCCGAGAGGCCGATCCGCTGGCTCGACAGCTGCGTGGCCGCGTAGGTGACGCCGGCCGCCAGCGCGAGGCCGGCGAGGCCGACGGCAATCCAGGCGAGCAGCGAGCGGGTGCGCATCGACATGACGCTAATCCTCCTCCGGCAAAGCGACGGACAAGCGCGGCAGGTGCAGGACCGCTCGGGCGCCGCAGCCGTCACTGCGGTTCGCGATCGTCACCTCGCCGGCCCAGCGGCGTGCGAGCGTGCGCGCGATCGTCAGGCCGAGGCCGGTCCCGCCCGGGGTGCGCCGTCCGGCGCTGCCGCGATGGAAGCGCTCGAACAGCGCCTCGTCCTCGTCCGGCGCGAGCCCGGGGCCGTCGTCGAGCACCTCGATCGCCTCGCCGCTCGCCCGCAGTGTGACGGTCGAGCCCTCCGGCGCGTAGCGCAGCGCGTTCTCGATCAGTGCGTCGAGTGCGCGGTCCACGTCGGCGCGGGCGGCCGAGGAGGTCGCCGCCTCGCACGGTCTTGACAGCACGACGCGTCGTCCCTGCTCGCGCGCCAGCGGCTCCCAGCGGTGATGGGCGGCCGCGGCGGCGCCGGCCAGGTCGATCTGCTCGGCAGCGGCGTCCGGCTCGCCGGCGCTTGAGAGCACGAGCAGCTCGTCGACCAGCTGCGCGATGCGGTCGACCTCGTGCTCGCCGGCGGCCAGCTCGCGCGCCGCCTCCGGCGAGACCCCGGCCGCCTCCGCCTCCTCCAGGCGCAGGCGCAGGCCGGCGAGCGGCGTGCGCAGCTGGTGCGAGGCATCGGCGACGAACGCCTGCTGGCGGCCGAGCATGTCGCGGATGCGGTCGGTCATGTCGTTGAACGAGCGCGCGAGCGAGCGCTCCTCGGTCGAGCCCTCCAGCGCCACGCGCGTATCGAGGTCGCCGCCCGCGACGCGCGCCGCTGCCGCGCGCATGTGGCGGATCGGGCGCACGAACTGGCCGGCGATGAAGCCCCCGGCGGCGATCCCGAGCGCGAGCACGATCGTGCCGACGAGCAGCAGTCCGGCGGTCGTGCGCCGCACCGCGCGCCGCACCGCCGCGACGCTCTGCGTGATCCGTACCGCGCCGACGACCCGGCCGCCGCGCGTGCCGCCGAGCACCGGCGCGGCGGTCGCGAGCACGTCCTGCCCGAGCGTCTGCGAGCTGCGCTGGTCCTGGAACGAACGGCCGCGCAGCGCAGCCTGTACCTCGGGACGGTTTGCGTAGCTCGTGCCGAGCTGCCGGCGCGCGGAGTCGGCCAGCAGCCGGCCCTGCACGTCGAGCACGATCACGCGCCCGCGCACGGCGCGCGCCGCCGAGCGGGTCAGCTGACGCAGCGCCCGCGCTCGCGGCGGCGCGACGAGGTCCGCCGCCGAGGCGGCGACGACGTCCGTCTGGCCGCGCGCCTGCGTGCGCACCTCCGCCTGCACGCGGTCGTTGAGGCTGAAGATCAGCGGGACCTCCAGCGCGACGACGGCCAGCAGCAGCACGTATGCGAGCGCCGCCAACAGGCGGGACCGCAGGCCTACGGCTTCAGCTCCTCGTCCAAGGCGAAGCGGAAGCCGACGCCGCGCACGGTATGGATGAAGCGTGGATTCGCTGGGTCGTCGCCGAGCTTCTTGCGCAGCCAGCCGACGTGCACGTCGAGCGTCTTCGTCGAGCCGAACCAGTTGACGTCCCACACGTCGGCCATCAGATCCTCGCGCGAGACGACCTTGCCGGCGTCGCGCACCAGTCGCACGAGCAGATCGAGCTCCTTGCGCGAGAGCTGCAGCTCCTCGCCGTCGAGGCGGGCGCGCCGCGCGGCGACGTCGAGCTCCAGCGGGCCCACGCGCAGCTCTTCCGGTGCCGCTTCGCGGTCGCCGTTGGCGCCGCTCGCGCGGCGCAGGACGGCGCGGATGCGCGCGATCACCTCCGCACCGCTGAACGGCTTCACCACGTAGTCGTCGGCGCCCAGCTCCAGCCCCACGACGCGGTCGGTCTCGGTGCCGCGCGCAGTCAGCATCACGATCGGGACATCGCCCCGGCGGCGCAGTTCGCGGCACACCTCGCGGCCGTCGCCGTCGGGCAGCGTCAGATCGAGCAGCACGAGGTCGGGATCGAACTCGGCTGCGCTCGCGAGCGCCCCGGCGGCGGTCCCGACCGTCGTCGTCGCGAAGCCGGCGCGCCGCAGCGCCTGCGAGAACGGCTCCGCGATCGACGGCTCGTCCTCGACGAACAGGATGCGGGGGCCGGCGCCTTCCGTCATGGAGCGGAGGCTAGCGCCCCCGCCTCCCGGCACGACGGGGTCTTTCCGCGCTCCCCCTGCGGCTTTGCCCGCTCTTGACCGAGCGTTGGGAGCGGCTTGGGAGCGCTCGCGCCACGCTCGCGGTCATGCCTGCTCGCACCACGGAGGAGTCACGTCCGATGCACCCTCGACCCGTTCCCGTCCGGCGTCGTCCCGTTCCCCGCGGCCGGCAGCTCCGACGGCGAGCCGAAGCGGAACCCGACGCCGCGCACCGTGTGGATGAAGCGCGGCGCGGCGGGATCGTCGCCGAGATGCGTCCGCAAGGTCCCGATGTGCACGTCGAGCGTGCGCGAGCCCTCCGGCGCCTCCGCGCCCCACACGTCGAGCATCAGCTCCTCGCGCGGGACGGCCGTGCCGGCGTTGCGCATGAGCCGCGCGAGCAGCGCGATCTCCTTCGGCGGCAGCTTCAGCTCGCGGCCTCCGAGCCGCACCTGGCGCACGACCGTGTCGAGCTCGATCGAACCGATCCGCAGGATCTCGCCGTAGCCGCCCGCCGCTCGCCAGCGTCGCAGCACCGCTCGCACGAGCCGCACGGCCTCCTCCGGATCGCTGATCGGCTTGACGACGTAGTCCTCGGCGCCGTCGCGCCAGGCGTCGCGGTCGGCCTGCTCGCGCGACTCGGACAGCTGCACGACGGGCGCTCTCGCGAGCTGATGCAGCGCCGCGGTGACGGTATGCGCGTCCGCGTCCGGCAACGAGACGTCGACGAACGCGAGGTCGAATGCGGCGTCTCCCGCGACGGCGAGCGCCTGCGAGCCGGTGGGGACGGTCGTCGTGTCGTGGCCGGCGCGCGCCAGTGCGCGTACGAGGGTTCGCGCGACCGTCTCCTCCCCCCCGACCAACAGGATACGAGCCATTGGTCTAAATATAAGTCCATCGAGGTCGAGCACTCGGAAAGGTTCCCCGAGGCGACGGAGGCAAACCGGTGAGCGGCGCCGCCACCGCGACGCGGCGCTCGCGCTTGCGCCACTGGACTCCGCGCGTCCTGCTCGCGCTGTGTGCCGCGGTCGCCGCGCTCCAGCTCGTGCCGTACGGACGCGCGCACGGCAACCCGCCGGTGCGCTCGCAGCCGAGCTGGGACAGCCCGCGCACGAAGCAGCTGTTCGCCCAGGCCTGCGGGGCCTGCCACAGCAACCTCACGCGCTGGCCGTGGTACAGCAACGTCGCGCCCGTCTCGTGGCTCGTGCAGCACGACGTGAACGAGGGCCGCTCGCGCTTCAACGTCTCGGAGTGGCGCCAGCAGGCACAGCCGGAGGCGGGCGATGCGGCCGAGGTCGTGCGCTCGGGCGAGATGCCGCCGCTGCAGTTCCGCCTCGCGCACCCCGAAGCGCGGCTCTCCTCCGCCGAGAGGGCGGCGCTCGCCGCCGGCCTGGAGCGCACCTTCGCGGCCGGGCCGCCGCTGCACGCCTCCGGCGACGACGGCGACGGCGGCTGAGGCGGTCCCGCTCAGGCCCGCAGTGCCGGCACCGGAGCGGGCGGGGCGGCGGGCACGACGCGCACGCGGGCGTCGACCACCACCGCACCGCCGGGATGCGCGATCACCGGGTTGCAGTCGAGCTCGGCGATCTCCGGATGCGCGTCGACGAGGGCGCCGATCCGCAGGATGACCTGCTCGAGCGCGGGCAGGTCGGCCGGCGGCTCGCCGCGCGCGCCGCGCAGCAGCGGCGCGATCGCGAGCGAGTCGACCATCTCGCGCGCGTCGCGGTCGGTCACCGGCGTGAGCCGCACGGCCACGTCGTGCAGGAGCTCGACCGCGCGCCCGCCGGCGCCGCATGCGACGACCGGCCCGAACAGCGGGTCGGACGTCGCGCCGACGAGCAGCTCCTGTCCCGGCGGCGCCATCGCCTGCACGACGAACGCCTCCACGCGGTAGCCTGCCGCCGTCACTCGCTCGCGCATCGCCTGCGCCGCGCGCCGCGCGGCCGCCGGCGAGCCGAGCCCGAGCGCGACGCCGCCGACGTCGCTCTTGTGCAGCAGCCCGGGCGCGACCGCCTTCAACGCGACCGGCCCCGGCCCAAGCTCGGCGGCCGCGCGTGCGACGCCCGTCGGCGTGCGCTCGATCCGCTGCTCGATGAGCGGGACGCCGTAGCAGCGCAGCAGCGACGCGACGTCCGCCGGCTCAAGCCAGCAGCCGGACTCGGCGCCGTCACCCGCGCCGAGTGTCCGCGCGATCGTCGCCGCCGCCTCGTCAGGGCGCACGTCGGTGAGGGCCGGCACCGTGCCGCGCGGCTCGGAGCGCCAGCGCGCGTGCGCGACCGCTCGCCCGAGTGCGCGCGCGGCGTCCTCGGGGTAGCGGAAGGAGGGGAGCGGTGGCAGGCCGTCGGCGTCCGCGTCGAGGAGGACGGCCGGCGCTCTCCCGGCCGTCATGAAGCACGTCAACAGCGGCAGCCTGCCGGCCAGCGAGCGGCTCGCCCCTCGCACGGCCGCCGCCACATCCTCGGCCTCGGTCACCAGCGGCGGCACGAACACGACGACGATCGCGTCGACCGCTCCGCTCTCGCCGATCGCCCGCACGGCGGCGCCGAACGCCTCCGGCGAGGCCGCCGCCAGCAGGTCGATCGGGTTCGCCAGCGCCGCGCCCGCGGGCACGTGCGCGGCGATCGCCTCCTGCACGTCGGCGGGCAGCTCCGGCAGCTCGAGCCCGGCGGCGGCGCACGCGTCCGCGGCGAGGATCCCGGGGCCGCCGGCGTTCGTCACGATCGCGACGCGCGGGCCGGCGGGCAGCGGCTGGTGCTCGAGCAGGGCGGCGAGGTCGAACAGCTCGCCGAGCGTGTCGGCGCGCAGCACGCCCGCCTGGCGGAACAGCGCCCCGACCGCCGCCTCCGAGCCGGCGAGCAGCGCGCCGGTGTGCGATGCGGCCGCGCGCGCCCCCGGCGCCGAGCGGCCGGCCTTCACGGCGACGATCGGCTTGGAGCGGCCGACCCGACGGGCGATCCGCGCGAACTTGCGCGGGTTGCCGAACGACTCGAGGTACAGCAGCACCGCGCGCGTACGCGCGTCCTGCTCGCACCACTCGAGGAAGTCGTTGCCGGACAGGTCGGCCTTGTTGCCGACCGACACGAACGCGGACAGGCCGATCCCGAGCGCATGCGCCTGCTCCAGCAGCGCGATCCCGACGCCGCCGCTCTGCGACAGCAGTCCGAGGTGGCCGGGCGGCGGCGCCGTCGGTGCGAAGCTCGCGTCGAGTCGCACGTCGGGATCGGTGTCGATCACGCCGAGGCAGTTCGGTCCCACGAGCCGCATGCGCCCGGCGCGGCAGATCCCCAGCAGCTCGCGCTGGAGCGCCGTGCCCTCCGGACCGGTCTCCGCGAAGCCTGCCGCCAGCACGACGAGCCCGCTCACGCCGCGCTCCGCGCATGCGCGCGCGACCGGGATGCACTGCTGCGCGGGGACCGCCAGCACGGCGGCGTCGAGCTCGCCGGGGACCTCCTCGATCGACGCGTGCGCTGGATGCCCGAGGACCTCGCCGCCGTTGCGGTTGACGGCGTACAGCTCGCCGGCGTAGTCGCCCTCGACGAGCTTGCGGAAGACCGCGCCGCCGATCGTGCCGGGCTTCGGCGAGGCGCCGACGACCGCGAGCGAGCGCGGCCGCAAGACGCTGTTCATCGCCGCGACCGCCGCGATCGAGTCGCGCCGCGCGAAGCGCTCTCGCGCCTCCTCCGTCAGCGCCGTCGGCATCTCGACGCGCAGCACGCCCGGCTCCGAGCGCACATGCAGCGGCAGCCCGCTGTCGCGGAAGACGCCGAGCATCGCGTGGTTCTCCGGCAGCACCTCGGCGACGAACGTCGCGATCCCCTGCGCGCCGGCGCCGAACGCGAGGTGCGCCAGCAGGATCGTCGCCAGGCCGCGACCCTGCATCGTGTCGGCGGTCTCGAACGCGACCTCGGCGCGATCGGGCGCGAGCCGCACCCACGCTGCGTGCCCGATGATCGCGCCCTCGCCGTCGGTGCCGCCGGCTGTTCCGGTCAGCGCGATCAGCCCGTCGCGCTCGCGGCGGTCGACGTCGGCGGCCCAGCGCGCAGCGGCGTCCGTGTCGGGCGCGCCGGTGAACCAGCGCAGCCGCTGCGAGGAGGGCGAGAGCGCGGCGAGGAACCTGCGCAGCGCCGGCAGGTCGTCCGGGCGCACCGGGCGCACGTGCACGGGCAGCCCGTCGCGCAGCGCGACGTCGACCTCGCGCGCAGCGAGCGCGGCCTCGCTCGGGCCCTCGGCCATGCCGTCGACGCTAGCGCTCGCCGTCCTCGTCGTTCAGTCGCCGGACGAACACGAGCACGATCACGGTCGTGAAGACGGCGATCGCCACGAGCGCCGCGGCCACCAAGCCCCACGTCGGCCCGGATGCCAGCCAGGCGACCAAGCCGACGACGGCGAGCAGCGGAATCAGGAACAGGAACAGCATCGGCGCCGCCGTGTCGTCGCGATGCGTCTTGGGATCGAGAAAGGCGTGGAAGGTAGACATGGTGCGCTCCCGGTCGGTGTGACCGAGACGATGCCGCCCGCGCGGCGCGTCCGCAGCCGTGCGGCGCCGCACGGCTGTGGCGGAGAACCACGGAGCGGCGGGCGGCGATCTGCGGATGGCGCGTCGGCCGCATGCGGGAACAATCGATCGCAGATGGGGCACCGCGTCCGCATGCTCGCCGCCGCCGCCGCGCTGCTCGGCACACTCGGCGGCGGAGTCGCGCACCTGCTCGGCGCGCCGGCGCTCGGCGACGCGCTGTGGATCGCGACGATCGCCGGCACGCTCCTCCCGGTCTCGTGGTCGGTCGCGCGCTCGCTCGCGCACGGCGACGTCGGCGTCGATGTGATCGCGCTGCTGGCGATGGCGGCGGCGCTGATCGGCGGCGAGCTGCTCGCCGGCGCGGTCGTCGCGGTGATGCTGCTCGGCGGCAACGCGCTCGAGGCGTTCGCCGCCGGCCGCGCCGAGCGGGAGCTGACGGCCTTGCTGCGGCGTGCGCCGCGGATCGCCCATCGCCGCGCCGGGAGCACCTGGGAGGAGGTGCCGGTCGAGCAGGTCGTGCCGGCCGACCTCGTCCTCGTGCGCAGCGGCGAGGTGGTGCCGGTCGACGGCGCGCTCGCGAGCGAGCGCGCGGCGATCGACGCCTCGGCGGTCACGGGCGAGTCGCTGCCGGTCGAGCTGCATCGCGGCGGGGCGCTGCGCAGCGGCGTCGCGAACGCCGGCGAGGCGTTCGAGCTGCGCGCGACCCGCGCGGCAGCCGACTCCTCCTATGCGGCGCTCGTCGCGCTCGTCGCCGCCGCGCAGCGCGAGCGGCCGCCGTTCACGCGCCTCGCGGACCGCTACGCGGCGCTGTTCCTGCCGCTCACGCTGCTGCTGGCGGGCGGCGCCTGGGCGATCAGCGGCGACTTCGTGCGCGCGGTCGCGGTGCTCGTCGTGGCGACGCCGTGCCCGCTGATCCTGGCCGCTCCGATCGCGCTCGTCTCCGGCCTGTCGCGCTGCGCTCGGGCGGGGATCGTGCTCAAGGGCGGCACCGCGCTGGAGGGCCTCGCGGCGGCGCGCACTGTGCTGCTCGACAAGACGGGGACGCTCACGCTCGGACGCCCGTCCGTTGAGCTTGTCGTGCCGTTCAACGGGATCCCGGGCGACGACGTGCTGCGGCTCGCGGCCTCCGCCGAGCAGCTGTCGGCGCACGTGCTCGCCGAGGGGATCGTCCACGACGCGCAGACGCGGGGCCTCGTGCTCGCGCATCCGGAGGAGGCGCATGAGGACGCCGGCGACGGCATCGAGGCGACCGTCGACGGGCATCGCGTCGCGGTCGGCGGTGCGCGCTGGTTGCGCGCACGCGGCTTCACGCCGCTCGACACGCCAGGTTCCACGCAGGTCGCCGCCGCGCCGCCGGGCCGCGCGCTCGTCCACGTCGGCCTCGACGGCCGCATCGTCGGCGCGCTCGTGATGGCCGACCGCCTGCGCCCGGACGCCGGGCGGCTCGCCGCCGAGCTGCGCGCCGCCGGAGTCAGGCAGGTCGCGATGGTCACGGGCGATCGCGACGCGGTCGCACAGGCGATCGCTGAGGAGGCCGGGCTCGACCGCGTCTACGCCGAGCGCACGCCGGAGCAGAAGCTCGCGGTCGTGCGCGCGGTGCGCGCGCGGCCGGAGCTGCGTCCGGTCGTGATGGTGGGGGACGGGGTCAACGACGCGCCGGCGCTCGCGCTCGCCGACGTCGGCGTCGCGATCGCCGGCGAGAGCGAGACCGTCTCCAGCGAGGCGGCTGACGCGGTCATCACGGTCGATCGGATCGACCGCGTCGCGGCGGCGGTGCGGATCGGCCGGCGCACGATGCGGATCGCGCGACAGAGCGTGATCGCCGGGATGGGGCTGAGCCTCGTCGCAATGGCGGTCGCCGCCGCGGGCCATCTGCCGCCGGTCGCCGGCGCGCTGCTGCAGGAGGGGATCGACGTGGCCGTGATCCTCAACGCGCTGCGCGCCCTGCGGTAGCCCCGGCCGCGTAGCCTTCCCGGCGTGGCCCGCGTCCTGTTCGTCTGCCTCGGCAACATCTGCCGCTCGCCCACCGCGGAGGCGGTGATGGCGCGGCTCGTCGCCGACGCCGGCCTCGACGGCGAGATCGAGCTCGACAGCGCCGGCACGGGCGCCTGGCACGTCGGCAGCCCGCCCGACGAGCGCGCCACCGCGGCGGCCGCCGCGCGCGGGATCGCGATGCGCGGCGTCGCGCGGCAGGTGTGCCCCGAGGACTTCGAGCGCTTCGACCTGCTGCTCGCGATGGACGCCGAGAACCATCGCAACCTGCGCCTGCTCGCGCCGGACGCCGAGGCGGCTGCGAAGGTGCGGATGCTGCGCGAGTTCGACCCTGCCTCGACGGACGCCGTGAGCCTCGACGTGCCGGATCCCTACTACGGTGGCGAGGACGGCTTCGACCGCGTGCTCGACCTCGTCGAGGCCGCGTGCGCCGGGCTGCTCGACGAGCTGCGCGCCGGCGATCCGGCGTGAGCGCCGCGCTCGCCGCAGCCCTCTCCGACGCCCTCGGCCGCGCGGTCGCGCAGCTCGCCCCCGTCCCCGGCGGCGACCTCAACGACGCCTACGCCGCCACGCTGGCGGACGGCGCCCGCGTGTTCGTGAAGACGAGCGCCGACCCCGCCGCCGCCGGCTCCTTCGCCGCGGAGGCGGACGGCCTGCGCTGGCTCGCGGACGCGGACGCGGTGCCGGTCCCCGACGTCCTCGCCCTCGCCGACGGCGCGTCCGGCCCCCGCTTCCTGGCCCTCCGCTGGATCGACTACGGCCCGTCCACGCCCGCCGCCGACGAGGCGCTCGGCCGCGGCCTCGCGCAGCTGCACGGCGCCGGCGCGCCCACGTTCGGCGGTCCGCACGCCGAGCTGCGCATCGGTCCGATCACGCTCCCGAACGAGCCCGCTGCCGACTGGCCGAGGTTCTACGTCACCCGCCGCCTCGAGCCGCTCGCCCGCCTCGCGCACGAGCGTGGCGCGCTGCCGCCCGAGGCCCCACAGCTGCTCGACCGCCTCGCCGCCCGCCTCCCCGAGCTGGCCGGCCCGTCCGAGCCGCCCGCCCGCATCCACGGCGACCTGTGGTCCGGCAACGTCCTCACGGACGCGCGCGGCGCACCATGGCTGATCGACCCGGCCGCCCACGGCGGCCACCGCGAGCTCGACCTCGCGATGCTGCGCCTGTTCGGCGGGCCCTCCGAGCGCTGCTTCGCCGCCTACGAGGAGGTCGCCCCGCTCGCGCCCGGCGCGAACGAGCGCGTCGCCCTCTGGCAGCTCGCCCCGCTGCTGCTCCACGCCGCGCTCTTCGGCCCCAGCTGGGGCGCTCGCGCGGCGGACGTCATGCGGCGCTACGCGTGAGCGCGTACGAGCGCCGGACCGCCCGGCGCCTCCGCCGGCGCGGGCCCTCCGGGCAGCGCCGCGCGCACCTGGTAGATCCCGGTGAAGCCGGACAGGAAGCCGTTGCGCGCCGCGCGCAGGTACAGCCGCCAGACGCGGATGCGCTCCTCGCCTGCGAGCCGCGTCGCCTCCTCGAGGTTGTCGTCGAGGTTCTGTGCCCAGTGGCGCAGCGTCTCGGCATAGTCGGCGCCGAAGCCCTCCACATGCTGCGTGGCGAAGCCGGCGCGCTCCAGCGCCAGCAGGACACGCGAGAGATGAAGCGGCTCGGCGTCTGGGAACACGTAGCGCTCAGAGAAGTCGCCCGCCTCCGGGTCGCTGTGGCGCTGACGCGTGATGCCGTGGTTCAAGAGCCGCCCGCCCGGCTTCAGCAGCTCGGCAAGTCGCGCCGCGTACGTGTCGATCTGCACCTCGCCGACGTGCTCGACCATGCCGATCGAGGCGATCGCGTCGAACGGCTCGGCCTCCAGCTCGCGGTAGTCGGCCAGGCGGATGTCGACGCGGTCGGCCAGTCCGGCGGCCTCGACGCGCGCTCTCGCGAGTGAGGCCTGCGCGGGCGAGAGCGTGATGCCGGTCACGTGCACGCCGTGCCGTGCTGCGGCGTGCAACGCGAACGCGCCCCAGCCGCAGCCGACGTCGAGCACGCGCTCGCCCTCGCTCAAGGCCAGCTTCGTGCAGACCAGCTCCAGCTTCGCCTCCTGCGCCTCCTCCAGCGTCTGCGCGCCGGAGCGTGCCCATACGCCGCACGAGTACGTCATCGTCGGCCCGAGGAACAGCCGGAAGAAGTCGTTCGAGACGTCGTAGTGATGGCGCACGGCGCGCGCGTCGCGCTCGCGCGAGTGGCGCGTCCCGCGCGGCGCCAGCTCGGACGCCGGCGGCTTCGGCGGGCGCGTCAATCCCATCGCGGCGACGGCGGCGGCCATCAGCCGCGCCTTGGAGCGTCCGTCGATCGGCGGCGCCTGCCAGGTGTCGAGCAGTCGCATGACGGCATCGATGTCGTCGACCGCCAGCTCGCCGCTCACGTATGCGCGTCCGAGCCCCAGCTGACCAGGCGCTCGCAGCGCATGCGCGATCGCACGCGGGGAGCGCAGCGTGAAGGTCGGCGGCGCCGCGCCGTTGCCGTCAGGGGCGCGGGTCGCCGGAAGCTCGCTGCCATCCCAGAAGCGCAGCACGAACGGGCGCGACGGCAGCGCTCGATCAACCTCCCTGCGCAACGGACCGGTCACGGCAAGCCCCATCGAGCGCACCCTAGCGCGAGCGCGCGCCCAACGGCCTCCCGGGCACCCGTTCCACGCTACACTGCGTGGCTCGCGCCGGCTGGCGGTCTGTTGTCTGTCCGCCACTCGGTCGCGGACACGTGCCCATACCGACCTTGGAACGCCCATGGCCCGCGGAGACGTCCGGATCGCAGTCACGCTCGCGTGCGAAGACTGCAAGCGACGCAACTACCAGACGAACAAGAGCAAGCGCAACGATCCCGAGCGGATCCAGCTGCGCAAGTACTGCCGCTGGTGCAAGACGCACACGGCGCATCGGGAGACGCGCTAGCGCGAACCCCTGCCATGGCCCGCGATCGCAGACGAGCGAAGCAGCGCCGAGACCGCCAGGCACGTGCCGGCGGCGCTCAAGCGCGCCGGGCCGACGGCACGCAACCCCGCCACGCCGACGGCGCCGCGCCGCTGCCTGAGGCGCCGCACGACGCCGAGCACGTCCACGACCACGAGCCCGCCGAGCTCGCGAGCGGCGAGCGCGACCTGGCCGAGGCGCAGCTCGAGATCGGGCGTCCGCAACCGGCCGAAGCAGCTGAAGAGATCGCGGACGCGCCCGACGTGATGGACGACCCGGACGATCTTCCGGAGCTCAACGACGAGGAGGACTTCGAGGCGCTCGAGGACCGCGTCGACGAGGCCGAGGAGGCCTTCGAGGAAGGCCTTCCCGCCGGTGAAGGCGGCGCCGTCGCCACGCGCAGCCGCCACCGCGCTCCGGCGCGCACGGCCGAGCAGCGCGAGGGCGGGCGCCTGATGACCTTCCTGCGTGGAAGCTGGCGCGAGCTCCAACGAGTACAGTGGCCCGATCGTCGGCAGGTCGGCCAGGCCACAGCGGTCGTCATCGGCTTCGTGATCATCGCCGGCGCCTACCTCGGCCTGGCGGACTACGTCGCCGGCAAGATCGTCGACTTCATCATCTAGGCAGGCCTGAAGGCCGCCCGACCCCGAAGGATTCCCCCGCAATGTTCCGCTGGTACGTCGTGAATACCTACTCCGGTCACGAGAACAAGGTGAAGCACAACCTCGAGCATCGCGTCGTCTCGCTCGGCCAGAGACGCGCCGTGCGCCAGGTCGTAGTCCCGACCGAGACCGTCTCGGAGATGAAGGACAACCAGAAGGTCGTGACGGAGAAGCGCACGATGCCCGGCTACGTGCTCGTGAACATGGATCTCAACGAGGATTCGTGGGCGCTCGTGAAGGGGACGCCCGGCGTCACCGGCTTCGTCGGCGCGTCGAACGAACCTGTCCCGCTCACGCAGGCGGAGGTCGATCGGCTGCTCCATCGCGAGACCGCTGAGCGCCCCCGCACCCGCGCGCAGTTCTCGATCGGCGAGTCCGTCAAGGTGGTGTCCGGCCCGCTGTCCGACTTCTCCGGGGAGATCTCGGAGATCAACGAGGACGGCGCGCGCCTCAAGGTGCTGGTATCAATCTTCGGCCGCGAGACCCCCGTCGAGGTCGGCTTCGACCAGGTGAAGAAGATCTGAAATGGCAAAGAAGGTCCTGACAGTCATCAAGCTCCAGGCGCCCGCCGGTCAGGCGAGCCCCGCCCCGCCGGTCGGCCCTGCTCTGGGCCAGCACGGCGTGAACATCATGGAGTTCGTCAAGGCGTTCAACGCCCAGACGGCCTCCCAGCAGGGCACCGTCGTGCCGGTCGAGATCACGGTCTTCGAGGACCGCTCGTTCACGTTCATCACGAAGAGCCCGCCGGCCGCCGTCCTCATCAAGAAGACGCTCGGCCTCGACAAGGGCTCCTCGGAGCCGAACCGCACGAAGGTCGCCAAGATCACCCAGGCCCAGCTGCGCGAGATCGCGCAGACGAAGCTGGAGGATCTGAGCGCTCACGACCTCGACGAGGCGGCGAAGATCATCGCGGGCACGGCCCGCTCGATGGGCGTGGAGGTGGCTGACTGATGGCCAAGCACGGCAAGGCATACCTCGAGGCGCGCCAGCGCTATGACCGCGAACACGAGTACGCGCCCGCCGAGGCGGTCGCGCTCGTCAAGCAGCTGAAGGCCAGCAAGTTCGACGAGTCGGTCGAGGTGCACATCCGCACCGGCCTGAACGTCCGCCACGCCGACGAGCAGCTGCGCGGCACGATCGCGCTCCCGCACGGCCTCGGCAAGAACGTCAAGGTCGCCGTTTTCGCGCAGGGCGACAAGCAGCAGGAGGCGATCGACGCCGGCGCCGACCACGTCGGCGCGGAGGACCTCGCGAGACAGATCGAGGAGGGCTTCGACGACTTCGACGTCGCGATCGCCACGCCTGATCTCATGCCAATCGTCGGTCGCCTCGGCCGGATCCTCGGTCCTTCCGGAAAGATGCCCAACCCCAAAGTGGGCACCGTGACCATGGACGTGAAACGCGCCGTCGAGGAGTCGAAGGCCGGCAAGGTCGAGTACCGCACCGACCGCACGGCCATCGTCCACCTCGTGATCGGCAAGTCGAGCTTCGACGAGCAGCGCCTGCTGGAGAACTACGCGGCGGTCGTCGAGGAGATCGTCCGCGCGAAGCCGTCCGCGGCGAAGGGCAAGTACATCCACTCGATCACGCTCGCCTCGACGATGGGGCCGGGCGTCAAGGTCGATCCCACGCGCACGCGCGACATCGTGGAGGAGGCGCCGCTCGCGGCGTAGCCTCGTTCCAGGAGCGCCCTGCCCAAGACCCCCGGCGGCTCGTAAGCCCGGGGCAGGCGGTGCCTCGACAGTTCGGATCGCGACGCGCGGTCCGCTCTCTCGACGCCCGCCATGTGCGGGCGCTCGCAGTTCTAAGAGAGAGCGAACCAGGACCATGAACAGAGACGAGAAGGCCGCGGTCATCGATCGCATCGCCGGGGAGCTGGAATCCTCCCAGGCGGTCTTCGCGGTCGACTATCGCGGGATCACGGTCAGCCAGGTCGCCGACCTGCGCGCGAGACTGCGCGCGGCGGACGCGACCTTCACGGTCGTGAAGAACTCGCTGACCGAGCGCGCCGCCGACAAGGCGGGCGCCGAGGCGCTGAAGAGCATCCTCGAGGGCCCGACCGCGCTGACGTTCGTGCGCGGCGACGCCGCCGCGGCGGCGAAGGCGCTCAGCGACGCGCAGAGAACGACCGACGTGCTCGCCTTCAAGGGCGGCCTGATGGACGGGCAGGCGGTATCGCCCGACGACATCAGAGCGATAGCGAAGCTGCCGTCGCGCGAGGTGCTCTACGCGCAGCTCGTGGGCACCGTCGCGGCGCCGCTCAACGGCCTCGCACGGACGCTCAACGCGCTGATCTCCGGCATCGCCGTGCAGCTCGGCCAGATCCGCGACCAGGGCCTCGTCGGCGGCAGCGCCGCGCCGGCCCCGGAGGCCCCTGCGGAGGAGGCCGCGCCGGCTGAGGAGGCGCCTGCCGCCGAGGCGCCGGCCGAGGAGGCCCCCGCCGAGACCGCCGAGGAGCCGGCGGCCGAGGCTCCCGCCGAGGAGGCGCCCGCCTCCGAGGCCGACACACCTGACACACCCACTGACGAGAACCAGACGGACGCCGCGGCGGAAGCCGACGACGCTTCCGACGCGAAGGAGGACTGACACATGGCGACCACTCAGGAGTGGATCGACGAGCTGAAGGGCATCTCGGTGCTCGAGCTGGCCGAGCGCATCAGAGCGCTCGAGGAGGAGTTCGGCGTCTCCGCGGCGGCCGTCGCGGCGGCTGCTCCGGCGGCCGGCGGCGCGGCCGCGGGCGGCGGCGACAACGGCGGCGGCGAGGAGTCCTCGACCGTCGACGTCGTCCTGACGGGCGCCGGCGACAAGAAGATCCAGGTCATCAAGGTCGTCCGCGCGGCGACCGGCCTCGGCCTCAAGGAGGCCAAGGCGCTCGTCGACGAGGCCCCCAAGCCGGTCAAGGAGGGCATCGAGCGCGACGAGGCCGACAAGCTCAAGGCGGAGCTGGAGGAGGCTGGCGCGACAGTAGAGCTGAGATAGCTCGGCGCACTCGCCAGTTGCTGAAGGGCCGGCTTCCACGCCGGCCCTTCGTCGTTGCGGAGCGCGCTCCGCTGGCGATCTAGCCGAAACCGCCGCACGCAGGTACAATCCGGCGGTCGGCCGATAGTCGCAGCCGCCCATCAGGCCGGAGCCCGCGCCACATACGCGGGGTCCCAGGGCGGGGTCCGTGAGCGCTGACAGCCCCCGCACAGGGCGCGCGTCGCCGTGTGCTATCTTCGCTGGTCGCGCTTTCGCGCCGCCTCTCTGCTCGCTCTCGACCGCTCGAGGAGTCGCCGTCTTGGCACCTGTTGACGCCCCCCGGACGCGCCGCACGTTCGCGCGCCTCTCAAAGGCCCTTGATGTCCCCAACCTGATCGACATCCAGAAGAAGTCCTTCGCCTGGCTCACCGACCCGGAGAACGGTGGCCTGCGCGAGACGATCGACGACATCTCGCCGATCGAGGACTACACCGGCAACCTCGCCGTCCAGTTCGGCGAGTTCGTCTTCGACGAGCCGGTCGCATCCCTGGACGAGTGCCGCGAGAAGGACCTCACGTACGCCCGTCCGCTGACCGTCACGGTCGCGTTCGTCAACCGCGAGACCGGTGAGATCCGCGAGCAGTCCGTCTTCATGGGCGACTTCCCGTGGATGACCGAGCGCGGCACGTTCATCATCAACGGCACCGAGCGCGTCGTCGTCACGCAGCTCGTGCGTTCGCCGGGCGCCTACCTGATGGAGGCGAAGGACCGCGAGAAGCAGGTCTTCATCGCGAACCTGATGCCGGCGCGCGGCTCCTGGCTGGAGCTCGAGATCGACAAGAAGGGCCGCGTCTACGTCCGCATCGACCGCAAGCGCAAGCTGCCGGTCACGGTGCTGCTGCGCGCGATGGGCTACGCGACCGACGAGGAGATCCTCAAGCTGTTCGAGGACTCCCACTACATCCGCAACACGATCGAAGCCGATCCCGAGGTCACCAAGACCGAGGAGGGCGCGCTGATCGAGCTGTTCAAGAAGCAGCGCCCGGGCGAGCCGCCGTCGGTCGACGCGGCCAGATCGCTGCTCCACCAGCTGTTCTTCGACCCCAAGCGCTACGACCTCACCCGCGTGGGGCGTTACAAGCTCAACAGCCGCCTGCATCTCGACATCGACCTCGAGACGCGCACGCTGACGCACGACGACATCATCGCGCTCGTCAAGGAGCTCGTCTCGCTGCCGCGCATCCTCGGCATGCCGGAGCAGCCGGAGGTCGAGATCAGAGACTACGCCGCGGAGGCGGTCGGCTTCCCGCGCGAGCCGATCATCGACCACCTCGACGAGTACGAGCACTTCGGCAACCGCCGCCTGCGCACCGTCGGCGAGCTGATCCAGGAGGCCTTCCGCATCGGCCTCTACCGCATGGAGCGCGTCGTGCGCGAGCGCCTCACGACCGAAGATGCCGACACGATCACGCCGCAGACGATCGTCAACATCCGCCCGGTCGTGGCGGCGCTGAAGGAGTTCTTCGGCTCCTCGCAGCTGTCGCAGTTCATGGACCAGACGAACTCGCTCGCGGGCCTCACGCATCGCCGCCGCCTGTCGGCGCTCGGCGCCGGCGGCCTCACGCGCGAGCGCGCGCCGATCGAGGTGCGCGACGTCCACCCGACGCACTACGGCCGCATGTGCCCGATCGAGACCCCGGAGGGTCCGAACATCGGCCTGATCGGCTCGCTGTCGGCATACGCGGAGATCTCCGAGCACGGCTTCGTCACGACGCCCTACCGCGTCGTCAAGGACGGCAAGGTCACCGACGAGGTCGTCCGCCTCGATGCCACGCAGGAGGAGGAGCAGCGGATCGCGCAGGCGAACACGCCGATCGACGCGAACGGCAAGCTGCAGGGCAGCGAGATCGTCTGCCGGACCCAGGCCGGCCAGTACGTGACGGTGGCGCCGAGAGACGTCGATCTGATGGACGTCTCGCCCGAGCAGATCTGGTCGGTCGCGACGGCGATGATTCCGTTCCTCGAGCACGACGACGCCAACCGCGCGCTGATGGGCTCGAACATGCAGCGCCAGGCGGTCCCGCTGCTGAAGACGGACGCCCCGCTGATCGGCACCGGCATGGAGCGCCGCGCGGCCGTCGACACCGGCGACGTGATCCTGGCGAACCGCGCCGGGACGATCGCCTACGTCGACGCCGACCAGATCGTGGTCGAGACGAGAGACGGCGAGAAGGACGAGTACGTCCTGCAGAAGTTCATGCGCTCCAACCAGGGCACGCTGATCCACCAGAAGCCGCTCGTCCGCAACGGCCAGGCGGTCAAGAGAGGCGAGGTGCTCGCCGACGGCTCCGCGACCGACCAGGGCGAGATGGCGCTCGGCAAGAACCTGATGGTCGCCTTCATGTCCTGGGAGGGCTACAACTTCGAGGACGCGATCATCCTCTCCAAGCGCCTCGTCAAGGACGACGAGCTGACCTCGATCCACATCGAGGAGTACGAGATCGACGCGCGCACGACGAAGCTCGGCGACGAGGAGATCACGCGCGACATCCCGAACCGCTCGGAGGAGTCGCTGCGCAACCTCGACGACCGGGGCATCGTCCGCATCGGCGCCGAGGTCGGCTCGGGCGACCTGCTCGTCGGCAAGGTCACGCCGAAGGGCGAGACCGAGCTGACGGCCGAGGAGAAGCTGATCCGCGCGATCTTCAAGGAGAAGGCGCGCGAGGTCCGCGACACCTCGCT